>ERZ1370068.1476-contig-11373_pt1 | contig 62744 bp, 113 predicted proteins | sample MGYA00561227_ERZ1370068 | MGnify/ENA primary metagenome ERZ1370068 (study PRJEB38410, sample SAMEA6850437) | metagenome | study: Metagenomic assessment of the ecological functions of the soil: analysis of the soil microbiota associated with the...
GTTGTACTTCGTTCAGTTGCGTATTGCTCACACGAAGCCAGCACCGCACCCTGCACCACATTTAGTCCCACCCACCCGCGCCGACGACCACGATCTTTGCCCCCGCCTCAACGCGAGGCGGCGTTTCTCACGGCCCCGACACCAGTGATTACGGCACAGCCCAGGGTTGCGAGGGCCGCAAACGGGACATCGGTGGAAACCGGAACGGCCCCTGTCTCGGTAACTACCGCAAAATCTGCAAAACACGCCGTACCGTTAAAGTGAGCCACGTCCTGGCCGCGGGCGCGCAGCCGAGTGCCGCCTGCTGGTAACCGGTTTCGGTAAGTCGTGCGCTCCAGTCGATCGCGAGAGTCGGCCGCGCCCCTCCTACAGGGAGGGCAAATGCCTGAGCGGTGCCCAGCAGAAGACAATGTGATCGTCCACCACCACCGCGTCGCACCTTCGCCGACCTCCGTACTATACCTGCGCCCTCATGTCCGAGGACGAGGGGCGTTCGTGTGAAACCAGTCCCCCGCGCGGGATGAAGGTCGCTATGGCAAACGCCGGCCGCCTTGACTTCAACCAGAACTTCGCCAGTGCGAGGCGCCTCGAGCTCGGCTTCCTCAACCGAAAGAGCTGTGCCCTGCCCCAAAATCGCTGCGTTGATTTCCATGCACTTATCCTGTCTCGAGACTGGACATTTTCGCGTCCCGCTTCTGCCAGAGCTTTCGGGTCTTCCCGGGTAACCGTACGGGTGCGCGTTTTCTCAATCATCTTCAACTTAACACTGGAGATTCTCGAAGACCGTAGCGGCACCCTGACCGCCGCCGACGCATCGTTACCAGGCCGTAACGGCTCTGGCGCCGAGCATCTCGCCCAGGATCTGCACTGTCAGTTTGGCGCCGGAAGCGCCGAGCGGGTGGCCCAGCGCGACTGCTCCGCAGTTGACGTTTGTGCGTTGCTCGTCCATTCCGAGTTCGTGCATCACGGCCAATGCCTGACGGGCGAAAGCTTCATTTAGCTCGATCAGATCGATCTCTTCGAGTGTCGAGTCGCCGGTTTCAGAGCCACGGCGCCGCTACAGCCAGGCCCGATTCCGCGATCTCCGGAGGCGCGCCACCGACTGCGTAGGAAACGAACCGCGCCAGCGGTTTTGCGCCCAGCCGATCGGCACGCTCGCGCGACATCACGACCACAGCGGCGGCGCCATCCGACGTTTGACTGGAGTTGCCAGCCGTCACAAGATCCCTTGATATGCAAGACCGGACGCGGCTTTTGCCCAAACCACTCAACCGTCGTGTCACGGCGTGGTCGCTTCATCTGTGTCGAACGACAGACTTCTTTTGCTTCGTGACGCCCTCATCACCGACGTCGAGAGAATTCAACCTCGAGGGCGGCACGATGCCCGTCGTCTTTGAGATCGTCCTTCGGCCTGGGCGGCGAAAGCGTACCCGCTGATGACTGCGATGCGGAGAGAAGGGTCCGCGTCTTCGCGAGGGACGTCATGCTAACGCGCGCCACATTCTCTGCGGTCCAATCCCATGCTCAGATAGATGTCCGGAGAGTGCTCAGCCAGATAAGGATTTGGCCGGAACCTGGTATTGCCGCGCGGCATCGCTCATGTGATTCCGTGCCTCCGGCGATGGTGCAGTCGGCCATGCCGGCCATGATGCGTTCAGAGGCCATAGCGATGGATTTTGCGATCCCGATGAGCAGAAGCGGTTGACTGTTACGGCAGGAACCGAATGCGGCAGACCGGCCCTACACGACGGCAATGCGCGCGACGTTTGTACCCGGCTCGGCTTCGGGGTACTGGCGCAACCGAGGATTACGCGTCATCGTCAATGCTCAGCGGCGAAGAAAGTTCCGGAAGGCGCCGCAGCAGATCGCTTGATCACGCTCGCCGCCATATCATCCGGACGTGTCGTGCGCAGCGTGCCGCGCGGTGCTTTGCCTACGGCAGTGCGCACACCGGCAACAATAACAGCCTCTTTCATAGATACTCCCTTTTTAGCGGGTGCGGCGACCTGTCGCCGCGCGTGGTTGACCGCCATTCGATCTTCGAAAGCTGCGACGAGTCGGCGCTTTTGCTCGCCGACAATTCCGATCTTCGAAAGCTGCGACGAGTCGGGCTTCTGTTGACAGACCGCGCGATCTTGGAAAGCTGCGACAAGTCGCAGCACTCCAAATCTGCTTCTCACGAACAGAGAACAACATACAAGTCGCGGTGCCATGCGCGTAGAGCTTTGCCTGTCGCGGTCCACGATCCGGCCTTCAGCCGTGGCGTGCGACGTCCGCCAGCGTGGATCACATTCGCCTCGCAGCGAACTTCACCGATCTCTCGCGCGTCATCGGACGAACATAATTGACCTTCATCTCCAGGGTCGTAAAGAGTTACTGCCGGCGGGGCATCATGGTGTTAATGGCGCATCCGGTGGCTGAATCGAGCAGCGTTGCCGCCAGGCCTCCATGAGCGATTCCCTGAGCCGTTATAGTGTCGTTCATCGGGTTGAATCGAAAAGACTTGCCGTCCTTCGCCGAGCTTCGACGGGGGTGAAGTTCATCAACTGCCTCATTCCCGCAGCCGGCACTTCACCACGACATCACCTGCCGCAAAAGTACTCCGAGAGCCCGGACAACTGCCGTCGATCCTTGGCTTTACCGACGCGCTTCGCTTCATCGCTGGGTAGTGGCGTGGTCATTTCCAATTTCATCACTTGATATTTTTCATTTGTCATCGCGTCGCGACTGTTTCTATTCGCCCCGTTTAGAATGGGGCACTTGTGCCGCCGCCGCTAAGGCCGACAAGTCCGCTTTCTAAGCGACAGCGGGGAGATGGTAACTCAATTTCTCAGTACGGCTTCCCGGTGGTCAGCATGTGGGTGATGCGCTCGATCGTCTTTTGCTCCCCGCAGAGAGAGACGAAGGCCTCCACGTTCCAGATCGAGAAGTACTGTTCATCCACCCACTGCGCGGACGAGAGTTTTGCCTCCACAGAGAACGTGAGCGACCTTACTACACGTGCAGGTCGTGACTGCTCGCGCATAGCGCGCCTTGCCGCACAACGTATAGTCCGGCCTGGAGCGCAGCCGGGGCGTCGCGCCCGGCAGCATAGCGGGTCCTGGACCGCGCGGGCGGTTGAGCGCACCCGGCTTCGGCCAGTTCGAGCACCAGCGGCCTGGCATCGGCGATCCTGGAGGCTGCTCACGGTTCCGCTGAAACCATCTGATCGGTTTCCGTGAAGAAAACCCGGTGAGCGATGCTTCGGTGGCGCTCGATGAGACCGCCTTCGCCATGGCGATCGTTTGTGGCACCTGTTGGAGGAAAGGCAGCGGGTCCGCGTTCCCTATCACTGATCGCCCAAAGACACGACTCTTCGCACCAGTTCCCTTGCATCCCCCAGCACCCGGTAAATAACCCAACACCGACCTCAACCAATCCCATATAAGTCTCGGCGGCGCCAGCGTTCGCGCTCCCGCCAGTGAGACTTCCGCGCCTGCCGCCAGCGTACGCCCGAGGGTGCGGTCACCACTGGCTTCGAGACGAAGCGCACGGCCATCAGAGCGTCCTGCATATCTTTCCACCGAGCAGCTCAATGAAGGCGAAGCCTCCCGAGACGAGAGCCCGCCGCAAGGTTCGCGCCGACGAAGGGAAGTCCGCACCACTCGTTGCGGAAAATCACCATGCCGCGCCAGTCCTTTGTTTCACGACTTCCTCGACTGCCTCACGCAGCATGTTCTTAATGTCTTCGTCAGAGCGTGTTCATCTTGGTGTGGAACTCGAGACAAATTACGCCGCCGTCACCCAGATCGATCAGGCTGGCCCCCACCTTTATTCTCACGCACCACGCGACCGGCAGCCTTGAGCGCCGGACAACTCAGGCTTGCGCTTGTCGGCGGTTTCAGTGACGTATGTTTTTCTGGCCGGGTCGTAGTAGCTCAATACCCCCGTTTTCTGTGCGGTAGAATGTTTCGTTGCCGGCCGACACGGCATCTCTTTTCACCCGCACCCTGCTACTACCACTCCACTCTTTTCCATCAGCCTAACAGCTTATCTCCTCGCACGCCGAGCAGGTCCACGATATCTCGAATGGTCCCAGCTCGTGGGGAGGAATCCCCCAGCGCACCGCCTTATCCGCATTTATGATTTGATCAGTGATTTCCGGAATCCGCTGCGCTGCACTATCCGAGTGAGTTGTAAACCGCATGCCGCACGGGGGCTCCTGCCTTGTCTGTCTCTTTGCGCCGGGACGAAGGCCAGCCGTTTTCCCAGCGGCTTGATCTTCATCGCTTCGCTTGATGGAAGGGATGTCGGGTTCCCACGCCGTTCGCGGTGATTCCAATGTTTCAAGATCGAGAGTGAGGATGTCGCCTTTAGTGCCCTTCGGTGGCTTCTTGTAGAAACCCTGCCCGGTCTTGTCGCCGAGGCGGCCGCGTTCAGATGCGTCTGTCGGAGCTTTCTGAGGTTCGGATTGCGAAGAACTTCGCGCGCTTCGTCATGCTCGATCAATCCGTAAAGATTCTCACCGACAGAACTCGAGACGTCGAGGCCAACCAGATCCTGCAGACGAAACAGACCTGTTTTCGGCCGGCCGACGAGCGGGCTGAGAATGGCGTCGGTTTCCTCAATTGTGTATTTGTTCTCCACCACGTAGCCGACCGCCATGGCGCCCGAGATCGAGCCGTAGCGGTTGGCAATAAAGTTCGGTGTGTCTTTGCAGATGACCACGCCCTTGCCCAAACGACGCTCGCTGAAGTCAGTCATGAAGTCTACGATCTCGGGCAGGGTTTCCCTGGTCGGGATTACTTCGAGCAGCTTCATATAGCGAGGCGGGTTGAAGAAGTGAGTGCCCAGAAAGTGCGCCTGGAAGTCCGCGCCGGCCTCGGCGGCAATGGCGGCAATGGGTATTCCAGAAGTATTGCTGGAAACGATACTGTTAGGTTTTCTCGCTTGCTCGAGGCGAGCCACCAGTTCGCGCTTGGCTCTGAGGTCTTCAACTATCGCTTCGACGATCCAATCGCCCTCGGCTACCCAATCGAAGTTGTCAGTCAGGTTTCCAATGGTGATCAGGTCGGCACTCGCCGGAGTGAAAAAGCGCCGCCGGCTTCGACTTCTTCAAGCGTTCAGTGAGGCGGCCGCAATCCTGTTTCTGACCGGCGACGAATCCAGTTTCAGCCCGCGCTTTTCTTCCTCGGGTGATAACTCGGTGGGCACAATATCGAGCAGGTAAACCGGGATACCGGCGTTGGCAATGTGCGCCGCAATGCCACCCCCATCGTACCCGAGCCGATTACCACTGCGCGGTTAATGCTGCTAGCTCACTTGTTTCTCCAGCTCCGACAGGGATCGAAGAAGAGCATTTGCTCAGTTCTTATTCACACCGGGCCTCAGCACTGGGCAGCAGCACGGAGAGAAGGAGAAGTCATAACGTGAATGGATTGCTTACACAAACGTGCACGATTCAATATCTCAACGCTCGTAACCTCTCAGGGTCAGGAAGGTGGACCCTGTCCCCGCTCTGACCTGGAATGCACTCAACTGCCTTAGGGAGCTCAAGCGTGATGAAGATTGAATGCCACTTAACCGAAAGCGGGGACAGGGTCCACCTTCCCAACCTGAGACGTAGTGGCAGTTGTGTGGTTGAGCTTTCATTAGACAATTGTCCTTCCTCCGTCAACCACAATGGTTTGACCGGTAATGTAATCCGAAGCGTCCGCAGCAAGAAACACAGCGACGCCTTTTAGTTCTCCCGCTGCACCGACGCGAGGGATCGGGTTGCGCGCCTTGATTCCCGGTTCGGCGTGCTCCGATCGAAGCGTCCGCAAAGACGCGAATGAAAGAAGCCCGGCGCGATGGCATTGACCCGGAATGCCCTGGCGTCCCCAGGAAGCCGCTAGCTCCCGCGTCAGTCCAAAGAGGCCGGCTTTGCTCGCAGCGTAGCCGGCGTAGTGCGGCCCATTGGCTGAAGACTGCAGGCCTGATACCGACGAAACGTTGATGATGCGACCGTACTGACTCTTCAACATCTCGCGCGCGGCGGCCTGAGAGAAGAGGAATGCGCCAGTCAGATTGATATCGAGCACCTTCTGCCACTTGGCAAACGGCATGGTCTCCGGGTCGTTCGCCCCACGACACACCGGCGTTGTTGACGAGTATGTCAATTCGTCCGTAAGTAGCGACTGTCTGATTAACGACTTGTTGCACCTGATCCGGGTCCGCCATGTCGCAGATCATGCCCTCTGTTCTGAAGCCGCGTTCGCGCAGCTCGTTCACAGTCGGGGTTAGCCACTCGTCTCGCCGCGCACAAAGCATGAGCGAGGCACCAGCCTCGGCCAGGCCTTCAGCTATCTCTTTTCCCAGGCCTCGCGAGCCGCCGGTGACAATCGCCACCCGCCCGACAGATCGAACAACTCCTTGATATGCGCTGTCATGTCTAAGCCTAGATTAACGAAGGTCAATCACATGCCGCCACCTCTCAGGTCTGGTAGGCGGACCCTGTCCCTGCATTTCGGTGCTGCCTGTCTTTATGCACGTAGATTCCCAATGGAGTTGAGTGCATTCCACACGGAGATTCAGGAAGACCAAATTCCTGACCTGAGAAGTCACCACAGTTGACTGACGGAATCGACCGTAAGCAACTCCGAACAGTCACCTCATACAGCTCTACTGCTGGCCATCGATGATCAGCCGCGCGATGCGCTCGCGGTGAAACGTAGCGTCACCAAGCAGCGTCTCGGCTGATTTGCTACGCTTGTAATAGAGCTGCAGATCGTGTTCCCAGGTAAAACCGATTCCGCCATGGACCTGCACACCGCGGTTGGCAACTTCGCGATAGGCATCCGAGCAATAGGCTTTGGCGATCGAAACGGCTGCACTCGCAGACGGGTCGCTCCTCATTCAGAGCCCAGGCTGCGTAGTAGGCCGCAGAGCGAGCGCTTTCGGTCATCAATAACATGTCCGCGCATTGGTGTTGCACCGCCTGGAAAGAGCCGATGGACCGTCCGAACTGCTGCCGCGTCTTTGCGTATTCGACCGTGGTATCGAGCACCCACTGCATGCCGCCGACCATCTCGGCGCAAAGTGAAACGGTACCCACCTCCAGCGCGCTGTGCAGGGCGCCTGCAGCATCGCCATCCGCCCCCAGCACGTCGGTCTCAGTCACGGCGACTGCTTCGAAAACCACTTCATATAGTTTGCGCGTTTCATCCATCCGAGGGCATGGGAATCATTTTTAGACCGGCGGCGGCTCGCTCGATGGGTAAGAGAGTCAAACTGTCTCCATTACGGGCGACACAAACGAGCAAATCTGCGACGCCGGCGTCAGGCACGAAAAAGCTTTCTTCCGGTGAGCATGAATCGGCCATTGTCACGCGTTGCCTTGAGTTTTACGGCGCCTGGGTCCCAATTCGCACTCTCTTCAAGCAAGGCAACAGACGTTTTCAATTCTCCGGTGGCGATGGGCTCGAGGTACTTCGCGCGCTGGCTGGCGTTGCCCGCGCGTTCAATGAGCGCCCCGGCAGTGAACGTCGAAAGGTAGGGACCGGGGAGACAGGCTCGCCCCATCTCCTCGGCGACCGCGGCCATTTCTACCAGGCCTAAACCGAGACCGCCATGCTCCTCAGGAATGACCAGTCCGGTCCAACCCTGCTCGGCTATTGCTCGCCAGAGTCCCTGATCGTGCGCCGTTTCGGTCTCCATCAACTCGCGCACGCGTGCCGGCTCACATTCGCGGGCCAGGAAGGCACGTGCGGAATCCTTTCAGTAGCTTTTGTGGTTTGCTGGAGATCGAAGTCCATAAGAATGAGTCGAGAGTCTGGAGTCTGGAGTCAAGCCCGGTGTTTCTGACTCCAGACTCTCGACTCCAGACTGGTTTTAGTAACTCTTTGGCAATCCGAGCACTACGCTCGGCAATGATGTTTCGTTGAATCTCGCTGGTGCCCGCTTCGATCGTGTTGCCGCGCGAGCGCAGGTACGCAGTACTGACCACCTACCATTGATCAAAATCCGTTAAGCTGGCCGTAAGGTCCCAGCATCTCCTGCGCAACCTGCTGCGGTGCGCTGATTCATCTCGCTCCAGAAGAGTTTCTGAATAGAACCTTCCGCACCGGGAGTACCGGTCTTGCTAAAGCGAAGTCAGCGCGCGATTCGTATTCAGCCGCAGGATCTCGAGCTCCAAATAGGCCTGCGCGAGCTTTTGCCGGACGATCGGATCTTCACTTGCTCGCGTGGCCGTTGCGCTCGACCGTGTGCGAGCGCGCAATCAACGCTTCAAGGTTGCGTTTGAAGACAACCTGCACTACCAGTACCCAGGTTGGCGCGCTCGTTCATCAACGCCGTCATCGCGGTGGTCCAGCCCTGGTTCACCTCGCCCAGCACCTGCGACACGGGCACGCGCACGTTTGAGAAGAAGACTTCGTTAAAGCCTGAGTCGCCGGACATCTGTCGCAAAGGACGCACGGAGACGCCGTCAGCTGCGCATGTTCGATCAACAGACAGGTGATGCTCTTTGTGCTTGGGCGCGTCGCTATCCGTACGCACGAGCAGCAGACACCAGTCGGCCAGCTGCGCAAAGCTGGTCCAGATCTTCTGGCCGTTGATCGATAAACGTCATCGCCATCGCGGATCGCCTTCGTACCCAGCGGCAGCCAGGTCGCTGCCGGCGTTTGGCTCGGAAAAGCCCTGGCACCAGATCTCTTCACCGGAAAGAATCGGTAGGCAGGTAGCGCGACTTCTGCGCTTCGGTGCCCATCGCAATGATCGTTGGGCCAACGAGCGAAAGGCCGATGGTGCCGATCAGTTGGCGGCGCGTTCGGCGCGGGCCAGCTCTTCCTGAAAGATGGCCTGTTCCATCAGCGTGGCGCCGCGCCCGCCATACTCCCTGGGCCACGAGATGCCGGCCCATCCGCCGTCGTACAGCCTGCGTTGCCAGTCGCGCAGATACTTCAGGTAGTCTGCCCGATCTTCGGAACCGATGCCGTCACGCGTTCCACTCTGCGGGCAGGTTCGGCTGAGAGCCAGGCGCGAAATTCGTCGCGGAATTGTTGCTCGCTGGCAGTTAAGGTTTGAGATCCATGGCCTTTTCAGTTACCCCAAAGTGAGTGAGGTTTTGAGTGCTGTCGTAATGATTCATCGTCGATCATCTGCGCAAACCATGAAAGCGAGCTCTGCGTCTCGGCGGTGACATGGGGCTTGGAAAGACTCACCGCAGAGTTGCTCGATCACTCATTACTCGGATGCGACTTTCTATTTCGTTTCTTACGGTCCTTGCGTCGCTTCCCAAAGCAGCTCCGACACGTCCATGACCCGGACGTCCCTGGTTCCTTTCCGCGCATTGATGCCATCTTCCATCATCGTCATGCAAAACGGGCATCCCACTGCGAGCACGTATCAGCGCCGGTTTCGAGAATCGCTTCGCGCGCCCGTTCCTGGTTCACACGCTGGTCTGGCAGGCTCTTCGACAAAGCTCATCCCGCCACCGCCGCCGCAGCAGAAACTCTTGTCGCGGCTGCGCTCCATCTCGACGGACTCCGCGACTGCGGAGATTTGCTTACCAGGTTGCCGCGGCGCGTCGTAGACTCCATTCTGCCTGCCCAGGTAGCAGGGATCATGAAAGGTGATCTTCTGCTTCAGAATGCGACAACGGCGTGAGCCTACCCTCGTCCACCAGCTCTGGCGAGATACTCGCTATGGTGATAAACCTCGAACATACCGCCATACTGCGGATACTCGTTCCTGAAAGTATTGAAACAGTGAGGACAGGCGGTAATGACTTTTCTGACGCCGTAGCTGATTTAGCTTCTCAACGTTGTCCTTCGCGAGCGTCTCGAACAGAAACTCATTGCCGATGCGCCGCGCAGGATCGCCGGAGCACTTTTCTTCGCGTCCCAGGATGGCAAAACTCACCCCGGCCTGTAGTCGAGCAGTTGCGCCGTCGCGCGGGTGACGTTGCTGATTACGTTCGACGAAGCGCCCCGCCGCAGCCCACCCACAAGAGCACCTCGGCATCCTGCGTCTCGCTGAGTTGCTTGATGCCCAACCCCTCGGCCCAATCCAGACGCGTCGCCTGCGTGCCGCTGAAGGGATGGCCGCGCTTTTCCAGCGACATGATTGCCTGCTGCATCGAGTCGGGAAAGTCCGCCTCTTCCATCACCAGGTGCCGCCGCATATCCACGATCTTGGGCATCTGTTCTATGAAAACCGGGCAGGCTTCCATACAGGCGGCGCAGGTTGTGCACTGCCAAAGGGCGACCGGGAGGTGGCAGGGACGACGCCGATAATTTTGGAATTCAGATTCTGGAATTCGGATTGGGTCGCCGCTCCAGATCTGTTTTTTCCGTTCCCGTTGCCGGCAACGGATGATCCTGCGTTGCCTGAAGTGTTTGATTCTGCAATCCGGAAATCCGAAATCCGAAATTCGTCATTCTTCAAGTCACGTAGTTGGAGAATGATGTCCCGGGGCGAGAGTTCCTTGCCCACGTTGTTAGCGGGACAGACGTCAGTGCAGCGCCCGCATTCGGTGCGAGGCGTCCAGATCAAGCAGGTCTTTCCAGGTGAATCCATCGAGCGAATTCACGCCGAAGGTTTCGGTCTTTTCAAAGTCTATATTCTTGAGCGACGCACCCAACGGTGCCAGGTTGGCCGAGTAGATGTTCAGCGGAGCGGTGAGAATGTGCCTCATCTTCGTGTAGGGCAGCCAGGCGATTACGCCGAAGCTCACGACGAGATGAAACCACCACGTCCCCGATGGGCCGATTGCAACGTGGCGACGCTCATCAACGGTCGTGAGGCGCGGGCGATCAAATTGCCGAAAGGCGACCATGAACCCCATGGATCGTTGGCGGCCGCAATACGCCAGCCTTCAAGCAAAAATCCTGCAGGCAAATCACAAAAACGGCGAGCAGGATCAACGTTGCTTCATGCGAATAAACCAGTTTCTTTGGTCGCTGTGCGTAGCGGCGCGCTGCAGCCATGGTGACGCCCAATATCACCAGGCAGCGCCAAAAATCAACTGTGAAGGATTGAAAGTAGAGGTAGAAATTTCCGCGCATGATCGACGTGCCGAAATCTGCGTCGAGCGCCACCACCGTCGTGGCTATGGTCAGCACCACGAAGCCATAGCTAATCGATTGGTGAAAGATTCCGGCTGAGAGGTCGCGGGCGGTGCGCCTTTGCGCGAGTGCGTGCCGAAGAGCAGGTTGATACGAGTCGCCGGACGATCGAAACGCGATCGGCCGGTGAACCACGCCGCCAGCTGCGGAAGTGTCGGTAGACGCCGAAGCCGGCAATCGCCATGGTTGGCAATAGCAAGACATACATCGCCCAGATGTGGGAGATGTTCCAGTAAATCTGGCGCGTGGTCCCGCAGAGGTTCATCTTGGTAAGCGGCGTCGGACGTCATCTCTGTAAAGAAGACGAGCTTCTCGCGAAGCAGCTGGCACGACCTTGCGGTAGTCCTCGACAATGCCAAAAGCGCAGTGCTTGAAAGATAGGGGCGTCTGATCGGTATTGATGGCCGCTATATTCTTCGCTTCTGAGATGCCGGCCATGCTGACTAGCGCCTGTAATGGCGATGGCCAGATATAGATTTGGCGTGACTTTCTTCCCGGTTTGCCCCACCTGCCGGGTTGGCGGTACCCAACCGGCGTCACAAGCCGCTCGCGAGGCCGCCATCAGCGCTCCCAACAAGTCCGCCAGTGGCTTCAGCTCCATCTCAAACGGTTCGGCCCGCCGATGCCGCGTCCTCCGGAAACGATCACGCGGGCCTCTTCAAGCCGCGCTTCGCCCTGTGCCTCTCGCCGACGCTCGATGACTCGTGTCCGCGCGTCTCGAGAAATGTCATACACCGCTTGTCTGACCTCGCCGGTCGCGGCGCGTGGATTGCTGCAGGCGGAGAAGGACCGGGCGCGCAGCCAGACAATGGCGGCTTGCGCTTCAGCTCGATAACGGCCTGCGCTTTCCGCCATAGACCTGCCGGCTGACGCGGAACGTCTGGCCGTCCAAGTCCACCGCCACTCCATCGCCGACCGCGGAGCCGCTCGAGCCGGTGGGCGCAGCCGAGGCGCGACTCTCCCTGACTGTAGGTATCGTTGCCGAAGCAGCACTGCGCACGGTGACAGTTCGCCGCACAAGTGCGTTAGCGCGCTAGGGCAGTCTCCGGTTCGTAGTCCGTCTGGTCTGCGATGACGACTGTATCAACAAAACGTGCGCACTCGACGGCCACAGCGGGAGCCGCGTAGAGCCGAGAACGACGGCGGCGTGTAGTTGCGAGCCGAGACCATCAGCGAGCCGCCGGCCGGCACTCTGCTAAGTCCTTGCGCAGCTTTTATCGAATCCGCCCTGGCCGCGAAAGACAAATTACAATGTCGTTCATGGACTTTGAGTGCGCCGACGTCGGCGCTTTTGGCCGCGAGTCAGAGCACTAAAACTCCGTGGCGCTTCAGAGCGCGCTCGTCACCTCAACTATCCGCCGGGCGAGGTCTCAACTCTTCGTCCAGCGTGTCGCCGGTAACGAACTCACATTGCGTCTCTCTTCGCGGGAATCGCCAGCTCGATCACCTCGTAGTAATTGTTACCGGCGCGAGCTTCATCCGCCGCGAGATCGAGATCTTCCAGGTGCCACTGGAGTGAGGGTGGCAGTCGGATGGAGCGACATCATCACGTCCCGCACTTTGGGAATGCGTGGCAAGTTGTGTTCATCATTGGTGACGCTGATCACTACAGGCATCACTACGCCTCGATCACTTCCCAGCCGTGTATCAGTCTGCCGCTTAAGTTGCAAATTGCCGTCCATTAACTCGATTCGATCAACGAAAGAAACACATGGCCGGCCTAACTCCTCGGCGAGCAGGCCACCGGTTTGACCCGCTCCCCAATCACCCGCTTCACGCCCGACCATGATCAGATCAGCGCTCCCAGCTTCCGGATAGCGGCGGCCAGCACCTGGGCGACGGTTAGCGGGTCGGGATTCTGATTGCCGTCAGTTGACGACCAGCGCGGCAGCGTCGGCCTTCATCGCCAATGCTTTGCGCAGAGAGTCTTCCGCCGTTGCCGCACCGTAGAGAGCACGGTAATCGTCGTGTCGCTGTGGCCCTCGCGAAATTGCAGCGCTGTCTCCAGCGCGTTCTCGCAGAAGATATTAGTGACAGACTGCCGCTCCGCGTTCGGCTTCGCGCTTAAGCGATCAATGCGGAAGTCGCGTGCCGGGATCTCCAGGTCGAGAATCTGCTTGAGGCAAACAAGGATATTCATGGAGCAGAAGTTGGGGATTTTAGATTTCGAATTTAGATTTCAGTTGCGTACTCTTTCAGCGGCCTCTTCACAACCTGCAAAACCGATGTTGTAGAACGTGACTCCGGGCGTAATAGCCCGCGAAGGGCGATCTTCACGATTTGCTCAGCAACCTGTTCCTGCGTCGAGAGCGCCATCCTGTCGGAACCAGCGGGAAAGCCAGCTTCATCATTCCCAGGCAGCACTGAAAGTTGCCGCTGTGGTATCTACATCGTTCAGCTTACCGACGCCTTGAGCTCATCCGAGGAACGTTCCGCAGGCGGTTGAAGTAGTCGCGCTTGCGGCGCGTGATAATGCGGTTCTGGGCCGGCGGCAACGCGGTAATCATCAACCAGGATAGTGATGGCTCCTTGTCCTCTGGTTACCAACTGCGCGTGGCTGGCGATAATAAAACGCAATCGGGCACCGGGGTCGGCGATCGATCCGGCGGGCGTGACCACCTCTTCATCCGAGCTCGTCCAGGCCGAAGTTCATAATGTCGAAAAGCAGTTCCTTCTTGCCATTGATGTAGTGGTAAAGTCCGGCCTTTGTCATGCCGGAGCGCGTTGGCAATGGTCATTAATCCGAAGTAGCATCGTAGCCTTTGCGCAGAATGATCTGCGCCGCCGTGCGATAAACTTCCGCCGAGCGTTCGTTACTGGAAACCGATTTCTTTCAGTTTTCATCGAACTAAGCCTTCCGGGAATGCTGCGTCCAGAGATTGCCGCTCCAGGTTATCAAATTGTCAGCTTACCGACCGTCCGGTAGCTTAGCCATCGAAACACGCGGCGCGTCAAATAGTACGTCAAAAATCGCTCTTAGCGATCACGGCAACGAAAGACGGAAATCCGGTCAACGCCTGGCGAAGGTCGCCAGTGTCTGATCGTAAGGCAATAACCTGCAGATTCAGGCGCGGAAGATCCGTCGTCGTTAGTCGAGTGTTCCGGCAGTATAGCGGAGGATTCCGGGCGAAGTGAAGTACCTGCTGGGAGTCGGGATTTTCGTGGGAAGCACAGTTGTTATGCCCTGAGTATTACTCGGCTGCCACTCCCACACCTGGCGATCTTCCTGGGTGTTCAGTGCACCGGCAAAAGCAGGGGAAGCACGGCTTGCTAAAATGGCAGTTCTGAGGCATTCTCTTCCGGGCAGCGTTTGCGCGACCACTTTGTCGAGTGTTCAGCGATTTTGTTCGTCGCCAGGCGGCGTTGTGACTCGGACGCCATCTGCGTTGCCACACTTACGACTCATTTCCTGGAAGAAGTGGAAACCAAGCAATCTCGACCCGGTTGTTAGGGCGGTGACTTAAACCACATGCGCCTACGCAAATTCCATTTTCCAACGCCAGATAGCCGATCCAGTGGAAGTTCATGCCCGACCGCGCGAGTACATTTGCTCAGTAGCCTCTATAACCTCCGTCGCCAGGGGGCGGCATGGGCGACAGTGGCTTCACGAGCCTCCTCCGCGGCCCGTTATGCCGATGCGGGGTTCCAGTTTCATCGTTCGTTTCTCAGAGATGACCGTGGCATGCGTGCTCCGAAGTGTGATGAGTACTCAGGGGTCGTTTCGCTGTCGGTTGCGCAAAAGGTGAGGTTACGCCGATCGAATGTGTGAGCTTGAGCAGGGCTCTCGAACCTGGGCGACCCGCTGATTAAGAGTCAGCCGCTCTACCAACTGGAGCTATCGGCCCATTAGCAAAGCTGGAAATATATCGAACTGGCAAAGAGATCGTTCCGTCAAGCACGCTCTGCTCCACTGGAGCTAAGATGACGGATGCACCGAACTCCTATGACCTCCTACGGCGGTTGCGCCCAGTCACGATCAGAGCAGTTTGTGTGGACGGCGTCGATCAGCCCATCGGGATATCCGGTTTTGCCACATAGCCGGCGGCGCCGGCCGCAAACGCCTGTAGCCGCTGAATCTCATAGGCGTCACCGGAATAGAATCTGCAGGGTGCATCGGGAGTAACCTCGTTCAGTCTGCGGCAGAGTTCGCGGCCGGTGCCGTCCGGCAAATGGCGATCCAGCACATACAGATCAAAGGCTTCGCTTTTTGCCACCAGCCTCCAGACCTTCTTCCATGCTCGTTAGCAACTGCTACGTCGATAATCTTCAACCGCCAAGCAGCAGACGCAGCATTTCGGCGGAATCTTCGTCGATCGTCCACCACAGGACGCGACACTTGATTTGGACGATGGGCACCTCCAAACCTGGTTCTTAGTAATCTAGAGATTTAGTATTAGCGGGTCGAGGGCCCGCTTCGGCCCTTACTCTTGAACAACTCGTCCAGGGCTGATGTCTTTGCTCGGGCGCCAGTTCTGGATACCGAGCCAGTGCCGCAGCCGGGGCGATTCACGTTGTTCACCCGGTGATACACAAGAGCGAGATTGAAATAAACCAGCGAGAAAGCCGGTTCGATCTGCACTGCAGCCTCGTAGTAAACGCGCCAGGGGAAAGTCGCCGTGATCATGTAGAGGTTTGCGAGATTATAGTGAGCCTCGACGTGCCGGGGATCGTGCTTCAGGAGTGGGTTAATTGATCAGCGCCTTATGGGGTCACCGCGCTCGAGATTGATGAGCGCCAGATTTGATAGCTTCCGCGACGTTGTCGCCTTCGTTGATCGCTTCGAGATAGTGTTCTGCTGCTTTTGTATCACCCCGTTCGTGAAGGATCAGAGCTTCTTCAAAGGGCGTCAGTAGCCGCGTGGATTTGCGCTTCTGCGGCCCGGAAGAGGCTAAGTTGTCCCTGCAACTCGGCCTCGACCTGACGCGCATTGTTTGCCCCTGCAGAGCGCAAATCGCGCACCGCCGAAACTCCGTCGTCAACGCCTGAAGCTAGGTTAGTTCACTGCTCTCCGGCGCCGAGGAAGCGCGCACGATACCCTGTTCGGGTCCAGCGACGAATTGTGCGCTCACCAGGCCGAACAGTTGTTTTATCTCACTTACCGCTAGACAGATTTGACACGCTGGTAATCTGCCTTGGAAGGGACAGGTGAGGAATGATAGAACTTTATTTCTGGTATCGTTCTATTACACCAGCTTACGAAGCTTTCCGCTTTTTCATGGCCTGGCGGCAACCGGTTTCTGCGGCTTCACCAAAGAAATCGCCGGTTTTTTTCTTTCGCCGTGACGGCGTGGCCTTCGACCACTCTGAGCGCGACGAGGCCTCGCAGGCTCTTTCCGAGCGCGCTCATGATATCCGGACATCGGTAGTTCTTCAACCGCTTCAAACTCGACCGTCTTCTTGCCTTTGATTTTCGAGTCAGATCAGATTTCTTCAGCGCTCGTGATATTGATCGGTCATTTCGATCTGGTCGAGCGTGGTGATCTGCTCGTACTAGCATGGTAGCCATCTGCAACTCTCTTATCGAGCTCCCAGTGTTATCCACGCATCCGGTACCATCGCCCACAGCTGCGTACTTCCCGAGGATAGCTGAAGCTTGCAGCACCAGCGTTGTCTCTCCTGCGGGAAATACGGCGACCAGATCTTCCCGGTCACGCAGGACGACTTTTCCGAGTCCGATCTTTTCGGTTTGTTTCATCACCTCACGCAGCAGCGCGTATGGCTTTTCCGAGACTGGGCCATCAGGACCGGCGAAGTACGGCGCGATCGTAGAAGGTGGTGGGGATTTCCCCGGCATCTACGAAGCCGACGATGTCCACCGCCCCGGTGGTCTTGATTTTGATCTTGGCGATGTCATCGGGTTCGACGATCGCGTAGCGGTCAGGCTCGTACTGGTAGCCTTTGGTGATCTCGTCGTTGGTTACGATCTGATCGCACTTCTTGCAGCGCTTGTCGTAACCGATAGGTCCAAAATCCTCGCGGTGCAGATTGATTGAATTGAGTTTTTCAGAGGCTTCAATGGCATTGTAAATCCGCACCGGAATGGCGACCAAAAGAAACCGGATATGACCTTCCAAATCGATCTCATTGTTCTAACTCTCCTGGGGAACGAAATTGATCCGCACACTTCGTGGAAAGTCGCGCCGAGCCATCCCGGTAAAGACACACCGCCCAGACAATACCACTGCGTGGCGGCCGTATTATGAAGCGCATCGCTGGTTGCTGTAAAGAATTAATTTAAGCAACCGACACTAACTGACTGTCAGCGCTGGGGTTAGGTTATTGACTCAAGGTCCCTGATGTCCGGCAAACCTCAGTTCGTCGTTGGTCCACTGACAGCCTTATTGCGCCTGGACACTTTCAACTCCAGGGGCGCCTGGCAGTTTGCTGAAAGTGATGACAATCGAAGAAAGCAGAAGCGAAGGGATCACGAAGCTACGCGGAGAAGACGCGGTTACTTTTAGTGTTATTTCGTGTCTTTGGTGTGATTTAGCGGATCGTATCGATTCTTGATAGATGGAGATTATTCTTCAGGAACTTCTCAGACTACCGGCGACAAACTTAAGTTTTGTCGGACAGTTCTCACCGGGCATTCTTGATTCCCTTAATGACCGCGCGCGATTGTGGGAATTATCTCGTGTTCAGTTGCATGATCGGTGCTGAAGGTTACCAGAACAAACTTCGAACCGTCAGGCAGCTCCACGATAGCGCCGCGTCATGTCGCGTCGTGCTGGTCCATCCCGCCTTTGACCACAGGCGGACGCCATCTATTCGCGCTAGCGCCAGCGCAGTAAACCCATGCGCCTGATCATCTGGGTCGTTGCTCTTTCCTGAGTAATCGCGTTTCAGCAACTCCAGCATCTCCGCGCTGCGTTCGGGCGTCACCGCTTTGCAGGTGACAATCTCGGCCAGAGTCTGGCCGTCGCCTCCGTGGTTAGCTTGTTACGGTTTTCACCGTTTGGGCCGCGGGGAGACACGCTCGCGACCGTACGCATCTTCACAAAATGTCTTCTGGTTGACGTGTGATGTTCAGGATACCCCTGCGAGGCAAAGTATCGATTCCACGGCGTTGCGCTTGTATTGCCACTCTTCCATTTCTCTGGGCGCCAATTCGTAGCCGCCGGTGGTCCGGGTGAGCACATCGACGATGTACTGAGTCGCTTCGTTCGAAGAGTCAACAATCATGTCCTTCAAGGCTCGCCGCAACTCGGGCGTGTCCTCGATCTGTTTGTCTTGTAACAGTCGGTGAGCCGCTACCAGATAAAACAATTTCACGACACTGGCCGGATAGACGCGCTCGTTTGCCGCGAAAGCCGGCCCGCACCGGATGGCCCGGATCACGCAGGTCAATCAACGTCAGTGAAAGCGCTGGTCTTCCCTGAGTCACCTTTACTTTGAATTTTTCGAGGGCTGTTCGTACCGCTTCATCGACGAGCTCTTGAATGGTTCTGCGTCTGGACAGGTACGGAAGGTGTCCGGTGTTTAGGGGCGTTAACAGCCGCACCACCAACCGCTGAAGATGAAAAGTACAGAACCGGGACAGGAACGATAGCGAACACCTGTTTAGTTCTCATTGGTTTGCCTTTCTAAAGCTTCTTTCGGATCGAATTTCAATCGCGTTACCGTTTAGAGAGCAGGCCTGTCCGCCGGCGAGCAGGGGCACAAGGGCCCTGTCTAAACGGGTAGTTTATGCTAAAGAGGCCACTTAAACGGACTGCATGAACCTTTGAAAAAAGAAAGCGGTCAAACACTGAGGCGACGTGCAGGAGCGCAGTGCGCATCGCCGCCGCCGATTGCCAACGCCGGGTCGGATCCTTTGGCCGGGCGCCAGGTCAACAATTTCGGCGAGCTTCTGAGGTGATCTCGGGCCTTTCGTTGTCTGAGAGGCACGGCGGGTTGCTCGAAGATTGCTCGAATCATGTCAGCCATACTTGGTTTGGCCGCGACGGCCAGCGCCGTGTCGCGCGCTCAACAAACTATAGGCCGTCATTCCCATGCTGTGGGATGTCAGACGTCGGGCGCACATCGCGGAAATTCCGAATCTGTTCCGGGGCATATAGGCCAGCGTGCCCGCCATTTCACCGGCCATGGTCATGCCGCTCATTCCTTGATTGTGAGAAACTCTTGGCCAACCCAAAGTCGGTCAACTTTGCGGTGATCTGAGGCCAGCCTCCGTGAACCATAATGTTCTGATCCTGATGTCGCGATGAATGTAGCCCTGAGCGTGAGCGTACGAGAGCGCGTCTAGCACTTGCGTGATGGATTGCCACCGCTTCCTGATAGGCAGTTGGCCACCGCGCGAATCGGCAAGCTGCGCGGCATCGACACCGTCGATGAACTCGGTGACGAGATAGACGACACCATTGTTTGAGCCGCGATCCAGAAACTCAACGATGTTGAGGTGTTTGAGTGCGGCGGCAACGTCGATCTCGCGCAAAAAGCGGTTCATTGCTTTCTCGCTAACGGCGACTTCGGGCAAGAGAGTTTTGATGGCCACCGGGCGACCGGTTTTTGATCGCAGACTTAGCATTACGCAATCCCATTCCGCCGCGGCCGAGGACCTTTACCATTTCGTAGCCCGGCACTGGCTGCGGTTGACGACGCAACCCGCACGACAGTCTCGCAAAGAAAGGTCAAGCGCTCATCGGGGTGGACGCCTCTGCCTGTTCTCTTCGGCCACAGTTCAAACACTCGACGACAACGATTGCGGGACGGGTAGGCTCGTTTTGTTCCGGTCCCTCTGAAATGGTGGTGTCTGAACGTCGCTGGTTCGGCGGTTACTGCAACCAGCAGCACCGTCTTCTCCGCCTTGTAAGCGGTCCCCACTTTTCAGGAATACCTCGCGCACTCGTTCGTTGTTCACGTACGCGCCATTGGTGGAACCAAGATCACGCAGGGAAACAACGTGGTGGGGCAATCTCCAACAGGCAGTGGTTACGCGAGAAGAAACGATCGTTGGGCAGATGCAAGTGGGCGTCCGGACTACGCCCAATGAGAAATGTATCGTGCTGATCGAAGGCGAAAGTGCGACCTGCGTAGGGACCAGCCAGGACTCGGAGGGTAACTTGCATTAGGGATCGGTTAGTAGTCAGGAGTCAGGTTGGTTTTAGGTCCTTGGACTTTGGACTTTGGACTTAGGTCTTTGGTCGTTTCTTCGAGGTCAGGCGAACGCCAAGCCAAAGACTCAAAACCTAAGACATAAAACCAAAATACCAAAGACCAAAGTCCAAAGACCTAAAACCAACTGACAACTGACCACGGACTACCTGCTAATTTCCAGATCATCGAACGCCACCTCATGAGCATCGCTGGCGTAAAAACCGGCGGCGGCCGCCTTTGAATCCGGCAGTATCGGTAATGCTGGTAGCATATTGGCCATTGAGGTAGAAGCTTAATTTGCGCGCCTTTGATCCGTACCTCGATCTGGTTCGGACTGCTGCCTGACCTGATGATGCTCGACGTTGTCCACGGAACCAGGAGCCGTCCGCCAGTACCGTTCTTGTGCAGCAACGACTGTACTCTGGGATTCTCTCCGGTGTAGATCAGAAAGCCATAGTCTTTCAGCTTTTCCTCTGGCGAAGTTGCGCCGTGCACCACCAGTCTCATATCCTGAGACCGGCGATATGCCGTCGACAACCCGCACCGTGACTCGGACCTTGCATTTTCGGTATCATAATCGTTGGTTGGCTAGCATACACTCACAAAGTATGTTTTCTCTTTCGACTTCATGTGTGATACTGGTCGTCTGCGTACCAGATATTTCCGTACGCCGAACTTCCCGTACCCCATTTTTGGGTCGAGAAGTCGTCGCTAAACGAAGCCGGCAGAGCGATCGAGTTCGCATTGGCGCTGTTCGTGTTCGGGCGCGCGGAGTTCGCGTTGGCGGTTCGGCGCATTTGCATTGGCGCCAAAGCGATTGTTATTGGGTCCAGAACTCATGCTGGCCACGGCGATGATTATGATCACGGCGCCAATGCCCAACACGACTACTACTGCGAGCCCGCCTCAAAATCCACCAAATGGCATTTCGACTTTGGTTGCCGGGCGATAGGCATCGGTGTGTATTATGGCGCCGGCGAAATTTGGAGGTTGATAAGCGGCTCTCTGATTGCCAATGGGCGGTGGCGGCACAGGATTAGCGTGATAGATCGCCGTTGGAGGCGGGTCCGTCTCACGAGGAACCGGATAGCGCGCAGTTGCAGTCGTCTCCGATGGCAGGGCCGCAACGTTCACGAGCGGGACCCGTCCTGCAGACAAAAATTCAGTGCCTCATCGGTGTAAGAGCGGTTACAGCTGGGGCAGGTCTTCATGTCTTAGGCTCGACTCTTTGGTTGGCTGGTGCAGCTTAGAAAAACTCGAACAAAAGGCCGCCGTCATTATACCCTGCTAAGGATTGATTGGCTTTCCACATCGGCCGCAGAATTTCGTCCGGGCTGCATAGCTGGAGCCGCAGGTTTTGCAGAGAATCTCTACCGGCTTCGGCGTCTTCCAATCAATCGTCCTGACGTCAATCGGGATGCCGCATTTGCCACAGAACTTCGTAGCCCTGGCATAGCTGCTGTGGCAACGAGGGCAGACGACGTTCTCGGGTTGTGGATAAGCGGGCGGCGCCGGCGCCGGTAAAGCTTCCAGGAGTGGTGTGAAGTGTGTATTGCCGCAACGACCGCAGAACCTGCGCCGGCAGCGAATCGTGACTGGCAGCGAGTGCAAACAACTACTCCCGGCACACTCTGGTATCCACCGGCATGGCGGAATGTCGAGACTGCCGCCATGCGGGGTGTCAACTGCGCGCTGCTGGATGGATCAGTTTTCAACTGGGCCTGAATGATCTGTTCCGCGCCGTCCGGGCGAATCTCATCACTACGCGCTTCATCGTCCTTTTCTCCCGAGCGGCCACCCGCAGCACGATGCCGGCCCGGCGCAATGGCCGTTAAGATCACGCGCCCCGACCGGCCGACGCTCCCCTTGCCTCTCGTCATCGATATAAACTTCCGCCCCCGAGGGAGCGAGAATTACCACTCGCGATTCAGCCTCCGGACGCTGTGAGGTTTGGTTGCCAATGGCGCTGTCCAGCTGCTTCGAACCAATCGACAGCGCTGCCCGGACGATCGCTCAATTCCCTGGACAGCCCGCTCATGATCGCCGTTTCCACTTCGCTGGAAATGTCAGAGCGCAGCGTGGTCAGAGCCGGTGGAGACTGCGCTCAGTTTTGAGCAATCAGTTGCGTAATGTCGCCCGTAAAAGGCGGACGGCCGCCCAACATGTGATAAGCGATTGTCGCCAGGGCATAAATATCTGCGCGCACATCCAGCTGGAAGCCGGGTTGCATCTGCTCCGGCGCCATGTATTCGGGGTGCCCACAATGCCGCGTGAGGCCGGGCCACTCGCCGAAGTCGCATCCGACCTGTCCTGGCCCACGATCTTTGCCAGACCAAAGTCTCCCACTTTAATAAATCCCTCACCGCCACCGGTGCCGCTGGCCGTGCCGCTCTTCTTGCGCTTTTGCGTGATGAAGATGTTGGCCGGTTTCAGATCGCGGTGCAGGATGCCTGCTTCGTGAGCCGCATCAACGCCGGCGACGACCTGTTGCATGATGGCTGCGGTACGTTGCAGACCAAGCGTGCCTTCATGCGCCCGCAGCAGCTGATAGAGTGATTCTCCGTCGACGCATACCCATGACCGAGGAAGAAGACGCCATCGGGACTCTGTCCAAAATCAGTTACATCCACGACGTTGGGGTGTTGGATGGAAGCAGCGGAACGAGCCTCGCGTTCGAAACGCGCGATCGCCTCGCCTTCCCGCAGGTCCTCGTCGCTGGGATGTCCGGCCGCACGGTTTTCACTCGCGACACGCCGGGTCATCAGATTTTGATCTTGCGCGAGATAGACCTGGCCCATCGCGCCGCGACCCAGACGCTTCTCCAGGAGATAGCGGCTTGATAGGCCGGCCTCCTGGTAAGGTGTGCTTGGTGTTTGTTGAATCCTGGGGACAGACGACTGTCTCGTCTCTCATAACGCAGGCTCCCGCAACGGGGACACTCGCGCATAGTTTGAGATCTCTCAGCTACGCAGCCTTCAGCTCCGAGCAACATCCGGAACAGCGATTGGCGCCAAGGAGTATTGTCGACAAGCAGGTAGGGGCAGTCTTTGCGGGAGGGCCGCCTCCACTTCCCGTCGCCTGTTGACCTGTTTGACGATCAGAAAGACCACAAAGGCGATGATCAGAAAACCGATCACCTTCGTTAAGAAAGGCACCGTAAGCACAATAACCGGTGTGCCCGCCTTCTTTGCTGCATCAAGCGATGCCGGACGAGTTCCAGAGAGTCGATGAACAGATTGGCGAAATCAACCTTGCCCAACAGCAAGCCAATTGGCGGCATGATGATTCCTTCAACCAGCGCCGTGACTATTTTTTCCGAAAGCGGCGCCGATAATCACCGCCACCGCCAGATCAATGACATTACCGCGCGCGATGAACTCGCGAAATTCTTTCAGCATCTTGAGGTCTCCTTTGGTCAAACCGGATTATCGATTTTCCGCTTAGCTTTTTGTGGCCCCAGTGATTTGTCCGTGCGTCGTTTAGACAGGGCACTTGAGACTGGGCCGGCACGGCGCAAGACGTCGGCTTGTACACGACGGGCGGGCCCGGTAACGCTATTCGCCATTCGTTACAACAATGAACAGCGTTCTGGCGATGGCGCCTGAAAACCCCAAGTGCCAAGTGGAAAATAGAAGGTGAACCTTGCGTTACTGGCAGTCTTTCGCTCGCCCGTATCCAGCTCTTCTCGGCATCTTGCGAACTATTGGGAACTTCACCCGGTTCGTTTCCACAACGCTCTTCAAAAGCTCGCAACTGAGCGGGTAGTAAATTTTGCTTTTGCTGTCGCCGATCACCGCGTCACCGCCACTTCTGATTGCCACGGCCTCGGTGTCATCCGCCTTTGCCTGCCGAGCGCGCAACCAGTAACTCCTCTGCGGCGGAGTCAACAATCCGCAAACTTGGTCCGCCGCCAATTGGACTGACAACCAACGCAAAGTCAGCGCACTGCAATTGTCGTCCGCGACCTTTAGTGCTCCGAGTCTCCTGGCACAGAAAGGGCAAGTGAAATTCCTCTGACGAAGTCGTCGACAGTTTTCCACTTGAAACTTTCTTCAAAGCCTATCCAAAGTTGCATTACGCGCCCGTCAAGAAAATCGAGAGAAACAGTTCGGACATCTGCGAATGAGGAGCTTGTCCAGGCGCTGATCGAAGCCCGGATTGATATCTGCTTTGGAAACGCCGAGACCATCGGTGCGCCCGAAAGCCACTCGAGGTACGCGGGTCTTTACACTCGCGGGTCATGCCCAGGTGAAAGCCCCTGTAACTCCGGAAACCTGCGGTGAAGGCCGCCAGCTTCGCAGTGCAGGTGTGCTCCTGAGCGGCGACCAATCCGGCCAGCGCCAGCAGCAGAGCGAAACTCCCATGGACTCTTTTCTGAATCATGACCGCGTTAGCTGACAGTCTCTTTGTGAAAAAGACACAAGCCATCGCAAGTATGGGGTTTTTGGGACACGGCAAAGTTAAGAGATAGGTGGACCTGTGTCAGACAGAATCGCGGAGCGAGCGAGTCTGCAACCGGCTGAAAAGCAAACGATTCGTCGAAGGTGCGGCAGGCAAAACGGAGGAGAAGCCAAACTCCGGCCACTTCGTGATTAATATCTTCGTGCCTTTGACTCAGGTGGTAACTGAATCAGGCGCTCCAGGGTCCGCTGGCTCAAACGGCGTCGAGACGTACTCGTTACAGCCCCGCTTGTAGCGCCATCCCCGGAATCGGTCGGCGCCGTATGCCGAGACGGCGACGATGGGCACGCCTGGCAGCTTTGCCGCTTTCTCTGATTTTCCTGGTGGCCGAAAGACCATCGAGCTCGGGCATTTCCAGGTCCATGATGATCAGGTCGGGAAGTTCGCTCTCGGCTTCGCTGATCGCTTCCTGCCATTTTCGGCTTCGACTACCCGGAAAACCCTTCCGTTCGAGCCAGGTTCTGAGTAGACAACGAGTGTCGTCAAAGTCATCGACGACCAGAATGGTGTGTCGGTTTGGCGAGGTTGGTTGATCGTTGACTCAGTTGGCATGTTTCGCTCCGAACGCTGCGATAGTCTGCCATTCGTGCGGCAGGGAAACGTGGCAGCTGTCTGCCATCGCCATCTCGACCCGTCGCAGGTGTCGGTTGCCCACGGGTGTTTGTGCGGCGAAGCTAGACCAATTGGGCGGCGACGTCAACGTGTTTTGGTATTACTGAGCCATTCTTAATGAAAACACAATGAAGAACAGCGGGCAGGTACTCAATACACAGAGGTCATAACACCGTAGGCAGGGAGGCCCTCCCTCTGGGAAAATCGGTATGACGAGGCGTGACTGGCGTTTCTGTGGGCGGCTGTTCTTTGGGAGTGGGCCGCTAATTCAAACAGATCTTCGACGACTACCTCGAGCGTAGTGGGGAAATCGCGTCCGATGAAATCGTAAATGGCTTGAAGATCGTCTGCCGTGTGCGAAGGAAAACGGGCGACGCCAAAATCAACTGGGTCGCCCCCGTAAGTTATTGAGAGATTTGGTACCCGCGGCGGGGATCGAACCTGCGACCTTTCGCTCCGGAGGCGAACGCTCTAATCCACTGAGCTACGCGGGCGTGGGAAAAAGATAGCACAGAAATTCAGGGCCAGAAGTCAGAGATCAGAAGTCAGAGGTCAGAAGTCTGGTGGGAGATCAGAGGTCAGCGATCTGAGGTCGCGGACCGAGTGCCTATGTGACGTCCGACCACTGCCTTCTGTCTTCTGAGCTCTGACTTCTGGACAGATGACTTCTACGAGACAGCGCTATCGGTAATCTCCAGCCCCTGTCAATGATTGCGAATGCCTCGCTGCATCTCGGCTTCAGTGATACAAAGCGGTGGATTTGTGAAGAACGTATTCCAGCGCACGAACGTGTAGAGTCCTTCCTGTCTGAAGAACTTGTTCAGCGCCTGCATCTCCGGAGACGTGCCGTTGAAGGGCGCCATCGGCTCGAGCGTCTCGGCGATTTCGCACCAGTTCAACAATTCCAAAGAGGCCAATGTTACGCGTTGCCCCGACCGACGGGTGGCGATGCGCAGATCCTCGAGCAGGCCGCGCATCACCTGACCCAGCCGCCGGGCGTTCTCGATCAGGTGATCCTCTTCGTAGACCGCGATGGTGGCCAGCGCCCCGGCACAGGCGAGCGGGTGGCTGTTGTACGTCAGGCCGCCGTAGAAGACGTTCTTCTGAAAGTGATCGGCGATGTGCCGCCGCATGCCCACTGCTCCCAGTTGCACGTAGGCGCTCGTCAGACCCCTTGGCCATCGAGATCAGATCGGGCACGACCTGCCAGTGGTCCACCGAGAACCATTCGCCGGTGCGGCCGAATCCGGCCATCACTTCGTCGGCGATCAGCAGGATGCCGTACTTGTCGCAGAGCTTCCGCAACCCCTGCAGATAACCGTCAGGTGGCACGAGGATCCCGTTAGTACCGGTAACAGGTTCCAGAATAATTGCCGCGACGGTCTGCGGGCCTTCGAGTTCGAGGATCTCCTCGGTGCGCGTCAGCACCTCTTCGGTCGTATCTGAACCTTTCTGAATACCATGGTAGAAGTCGGGGATGCGAATGACGCCGGGAATGCCTGGTTCCGACGCCCAACGGCGCGGATCGCCGGTCAGTGTGAGGGCCCCAGCCGTGCCGCCGTGGTACGAGCGATAACGGGCGGCGATCTTGTGGCGGCCGGTGAACATGCGCGCGATACGGATCGCGTTTTCGTTGGCTTCGGCGCCGCCGTTGGTAAAGAAGAAGCGTCGATGTCCCCAGGTGTGATCTCCGCGAGCTTCACTCCCAGGCGCGCCCGCACGTCGGTAGCCATGAACGGGTTGGCATAGGCGAGGGTCGCGGCCTGTTCGCTGATGGCGCGAATCACCCGCTCGTCGCCGTGCCCAATGTTCACGCACATCAACTGGCTATTGAAGTCGAGGAAACGCTTTCCTTCCGGTGTCCAGAAGTAGATGCCCTTCGCCCGGGCAACCGGGATTGGATCAACTGCAGCCTGAGCGGACCATTCGAAGAGCGTGTGGCGGCGGCAGAGATCGACAATCTCATCGCCCGTCATGGTTTCGGCAATTAGAGTCATGGGACCGCGATGCTACCCAAATCGCGACCGTTTGACAAACGATCCACTACCGTTATTCGCGCTGAGTTTCCTGCCAGAGACCGAAATCCGAAAGTCGTGAACATTGACAATGAACACCGAAGGTGTTTGCTAATCTGAGCCCAGGGTATCACCCTGGGTGTGCGTTCGCTGGAGCGAATGGAACACTGAAAGGGCTGACGTAACTAAGCGAAGCCTCTCAGGAATGGGCTGTTCTGACTCACCCCTTCAGGGTTGCACTCTATCTCGAGCCACTTTTCCCAGGGTGATCCCATGGCCTCAAATTAGCAAACACCTTCAGTGTTCACTGCGCTCATGATTGGGACTAAACAATCCAGACTTACTCCGTCGCAGGTGCTTGCAATGATGTGCCGCCCTTCGGGCCTCACCGCAAATCGACTGCGCGAGATCCCCACCCTGACGGATGGGGCTATTGAATGTCGGTCCTTCGACCTGCTGGGCCCCAAATGGAAATGGGTACGTTCAGGCGGTCCTCGTACCAGGAATTAAACAGTCACAGTCCACTAGATCTCAGGAGATTCTGAGCGCTGACTTCCGGTGAAACCAGAGAAGCCATCTCTATGAGTGCTTGATCATCACGCTTCGATGATGTTCGCCACATTTTCACAGCGGTCGACTGCTGCTTCGAGCTTTTCGTAAATCTCTTTCCACTTGAGCACGGTTAGAGGATCGGGCGAGTCACGAAACAGTTCGGCTATGGCGGCGTGATAGATATCATCACCCTCGTTTTCCAGGCGATGAATCTCCACCAGACGGGGCGTGATGTTTTTCGGCCGGCGCAGGATGGCGACGATCTCTGCAACTCAGCGGCCATCTTCTGAATCACGCTGGCCATTTGCCGCGCGTAGGGCGTGATTTCCTCGAACGTCAAATATCACTATCGCGCGCGCCGCATCGTCGATTAGATCCACGATGTCATCAAGCGCTGAAGACATCATGTAGATATCCTCGCGATCAAAGGGCGTGATGAACGATTTGTTCAAACGGGTGGCACACGCTGTGAGTGAGCTCGTCACAGGCGTGTTCGAGACCCTTGATCCGTTGCGAGTACTTCTCTGAAATCAGCCTGCTTGTCGGAAAGCATCTCTGTCAGGGTACGCGCGGCGTCGGAAATGTAGACGGTCATCTGGATGAAGAGATCAAAATACTGCTCTTCTTTCGGCAGAAAGTTCAGGATTCCCATGGGAAGAATTACTCCGGATTGGAAAATAAGAATAAGAGAAGCCGCAATATAGCCGACCAGGCGAGCGCTGTCCATATGAACGTCACCTGAACAGTTCGACGCCGATTATTCCAGAAGCCACAAGACCAAAGACGAACAGAAGAGCGGGAGGCGACTTGCCAAATGCGCCCCGGGTCGTATATCAAAGTGCCGCATGTCAACCAAAACCCACTTGTCCGCGGTACGGGATTTCTGCGCATCGAAGCAGGAGCCATCGCGAAAACCGCGGATTGTCTCGACCACCAACAGGTCGAGCGCGTCATCCAGTTGCTGGCAAACTGCAAAGGTAAGGTCGTCCTGCTGGGTATCGGCAAATCAGGAATCATCGCCCAGAAGATTGCTGCGACCATGACCAGCACGGGAACGCCCGCGCTTTATCTGCATCCTTCCGACGCGCTGCACGGGGGACTGGGGCTGGTAACCGGGGACGATGTCGTGATCGTTCTGAGCAACAGCGGCGAGACTGATGAGGTGATCCTGATGTTGCCCTATCTAAAGCATCGCCGGGTGCCGATTGTGGCCCTGTTGGGAAACCTTAACTCGACTCTGGCGCGCCGCGCCGACGCGGTGCTGGACGCTTCGGTTGATGAGGAAGCCTGTCCTCTGAACCTTGCTCCGACGACCAGCACGACGGTGGCGTTGGCAATGGGCGACGCCCTGGCGCTGACACTGATGCAGGTCAGGGGCTGACAACCGATGATTTCGCGATCAATCATCCGGCGGGTCGTCTGGGGAAGCGGCTGACATTGAAGGTGTCCGACATTATGCACGCCGGCGCCGAGAACCCCACAATCCGGCTTGGCGCCCAGTGGTTGGCAGTGGTTCAGCAAATTAGTAATGGCGGATTGGGTGCAGTCAATGTTGTGGATGAGCAGGGACGACTGGCCGGCGTGATTACCGATGGCGATCTGCGCCGCGCGATTCAGCGACTGGACCATGCGGCGCTTGAACATCTGAAGTGTGACGAGTTCATGACGAGCGGCCCCGTGGTTGCCACCCCGGATATGCTGGCCTTCGAAGCGTTGCGCTTGATGGAAGATCGCCCTTCTCAAATCTCAGTGTTGCCGGTAGTTGATGACGCCGGCTTGAGTGTTGGTCTGCTTGCGTTTGCACGACATTGTGCGCAGCGGGTTGTAGCGATGTTGGAGCCGCGGAGCTTGCTCTGAGAGACAGACACGCAAAGGCCAGGGCAAGCCACCCTTCCTGGCCTTAGGGGTTTCGGCGTTGATCGACACTCTAAGCTTGAAAGCCAATCAAATGAACGAGCTGTCACTCGCGCAAAGTCAGCTCCAGGTTAGGAAGGGCCGGCTTGCCCCCGCTGACTTTTGAAAACCGCAACCATTGCTGCAACCTGTTTGCTCGATAATGAGGCAAAGCAGTGATCATTTTCGTCTTTTCCAGTGAGCCTTTAATGTTAATGGAAGATCCACTCCACAAAGTTCCTCGGTCCGGCGCTGCTTATCACCCTGTTGTTTCTAGTTCCCACGCTCAGCACTGGCGTGACGACGCCAATCACCGGCGCGCTTGTTGCTGCTCCGGTGAATCCTGCACAGACATCTCCGGAAGCAACGGTGTCCGTGAACGAACCGTTCTTGAATGCCTTTCTGGATTCGATCTTTGCCAATCTTAACGCGCCCTCGTTGCCTTTGATCATCACAGCTGCCGACAAGCGAACGCTCAGCCGCGGAAGTGAAGGCTTGTCCGGACCTGGTCACGCTGCAACGAGAAAGAGGCCGGAGGTGAGAACCGCAATCAGGCTGGAACAGGGCAGGATTACAGCTCCGTTGGCGTTCGCCGGCTCGTATGGCTCGACGCTGCTGGGCTGTATCGAATTCTCGTGGCTGGGGCCAACACCTCCTGATTCTGGAATTCGACCGCCCGCGTCAGGCGATCGTGGCTCGAGTCCAGGTGAACGAGATTCGTCTGACAAACGTGCCGGCGCTGGCCGGCGGTTCGCTGGGAAAAATGGTCCAGGCGGCAATCGACAAACGCATCAACCCCTCGAACTGCTGCGACTCGATCAATTGTCAGCGCGCTTGCCGATCGCGCCGGCCGCTGGCGCTCTTGCGCATGCGCGCAAAGGAAGTTAGACCTGAGATCGTTCCCGGGACGGCTCATCTGCATATCGTTTGTGAGTTCTTGCCTCGATCGGTAGCGGGCTGGCCTGATCGCGGGTTGTAGCTTCATCAGACAGACAGGCAATGCCACCCTTCCTGACCTTGAGCTAATTCCAGTTGAGGGCTTCGGTTTTCAAGATTGAAAAAGGTTTCAATCTTAACTGGCTTAGTGAGTTGGAAAATCTCTCAGGTTGGGAAGGGTGGCTTGCCCCCGGTTGGTGACCTGCTTCCGGCGCGGCGCGCTAAGTTCTGCGTCAAGCCGCTACATGCGCCAGAGCCGGCATGTCGACGATGTCCCAGGCCGAACGAACACGGAGGAGTTTTGACATCAAGCCGGCGTGCATGATGTGCCCACTACGCTCCGCTGTGACGCGCCCGAGGATGGGCATGCCCAGCAGCGCCAGGTCGCCGATGATGTCCAGGATCTTGTGACGCACAAACTCGTCGTGGAAACGCAGGCTCGTTTCATTTAACATCCCATCTGGGGTAAGCACAATAGCGTTGTCGAGCGAGCCGCCGCGAATCAGATTGGCCCGCCGCAACGCTTTCGATCTCTTCGGTAAAACCGAAGGTCCGCGCGGATGCTATCTGGTGACTGAAGTTGCCGTTAGCCAGTTCCACGAAGAGCTGTTGCACTCCGATTAGCGGGTGGCTGAAATCGATCAGGCAATCGATCTGGTAACTATCGGCTGGCTCAACGCTGATGCGGCGATTGCCCTGCTCGTATGAGAGATTTTCTCACGCACCAGTAACGCTCGCCGGGCCAGGGTCTGCACCACAATGCCGGCCTCCTCAATCATTCCGGCAAACGCTTCTGCCGAGCCATCCATGATCGGAATCTCGAGGTTATCAACTTCTATGAAGGCGTTATCTACGCCGAGTCCGCGGAGAGCTGAAAGTAGATGTTCGACTGTCGACAACATCACTCCCGTGCGCATCAGCGTGGTCGCGTAACCACAGTGCGCCACCAATTCCACCGTGGCCGGAATTTCGAATCCCCCAGGTCGGTGCGGCGAAAAACATAACCGGTGTCCGGCGGGGCTGGTAACAGCCTGACACGCACCGGTACGCCGGTGTGCAGACCGACACCGGAGGTTTCCACCGTCGAACCCAGAGTGGTTTGTTTAATCAACGAACTCAACGCCTTTCACCCTTCAATTGATCTTGCTGTCATTTCATCAAGCAACGACTATGCCGTTGTTGAATGCCTGTTATCTGCTAAACATGTGCGGAGACTTTGTTGCGGAGCAACCACAGGAGGAGTGATTGTGAGGACGGGATGCCACAGTTCACGAGTCTACGAATATACGCGGGGTCTTGCGGCTCTGCTGCCCCCAGTGCGGTAAGGCTCGGCCTTTACCGGGAGTTGCTATATATCCGCATTAGACAATATCTGCTTCAAGTTTTCGCTCACCTTTCAATACCCGAGCGCGCAGCCGTCGCTTGCGCGGATCGGAGGCGCCCATCAACGTCTTGCTCAGCGGATCGATCATGATTGCCTGACCGCCACCCATCGAGGATCTCAACACGCCGGGTGGTGAAGCGCGCACGTGGCCTCGTTCAGTCAACTGCTCAATTACCTGCGTGGGGATTTCGTCCTCCAGCAGCACGTTCTTTCCGCTTGTGTATCTATACCGCGGCGCGTCAATCGCCTGTTGCAAACCCATGCCCAGATCAATGAGGTTCACGAGAACTTGCACGTGTCCCTGTGCCTGATCGCGCCGCCCATTACACCGAAGGACAAGAATAATTGGTCGCCCTTGAAAACCATCGCCGGGATGAGCGTGTGAAACGGGCGCTTGCCCGGTTCGATGCGGTTCGGGTGATTAGGATCGAGCGAGAATCCACTGCCGCGATTCTGGAGCACTATCCCAGTGTCGCCAGCGACAACCCCTGAGCCAAAAGAGTCGAACAGACTGTTGATGAACGACACCGGCGTTGCCGTCTTTATCGATCACGGTGAAGTAAGTAGTGTCGCTGCCGACGTTGATCTCTCCCGCTGCGGGCGAGTCGAGCGCCTTGTTCGGATCGATCAGAGCCCGCCGGCTGGCCGCGTAGTCTTTTGAAAGCAACTGCGCAACGGGAACTTTGGCGAACGAGGGATCGGCAATGTAACGGTTGCGATCTGCGAAGAGCGAGTTTGGTTGCTTCGATCAGCGTGTGATAGTAGCGATCGGGTTGGGCACTCATCGAGGTCAGATCGAAACCTTCCAGGATGTTCAGAGCCAGTAACGCCGTGAGCCCCTGGCCGTTTGGCGGCAGTTCGAACACCGTGTAGCCGCGATAATTCGTCGAGATGGGTTCTACCCATTCTGACTTTTGCGCCGCCAGTGTCTGCGAGCGTGATAAACCCGCCGTTCCTTTACAGTAGTCCGCGATCGTTTGGGCGATCTCACCTTTGTAGAAAGCGTCGCGGCCGCCCTGGGCGAGAATACGAAAGTGTCCTGGCCAGATTAGGCTGCCGAAAGATCTCGCCGGCGCGTGGTGCTCGTCCATCGACCAGATAGTTTGAGGAGGCAGCCGGAGTCTTTTTCAACTTTTGCACCTCCGCAGCCCAGTCTTCCGCGGCCTTTTCCATTACCGGAAATCCGTGCTCAGCATAATCAATCGCGGGAGCCAGCAGGTCGGCCAGCTTCATGGTGCCGTACTTTTCCAGCAAACTCACCCAACCATCAAACGCCCCGGGCACGGTGATGCTTTCCATGCCGAATTGCGGCATTTGCTTAAGTTTCTTCTTTGCGAAGTGATCGAGAGTCAAGGCGCGCGGTGCCCGTCCGCTGGCGTTTAGTCCCTGCAAGTCTTTGGTTTTTGACCAGTACACCAGAGCAAAGGCGTCACCTCCCAAGCCAGTCATCATCGGTTCTGTGACGTTGAGCACCGCTGCCATAGCAATCGCCGCGTCAACCGCGTTGCCGCCGCGTTTGAGTACCTCGAGGCCGACTTCCGAGGCCAGAGGCTGACTGGTGGCCACCATCCCGTGTTCGGCTCGCACCACTGACCTACCTGGTCTTGATCCGAGACGGCCAGCTCTGGTTTTGTGCAATGGATTGAATGTTTCCCATGAGCATCAAGATCGCTAGCACCGTCACAACGGCAGCGCGCCAGCACGGTTTCCTCAAAGATAACTTAACAAGCATCGGCATCTCTCTTTCGCTTCCCTGCGTCTTGCGCCTTTTCAAAACACCTACTTAGTAATGGTCCGTTTAGAGAGGGCACTTGTGCCCCTCGCTGCGCCGGCGGACAAGTCCGCTATCTAAACGGGGTGTTGCAGCACCTCTCAATTCGCCGCAACCTTTTTTCTCGGCCTCCGAGGTCTCCTTTTTCGGCAAGTCCGGGTTGGCGAAGTCAGGCAACGGATCGCCCCAGATGTAGTGATTAAACCAGGCGAGGTTGTGTTGCATCACTGCGCGCATCGCGCGCGGCTTCGTGATCGGATGGCCAAAGCCCTTGTAAACGATCATTTCAACTTTGACACCGCGATCTTCCAGGCCTTGTCGCAGCTCATAGGCGTTGGCAATCGGCACCCGGCGATCCAGCTCGCCGTGTTGGATCAGAGTTGGCGTGCGCGCCTGCTTGATGTAACTCATCGGCGAAGTCTTCTGGTAAATAGCTGGATCCGCCGCCGGGTCCTTGCCCAGGTAGTTGATCGTGAACGGAGTAATGTCCGTGTTGTAGTAGTAGGTGGCCCAGTTGGAGATGCCGGCGCCGACCGAGATCAGCCGCGAAGCGATCAGACGACGCCGTCAGGAACGCGGAAATATACCCGCCCTGACTCCAACCCATGCAACCCACTTTGTCTTTGTCAACCCAGCCTTTGCTGATTAAATAATCGACGCCGGAAATAACGTCCCACGCATCGCCGACCCCCAGATTACGCAGGTTGAGTTTGCGGAATGCCTCACCATAGCCGGCGCTGCCGCGATAGTTAACCTTGAGCACCAGGGCGCCGCGCGCCGCCCAGATATCCGCAGGATAGTAGCGAGAGTCGGGAGTTAGCAGCGTTGGCCGATCTACACCGGTCGGTCCACCGTGGATAACGCACAGCAGCGGATACCTCTTTGCCGGATCAAAGTTAGCGGGTTTGATCAGCACGCCTTCGATGATCGTTCCATCGGTGCTCTTCCACGAGATTACTTCGCGCGTGCCGAGAATAAACGCCCTGGTCTGCTCAGTCATGTTGGTCAGCAAGTGAGGTGAGAAATGATTCAGGTCAGATATGAAAACTTCGTTCAGGCTGGTGGGGGAGCCCGCGACAAAGGCTAACTGACGGCCGTCGCGACTCAGAGAGAATGAGCCGGCCAGCAAATAGTCCGGCCCGGAGAGGCGCGTGATCTTTGCGTTTGCCGGGTCAACGCGGAAACAGATGCGAAGCAGTTTTTGCAGCCCTGAAAAATAGATACCATCTGCTTTCCAATCCACCAGCCCCGGATTTTCGTCGAAGCCGTCGGTAACTGAGCGGGGCGTACCACCAGTGACCGGCACAATGGCCAGGCGCGAGTTGCTGGCAAAGAAGGTAGTGTTGCCCATCGCCGATGAAAAAACGATCTGACTGCCATCGGGCGAAAACCGGGGGCCGTTGTCCGGGTCCTGGCTGGTCCACGATTTTCTTAACTGCGTCATCGGCGAGATCCAGCAGATAGATATCTGAAGTGACACCCTGGATCAGGTCCGGATTGATCGTGGCGCTGAATGCTAAACGCTGCCCATCCGGCGACCAGGCGAAAGAGTCCACGCTAAAGTCTTTCTTCTTCGTGCGCTGTTTGCCAATGACCGGAGCCTTCAGTGCGTCACTCAGCACTCAGCGTCCAGAGATGCAGGTAGCTGTAGTCTTTGCGAATGACTTCGTAGTCTCCGAGGTATTCCTTGCGATCCTTTGAGACCTGCGGCACCGGCTCGGTCGCCGTGTAGGCGATCAGTCTGCTGTCTCTCTGACCAGGCATAATTACTGATCGCGGTTTCCGATTTGGTAAGTTGGGCAGCCTCGCCGCCATCCGGCCGAATCACGAAAATTTGATTCTTGTCCTCCAGACGATTGCTGGTGAGAAGCGAGCCACTGGCCGTCGGGCGACCAGCGCGGATTGCCAGCAGACTTTTCGCTGCGCGTCAATTGCAACGCGTGGCCCGTGCTGGTTTGCACCAGCCAGACTTGAGTGACGAAAGCATCCCTGTTTGAAGTCGCTGTTCGTTACGGTGTAAGCAACCCACTTGCGCGTCGGGCGAGATCACCGCGCCACCGACGGATCTTTAGATTCAGAAGATCATCTATAGTCGGTATGTGGGGAACGGAATCGGCGGCCGGCGTAGATGAAACGGCCAGCGCCAAAATGATATTCAGCAGAAATATTGCGCGCTTAATGATCGGCTTCACGAGGATTGCTCCTATCTTAATAAATCTCAGAGTCTGGAAGGCGGTTGGACGATAATGCTCAACCTCGGGGCGAGTCAATAGCGTACCGCGCAAGGGATTAAAGCAAGCGGTCGATGGTGACGCGTCATGGCAGCTCACTCCGAGAGCCGTTTTTAGAAGACCGGTGGGAGAATCCGAAAGGTCTACGCTAATTTGCAGGTTAGGAAGGCGGACCCTGTCCCCGCTCTTACGCCCACAAAGACGTCTCATCCAGACAAGGGTGTGGAGATGAAAGCTAGCAAGGATGAACTAGTTGGAATGGTCCTTTGAGTGACCCTCTCCCAGCTTGAGGCGGGGACAGGGTCCGCCTTCCCTAACCTGCAAATTAGCGTAGACCCTTTTGGTATCCAGCGGCTCAAAATAATGACGGTGCTTTAAACGCATCACTGACCTGATAATCGCTTTGTTGACACTCCCAATACGCGCTCTCTATGATCGCAGCAAATGCCAACCAAGCTTACTGCAACTGGTGATGGACCAGTCGAGCGGGTCTTTCTGATCGATTCGATGTCGCATATCTTTCGCGCCTTCTATGCGCCGATGGCGAATCGCGCGGCACCTCTGGCCACCTCAAAGGCCAGGTTACGCAGGCAAGTCTTTATTTTTACAAACATGCTGCGGAAGCTGCTGCTTGATGAAAAGCCGACCTACATTGCGGCCATTTTTGAATCCGGCGAGAAAACATTTCGCCACGAAACGTTCGCTGACTACAAAGGCAAATCGTTTGCAAATGCCCGAAGACCTGGCCTCCCAGTTGCCCTACATCATTCGCCTTTGCGAAGCCTTCAACATCCCCGTGGTCAACGCGCCCGGTTACGAGGCTGATGACGTGATCGGAACCCTGGCGGTGCAGGCTGCGAAGAAAGGCGTTCAGGCGGTGATTGTTCTCGAACGACAAGGATATGTGCCAGCTGGTGCGCGATCCGCACGTCGTCGCCATGCGAACAAACTCGCAGGTCGTCAAACGCAAAGATTCGTGCCACCCATCGAATGGTGTGACGAAGAGTGGGTGGAAAAGAAGTTTGGCGTGACTGCCGATCAGATAGTTGACTTGCTCGGCTTGATGGGTGATTCCGTAGACAACATTCCGGGCGCTCCGGGCATCGGCTCAAAAGGCGCCGTGCAGCTCATCAAAGAATTCGGCTCGATCGAAAACGCGCTGGCACACTGGGAAGAAGTTAAGCACAAAACCTATCGCGAGTCGTTGCACAACAATGCCGAACTGATTCGCCAGTCCCGAGAGCTGGCCCGCATCAAAACCGACCTGGAAGTCGAGTTGAACCTGGACCAGTTGAAAAGCCGGTCGCCTGATCGCGCGGCGGCGTACGAATTATTTAATGAGCTGGAGTTCTCGGCTCTGACACGGGAGTTTGCTGGACGCCGCGGGTTCAATCCGCAAGATCGATGAGCCTGTGCACAATTATCGGCTGGTGCGCAATGAAGCCGAGTCTCAAAGCCCTGGTCAAGCAACTTTGGAACGCCGAGCATGTCGGCATTGCCATTGCTGAATCGACTGAGGGCGAAGCTGAACAGCGTAGTCTGCTGCCGCGGGAAGGCGCATTCGGCATTGCGTTTCCCTCCCAGCCGGGCCAGTCTTCCTATGTCGACTTTGAGAAGTTCGTGGAAGGTCGTGAGGCAGCGCTCGGGCCCGTCAAAGGAGCTTTTGGCGAATGGCTTGTTGGAAAAATCTGTTCACGACCTGAAACGCGCAATTGGCCTGCTGGCGCCACTTGAACGTTACCCTGGAAGGTATTAAGGATGATACCTCGCTGGCGGCCTACCTGCTCGACCCCACCCGCAGCAAGTACGAACTGACAGGACCTGGCGCGAGAAGCGGTGAACGCGGACGAGCTTCCCAAACGCCGGAAGGGTGGACCGATCTGATGTGGCAAACAGCCGCCGCCGCCGATCTCACTCGCCCAGGCCGCACGTGTGCTGCATGAACGCATCCTCGAAAAGAAACTGGAGACTATCTACACGGAGGTTGAGTTGCCGCTGGTGCCGCTGCTCTATCGCATGGAGCGCGCGGGATTAAAGCTGGACCGTGCCGTGCTGGGCGATCTGTCTAATTATTTAGGTACTGAACTGCAAAGGCTGACCGAGCAAATCTACAAACTTGCCGGACACGAATTCAATATTGGTTCACCGAAGCAAGTCGGCGGGGTGCTCGAAGACCTGAATATTATTTCCGGGCGGAAAACATCGACCGGGACGCGTCTCAACCAGTAAAGCGGTACTCGAAGAGTTGGCGCAGACTTACGAGCTGCCGCGACTGATCATCGAGTATCGCGAACTCGACAAACTGAAGAGTGTTTACACAGACGCTCTGCCGCATCAAATTGCCGCGGACGGACGCATTCATTGCCAGCTGAATCAGACAGTGGCCGCGACCGGGCGGCTGTCGTCGAGCGATCCGAATCTGCAGAACATCCCCATCCGCAGCGAACTTGGCCGGCGCATCCGCCGCGCCTTCGTGGCCGAACCAGGAAGCCGGATCATCTCCGCCGACTACTCCCAGCTGGAGCTTCGTTTGCTGGCCCACATCACTCAGGATCCGGTAATGCTCGAGGCGTTTCAGAACGGCGAAGACATTCACAACCGCACTGCGCGCCTGGTGTTTGGCGCCCAAGACCGATGCCGAACTGAAAGAGGCACGACGGCTCGCCGAAGATTGTGAACTTCGCCATCGCTTATGCGATCGAGCCCTGGGGATTTGTCACAGCGTGTCGGCATCAGTCGTGAGGAAGCGAAGAAAGTAATTCAGGATTACTACAACACCTACAAGGGCGTGCGACGTTACATGGACGAGATTCCGGTCAAGGCGCGCGAGCATGGCTACGTGCGTTCGATCTACGGTCGCATTCGCCCGCTGCCGGGATCAACGATCGCAACGCCAACATTCGCAAGGCGGCAGAGCGTGAAGCGATCAACATGCCGATCCAGGGGACGGCGAGCGACATCGTGAAGATTGCCATGCTACACGTGGACCAGGAGTTCAAGCGGGAAAGATTGCAGGCGCGTATGCTGATGCAGGTCCATGATGAGTTGCTTGTCGAAGCGCCCGCGGACGAGGCCGAGCGCGTAGTGGCGATACTGAAAAAGGAGATGGAGGCGGCAGTAATACTTGATGTCCCGCTGCTGGTTGAGGTTGGTGTAGGCGATAACTGGATGGATGCGAAACCGTGACTGGATTGCGGTCGATTGGGAAATCTGCCGGAAATTGATCTCTCGGCGAGGTCTCGGCGCTCTTTGGGTCTGAGCAGTGAACGGATTTAGCAAATGAATTCACCCAGGAAGCCGCAGAGGCGATGAGGGCGCGCGCAGATAAGCAAAGAGAACCAACAAGATATTTCGAGACAGATCCCCGGGCCGCTTCATGAGCTGTTTCAACAATGGCTGAACCTAACTCAGAGAAAAGCGCGACGTCTGCGGCGTCAGACGAGACCCCGCGTGGTATACACCCGCGCCACCGCGCCGGACGGTGGATCATCCGGCGCTCGGCTTCCAGCTCTGGACCAGGCCACCGGGCGGAGCATTGCGCCAGCCGTGACTCCTCTGGTGATTGGCTTCACACTGCTGCTGATTGTGATATTTTTGGTCGGCTATTCCAGTGTTCTTCGCATCGACATTGTGGGCGAGGAAGTACTTAGCTTCGAAGAACACTACGCCGCCGAGATCAGCTTCCTGCTGAATATGCGGTTGGCGTTGACCGGGTTCAATAACGAGAAGTGCGCGAGAGAAAGTGCTCAGGGCAAGGGCCTTCATCCGCCCTTCGACATGCCGCTCAACACCACCCGCCAGGAGATGAAGACCTGCGACCCTCCCTCGACATACCACCGTATTCGGAGAATCCGAGTTGGGTCAAATTTCGTGACGACCTGGACGCCTATGTAAAGGTTACTGAAGACTCGCGCCAGTACTCGCTCGATGGGTTCACCCGTTTTCGCGCTGTTGATAATAGGCTAGCCGAACGACGATCGCCGCCGCAGCAAATGGCCAGAACGAGTACGGGCCAAAGAGCAAGAGCCAGCCAGCTGAGGGGGCGACGCGGTCGATTCGGCTCTTAAGCCTGGGCGCGCTACTGAGGGTAGGGTTTTTATCGTTGGCGGCCGGCACTGGCTGGGAGATTACAACGTCGTTTCCGCCAAATGCGCCGCAGCATGGAAGGGAACGCGCCGCGAACAGAAGCTGCCGGCAATCGAATGATGCGGGAATGGTCAGCGCCATGCTGCCGCCATTGATCAGCGCGATCGCGCATCACGCAGCGCCAACCTTCTTAGCAGGCTTTCTTCAGGATTTTTCCACTGGCGCCACTGTCGGCGCTTTTGTGCGCGGGAAGCTTTGCCGCCGACGATGCCACGCCGAGGATGCTGCGAGTAGCCACCGCTCAGCGCGCCCAAATGAAGCGGTCTATTGCGGGCGCTGGCTGTGCCGCCTGGAGTGGAGGCGAGACCGCGACAAAGGCTTCGACGTCTATTCGTCGCCACTCGAGATCGATGGCGATCGAGGGGAATCATCGTGACGCTCGTCGATGTGACTGAGGCGGCCGAGGCCGAGCGCGTTGTGCGCCGGAACGAGGCGTTGGCGGCGGTAAGGCCCCGAGGCACGACCGCTCAACTGGCCATGAAATCAGAAATCCGCTGGGGAGCATCCGCCTGGAGTTGTTTCCATGCTGCGCGACAACGTCAATGCAGATAAGGAAGCGCTTTGCACACCATCGATCTGGTTGAGAGAGGGGATCAGCGCACCTGAACCAAGCTTTGTAATCGATGTTACGCAGTTCTCACGGCGCAAGCCCCTGGAGCGATCGATCGTGGATCTTATTGAAGCGCTCAGCCGCAGTGCTCGACCTGGTCGCCGACAAAGATTCAGGAAAAGGAACTACTCCGGTTGAAAAGAACTTCAGCGATCCCGGGTTGCGCGGCTCCTGGGATCTGATCAATTGCGCCAGGTGTTCGTCAACTTGATTGGCAACGCTATCGACGCCAGTGCCAAGGGCGTGGCCGTCCAGCTCCGAGACGCAGTTGATGAGCGGCGACTCAGGCAAAGAAGGTGGAAACGCCGCCTCGCGAAGCGTCGCCCGGGTCGTGATTGCCGATCACGGGAGCGGCATGGACGAAGCAACCGTAAGCGCGAGTTTTCGAGACCATTCTTCTCTACCAAAAAGCGGGGCACCGGACTGGGGCTGGCAATCGTCAAGCCAGATTGTCGAACAGCACGAGAGGAGGTGATCTCGGTTGAAAGCAAACCCGGTGATGGCACACGCTTCACGGGATTGATTTGCCGCTATGAATTACCTGGGCAAAACGCGATGCCGATGTGTCAAGTTCTTGGGGACTAGTCTACGTCCGATCCTCGTCAACAAACCGCGAAGCGATTCGCCCTCCAGCCAGGGGTTGCCGCTTCCAGCTGCCACGGGTCAGCGGGGTTTAAGACCTCAACCCGCAACGCGGTTGCGCCGATTTTGGTCGGCGAGAAGATGCCTAACCGCTTTTGCGTTGGGGTAACAGCCGGATCACGATCCAGGTAGCGCGGCTAGCCCCCTGGGCTGAAGGAAGGAACCGCCTTTGCGGTTCATGATGGAAGCCAAGTCGTCGGCAAGAATTCACCGCGCTCAGCACGGTGCCAGCGCCTCACCAACATTTGCCGAACCCGGTTCCCGCAGCTGCCTGATTTGGTTCTTAGGAGAGGTTCAGCTTTGATCCGACGGAGTTAAGCCCCTTCTTTCAGCGGGACTACTAATCGGATGCCTGGGTAGCGATGTACCCGAACTCGTAAAGAGTGCTCTGCCTCGACGATGTCGGAAATCGTCATCTGGCCACGGCGAGAAGGAAACGCGAAGCCCTGCGAGGCTGACCGGTACCGGAATCCGGCACCACAACGATTCGAGAGTTGGGGAGCGCCGCGCGTCATGGTGTTGGCGCTGCCATGTTGCGGAAACCTTGAAAGGGTGCCACTGCGACCCTCGATCGTTCCTTTGACCCGCTCCATCAGCTACGTAACCGGCCGAGCCCTGAACGTCAACAGTCATGGCGGCGAGCATCTGCCCGCACTAGCACGGTGGCCTCAGAGATCGCCATGCAGAGCTGCTTGTCGAGTGCCATCACGCCCGAAACCAGTTGGGTCTCCGACTGTCATAATCGTCTGGCTGGGGAGTTACCTGCACGCCAAACGACCCCCTTGCATGTTTGGTCACTATGGTCTCCTTCTAGTCGGTGCTGTTGTGCTCGAGGATCGCTGGAACTGGATGAAGGCGCCGAGGTCCGCCACGTTAATGAGTCGAATCTTCTCCGCAGCCTCAAATCGTTTGATCCAATGATTTCATCAGTATGAGCGGTGCCGACGAACGCCGCCTCAAATTGCGATGGTGCGAGATAAACTCCCGCCTCGAGCATCGAATGGAAAAACTTTCCGTAAAGCTCTCGCGCTGGCTCTTGTTCGCGCCGGTCCAAATCAGATAACTGACTCGCCGGTGAAGAAGGTGGTCCACGCCGGAGCCGACCCGATTCGTAACTGTTTCAGGGCCGGCGTCGGCGGCGCTTTCACCAGCGCCGCCACACGGTCGCGCTCAGCTGATCCGGGCGACGCCGTCGAATCTATCCGCGCAGAGGCGGCGTAAAGGTGACCAGGCCTGCAGAAAGTCATGGCCCAGCGGATTGCCGGAAAGCGTCCTGCCTGATAGATAGTTCCCGCCAGGTGCGATGTTTCGCATCAGCTCACGGCTTCCGCCATAAGCACCCACGGCAGACCGCCACCGATGATCACTTCCGAGCGTCGTGATGCTCCGGCATGATGGCTCTTACAGTTCCTGGGCCGCCACCGGAGCTGCGCGAAACCCGGTCATCACTCCGACCAAAATCAGCAGCGCGCCGTGCTTAACCGTCAACTCTCGCACGGCTTTCAGGGTATCCCTCTCGCGCGGGAACACAGCCCATGTTGCCGACTGACCGGTTCGATGATTACCGCGGCAATGTGCTTGATGCTCCTCGGAAAGCTCAGCCAGACCTCTGGTGTCGTTGAAAGGGACGGTGATCGGTCGATGTTTGAGCGAGCGTCGCCGGAACTCCGGACTGTCCAACAACCTAGGCGTGGCCACCCCGAGCCAGCTTTGACAAGCAAGCTGTCTCCGTGACCGTGATAGCAGCCCTCGAACTTGACCAAGCTTGTCATGACCAGTGACACCCCAGGCCAGACAAGATCGCGGCCATTGTCGCTTCCGGTACCACTGTTCACCATCCGCACCATTTCGATCGACGGCACGGCCTCTGCAGTTCTTCGGCAAGCTGTACCTCGAGTTCGTGGGTGCGCCGAAACTGGTGCCGTTTGCCAGGTGCTTCGGTCAGGGCTGCGATAACTTTCGGATCGGCATGGCCCGGGATCATCGGGCCCCACGAACCGACACTAATCGATGCTAGAGTGCGACCATCGACATCGAGTCATGGTCGCGCCGGAAGCGCTACTGATAAACCGCGGGGTCCCACCACTCCGAAGCGCGCACTGGGGAATTCGCCCTCGGCATCAGCTCCCAGCGCGCGCGCAAAAGTGCTTTCGAACGACTTCTTCTCCCAGTGGAACTCATGACTGCATTCTAGCTAGATTCGTTCAATCGGCTCACCGGGCTGGACGGTTATCGTCTGAAGCTCGACAAACGCACCGGACCCGGCGCCGCTCCGCTAATCAGAAACTGATTTTCGTGAGGTGTGATGAACGTCCACTTTAGCATCGTTTCCAGCCTGGCTAAACTTTGCCGCTAACTGCGCGCCGCTTCGATCAGCGTGCGGTGCGGGAGATCGTGGCGTTTTGGATTCTGGACGATCACATGCGAGCCTGGGTAATCTGCTGCGTGCAGCAAAGATCCGTAAAGGTCGTGCCACGTCGGAACGTCAGGTGGTCATTATCTTGCGCGGCCCGACACGACAAGGATTTCATAGCCGTCGGACGAAAGATAGCGGCGGAGTGCCGGGAATCTTCTCGGAGGCGCCTGTTCTTTTGCGAGCGAACGAGATTGCTCTTTTGGCCTCGGCGCTCTTGCGGATGGCCAGCGCCTCTGCGTCGCGGTGGCCACGATCTCCTGGAGCACCAGCTGTTGCCGCTCAGGTCCGCCAACTTGTCATTGCTCTCACGTTGATCCTTACGCCAATCTGTTGCCTGGCGTGCTTCGCCTGTGAGTTGGCGGGCAAAGTACCGTCCTGCCTCCCTCCTGAAGAGTGATGTGCTCATCTGGCTTCGATCTCAATTGTGGGCGCGCCGTCTGCATGAAATCAGTGAGGCGGGCCATGCCGCCGCGGCGTTCAGCCGTAATTACGTTTGCCAGCAGCAGATCTCCAGGCGTTTGTGCTCGTCAGGGATCGCCGTGGTCCGCAAGGTCGCTCTCCGAATGTTGTTGCAGTTTCCTAAGTCACACGATCTCTCCGACGCAATCGAGCACGCACACCGGCCGCCTGGGCGAGCAGAAAGCGCGATCCGCTAACGGAGCCTTGATGAAGTTCCGGCAGCGGCGGATGAGCAGATACAAACGAATGTCTTTTGAATAAGCCGAGCTCGATGTTGCTTTCTTATGATGGCGGTCGGAGGCGGCGCGTAACAGTGCCGATCTGCTGACCTTCGCCTCTCAAAGATCGAAGCCGGTGGAGGATAGTCACAGTGTCGTCGAGCGGCAGCAGATTGCCGAAGCGGCGGTCAGTTGAGCAACCAGCACGCGTTCGAGTCGTGTGGATCCGGTTTCGTCTCTCGCGGCGAAGCAACTCACCGACGATGCGTTCCCTGTTCGTCTTCTGTTCACCTCCAGCAACTTGCCGCCCGCAGGGATTACTTCTCACTGTTTGAGCAAAAGCCGAAGGGGCGGAGGCTTGTCTTTGCAGTTGACGTTGTGGCGCTGGAGATTAGATGGATTCGAGGGTACGGAGGGTCGACACTGAGAGAACAGAAGTCTTTGTCTTTGCTGCGAAAATCGATGATACAAGGCGAGGTGCGTCTAGTTGCAGGATACTGCCCGGGGCGACCGAGCAGCTCCCACTGAGTCTCATCAACCACTTCTTTGATTGTCTCCGGACGCATGGAATCCTCAAATCGGCGCAGCGCAGGCTACCAGCAACGCCCGAGTGAGCGCAAAAGAAAAAGCTCTGCCCCGTTCAGAGACGGGGCAGAGCCTTCGGTCGCTCGACGGCTATCATGGTCCACGCACTACTGGCGGTTCGGGAGGAGAAATCGATCATGGACAGGTCTTTGCCCCCGCCCCGCCCCAGCGTCATCAGGAATCCAGCACCAGGCGGTTGCCCAGCGACGTAGAATATAGACGATGGCCCAGCGCCGGCGGCTTGCGTTCCGGTCGGTATCAGTCCGGTTCGCGCATCGATGACCCGCAGCGACAGTATTCTCATTCCCAGGGTCTTTCCGGTGAGGGCGGTGGAAACCGTGAGATAGATAAACACTTGACTACTATCGCTCCCGCCAGCCACCAGGGCAGCAACACGCGGTTCCCGCCAATTGTCATTACGCAATTCGACCACAGCAGCGAACGGTACCGACGAAAACCAACGCTCAGTAAATCAATTACCCCAGCCATGAGCCGCAAAAACACGGGAGCGCACCGATTTTCCGTATCACCCGGCGGTGCACAAGCGACGCCCACAAAATCAAATAATTCAGTGCCGGATCCACTCGAGTCATCTGAAATTACGCGCTTCGGTTTAGGCTTTTCCCGTAACAGCTTCGGCCGCCAGGATGGCTGTTTGAGCGACGACGGGCGCTGGTGGAACTAACGATCAGATTGACCGTTCGCTCAAGCGCTAGGCTCCGGTTCCGGCTGCGCTTCAATGGGTGGAGTGATTTCGCTGGTTGGTTCCAGGGAACTTGAAGCCTCAGGGTGCTCGACTGCGTTGCTTTGAACGTTTGCCGGATGAGTATCAATCTCACGCTGATCGAACGTCGGCGGCGCAATGGCTGGTCGCGCGGCGGCGGCGTTCAGCTTCGGCGCGAGCCGTTCGCTTACAGTCGACCCCACTGCGGCATCTAAGGCTGGCGGGGTGGAGGTATCATCGCAGCTCCTGCGCGGCCGGTTGGTGAGCAACGCTCAATCCGCTTCCAGTGCCGCGGTGACCAGTGGGTTCACGGCCAGAGCTTCGACTTGCTGGTAATAGTTCCAACTGCGGAGGGGGCGTGCTGCCTGGTTCGTCTGCCTCTCGTTTGGTAGCTTCCGCTTCGGCCGCCGCTTCATGGGCCGCCGTTCCTGAACTTCCCACGACGCTCAGTGAGTTCCTTGCGCCAGGAGCGGAACCGCGCGCCGGGTGACGCCGGGAACTCAATTAATCTCGAACTGGACTTCATCTCAAGTGCGTATTCGTGGTCTTCCGCGATAGTGCCTTCCGGTGTTGTCGATCGAATGTTGGCTCTGGTTCACTAAGAGAGTGCTGGATGCTTGAATCAGTCGTTCCTGGTTGTGGACATTCTTCCGAACTATGACCGGTACCACACTCGGGACATACCATAACAGAGGGCCTCCAGTAGAGACTCGAAACAGTTTCTCGCGCAGGACCACGACCGTTCGACCGGGGGGCACCAACAGTCGGGCCGCATGCTATCGGGAATCACTAAGTGGTCAATCGAAAATGTAGCAGCGCTTGAGGTTGAACCAGGACACCATGGCCGGATTCGGGGTTGACGAGATGATTAAAGAGGAGTTCGGCCGAGAAAGCCGGCTTCGGCATCGCTCAGCCACCATTCGATTCGTTCACCTTCGCCAAGCTGCCAGCAAGGCAATACAGCCCGGCCCTCGCGGAGTGTGGGAAAGTCTACGAGACGCGCGGCCAAAGTCAGCGAGCTGCTACGCCGAGCGCTTCAGGTCGTTGACCAGCGAGGTTAGTCGGACGAGCAGCGCAGCGTACTCAACGCCGCACTCCATCCCGCCACCCCCATGCTCGCGCCGCCTCGGCCGCTTGTTTGACTTCATTCTCGATAAGTGGAACACGCGCGGTGTGTGTTCGCTGGATCTTCTTCTGCAATTCCCTGCACCGTGGGTAGAGCGCATTAGCTTCTTCCAGACTAAAGATTTCTCATAATTCCTTCTATTCACTGGGCGCCGGGTCTGCGATCCACGAATGCTGTTGGTCGAGAATACTCGATCATCGTCAGTCACTCGAATGAACTCAGTAGTCTGTTCGAACACTTTGCCGTCCGCTTCCACGGTGGACTCAAGGACCACGCGCATGGCAGAGTGAAACGCCTCAGCGGCATTAACGCTGATGCGCCTCAAGTTGCTCGTGTCCGTAGGCTGGCGTCGGCTCGTGCAACTCGCGCTCATCGAGCGCGAGCCGTGGAAAAGTCTTTGCGCACCCGTTCCGCAATCTCTCCAGATCCGATAAAATAATCGGCCACATCGATCAACTTAGGAGCGTAATTCGAGCGAAAGCGGCGACTTCGACGCGGCAGCCCTTATAAACGGCACGCATTGACTGCGTACGTAAATCTTCGTCGCCTGGACAAGCACGGCCGTATCATAACGACCGGCGAGCGATAACATGTCCACGGCGATTTCAACGTCCAGATTGGCCTTGCGGGTGCCGTCGTAGAAGGATCTTCAACTCTTTCTGAATGACCCGGAAACCATTGCGGCGCATCCATAATAGGAATCCCTGCTGGCGTTCAGGACTCGACATCCATCCAGTGTAGAAGAACGCTCGCAGGAGGCGACCATCACCCAGCAATACGCGCAGTAATTTGTTCGTAGTCAATGTCGATGTTGTGAAAGCGTGCAGCGTGAAAAGATTGTTGCCGTCGATGAAGCACGGCGACTCGGCCCCGATGGCCCAGCTGCCGGAGATATTGTGTGGATCGAAGCTATTGTTACTCATCTCATGAGGTTCCTCTAATATGATTGTGTTAATCCACCTAAGAATGCTTTTGGCGGGCGTTGGTCAAAGTAGCAGGGGGACCATGGAATTGGACCTCGCTACGAACGCTGAAAGGTACCAGTAACTCGTCCTGGAGGGCGTCGTGTGAGAACGTTCCGCTCGGCGCATTTGAGATGACTGTCAAAACGGTTGCGGGACGGCAGCAGTACCGAGCAGGCGTGCGGAGCGGGTAAGATGAGTTTCCAGGGATGCTGATCGCGACTGAGCTTGGCTGCAAAGCTGAGGCGACAAGGTCTTCTAGACTCGCGAAAAAACGATCTTTTTGTGCGGCATCGTTTATCCGACTTCTATTTGCGCGCATCGACATAATCAGGCGCTGGAAGGGATTGCCCAAGATAAAGGAAAACATGTCGTTCTTCGCTGACCTCCCCCAGCCGACGGAGCCGGAAGGATTCTCTCACCAGCAGATGGTGCGCTGTGATGAATGCCCCCGCGCCAATCCGCCGACCCGCCTCAACTGCCTCTATTGTGGGCGCGCCTTGCCGCAAACAGAGACTTCCGTCGCCTTTGGCCAAACCTTCCTTTGCGCCCGCTCGAACCCTGGGAGCAGGGGTACAACAGTATTCTGGTGCGCTTCCGCGATGGTGAGCCAGACGCTGAATCGTTGACTCGAAGTCGGGGCCTTACTGCGGCTGGAACCAAACGCCATTCAGCTGCTCCTGGGAGCCAGGTGCCCTTTGCCCCTGGCCCGATTATCGTAACGTTTGAAGACGCCGCGCTGGTCGAACGGCGGCTCCACGATCTGGGACTGGATACGATAGTGGTGGCTGATCCAGGAACTACAAGTCGATACGTCACCGCCTCGACGCCTGCGTGCCCTGGAGTTGAACGACAAGGACATACTGGCATATCAGACCGGCAATGCGGAGGAAATTGTGATCGCCTGGGACGAGATCAACCTGATAGTGGCAGGTCGACTCTTCGTAAAGCAGTTGGAATTGCGCGAAGGAGCAGCACGCAAGGGCCGAAAAGCAGATTCTCTCGACTCCCGTGAAGTCTCGTCTGATGAAGCCGTCGTCGATATCTATACGGGAACGCAGGCGGAAAGTTGGCGCATCAACGCAAACGGTTTTGACTACTCATGTTTTGGGTGGCCATAAGTCATTACTGGCCGGCGAAAATTTTCCGGCGCTGGTCCGACCTCCTTCGCGACCAGGCCACCAACGCTGAGCTCAACGGGTCCTACGTGTCTCTGCGACACTGCCTCGAATTGGCCTGGCCCGCGGACAAGCGAATCGAAGCAGGTGGGGTGCGCAAAAGCAGGCTGGGTAGAATCAGCACCGGAGAGATCATCACCACAAACAGCGGAAACACAGTTCACGCGCTATTCGAGACTCTGTCACTATTTAAGAAACCACGCTCCGGCGGGAATCAAGATGAGCACCAGGGAAGCGGGCAACCGAGGCGTCAGGTGGTGGCCGCTCAGCAAGCGGGTTGACCGGGAGCGGTATTCGGACGAGCCGCGCGCGTACGGGTTACGGACTGATCCATGGAGTGATCCCGGTGGTTTGAGGCGTTGCGGTCTCGGTCGTCGCCCCATCGAGCACATCGCTGTGTCGGAAGGTGCACGTCATGAGCGGCCTACGCGAAATGTTCGAGCTGGCCAAAGGCGCGAACGTGCCTGTCCGGCGTGCTGCCGCGCGCTGAGATCGAACGCACCGCCGGAAACGCCACTCATCAGGGGTAGTAGCCAGGATAGCCTCCGCTCGTTACGCCGATGCGGAAGCCCTGCATGAAGGTCTAGCGGCATCAAGTGTCGCGAGATCAGCCGCCATTGGCTTTGTGTCTCGATGGTCTGGAAGATCCGCGCAACTTTGGAGCAGTGTTGCGGACAGCTGAGTGCGCTGGCGTTGCAAGCGGTCTTTACGACGGAACGGCGCGCGGTTGGTCTTGCCGAGACAGTAGCGAAGGCGGCGGCAAGCGCGCTGGAATACGTGCAGGTTGCCAGGGTGCCGAACCTGTCGAGATTGATAGAGCAATTGAAAGAACGTAACATCTGGATAGTAGGTACAGCGGGAGACGCTCCGCGCGAAATACACGGATTGGGATTGGACGCTGCCCACTGCCGTGTTTGTAGGCAGCGAAGGCAGCGGACTCCACCGGTTAGTGCGGGAACAGTGGTGCGAGGTGTTGGTGCGGATCCCCACCGCCGGACACCTTGAATCGCTAAACGTATCAGTAGCGACGGGAATAGTTCTTTATGAAGCGCTGCGACGGCGAAGGATGGCCAGGTCACGCGACTGAGGCGTCCGGCTGCGATAAGTATGCTGGAAGCGCAGCTCAGACACAGCAGACGATACGCTCCCTGTAGCAACACGACTGCTGGATAGTTCCTGGATCGGAGGCAAAATGTTTTGTCCAAAGTGCGCAGGTCAGAATGTTGAAGGTGCAAGTTATTGCCGCGTCTGTGGCGCCAATATCAGCCTCGGTGCCACAGCGCGCTGACCGGACGCCTGCCGGATGCCCCAGCCTCCGCAGCCGGAACTACGTCGGGCGCCGACGAAGGCGAGACAGGGAACAACGAACCCCCAGCCTGGAGAAAGGCATTGTCAACGTTTTCGTGGGCATTGGATTTATCGTGGCCGCGCTCGCGATCATGCCACTGCAGGTTTCCCGGGGGCATTTCTGGGGCTGGTCGTTTTTCTTTCCCCGCTTTCGATCGTTTTGGGCCGAGGTATTGCTGCCATCGGTGGCTGCGCAAAGAGGCGAAGCATCATTGGTGGCGCCTCTTGAAAGCTCGCACACTTTGGATCAACCTTCATACAACGCGCCTTCGCCGAGATTGACTTGGATCAGCGGTGCGCAATACCGGCGAAATGGTCCCTCCACCTGCGAGCGTGAGGCTGAAGGCACGACGCATCACCTTGGAGCCGAAGCGCCCACCAGACAATTGGACTCCTCAAGCGAGAGCCACAAGTAGCGCAACGTCCCAGAAGCTTGAGTACTCCAGACCCGGTTATCAAGATGAGTGATCAAGTATGCATTTGTGTCCCTGTTTGTGAGCGCAGCGCGGCGGAACTAGAACGAGACGTTGCGCGAGCGAGTGGTAACCGGGGACGCGGTGGAAATTCGTTTAGACTGTCTGCCTCAATCGGAGTTTGAAGATGGCTTGCGGGTACTCAAGGGCAGCTCTGCGGGAACCGAGCGGCCAATGATTGTTACCCTTCGTCCCGCAAACGAAGGCGGCCAACGCGATCTGGATGCGGTAACGAGAAAGCGCTTTAGAATCACACGCCGATTCGCTGAAGGGTGCATTGATCGATGTGGAGGTTGGATCTCGTCCAGCACTTTAGCAATAGTCCGCCACCGTTGTGGCGCTGGGGTCGGGTAATCTGTTCGCACCATGACTTTGATGGCCTTCCCGGAGGGCTCCCAAAATTTACGAGCGGATGGCGCGCACACCAGCGCGGGTTTGAAGCTGGCCTTCCAGGCTAACGACATCACCGATTGTCTTGGGGTGTTCGATCTGCTGGCTCGGCGCGTCTGTCGTACGGCCGGGAGTTAATTGCCACTGCCATGGGCACTGCGGGGATTTGCACGCGCATCCTTGGACCATCCAGGGGCGCCTTCCTGACGTACGGAGCCTTGGCGGCGGAACGCGGCATCTGCTCGGGACAGCTCTACCGCAAGAGAACTCAGAGAGGTTTACCGAATTAATCGAGATAAGCCGGGACACCATGATCACCGGGCTGGTGGGCTTGCCGGTTGGGCATTCTCTTTCGCCTCATATTCACAACGCGGCGTTCGCTGCTTTGCAGATGAACGCGGTCTACATGCCGCTGGAGGTGCATGATGTATCGGCCTTCATGCGGCGCATGGTTCACACCGCGGACGCGCTGAGCTCGACTGGAACTTGCGCGGGTTGAGTGTCACCGCCCGCACAAAGCCGCAGTGATGGAATATCTTGACTGGACCGAACAGGCGGCCAGAGATTGGCGCAGTGAACACGGGGTGGTTCGTAGAGGACGCTGCCTTTGCACGGTTCGCCAACACGGACGCGATTGCTGTACTGCAACCGGTAATTGAGAAGCTCGGCTCACTGAGTGGGGCTCGTTGTGGCATTATCGGAGCCGGAGGCGCGGCCAGTGCGGTCCTCTGGAGCCTAAGAAACGTTGGGGCAGATACCACTCTCTTCGCGCGTCACGAAGAGGCAGGGCAGGCTTTGGCGAATAAATTCGGCGCCCGTTTTGAGCGCCTGAAGACCGCTCAATGGCAGGGATTCGATCTGGTGATCAACGCCACGCCGCTGGGCACTCGAGGCCCGCTTGAATCTTTCACGGTAGCGACAGCAGCGGTTCAGTTGCGTGGTGCGCGCCTGGCTTATGATCTGGTTTACAATCCAGGCGAGACGCAGTTCATGGCTGAGGCGCGGGCCGCGGGATGCGATGCGATTGGCGGCCTATCAATGCTGGCTTTGCAAGCCGCTGAACAGTTTCGACTCTGGACGAGGTGTGAACCGCCGCTTGCCGTAATGCGCGAAGCGGCGATGTCAACGCTTTCAGCGCCTGGCTCGGTAAGGATCCGGCAAGGAGCTGAACGCAGATTCAAATCAGGTTTTCAAAGTCCAAAGTAAAAGACAAAAAGTTTCAGAGTTAAGTTTCAAAAGTGCCTACTGAACGTTACAGCCGTCAAAGTCCTCTTCCAGGGCATCGGTCAGAGAGGGCCAGCGCAGGTTATTCGATCGCGCGCCTGATCATTGGTTGCGGAGCACTCGGATCCCTACAAGCAGAAGCTCTGGCCCGCGCTGGTGTGGGCCACCTGCGTATCATCGATCGCGACTTCGTCGAGGCTTCGAACCTGCAGCGACAAACGATGTTCACCGAAGTCGACGCCGCTGAGCGCACCTAAAAGCTACGCCGCCAATCACATAAGAGAGATCAATTCGATGTTCAGGCGAGCCGCAGATCTGGACGTCAATCGCACGAATATCGAGCGTCTCCTCGACCAGTGCGACGTGGTGCTCGACGGTACGGACAACTTTGCTACTCGCTATCTCTCACGACGCTTGTGTCAAACATCGCGTCGACTGGATCTACGGCGCTGCGGTGGGCTCTATGGCGTAACGATGACCGGCACGGCCCGGACTGACGCCCTGCTTGCGTTGATGTCTTGAGGGAAATACCTCCCGCCGCCGGCGACCCACCTGCGATACGGCCGGAGTGATCGTGCCCATCATCAGCGTGGTGGCCGCGGTCCAGGTCAACCGGGACATTAAAGCTGCTCACTGGTCAGGTAGCCCAGCTTCACAAATTCACTGATGCAGTTTGACGTTTGGCGCAACGAATGGAGAAAGATTAATCCTGGAAGCCGGTTGCTGATTGCCCCACCTGTGGGCTGGGGGCGCTTGAGAAGTCTGGAAGCCATCGACGATGAGTTTGCCGCGGTTCTTTGCGGACGCAACGCGGTGCAGATTTCGCCAACTCGGCCCGCGGTGAATTTCACTACCCTCGCTGAACGACTCAGAGGCACCGGGGAGGTAAAGTTCAACGATTATCTGCTGCGCTTCCGGGCCGGTGAATACAGCGACGATTTCTCCAGGACGCGCTCGATCATTCGCGGGTACCGATGAAATCACCACAGCTCGCTCCCTCTACGCCAAATACGCAGGAACTGCATTTCAATTATGCATAGACAAAAACTTATCCCCGGCCTTGGAACCATCGCCGTCTCTCTTCTTTGCTGCTCATCTCTACAGCACCTGCCGTGCTTTGGCCGGTCAGCCGATCATCTGGGAGACCAGCAGCCGCGCTGAATTGCTTGAAGGGAGAGTCGCAGGGCGTCTCGGTTTCTGATACGGAACCCATATGCTGGCGCCTCGCCTTGCGCAGCTCTTTCAATACTGAGCAGCCCTATGTTTGGTCCAGCGCGATCGATGGTCAGGAATATCTACCTGGGCACCGGGCATGACGGGCGAATCTTTCGGGTCTCACCGGATGGTCACGGCGGCGATGCCTTTACGACGCGGCGGAACTCGATGTGACTGCCCTGGCGATCGGTCGGGATGGTTGCGCTGCATGCCGGCACATCGCCTGAAGGAAAAGTTCTATCGAATCGCCCGCAGACCGACACGCCGAAATTTATTTCGCTCCACCAGACAAGTACATCTGGGCCTGGCGTTTATGACGGATGGTTCATTAGCCGTGGCCACCGGCGACAATGGCAAGCTCTACCGCGTGCAACTGCCGGCGCCAAAGCGGAGATCGTCACTACTGATCAATACCAATCAAACGCACGTAATGTCGCTGGCTGTCACCGCGCAGGGGCGATCTAATCGCGGGCACCGATCGAGGGATTGGTACTACGCATCTCACCGGATGGCAAGGCGCTTTGGATTGTTCGATGCGCAGTTGCGGGAGATCCATGCTCTGGCTCCGGCGGACGGTTCGATCACGTGCTGGCGCTGGGAGAAGCAGCGACCACCACGCGCCAGCCGGCAGCGGCGTCGGCGATCGCAGCCTCCGGAATCCGGCGGGTCTGCCACTACTAACCCCCAATCCTGCCGACGAAAGGCGCGGCCGCCCTGCAACAGTGCAGGCGACTGCTCGCCAGTCGCAACGATACCGCGAACGCGCGCAGCGCAGTCTTCCGAATATTGCCGGATGGAGGTATTGACACCGTTTGGTCGCATCAGCTTCAGTCACGGCTTTTGCGGTCGCGCCGGCCTCCAACCGGGTAGCGTGCTTATCGGCACAGCTGACAAGGGACTATCTATTCAGTGACTAATGATGGACGGAATACTCTGCTATTGCAGTCAAGCCGAAGGTCAAATCTCTTCATTCATTATTCGACAGGAGAGTTGTTTGCAGCTTCCAGCAATCAGGGCAAGCTGTTTCGTTTTGGCCGGAGCTGGTCACCGAGGGTCCTACGAGTCGCCAGTTCGCGATGCAAGGCTGATCGCTTCCTGGGGCCCGCATCTGGTGGCGAGGCGATGGCAATATCGGATTGCAGACTCGTAGCGGCAACGGTGAGCGGCCGGATGCAACCTGGAGCGAAGTGGAGCGCGGTCTATCGGGAACCCGCCGGAAATCAGATCGCCAGTCCGCGCGCTCGCTTTATTCAATGGCGTACCGACATTACGTGCGTCAACCACAAGTTCCACAGACCTGGATGGAAGATGTGAGCGTTGCTTACCTGCAGCGGAACGTTGCGCCCGAGGTATTGTCGATCACGCTGTTGCCGATTGGCGTCGGACTGCAGGCGATGCCGCAACCGCCGGCCGATCCGAATATCGAATCTTCGGGTCTGGATCCGGCACTCTTTGGCGCGACCACTCAGATTCCACCCGTCGACTTTATCAGCGAGGCGCTCGCTCGCTGCAATGGCAAGCCGAGGATCGGAACGGCGACGCGCTTGAATATTCACTCTTTTATCGCGCGCTGAACGAAAAGACGTTTCGGCTTTTGAAGGACAAGCTGCGGGATAACTTCTTCCACCATCGACACGGTGCCACCCTCGCTGATGGTCGCTACGTCATCAAGATAGTGGCCTCGGACGGGCCGGATAATCCTCCGGAAAGGCCCTGGCCGGCGAACGGGTCAGCAGGCCAATCGACATCGATAACACAACCGCCGGTCGTCCGGGCTGTCAGTCAGCCGCAAAAAGCGCCGAGGCATTGCGTGCCTGGCGTTCGAAGTTGACGACGCAACCGGCAGGGTCAAACGGGCGGACGTAAGCACTGACGGGTCGCCGTGGAATCCGACCTTTCCCGACGATGGAATTGCCGATGGCGCCCGCGAAACGTACTCCATTGACCCTGGCACTGCTGGGGCCGGGTGAACACACGATTTCCTGCGGGCCTTTGACAACGAGCGGCAACGTTGGCAGCGTGAGCGTTACCGTGCGACGCTGATTTCGGGAAACGGCAGACGATCCCCGACTGGGGTTCAAATCTGTTTCCGGGTTGAGGTGGCGCAGAACCGCCGCGCCGCAGTGGAGGTAAGCTGCACGATAGCGTGCGCGCTGTACCTCAAAGCGTGCGCTGCAGACCTGGCTGCTGCCAGACTCCGCCAGGTAGTGACCTCTCGCTCGGCCTGTTGGGTTTAGGCTATGTCCCGCTTGCGCAGACCAGCCGCTCATGGCATTGATCTTGCTCCCATTCGGACTGGCGCGTCTCTGTCCTCTCCTCCCATGCGCCTGAGGTGATACGCATGAGGAGGCTACAAACGATGAGTAATTTCAGAAGAAAGGTAATGGCGGGGGCTCTGGTGTTTTTGGCGGCTGCTGGCTGCTTTTCGCAGGGAAATAACAACAAACGCCCCCAAAGCCATCTGATGCCCCCAAGGTGGTGGTGAAGGATAAGGACAGGCACGAGAAGCCGCCGCCTTCAAATAACAACAGGGGAGAAACCACTGACCCGGTCTCCTGTTGGGACAGTGGAGCTGCTGCCGACGATAAACCCGTGCAACTCAGGTTGCGCGGGTTTTGTATTTTCCGTCCACTGTCGTACTTCGTTGTGTTGTCCAGGGTCCGTTCGTGCTAATCAGGGTCAAACCGGTCTGTCCTGCCCGGCCTGTAGCCCTTAACCCAGGAATGCCGGTTCTTCTATCAAATCAGTGACTGGCCGGCTCCGCCGTTAAGTCAGCCGCGACTTTGCTCCTGGCCTTGCTTGAGAATCAGGCGATCGTCTGCCACCTTCACCATCCTTCTCACCGTACCGTCGTCCTGCGGGTGTGTGGACAAACCGAAACTCATCCCAAAGTTCGGCGGCGCTCCTTCCTTTTTCGCCTAATTCCTAATGTCCTCTGTCAGGCGCCACATCATGGTGTGGGCCTGCTGGGTGAGTTGTTTCGGTCAGAATAAGGCCGAACTCATCACCACCGTAACGGCAGATGATGTCGGTCTGCCGCAGGTCCTCTCGTAACCGCTCGGCGCACTTGATCAGCAAGTGATCACCGAACTGATGACCTTGAGGTCGTTGACGGCTTTGAAATTGTCAAGGTCCACGATCACCACTGAGAGAGGGGACTCATCGTAGCGCTTGGCGCGATTGAGTTCGTCGGCCGCAGGCGCTCGTAGAACATGCGGTGGTTAAGGAGCCCGGTGAGACTGTCTGTGCGCGACAGGCGACGCAATTGCATCGTGTGCTCTTCGACAAAAGCATTGATGGTTTCGCGCATTGCTTCGTCAAGAGCACCGCCAATACGGAGGCAGATGGTGGCTGTGTTGCCCACGCCGAAACGGGCAAACTCGTCGGCGCGCCCGCGCCACCTGAAGAAAGATCATCTCGCGCAATATTTGATATTCACGTGACAAGTTCCCGGACATCGAAATGCTCGCGGGCACGTTCGCGTCCGTGACGAGCGGCACCGGCATGATCCGCTCGTGTTCTAGTTTGTTGTCATCGACCTGGATGACCCTGAGGATCTCGTCTGGCCACCGACGGTACCGCGTTCAGCAGCAGCGGCTCTTCCAGCTTTTCAGCAGAAGGGATGCAGCGATCTTCCCGCACCGCTTCCAGCCAGCGCAAAGTAATCTCATCCGCGCTGCGCCCGATCGCCAAATCCTTGAAACCGACAAAGCGGTCTCTCGATGCGAGTGCTCAGCATCTGCATAACAAACGTCACGTTGGGCCGTCGCAAGGTGTTGCCGGACCTTTCCGTGCAGGCATCGAAGGCGAGTAGTCCATCCCCTGCCGATGGGTGTTGTTCGCAAATACGACTGCCGGGGGCGAATCGCCGTACCTACGATCGGTCGGGGGCGTCGTCACACTGCCCTTTGGGGAAAGCGGCAGGATTTGTTCAGAATACATAGGATTTTTGGGCGGTCTGTGCGCCAGCGCACATGGCGAACCGAAGCCGGCAACGGCTGGGGCGACCACATTGAGTCTTTCGCCGTCGATTCAGGTCCGTGTTTCCGGGGAGATGACCAGGATAAACACCAAGATTCGCCTCATCTTATCTTGACAAGCCGGCCACCTAACATGCTCACTATCAGCAAATTGGGCCAGGCCCCAAGGGAAATCAGTGCGCGTTTCGGTTTGTGTGCCAGGACACAGACAAACATGGTCAACTGGTTTAGGTTGACTACCTTGGCTGAGATAATGCCGTGAATCCTGATGCTGGAAACCGGAAGAAAAACCTATCTCCAGGGACAGCGATGACCCAGGCGACAAACGAGTCGCAGAAGCGATTGAAGACAAAGTTGGATGATCTGCTCGCGCTTGCGATTACCGATCCCATTGCTGCGCGCCAGCAGGCGCTGGCGCAGGAGGGCGGAAAAGTCGGCAGGGGCAAATCCAGCGAGAAGACTGCCGAGCGTCAAGGCGCGAGGGATCTCATAGCCTCCAAACAGGCCCGCAGCATGGAGACCCAGCTCTCTCTCGCGTTGTCGCACCGTCAAAGGGTGGAGCGGCATCTCCAGGATTAATTGGACTCCGACCTATTCTTCCTCTTCGCCTCTAATTCTTCCTTCGGCTCGCGACTGTTCGACGATCTTCGGCGCCAGCTGTCCGGGAACCGGATCGTAGTGCGAAAACTGCATGTGGAAACGAGCCGCGGGCAGCGGTGATTAGAGTTCAGGATCGACTGATAGTTGAGCATCTCGGACATGGGCACCTGGGCTTTGACGACTTGCTGGCTTGCCGTTCGCTTCCATGCCCTGCACTCCGGCCCCGGCGCGAGTTCAGAGTCGCCCATGATGTCGCCGCTGTATTCCAGCGGGGCGGTGATCTCGACGTCCATGATCGGCTCTAACAGAACGGGTTTGACCTTTTCAATAGCAGCGCGAAACGCCTTGCGCCCGGCAGCGCGGAACGAATGTTCGTCCGAGTCGACGTTGTGATAAGAACCGTCGATCAGTGTCACTTTGAAATCGACCAGCGGATAGCCGGCAATCGCTCCCGAGGCTGCCGCTTCGACGATCCCTTTTCAATTGCCGGGCGGAACTGTTGTGGCACCGAGCCGCCAAAGATCTTGTCTTCAAAGACAAAGCCACCACCGCGCGGCATTGGCTCAAAGATGCACTTGCAGTCACCAAACTGTCCGCGGCCGCCAGTCTGTTTCTTATGACGACCCTGCACTTCAGCGCGTGCCGGTGATCGTTTCTTTGTAAGGAACCTTGGGCGGATGCAGCATCACTTCCACGCTGTAGCGTTTCTTCAGTTTGTCGACCACGGTTTCCACGTGGAGCTGTCCCGAACCGGAAAGCAGGAACTCTTTGGTCTGCGTCATCGCGCGTAAAGTGGAGCGCTGGATCCTCTTCCAGAATCTTATGCAGCGCGACGCTGATCTTTTCTTCGTCCTGGCGCGACTTAGGCTCGATGGCAAAGGCGATCGCAGCCTCCGGGTACTCAACCGGGTCGTAAACGATCGGGTGCCGCCTTATCGCAGATCGTGTCGCCGGTCTGCGTCTCCTTCAAGTTTGACGCAGGCGATGATGTCGCCGGCATGAGCTTCAGAAATCTTATCCAGTTGTTTGCCTTCGATCGCGTGCAGCGCGCCCAGCCGCTCGCTCGTGCCGCGTGAGTTGAATTGAGCACAGTGGCATCAGTAGCGACCTTTGCCGCTGATCACCTTGAACACGTTGATGCGGCCGGCAAAGGATCGGCGATGGTCCGGAAACAGTAAGCTGAGAACGGCTCGCTATCGTTGTACTTCCGCGCGATCTTTGGACCGTCCGGACGTCGAGTCGATAAACTTTCCGTACTCGGCTTCGTGGTGGGCCGGATCGGGCGCGTAGTCGACGATGCCGTTGAGCAAAGCGCGCAGACCGACCTGCGTCAGGCTGGAAACGGCGAAGACCGGACAGAGCTTGCTGTTGGCGATCGCTTTATTGATGTTTGGCAGATGATGTCTGCTTCTTCGAGCGTGCCCTGCTCGAAATACTTTTCCATCAGCGCATCATCCGATTCGGCGACGAGTTCGATCAGTCGTTCCCGGGTTTTATCGACTAGCTCGCGGTCCTCAGCCGGTAATCTCGATCTCTTTCGCTTTGCCGTCGGCGCCAACTCGTAAGCCTTCAGGTGCACGACATCGACCACGCCGCGAAAGTCCTTCTCACGGCCAATCGGCAGGGTGAAGGGAATGATGGCCCGGCTGAAACTGTTCTGAGCGCTTTCCAGCGCGGTGCCAAAGTCGGCGTGCTCTTTGTCGAGCTTAGTGATCACCATCATGCGCGGCACGATGAATTCATTGGCATAGGCCCAGGTCTTTTCGGTTTGCACTTCGACGCCTTTGACACGCGTCGACCACGACCAGCGCGCAATCGGCGACGCGCAGGGCCGGACGGGCATGGGCTACAAAGCGCCGCATAACCGGGCGTGTCTATGAAAGTAAACTTTGGTATCGCGATGATCTAAATGAGCGATTGCGGTATTGAGAGTAATTTTGCGGGCTATGGAATCTTCTTCGTAATCGGTAACCGTGGTGCCTTCTTCGACTTTTCCCCAGCGTGGTGTGGCTCCGGCGACGTAGAGAAGCGAACTAATCAGTTGCGTCTTCCCTGCGTCGCCGTGTCCGATGACCGCAAGGTTACGGATTGCTTCAGTGGCATAGGCTTTCATATCAGGTGATTCCTTTCAGGCATGCAATTTTTGCGAAATATACCCACCTGCTTCATAAAAGCTTCCGAGTAGCTCGCCGGTCATGTTCCAGGGAAGAGGTAATTTATCTGAGCCGGAAGGCGAATGGCAAGTCAGGCCAATCTGGAGGCGCGATTCAGTTCGGCTTTTGCGTTCTGCCAGCAGCGGGCGGCGAGACTCACCGTATTCCGCCCCTGAGGCTTTTCTGGCGGCCTTGCCGCTCCATAGTGTTGATGAGCGCCTGTGAGTGAGGGACTTTGCCCAATCAGGTGGATTCATTAGTCCGCAAAGCGGACGGATGATGGTAGCCCAGCAGTTTACTGCTGGGAGAGGAGCGAAGCGGATTTGTAGTCCGTGAAGCGGACGGCTGAATAATAACCACCAGATCCTTTGATCTTTTCAGCCGTCCGCTTCAATGACAAAGCTGCGTTCGTGACCAGGAGTCAAGAGCGTCGTCGTTTACTGTTTTTCAAACTTTAAGGCTACCGAATTCAAGGCAGTATCGCAGCCCAGTCGGCTTCGGGGCCGTCATCAAACACGTGGCCCAGGTGCGACCGGCACCTGGAACACATCACCTCGGTACGAGCCATACCGAGACTGTGTCAGTCTCGGTGGTGACGTTCGCGTCCGCGATTGCGCGTAAAGAAGCTGGGCCAGCCAGTGCCGGACTCGAACTTTGCGTCCGAGCTGAAAAGCGGCAAGCCACAAGCAGCACAGTAATAGACGCCAGTGTTCATGATTATCCCAGTACTTCCCGGTGAAGGCGCGTTCAGTGCCCTTCTGTCGCAGCACGTGATACTGCTCGGGCGTCAATTCCTTTTTGCCATTCGTAAGGCTTCCTGGTTTCGCTGATTCTCTCTCGATCGTCGCGGTGGTTTCTCGTTTGCCTGGAGCCACAGCTCTGGCGGCGGGCTTTAATCATCTTCAGCAAGCAATTTCTGAATCAACTCTTCGGCTTCTCTGATAAGCTCCTTCACCCACATGAGTCCAGCGAATGCGACCCTGATTGTCCAGCACGAAGATTGTGGGCCAGGCCTCTACCTTGTACGCCTTCCAGGTTGCGTAATCGTTATCGGTGACCACTGGATAGCGAATACCGAGCGACGCCGTTTCCCGGCGCACGTTCTCCAGGGCTTCTCTTCGTCGAGTTCCGGCGAGTGTGTACGCCGACGACGGTCAATCCTTTTTCGCGATAGCGCTCGTCCCAGCGTTTCAAGTAGGGGAGCGTGTTGCGACAGTTGTAGCAGGCGAAGGTCCAAAACTCGATAACCACAACGCGCGACCACGCGCAGGCTGTTGGCGAGGGTCGGGGGCTCTGAGTTGACCCAGGCGTGCCGTTGGCAAACTCAGCAGGCTGCGGCACTTTGGCCGCTCGCGGTGCCGTGCCGCTCGGCCCCGTCGCCCGAGTCGCCCCCTTTTCGTTATTCTCGTTATACCACTACCATCGTCTAGAGCCCAACGGAGTTTGTTGTCTGGGGCAGGCGAAGCAGTGATCGTGATGATTAGCATGAGGCGAGTCAGAAGGACCAGAGTGATCAAGGTTTTGTCGATGCATAAATCGGCTCCCGTGCCTGTCATTGTAGCGTTGGGAGACCAAAAATCGCAAATCGAGAATCGTGAATCGTAAATCGTGAATCGTGGATCCCGTGAACCCCAGGGCCGTGAACTCGTGAAGGTGGTGAACCGCGAAGCTGCTCTGTGGGTAACTCGCCTGCCTTAGGCTAGGGTTTGACAAAAACAACAGGTAACGACAGAGGCTGTTCTGCGATTCACGATTTACGACCACGATTTGCCAGCTTTTCCAGCCAATCCCCATTCAACCCCACTTGCATCGGCGTTACTGCGTCCCCAGACGTATTATTGTTAACCAGCAGAAATAGGATAGAAATGTTTTTTTCCACGAAAGTTTTTCAGTGTCCTGGCAATGGCCGCATTGTTTTCATTGGCCTTGGCAACGTTATTGTTTCCGCTGCAAACTGGGATCAATGGTCAAACCCAGGCAAAAGATCAAAACGCCCCTAAACACGCAATCCTTATTCAGGACGATTTGGTTTCACAATAGAGCAACGCGAATCCGAGGACCGCAGATTTCATCCGCTCATTGCCACCTGGCTCGAGTTATGGCTTATTGCCACTCCGGTAGTTTGTAAGTGCGGCAACCATTCACCACAGATTCAACAGCGCCGCGCGTTCGCTGTGCGGATTCCCATCAGTACCGCCTCGCCCTACAATCCTTATGTTCGCGCATTTTGAGCAATACGTAACTGAACGAAGTATTAC
>ERZ1370068.4484-contig-3555_pt1 | contig 62722 bp, 97 predicted proteins | sample MGYA00561227_ERZ1370068 | MGnify/ENA primary metagenome ERZ1370068 (study PRJEB38410, sample SAMEA6850437) | metagenome | study: Metagenomic assessment of the ecological functions of the soil: analysis of the soil microbiota associated with the...
GGTAGCCGCTTCGATTCAGTTGCGTATTGCTATGCGCTGGGCAACGTAAGCTGGTCTCTTCAAGTGCGCGCGTACCGAAGCGCGCTGAGCGCCCCTCGGGGGCGGCGAACACCAGGCCGAAGGCCGCGGACAGCAAAGGCTGGTCCCGCGCAGCAGGATGCGGCGGCACGCACAGTGAGCGTGGGGCCCGTTCATTAATCGCGGAAGTTGCCGAACTGGACCGGGAAATCGGTGATCGACCTTGACCAGCGCGATCGCGCCCAGGTCGTCCGCGTTTCGCTCCGGACACGCCACGGCATCGCCTGAATCGACGCCTGGACCTTCATCTTGCTGTGAGCTTGACGATCTTGCGGACGCTCCTCGATGCCCACGCGGATCGTCACCTCCTGCTTCACCTTGTTGCCGGAGACCTTCTCGATCGTGCCGTACTGTCGAGCGAGCGGATGTCCACGCCGCGCTTCGTGAGCTTGCCCGATGAGGATGTCCGGTGACCTGCTTCAACTTGAAATCGTCGTCGGCAGAGCGTGACACGCCTTCTCGGCGTGCTCGACGCGCGCGTCGGATCCCTTGAAGTCGAAGCGCGGTGGAGACTTCCTTGTTGGTCTGGTCGACCGCGTTGCGCACCTCGACCTCGGATTCACTTCCGGAGACGATATCGAATGAAGGCATGTTGACGCCCGCAGGAAGAATGACCGCAGAAGTCTGCAGCCAATGGCGCGTCCCGCGGAACGGACGCGCCGGCGACGCGCGCTTCAGGCCAGCTCGTCGATCGACCGCGGCCAGCTCTTTGTGCAGGAGCCGCGACAGCGCGCGGTCGGCGAGGACGACGCCGCCGGGTCTGGCAGCGCGCGCAGTAGTTGCATTCGTTCTCGCGCATAGACGATGCGCTGCACCGGCGCGCCGCAGACCGGGCATGGCTTGCCGAAGCGGCCGTGCGACGGCCATCTCCGGCCGAAACGCCGTGACTCGCTCCGGAAAAGCGCCGCCTGCCTCGCGCGCAAACGCTCGACCCATTCGCGAGCACGGCGCGAGTCGCCGCGAAGAGCCGCGCGATCTCGTCGTATCGCCGAGCTTGCTGGTAGGCGCGATCGGCGACAGGCCGGCGCGATGCAGGATCTCGTCCGAATAGGCGTTGCCGATGCCCGCAAAGAGGCGAGGATCGGTCAGCGCTCGCTTTGAGCGTGTGATTCTCGCGTCGTGAAGGCGCGCGGCGAACGTCTGCGAGAGTCGATGTCGAGCAATCGCGAGGCCGCCCGCGTCGAAGCGTCGCGAGCGCCTTGTCGCCGTGAACGAAATGCAGCGCCGCGCCGGCGTTTCGTGCCCGCCTCGGTATAAGCGCGAGCATGCCCGTCGGCGAACTCGAAGATCGCGAGCGTGATGCGCGCCGGCGGCTTCGCGTCGCGATCGAGCCAGCGCAGCCGGCCGGCGATCATGAGGTGCAGGACGAGAAAAACGTCACCTTCCAGCGCGAGCACGATCCGCTTGCCGAGCCGGCGCACGCGTCGACGACGCGCGACCTTCGGCCGTCGCTGATCGGGGGCACGGCCGTGCGCAGCACGAACGGATTCTGGATCCGACGCGCTCCAGCGTCTTGCCGCAGATGCGCGCCGCCAGCGCGTCGCGATACACCGGTAGTCGGGAAGTTCTGGCATGGCACTGGGCGGCTAGCGGCGGTCGACGTCGATCACTCCGGCGCTGCAGCTCACGTCTAGCACGACCGGCGCCAGCCGCGTGCGCTGCTGCGGAGATCGCGCGAGATGGGACACGACCGAGGTGGCAAGCCCGTCCGCGCGAGGCACTCCTGTCGTCGTTCCCATTCGGTCTCTTGCGAGGCGGGGCCGCGCACGCGGGCTCTGGGCGGTGAACCCGATCTTCTTGTACGTGCCGTCTGCAGTAGGGCTTGTTGCCGGAGGCGCCGCGGCGGCAAAGGACATCGTCGTTTCCGCGTGCGAGGCGCGCCCGTTCACCGTCCCCATGAGCGTCAACGCGCCGGTCAGAGATCAGCCCGGGCCGTTGCCGCCCGCCCGGATCGCCAGCCGGCCGCGGGCCGACCGGCGCGGCACTGGCGCTTCGCCTGCCCGCAGCGCGCCGTCGTGCCGGGAAGCCGCTCTTGCGGTGGCTGCCGTCGCACAGGGGCTTGTTCTGCGACGCCCCGCACCGGCACAGCGCCAATTTCGGGTGTCGCTGGGCGATGACGCTGCCGTCCCGGCGCCATGAGCGCGAGCTTCGCCGCGCGAATGCACGTCGGGCCGTCCGCCGTGAGCGATCGCGGTGTTCTGCGCCGGCCCCGGTTCGGCAACGCCATCCGCTTGCGCGACGTGCAGCGCGCCGCTTGGGCAAAAGCGGTCGACGACCGCGGCCAGAGGCAGCGGCGTCGGCTCCGTCTGGATTGATCCACGGTTTTTCGCCTTCGAGGTCGAACACGGCGGGCGTCAGCCCGCGACGCATTCGGCGGCGTGGATGCAGCGCTTCACGTCGTAGGTGACGATTCACGCGCGCGCCTTCATAGCGGTGCAATTTCGTCGAAGGGGTCATGACTGTGCGCTTCGCCTCGCATCGAGGTCGCTCCCGCTGGAGACGACTCGGCTAGAATAACCCTGTTTTCACGCCGCCGCGAAGACGCTTCCCTCATGTCGCACATCCTGCAGGATCTTCCCGTCGGCCAGAAGGTCGGCATCGCGTTTTCCGGCGGCCTCGACACGAGCGCCGCGCTCCACTGGATGCGCGCGAAGGGCGCGATTCCGTACGCCTACACCGCGAACCTCGGCCAGCCCGACGAGCCCGACTACGACGAGATTCCGCGCGAGCGCGCTGGCGTACGGCGCGCGAAGCAGGCGCGCCTCGTCGATTGCCGCGCCGCGCTCGTCGCCGAGGGGATCGCGGCGCTGCAGGCCGGCGCGTTCCACATCTCGACCGGCGGCGTCGCGCTACTTCAACACGACGCCGCTGGGCCGCGCCGTCACCGGCACGATGCTCGTCGTCGCGATGCGCGAGGACGACGTCCACATCTGGGGCGACGGCAGCACGTTCAAGGGCAACGACATCGAGCGCTTCTACCGCTACGGGCTGCTCGCGAACCCGGATCTGCGCATCTACAAGCCGTGGCTCGACGCGAGCGTTCATCGACGAGCTCGGCGGCCGCAAGGAGATGTCGGAGTACCTGAACCAGCGCCGGCTTCGGCTACAAGATGAGCGCCGAGAAGGCGTACTCGACCGACTCGAACATGCTCGGCGCGACGCACGAGGCGAAGGACCTCGAGTTCCTGAACAAGGGCATCACGATCGTCGAGCCGATCATGGGCGTCGCGTTCTGGCGCGACGACGTCGTCGTCAAGCCGGAGACGGTCGTCGATCCGCTTCGACGAGGGACGTCCGGTCGCGCTCAACGGCGTCGCGTTCGACGGACGAGGTGGCGCTCATGCTCGAAGCCAACGCGATCGGCGGCCGCCACGGCATCGGCATGAGCGACCAGATCGAGAACCGGATCATCGAGGCCAAGAGCCGCGGCATCTACGAGGCGCCCGGAATGGCGCTGCTGCACATCGCCTACGAGCGGCTCGTCACCGGCATCCACAACGAGGACACGATCGAGCAGTACCGCGACAACGGCCGCCGGCTCGGCCGGCTGCTCTACCAGGGCCGCTGGTTCGATCCGCAGGCGATGATGCTGCGCGAGACCGCGCAGCGCTGGGTCGCGCGCGCGGTCACCGGCGAGGTGACGCTCGAGCTGCGGCGCGGCAACGACTACTCGATCCTCGACACGACGAGCCCGAACCTCACCTACAAGCCGGAGCGGCTGACGATGGAGAAGGGCGCGTCGTCGTTCACGCCGCAGGACCGCATCGGCCAGCTCACGATGCGCAACCTCGACATCGCCGACACGCGCGCCAAGCTCCTCACCTACATGAAGACCGGGTTGCTGCGGCCCTCGGAGATTCGCCGCTGCCGCGGCTCACCGACGGCGATACCGAGTCGAAGTAGAAATCAGTCGACCCTCGGCGCTCGCGCCGTCAGTGCCCCACGGCCGCACCGAAGGGCACTGCGCCCCTTTGGGCAGCGAACGAGAGTGAGCGTGGGTCGTTCAATCCACCTTCAGGCCCAGCTTCCGGATCACCAGGCGTCCAGGTCTCCGTCTCGCGCTTGATCAGGTTGCCGAAGTCCTCGGGCGTGCCGCCGATGAGATCGAAGCCGCGACGCCGTGCATCTTCTCGACGACGTCGGGCTGCTTCAGGATCGCGTTCATCTCGGCGTTGAGCCGTGCGATGACCGGCTTCGGCGTCGCGGCCGGCACCATCACGCCGTTCCAGGCGAGGCGCCTCGAAGCCCGGGTAGCCCGACTCGGCGATCGTCGGCAGGTCGGGGAGCAACGGGAAGCGCTTCGCCGTCGTCACGGCGAGCGCCCGCAGCTTGCCCGCCTGCACCTGCGCCTGCAGCGGCTGCATCACCGCGAACATCGCCTGCGTCTCGCCCTGGATCGTCGCCGTCACGGCGGGCGGCGAGCCGTTGAACAGGAACGTGGACTGCTTCGAATCCGCGACCGGATTTGAGGAGCTCCATGTTGAGGTGCGACGAGCTGCCATTGCCGACCGACGCGTACGAGAGCTTGCCCGGGTTGGCCTTCGCCCACGCGACCAGCTCCTGCACGCTTTCACGGGCAGCGCCGCGTAGACGGCGAGCACGTTGGGCTGGCTCGACGTGATGATCACCGGTGCCAGGTCCTTCGCGACGTCAGTAGGGAAGCTTCGAGGCAGGGGACCGAATGCCAGCGGTCCGTTGAATCCGAGGAGCATCGTGTAGCCGTCCGGCGCCGACTTCGCGACCTCGGCGGTGGCGACGGTGCCGCCCGCCGCCGGCTTGTTCTCGACGATGACCGGCTGCCCGATCCGGTCCTTCATCCGGTCGGCGATCGACGCGGGCGAGCGCGTCGAGCGAGCTGCCCGCCGGCGCCGAAACGACGAACTTGATGGGCTTGTCGGGCCACGCCTGCGCGCAGCCGCCGGTTGAACAGCCGCGACGAGACCCGCGACGGCACCAGCCGCCATGAGCCACCGAAAGACGCGGGCCATCATGCGGATTCGGAACGACGCGGGCTCGAGTTCAAGCGGGTGCATGCAGACTGCCTCGATGTTGTGCGCCGTCCGGATCGAGCACGAAGCGCGCCGTAGTAGTTGGGATGGTACTGGGGCCGCAGGCCAGGTGCGCCGTTGTCGCGGCCGCCGGCGGCCATCGCCGCCTTGTAGAACGCATCCACCTGCGCGCGCGACTCCGCGCCGAACGCACGATGAATCGGCGGAACGTTGGGCGCACCTTCGCCGATCAGAAATCGGGCTTCGGCGCGACGCCGAAGCCGGCGAATCCCTTCCCCTTCCATCAGCGCTGTCGTAGCCGAGCGGCGCCAGCGCCGCCCGGTAGAAGGCCTTTGCTCGTGGCGACGTTCGCAACGCTGACGCCCGTGCATGGTCGATCATCGTTCGTCTCCTAGTGTACTCGACGCGCCCGCAGACCAGGTACTCGAGCAGCGCCTTCTGCGCGTGCAGGCGATTTTCCGCTTCGTCCCACACGACGCGACTGCGGTCCGTCGAGGCACGTCCGCCGTGACTTCCTCGCCGCGATGCGCCGGCAGGCAATGCATGAAGAGCGCATCCGGGCTTGGCCTTGCGCATCATGCCGGCATCGACTCGCCATTGCGCGAAATCGTGCTTGCGCGCGTCGTTCTCCGACTCGAAGCCCATGCTCGTCCAGACGTCGGTGGTGACGAGATCGGCGCCGCAGCACGCCGCCACGCGGATCGGCAAACGCTTGGAGTGGCGCGCCGCCGCGCCGGCCCGCGCAAGCTCGTATCTCGTACCCGGCGGCGTCGAAACGTGCAGCCGTGAAGTCGAATGATCGTCGCCGCCTGCAGCCACGTGTTGCAGACGTTGTTCGAGTCGCCGATCCAGCGCGACGGTCTTGCCGCTGATCGAGCCGCGGTGCTCGATGTACGTGTAGATGTCGGCCAGGATCTGGCACGGATGGTATTCGTTGGTGAGGCCGTTGATCACCGGCACGCGCGAATGCGCGGCGAAGCGCTCGATGATCGTCTGCTCGAAGGTGCGGATCATCACGACGTCGACCATCCGCGAGATCACCCGCGCGACGTCCTCGATCGGCTCGCCGCGGGAGAGGTGCGTGTCCGTGCGGCTCAGGTTGATCGCGATGCCGCCCAGTTGATTCATGCCGGCTTCGAACGACACGCCGGGTGCGCGTCGACGCCTTCTCGAACACCATCGCGAGCGTGCGGTCGCGCAGCGGCTGGTAGAGCTCGTAGCGCTTGAACCGATCCTTGATCCAGCGCGTGCGCGCGATCAGGTGCTCGAATTCCTCGAGGTGAAATCGCTGATCTGCAGGAAATGCTTCGGCGGCGCGGCGGACATGGCGTGATCGGCGGTGCGGCGACGACGCACCATCCGCTGAGCGAACCGAGACTCTACCATGCGCCCGCGGATGCCATCCCGCATGCGGAGGGCGCTGCGCCGGCCTCTCGACGCGGAAGGACTCCGGCTACGCCACGCGCCGCGCGACGTCGTCAGCGGGCGCTTCCATCGCGGGCCATCTCGGACGGCGTCAGTTGCCGCTGCGCGTCGACGGCGCCGAGTCTCGGGCCGGGCTCGAGGTGCATCTCGACCATGCCGTTCGCCCACGCCGGACTCGAGATTGCGCTCGATCCGCGGTCATCGCCTCGTCGTCGCTGCGGCGCAGCTTGCGGATGCCATAGGCGCAGTTGCGGCCGTGGAGCTTCGCCATGTAGAGCGCCATGTCGACCAGGCTCACGGCGCGCTCCCACGGCAGGTGGATGTCCTCCGGCGGCAGCGGCATGCGGCGCATAGCCGACCGACGCCGTGACGCGGATGATGTTCCCTGCGTACGCGATCGGCTCCATCGCGACGGCCCTCATGATGCGCGCTGCGATCTCGTCCAGCTTGTCGGCGCTCGTCGACGGGACGAACACGAGGAATTCCTCGCCGCCCCAGCGGACGATCGTGTCCGTTTCCCGCAGCGTCTCGCGCAGCCGGCGGGCGATGGCGACGAGCACCGCGTCGCCCGCCGCGTGGCCGTAGCGGTCGTTGGTCTGCTCGAAGAGGTCGATGTCGATCAGCAGCAGCGCCTGGATCGGCCGGTCAGGCTCGCCGCCGCGGCGGCGTTCCGGCCGCACCGGCGCGTCGCGCATGAAATCCTGGAAGTAACGGCGGTTGTACAACGCCGTCAGCGGATCGCGGCTGCTGTGCACGCTCAGTTCGCGGTTCTTTTCTGCGTGAGGAGGCCGTTGTTGACGCTGAGCCTCCGGTAGTACACGCCGAGCACGGAGAGCGAGATCACGACGATCGCCGCGAACAGCCACCAGACGCGCTCGCGCAGCGCCTGGTTCTCGAGCTCCGCCGAATTGAGCGCGTTCTGCCGGTTGAGGAGCTCGATCTCGCGCCGGCTCTTGTCGGACTCGTACTTCTCCTGCAGCTCGAGCACCGAGCGCAGGTGCGCGGCCGTCGCCATGTCCTCGTAGAGCGTGCGCTCGCGGTGATAGAACGCGAGCGCGGCCTTGTAGTCGCCGGCCTTCTCGAGATATTGGCCGTATTCGCCGAGCAGCAACGCGATGTCGACGATGGCGCCGGTGCGCTCGTACTCGGCGAGCGCCTCGTCGGCATAGCGCTTGCCTTCGCTCGCGCGACCCAGTCCGAACAGCGCGAATCCGATGTTCGCCTTGCTGGTGGCGATCCTGGCCGACGTCGTTGTACTCGTTGGAAATGGCGAGGGATCTGCGCGACAGGGCCAGCGCGTCGGCCGAACTCCTTGCGCGACGCAGCTTGATGTCGGCGAGGTTGATGAGCGCGAGGCTCTCGCCCACCTCGGAGCTGCGACTTCCTGGCGAGGGCGAGGGCGTCTTCCATCGCCGAGAGCTCGCGTACCGGTTCGCCCAGGACCTCGAGGGCGGCGGATTCGCCATGCGCGCCTTCACCATCGCAGTCGTGCTGCCCGCGGCCTCGCCGATACTGATAGCCGCGAGGCTCGCTTCGAGCGCGCTTTGGGGCTGCCTCAGACGTCAGGTACAGCATTGGAAAGCTGATAGAGGGCGGCCGGAGCGGCGGTACGGATTGTTCTGCTGCTCGGCCATCGACAGCGCGTCCTGCAGTGCGCCCGAGGCATTCCTCCAGCTGCCCGCGGCTCCTCGCCGTGATGCCGATCGACATCGCTGCCCAATACCTCAGGTACGGGTCAGGCGAGCCGTCGAGCAGCGTGCGGGCCTCTTTGGCGAATGCGTTGGCCTTGGCGGCGTCGCCCGCCAGCCATTCCGTCGTGCTGCGCATGAGCTTCGCGGTGGCGAGCAGGCGGCTTCTCCGCCGGCGCGGAAGCTTCGCGCTCCAGGCGGTCGGCGAGCGCCAGGGTTTCGTCGCTTCCTGCCGGCGGCAGCGACCGCCTGGCCGTAGAGTGCAGTAGGATGTAGCGGCGCTCGTTGGCGGGCGCGCGCATCCGCGCGCGCGAGGAGCACCGCGAGCTCGTCCTGCGCGCGCTTGGGGAAACTCATGGAGCCAGGCTTCGATCTCGAGCGCCTGCGCGTAGGCCGAATCGGTGGCGGCGGCGGTCGCCTCGCCGCCCAAAGCCACGCCAAGGACGAAGCATCCGAGCACTGCAATCCGGCAGAGAAGCGCGGCAAACCGCGCGCTGGGCCGGCCACGAGCGAGCGAGACGCATCCCACGGCCGATCACATTTGGCCGTTTGGCGCACTGCGACGGTTGCTTCGCAGCGTGGGGCGGGCGCTGGCGGCGGCGGTCATAGTCGGCAATTTCACCTGCTAGATATATCACCTGCGGGCGCCTTGCCATCGGGGACGCCTCGAACGCGGAACCTCGCGGAGGAATGCGCCAACCGCTAATGGCAAGGCAACAGGGGCGTTAAAGCAATACGCATGCCGATGTAGGTCACAACTCATCGAGCGCCGCAATAATCGGCGAAAAGCCGGAGCTTCTGCCCGAGCCCCAAGGCATGGAGAGGCGGGATGCCGCAGCAGCGAAAAAGGGCGCCCGAGGCGCCCTCGTTCAGGGACTGCGAAGGCGTCAGGCCATGGCCTTGATGGCGTGGGCGAGACGCGACTTCGTCCGCGATGCCAGGTTCTTGTGAACGATCTTCTTGTCCGCGATGCGATCGATGACGGCCTGCGAACGCCTTGAGCTTTTCCATCGCCACGGCCTTGTCGCCGCCCGCGATCGCCTTCACTGACCAGCTTTACCGCCGTCCGCAACGACGAACGGAGGCTCGCGTTGTGCTTGTTGGTCTGCCCCGCCTGCCGGGCGCGCTTCCTTGCCTGGGCGCTGTTCGCCATGAGTCGAAATTCCTTCGTGTCTGGAGTAGCCGAAAAAGACCAAGCATAATAGCAGCTTACCGCTCACCGCGCAATGGCGCCGCCCGTCGGGTTTGTCGCTGCCGGCACCGCCTCATCCCCACGCCACGCGCCAATGTCCGTCCCGCCCCCATTTCACCTTTCCGTGCCCGGCCGCGGCCGCGCAGCCGGAAGTACAGGCACCAGGCCGGGGGCGCGCCTTGAACCTCATCCGAGCACTGTCGACCGTCAGCGGGATGACGCTCCTGTCGCGGATCACCGGGACTCGTCCGCGAGACCATCAAGGCGGCGGCGTTCGGCGCCGGGGTGCAGATGGACGCGTTCGAGGCGGCGTTCCGGCTGCCGAACATCCTGCGGCGATTGTTTGCCGAAGGCGCGTTCTCGCAAGCCTTCGTCCCGATATTCGCCGAATACCGGCGCCACCGCGGCGACGGCCGAGACCCACGCGCTCGTCGGCCGCGTCAGGACGCTGCTCGCAGTCGTGCTGCTGCTCTTGAGCATCGTCGGCGTTCTCGCCGCGCCGTGGCTCGTTTATGCGCTCGCCTCCGGCTTCTCGCGCACGCCCGGCAAGGTCGAGCTGACCGCGGAAATGATCCGGATCGTGTTTCCGTACCTCTTCTTCGTGTCGCTGGTGTCGCTCGCGGGCGGCGTGCTCAACGTCTACCGGCAATTCGCCATTCCCGCCGTTCACGCCGGTCCTGCTCAACGTTTCCGATCATCGGCGCCGCGGTGTTTCTCGCGCCGTATTGCGACCCTCCGATCAAGGCGCTTGCGTGGGGCGTGCTTCATCGGCGGCGCCGCGCAGCTCGCGCTGCAGGTCCGGCCGCTCGTGAAGATCGGCATGCTGGGACGGCCGCGCTTCGACTGGCGCGACGACGGCGTGCGCCGCGTGCTGGTGGCGATGGGCCCGGCCGTGATCGGCGTGTCGGCGGCGCAGATCTCGGCGCTCATCAACACGCAACTCGCCGCGTCGCTCGGCAACGGCCGCATCTCGTGGATCACGTATGCCGACCGGTTGATGGAGTTTCCAAGCGCGCTGCTCGGCGTCGCCCTCGGCACGGTGCTCCTGCCGTCGCTCGCGAAATTGCACCACGACGGCGAAGCCCGGCGAGTACACGTCGCTCCTCGACTGGGGATTGCGCCTCGCGTTCATGCTCGCGCTGCCGGCGGCGGTCGCGCTCTGGATCCTGTCGATCCCTCTCATCTCGACCTTGTACCAGTACGGCCGCTTCTCCATCGAGGACGTGCAGCAGACGCGCGACCGCGCTCCTGGGCTACAGCGTGGGCCTCCTCGGGCTCATCGTGGTCAAGATCCTGGCGCCGGGTTTCTACGCGCGGCAGGTGATGTCCACGCCGGTGAAGATCGCGTTCGCGACGGTGCTCGTCTCGCAAACGTTCGCGCTCATCCTGATGCGCACTCGCTCGGCCACGCGGGCCTCACGCTGTCGACATCGATCGGCGCGTGCTTCAACGCCTGCGCTCCTCTTCTGGTTCCTCAGGAAACGCGGCGTCTACACGCCGGAAGCGGGCTGGCCGCGCTTCGTGGCGAAGCTCGCGATCGCGCTGTTCGTGCTCGCGGCGGTGCCTGCTCTGGATCGGCGGACCGGCGTCGTTCTGGCTCGCCGCGTCGCCATGGGAGAAGGTGGGGCGCTTGGCCGGCGTGTGCGCCGCCGGCGCCGCCGCGTATTTCGGCGCCTTGTGGCTGCTGGGCTTTCGCCTCGCCGACTTCAATCGCCGCGATGTCTGCACGTTGACGGCGCTGCGGCGAGCGACAGCCGGACGAGCTGACCCCTAGGGGAGAGCAGAGACGACCCGGGAGATCACTCGGCCTTGCCCGTCTTGCGGTATGGGCAGCGGGGCTTCACGCAATCGGCGTAGAGATAGAGGGCGTGCCCCGAGATCTCGAAGCCGCGCTCGCTGGCGACGGCGTTCTGCCGCTTCTCGATGGCGGCATCGTAGAACTCCTCGACGCGGCCGCAGCGAAGGCAGACGAGATGGTCGTGATGGTGGCCTTCGTTCAGTTCGAACACGGCCTTGCCGGAGTCGAAATGATGGCGGACGAGGAGTCCCGCCTGCTCGAACTGCGTCAGCACGCGATAGACGGTGGCAAGCCGATGTCCGGCCCCTCGGCCAGGAGCTTGCGGTAGACGTCCTCGGCCGTGAGGTGGCGCACCTTCGACGTCTCGAAGATGCTGATGATCTTGAGCCGCGGCACCGTCGCGCCTTGAGGCCCGGCGTTCTTGAGGTCCTTCGGGGACGAGACGTTGGTGGGCGGCACGTGATGTCGACTCGAAATGGGGATTGCGGGAGTGTCTCGCCACGCGGTGCTGCGGGTCGTTCGGCGGCGCGCGGCGCGCACGGCTATAATAGCCAATTACCCGGCAACTTCACAGGCAAGTGTCCTTGATCTCCTTCACTTCACGGCATTCGGCCCGGCTCGGCGCCGTGGCGGCGCTCGTGGTCTTCGCGCTCGCCTTCGCCGGGTGCGCGGCGATCGATCGATACGTACGCGCCGACGCTGCGCACCTACGGCGTCTACATGCTCGACATCAACCAGGGCAATTACCTGTCGCAGGACATGGTGGACAAGCTCAAGGTCGGCCAGACGAAGGCCCAGGTGCGCCAACAGCTCGGAACCCCGCTCGTCGTCAGCCTCTTTCGCGACAACCGCTGGGACTACGTCTACGAGTTCACCCGGCAGGGCATCGTCCGCGAGCATCGGACGTTCACCGTCTATTTCGTCGACGACAAGCTCGCGCGCTGGGAGGGCGACGAAATGCCGATCTCGATCGCCGAGCTCAACAAGTCGGCCGCGGCGATCACCGCGGGCGAGGCGCGTGGTCGGATCCGCGCTCGTGGTGGGAGCAGTTCCTCGACATCTTCAAGAAGAAATGACCGCCGCGGTGCGTATCGCGATCGCGGGCGCCGGCGGCCGGATGGGTCAGGCGCTGATCGAGGCGGTGCTCGCTGATCCGAGCCTGCACGCTCGCCGCCGCCGTCGACGTCGCCGGCAGCGCCGCGATCGGCCGCGACGCAGGCGAGCGGTTCGGCCGCGCGACCGGCGTGAACGTGGGCACCGACGTCGACGCCGCCGCGCGAGTCGCCGACGTGCTCATCGATTTCACGCGTCCGGAGGGCAGTCTCGCGCACCTCGCGGCGTGCGCGCGCCACGGCACCGGCGCGGTCGTCGGGCACGACGGGTTTCACCGATGAGCAGAAGGCCGAGCTCGCACGGCACGCGCGGCAGGTTCCCGATCGTCTTCGCGCCGAACATGAGCGTTGGCGTCAACGTGCTCCTGGCGCTCGTCGGAGGCGGCGACGCGGCAGCTCGGTCCGGCCTACGACGTCGAAATCGTCGAAATGCATCACCGGCACAAGGTCGACGCGCCGTCGGGTACTGCGCTTGCCCTGGGCGAGGCGGCGGCGCGCGGCGCCGGACGCACGCTCGTCCGAATGCGCCGTCTACCGCCGCGCCAGGGCGCGACCGGCGCGCGCAAGGAGGGCACGATCGGTTTCGCGGCGCTGCGCGGCGGCGACGTGGTCGGCGATCACACCGGTCATCTTCGCCGGCGCGGGCGAACGGATCGAGCTTGCGCACAAGGCGACGCTCCAGGCAGAACTTCGCGGCGGGCGCGCTGCGGGCCGCGCATTACGTCGCCGCGCGCCGGGCGGCGGGACAGACCGGCGTTGCCGACATGCGCGATGTACTGGCGCTTAGTCCGCATCTCGGTTCGCATCCAGCCTCAGTTCGCATAATGGATAGCGCATGACGACGGCCCATCCGTTCGACCTCACCGGCTCGCGGGCGCTCGTCACCGGCGGCGGCTCGGGGCTCGAGCCTCGCGCATCGCGCGGGGCCTGGGGCGCGCGGGCTCGCAGATCGTGCTCAACGGCCGCAACCTGGACAAGCTCGCCAAAGCCGCGGAAGCGCTGGCGGCGGAGGGCATCGCCGCGAGCGTGGCGCCTTTCGACGTGACCGATGCCGACGCCGTTGCGGCGCGCGTCGCCGACGTCGAAGCGCGGGTTGGGACCCGTCGACATCCTCGTCAACAACGCCGCGATGAATCACCGCAAGCATCTCGAGGAGTTCACGCCGGACGAATGGCGGACGCTGATGGCGGCGAATCTCGACGGGCCGTTCCTCGTCACGCGCGCGCTGCTGCCGGCGATGAAGGCGCGGCGGCGGGGCAAGATCATCAACGTCTGCTCGCTCGCCGCCGACCTCGGGACGCCCGAACATCGTCCCGTATGCGGCGAGCAAGGGCGCGCTGCGGATGCTGACGCGCGCGCTCGCCGTGGAGGTTGCGCCGTCGAACATCCAGGTGAACGGCATCTCTCCGGGATTCTTCAAGACCGAGATGAATGCGCCGCTCATCGCCGACGCAGAGTTCTCGAGCTGGGTCGCGCGGCGCACGCCGGCGGACGCTGGGGCGAGCCGCCCGAGATCGCCGGCGCGGCGGTGTTTCTCGCGTCCGCGGCGGCGGACTACGTCACCGGGCACGTGCTCTACGTCGACGGCGGATTCTCGGCGGCTTACTGAAGCGCGAGCGCGCCCTTAGCGACCCGGCTTGCTGCCTGCGGACTCGGCTGCAGATCCCTTGGGGACTCGGGTGCAGGTCCCAGGGACCAGTCTCTTAGACACCAGGTTGCTGCCGCGCGGTTGTAACCGCGGCTGCCCGCCGGTATAATTGGCTGCTTCGAAGCGGGAACGGCTGCGGGTGACGCTGGCGTTCCGCTTCGCACGTCCGGACCCCGGAGAGCTGCCTCCGCATTCCCGGGTGGCTCGCGCACTTGCGTCAGCCGCACTTCGCCAGCCGACTGCCGCCCATGCCGCCCCGAACACCGTCGAACCGACCCGCGCGCCCCTCTTCCCGATCGTCGCACCCGCGATCCTGGCGCTTGCGGATGGCACGGTGTTCCGCGGATCGGTCGATCGGCGCCAAGGGCGCCTCGGTCGGCGAGGTCGTGTTCAACACGTCGATGACGGGCTATCAGGAAATCCTCACCGACCCCGAGCTACGCGGGGCAGATCGTCACCCTCACGTATCCGCACGTCGGCAACGTCGGCCTCAATGCCGAGGATGTCGAATCGCGACGCGCCGTTCGCGGCGGGCCTCGTCATTCGCGATCTGCCGCGAGTCGCGTCGAACTTCCGCTCGACAGGCGGCCTCGATGCGTATCTCGCGGCGAAGCACGAGATCGTGGGAATCGCCGACATCGACACGCGAAAGCTCACGCGGCTCCTGCGCGAAAAGGGCGCGCAGAACGGCTGCATCCTGTCGCGGCGGCGCCGGCGAGCGACGCGGACGCCGAGCGCGCCATCGCGCGGGCGAGGGCGGCGCCGTCGATGGCTGGGCTCGATCTCGCGAAGGTCGTGAGTTGCGCCGCGCCGTACGAGTGGACTTCCGGCGCCTGGGACGTCTGGGCAGCGGGCTATCGGCAGGGCGGGCCGCGCGCTTTCACGTCGTCGCCTACGACTTCGGCATCAAGCACAACATCCTGCGCCTTTTCGTCGAGCGCGAGCTGCCGGCTGACGGTCGTGCCGGCCGAGACGACCGCCGACGCCGTGCGCGATCTCCAGCCGGACGGCGTGTTTCCTGTCGAACGGCCCCGGCGACCCCGAACCGTGCGCCTACGCGATCACGCGCGATCGCGACGCTCGTCGACGCGGGCGTGCCGCACGTTCGGCATCTGCCTCGGTCATCAATTGCTCGGGGCTCGCGTCGGGTGCCGCGACGGATGAAGATGAAGTTCGGGCACCACGGCGCCAACCACCCGGTGCTGGATCGCGATACAGGACAGGTGCTCATCACGAGCCAGAACCACGGCTTCGCCGTCGACGCGGCGACGCTCCAGCACCACACGCGGATCACGCACGTTTCGCTCTTCGACGGCAGCCTGCAGGGGCATCGCGCGCACCGACCGGCCGGCGTTCGGCTTCCAGGGCATCCGGAAGCGAGCCCCGGCCCGCACGACCTCGGCTATCTCTTCGACCGCTTCGTGAAGATGATGGAACGAGAACGTGAACGACCCCACGCTCCTGCGTTCGCAGCCCCCGAGAGACGCACAGCGCTCGTCGGGCGGCCGGGCGGCACTGACCATGCCGAAACGCACTGACATCGAGTCGATCCTGATCATCGGCGCCGGTCCGATCATCATCGGGCAGGCGTGCGAGTTCGACTACTCGGGCGCGCAGGCGTGCAAGGCGCTCCGCGAGGAGGGCTACCGGATCATCCTGGTGAACTCGAATCCGGCGACGATCATGACCGACCCGGAGATGGCCGACGTCACCTACATCGAGCCGATCACCTGGCCGATGATCGCCAAGATCATCGAGCGCGAGCGTCCCGACGCGCTCCTGCCGACGATGGGCGGGCAGACGGCGCTCAACTGCGCGCTCGACCTGGCGCGCGAGGGCGTGCTGACGAAGTTCGACGTCGAGCTGATCGGCGCGTCGAAGAAAGCGATCGACAAGGCCGAGGACCGCGAGAAGTTCAAGGCGGCGATGACGCGCATCGGGCTCGGTTCCGCGCGCTCCGGCATCGCGCACAACCTCGAGCAGGCGCTCGCCGTGCAGCAGGACATCGGCTTTCCGGCCGTGATCCGGCCCTCGTTCACGCTGGGCGGCACCGGCGGCGGCATCGCCTACAACAAGGACGAGTTCGTCGAGATGTGCAAGCGCGGTCTCGCCTCTCTCCCACGCACGAGCTCCTGATCGAGGAATCGCTGCTGGGCTGGAAAGAGTTCGAGATGGAGGTCGTCCGCGACCGCAAGGACAACTGCATCATCGTCTGCTCGATCGAGAACCTCGACCCGATGGGCGTGCACACCGGGGACTCGATCACCGTCGCGCCGGCGCAGACGCTGACCGACAAGGAATACCAGATCATGCGCGACGCCTCGATCGCCGTGTTGCGCGAGGTCGGCGTCGACACCGGCGGGTCGAACGTGCAGTTCGCGATCGATCCCGCCGACGGCCGGATGATCGTGATCGAGATGAACCCGCGCGTGTCGCGCTCGTCGGCGCTCGCGTCGAAGGCCACCGGCTTTCCGATCGCCAAGGTGGCGGCGAAGCTCGCCGTCGGCTACACGCTGGACGAGCTCCGCAACGAGATCACCGGCGGCGCGACGCCGGCGTCGTTCGAGCCGTCGATCGACTACGTCGTCACCAAGGTGCCCCGCTTCGCCTTCGAGAAGTTCAAGGAGGCCGACGACCGGCTCACCACGCAGATGAAATCGGTCGGCGAAGTGATGGCGATCGGCCGCACGTTCCAGAGTCGCTGCAGAAGGCGCTGCGCGGGCTGGAGACCGGTGTCGACGGCTTCAATCTCAAGACCGTCGATCCGGACAAGATCGGCGACGAGCTCGCGTATCCGCGCGCCGAGCGCCTCTGGTACGTCGCCGATGCCTTCGGCGTCGGGATGTCGATGGAGGAGAGTCCACCGGTACACGAAGATCGACCCGTGGTTCCTGGCGCAGATCAAGGAGATCGTCGACGTCGAGCTCAGCCTCGAGCAGCGGACGCTCGCGGAGCTGTCGCGAGGACGACTCCGCGCGCGTTGAAGCGCATGGGCTTTGCCGACCGGCGCATCGCGCATCTCCTCAAGGTCGACGAAGGCTCCGTCCGGGCGCGGCGGCACGAGCTCGGCCTGCGGCCCGTCTACAAGCGCGTCGACACGTGCGCCGCGGAGTTCGCCACGCAGACCGCCTATCTCTATTCGACGTACGAGGAGGAGGAGTGCGAAGCCGCGCCGACCGACCGGAAGAAGGTGATCGTGCTGGGCGGCGGGCCGAACCGCATCGGCCAGGGGATCGAGTTCGACTATTGCTGCGTGCACGCCGCGATGGCGCTGCGCGAGGACGGCTACGAGACGATCATGATCAACTGCAATCCGGAGACGGTGTCGACCGACTACGACACGTCCGATCGCCTGTACTTCGAGCCGCTGACGCTCGAGGACGTGCTCGAGATCGTCCACGTCGAGAAGCCGTTCGGCGTCATCGTCCAGTACGGCGGCCAGACGCCGCTCAAGCTCGCGCGCGATCTCGCGGCCAACGGCGTGCCGATCATCGGCACGTCGCCCGACATGATCGACATGGCCGAGGATCGCGAGCGCTTCCAGCAGATGCTGCACCGCCTCGAGCTGCGCCAGCCGCCGAACCGCACTGCACGGACCGAGGCAGCGGCGATCGGCGCCGCCGACGAGATCGGCTACCCGCTCGTCGTGCGCCCGTCGTACGTGCTCGGGCGGCCGCGCGATGGAGGTCGTCCACGACCGGCGCGACCTCGAGCGCTACATGCGCGAGGCGGTCAAGGTGTCGAACGACTCGCCGGTGCTGCTCGACCGCTTCCTGAACGACGCGATCGAGGTCGACGTCGACGCGCTCTGCGACGGCGAGAACGTGGTGATCGGCGGCATCATGGAGCACATCGAGCAGGCGGGCGTGCATTCGGGCGACTCCGCGTGCTCGCTGCCGCCGTATTCGCTGTCGCGAGCCGATCCAGCAGGAGCTGCGCGCGGCAGACGGCGGCGATGGCGCACGGGCTCAATGTCGTCGGGCCTCATGAACGTGCAGTTCGCGATCCAGGACGACCTCATTTACGTGCTCGGAGGTCAATCCGCGCGCGTCGCGCACGGTGCCGTTCGTGTCGAAGGCAACCGGCCGGCCGCTCGCCAAGATTGCCGCCCGCTGCATGGTCGGACAGAAGCTGCCGGCGCAAGGGATCGCCGGCGAGATCGTCCCGCCGTACTACTCGGTCAAGGAGGCGGTCTTCCCGTTCATCAAGTTTCGCGGCGTCGACACGATCCTCGGTCCGGAGATGAAGTCGACGGGCGAAGTGATGGGCGTCGGCGAGACGTTCGCGGAAGCGTTCCTCAAGTCGCAGCTCGCCGCCGGTGTCAAGCTGCCCGGCGTCAGGGAAGGTTTTCATCAGCGTGCGCGACGCCGACAAGCCGCGCGTCGTCGAGCTCGCGAAGCTCCTTGTCGGGCCTCGGGTTCACGGTGGTTGCCACGCGCGGCACGGCGGCTAGCGTTCGGCCGCCGGCGTGTCCGGTGACGCCGGTCAACAAGGTGCACGAGGGCCAGCCGCATATCGTCGACATGATGAAGAACGACGAGATCGCGCTCGTCGTCAATACGGTGCAGGAGAAGCGCTCCGCGATCCAGGACAGCAAGCAGATCCGGCGCGAGGCGCTCGACCGACGAAATTCCGACCTACACCACCGTCGCCGGAGCGCGCGCCGCCGCGCTGGGGATGTCGGGGATGCGCGAGCTCGTTCCGTACGCGATCCAGGCGCTGCATCGGCGCCTGCGCTGAGCGACGCCGTGCCCTCCATTCCGTGGTTGTCGCTTTTACAGGTGCTGTGACATGACAACGAAAGTTCCGATGACCGTCGAAGGCGCGAAGCGCCTCAAGGCCGAGCTGCACCGCCTGAAGACCGTCGACCGTCCGACGGTGATCGCCGCGATCGCGGAGGCGCGCTCGCATGGCGATCTCGCCGAGAACGCCGACTACGACGCCGCGAAGGAGCGGCAGGGCTTCATCGAGGGCGCGCATTGCCGAGGTCGAGCGGCGGCTCGCGCATGCGCAGGTGATCAATCCGGCGGAGATCGACGCCGACGGCCGCATCGTGTTCCGGAGCGACCGTCGAGCTCGCGGATGTCAAGACGGAAGATCACGTGACCTATCAGATCGTCGGCGACGACGAGGCCGACCTGAAGCACGGCAAGATTCTCGGTGAGCTCTCCAATCGCGCGGGCGCTGATCGGCAGGGTCGAAGGCGACACCGCCGAGGTGCATGCCCCGGCGGGGTACGCGAGTACGAAGTTCTCGCGGTGCGCTATAGCTGACGCAGGATGCTGCCGTGACGAATGACCGCCTTCGGCCTGGTTCGGACCTCGCCGTGGTCATTCCGTTTTTCCAGCGCAGTCCGGAATCCTTGCGCGGACCGTGCGATCGGCGCTCGCGCAGAAAGGGATCGACGGCTTTCGAATCGTCGTCGTCGACGCGACGCGTCTCCGGTCAGCGGCCGCGTCGAGCTCGCGGAGTTCCTGCGGGACGCTCCCGACAGGGTCCTCTTGGTCGAACAGGCGAACACCGGGGCTGCCGGGGCGCGCAACAAGGGACTCGACAGCCTTCCGGAAGGGACGCGTTTCGTCGCATTTCTCGACTCCGACGACGAATGGTTACCCGGATCACCTCGCCAACGCCCTGTTCGCGCTGAGGGCGGCGTCGACTTCTATTTCGCCGACTTCCACCAACTCCGGGCAAAGCGTGAGCGCGTTCGAACGGGCGAAGCGCATCGACGTCACGCAGCATCCGTTGCTCGACGGCGCCACGACGATCCGCGAGTTCCGCGGCGACATGGTCAACCAGATCATTGCCGGCAATATCCTCGGCACGTCGGTCACCGCATACGCTTACCACAGGATGCCCGACCTGCGCTTTCGACTGGGATTCCGCCATACGGGCGAGGAGATACCTGTTCTGGGCTCGACACTTGCGTTGCGCAGCGATCGGATCGCCTTCGGTGACCGGCCGGAATGCCGCTACGGTACTGGAGTCAACATCTACTCCGATTCGGCGTGGGGTCAGGAGAAGCTACCTGACAGATCACGATCGACGCGACATCAAGTACCGGCGCCGGATGCTCGAAGAATTCCAGCTGTCGCCGGCGCAGCGCCGATTGCTGAAGGGCGCGCATACGGCAGCTGCGCGGCACTTCGCGCTGGGCTTGCTGCATCATCTGCGCCGCCCACGGGCGCGCCTGCCGAGCCGCGCCGTGCTCCGCGACTATCTACGCCCAGGACCCGTCGTATCCGTTGACCGTGTGGCCGGCGGCGCCTCGGCGCTGCGTTCGCCAGGGCCAGGACCTGGTCCGCCCGGTGGTCGCGCTCGAGTTCGAGCTCGAGGTTCTTCGGCTTGATGGCGCGGGCGTCGCCGTCAGCGCAGGTTCCGCTAAGCGCCTTGCGCCGCCGGCGTGCTCCGGATGCTCCCACGCTGCTCGATGCCGACTTGCCGTGCGGTTGCGGGGCGCGGCGCGACGCCGGCTTACTGCTGCCCGTGCCCGGCGCGCCCGGCGAGCGCGCGTGCGGCGTCGGCTCGAGACCCTGGATCACGCTGCGTCCGCGGCGCAGCGCGTACTTCAGCTCCGACGGCGGCGGCAGTCGTGCGACCGCCGGCCGGTTTCTTGCGAGCCGCGCCGTCACCCGATTTCGCGCCCGATTTCGCGTCCGGCTTTGTCCCCGACTTCGCGCCGCCTTTGCGGTCCGGCGATCGGGGCCGCCGCCCGAGACCCTTTCCGGCTCCGGTTCAGGCGGCGGCGCCAGCCGCCAGATCGTCAGCTACCTTGCCGAGATGCTGCACGGGTGCCGCATCAGGTCGCCGCATATCCGTGCGAAGAGTCGCCTCCCGCTCGTCGCGAGTCGTCGCCGAACACGCGAATCTTGATGAGCTCGTGCGCGATCAGATTGACGTCGATCTCGTGCAGCACCGCGGGCGTGAGACCGTGCTGACCTATCGCGACAACGGGATGCAGCGTAATGGCGCCTTGGCGCGAAAAGCGCGGCGCTCCGCCGGGTGCTAGAGTTCGCATCGCGGCATTCTACGCGAGCGCACCCACATCTCGCTCCGCCGCCATGGCCGCCAGGGAAAGAAGAAGAACCGGTTCGTCAAGGCGTGGATCAACGAGCACGTCAACGACCCGTGGGTGAAGGAAGCGACGAGGCTCGGCTACCGCTCGCGCGCGGCGTTCAAGCTGATCGAGCTTGCCGACAAGGACAAGCTCATCCGGCCGGGCATGAGAATCGTCGATCTCGGGGCGGCGCCGGGCAGCTGGACGCAGGTGCTCCGCGAGCGCGCGGGACGCGACGCGTCGATCGTCGCGATCGATCTCCTGCCGATGGCGCCGATTCCCGGCGTGCAGTTCGTCCAGGCCGACTTTCGCGAGGACGAAGGCCTGAAAATGCTCGAAAGTGCGCTCGGCGGGCACCAGGGTGGACCTTGTGGTTTCCGACCTCGTCCCCAATCTTTCGGGCGTGGAAGCCGCGGACCAGGCGCGTTCGGTGCACCTGGGCGATTTGGCGCTCGAATTTTCCACTGACCTGGCTGCAACCCGGCGGCGATCTCGTGGTCAAGGCGTTTCCAGGGTGAAGGCTTCGTTGCGCTGCAGGCGCGCGCTCGCAGGGCGCATTTCGCGAAGGTTTACGTGCGCAAGCCGCAGGCGTCGCGGACCAGGAGCCGCGAGGTGTATCTGGTCGCCAAGGGTCGGCGAAAGCCTGACTATTGCCGACGGGCGCCGCTGTTGTCGCCAAGGGGAGACATGCGATTGGCATGAAACTCGCTGTATCCACCGGCGAAAAGGATAGAATCGAACCCTCGCCGGATGCCGTGCGGCGACGGTGAAGTGCTGAGCTCGGCAGGGTCGCGGTGACCTTCTGAAATCGCCGCAAGGAGCGAAATTGAACAATCTGCTCAAGAATGTCGGCATCTGGCTCGTGATCGGCCTGGTGGTCCTGACTGTCGTAAAGCAGTTCGACGCGCGCCAGGGGCCGAAGGATTCGGTCCCCTACTCCGGAGTTCATGGACCGCGCGAAGGCCGGCAGCGTCGAGTCGGCGACCGTCGAGGGCCGCACGATCAAGTGGATCTCGGCCGACAAGAAGCGCTTCGTCACCTACAGCCCGGGCGACATCTGGATGGTCGGCGACCTCGTCAAGATACGGCGTCAAGGTCGAGGCGAAGCCGGAGGAGGAGCAGAGCTTCCTCGCGCAGATCTTCATCTCCTGGTTCCCGATGCTGCTCCTGATCGGCGTGTGGATATTCTTCATGCGCCAGATGCAGGGCGGCGGCCGCGGCGGCGCGTTCAGCTTCGGCAAGAGCAAGGCGAAGATCCTCGACGAATCCAACAACACGGTCACGTTCGCCGACGTCGCCGGCTGCGACGAGGCGAAGGAGGAAGTCTCGGAGCTCGTCGAGTTCCTGCGCGACCCGTCAAGTTCCAGAAGCTCGGCGGGCGCATTCCGCGCGGCGTGCTGATGGTCGGCTCGCCGGGCACCGGCAAGACGCTGCTCGCCAAGGCGATCGCCGGCGAGGCGAAGGTGCCGTTCTTCTCGATCTCCGGCTCCGACTTCGTCGAGATGTTCGTCGGCGTCGGCGCGGCGCGCGTGCGCGACATGTTCGAGCAGGCGAAGAAGAACGCGCCCTGCATCGTGTTCATCGACGAAATCGACGCGGTCGGCCGCCAGCGCGGCGCGGGCCTGGGCGGCGGCAACGACGAGCGCGAGCAGACGCTGAACCAGCTGCTCGTCGAGATGGACGGCTTCGAGGGCAACGCCGGCGTCATCGTCATCGCCGCCACCAACCGCCCCGACGTGCTCGACCCCGCGCTGATGCGGCCCGGGCCGCTTCGACCGCCAGGTGGTCGTGCCGCTGCCGGACATCCGCGGCCGCGAGCAGATCCTGCTCGTCCACATGCGCAAGGTGCCGATGGCGACCGACGTCAAGGCGGAAGTCATCGCGCGCGGCACGCCGGGCTTCTCCGGCGCCGACCTCGCCAATCTCGTCAACGAAGCCGCGCTCTTCGCCGCCCGCAAGAACAAGCGGCTCGTCGACATGGACGACTTCGAGATGGCCAAGGACAAGATCGTGATGGGCGCCGAGCGGCGCTCGATGGTCATGCCCGAGGCCGAGCGGCGCAACACCGCGTATCACGAGTCGGGTCACGCGATCGTCGCGCGGCTCCTGCCGAAGACCGACCCGGTGCACAAGGTCACGATCATTCCGCGCGGGCGCGCGCTGGGCGTGACGATGCAGCTGCCGGAGCAGGACCGCTACAGCATGGACCGCGAGCACATGCTGAACGTGATCGCCGTGCTGTTCGGCGGCCGGATCGCCGAAGAGCTCTTCATGAACCAGATGACGACCGGCGCGTCGAACGACTTCGAGCGCGCGCACGCACATCGCGCGCGACATGGTCACGCGCTACGGCATGTCCGACCTGATGGGCCCGATGGTCTACGGCGAGAACGAGGGCGAAGTGTTCCTCGGCCGGTCGATCACGCGCACCGTGAACATGTCGGAAGAGACGATGCGCAAGGTCGACGGCGAGATCCGCAAGATCATCGACCAGCAATACGCGGTCGCGCGGAAGCTGCTCGAGGACAACCGCGACAAGGTCGAGGCGATGGCCGCCGCGCTGCTCGAGCTCGAGACGATCGACGCCGACCAGATCGACGACATCATGTCCGGCCTGCCGCCGCGGCCGCCGAAGCCGCCGCAGATCGGGCAGCGGGCGTCGGCGACGACCGGACGCCGCGCCTCGGCACCGGGCACGCGCCGGCCGGCGACCCGCCGATGCGTGAGAGAGACTGTCCGATGGCGCGATCGCGCGGCGGCGCGGTGCCGATGCGCGTCTCGACGGTGCTTTCGCTGCGGCGCGCTATCGTCGTTCGACCTTTCGCGCCCGCTGCGTGATGGGCATCCTGAACGTCACGCCCGATTCGTTTTCCGACGGCGGACGCTATCGTCGACCGCGACGCATGCGCTCCGCACGCGCGGCAGATGCGCGCCGACGGCGCCGATCTGATCGACATCGGCGGCGAATCGTCGCGGCCCGGCGCCGCCGCCGTCGCACGAGGACGGTCGAGCTCGCGCGCGTGATGCCGCTCGTCGAAGCGCTCGCGGCCGACGGGCTTCGCGATCGGCGTCGACACGCGCAAGCCCGCGGTCATGCGCGCGGCGGTCGCAGCGCGGCGCCGCGATGATCAACGACATCGCGGCGTTGACGGAGCCGGGCGCGATCGAGGCGTGCGCCGAGCAGCGACGTCGGCGTCTGCCTCATGCACATGCAGCGCGAGCCGCGCGACGATGCAGGCGCCCCGTCCTATGCCGATGTCGTGGCGGAGGTCCGCGACTTTCCTGCTGACGCGCGCGCGGCATGCATCGACGCGCGGCATCGCGCGCGAGCGCATCGCGATCGATCCGGGCTTTGGCTTCGGCAAGACGCTGGCGCATAATCTCGCGCTGTTGCGCGCACTCGGGACGCTCGCGGCGACGGGCTATCCGGTCGTCGCGGGCCTGTCGCGCAAGGCGTCGCTGGGGAGATCACCGGGCGGAGCGTCGACGAGCGGATGCCGGCGAGCCTCGCGGCCGCGCTCAGCGCGGTCGCGCGTGGCGCGGCCATCGTTCGCGTGCACGACGTGCGCGCGACGGTCGATGCGCTGAAGGTGTGGTCCGCCGTCGAAGCGCGGCGCGCGATCGAAAGCGAATGCTGAACCGATGACGCGACGATACTTCGGCACCGACGGCATCCGCGGACGCGTCGGCGAAGCGCCGATCACACCCGAGCTCGTGCTGAAGCTCGGCTGGGCGGCGGGCCTCGTGCTCGCCGCCGACACGCGCGGCAACGGCGTGCGCCCGCGCGTGCTGATCGGCAAGGACACGCGCATCTCGGGCTACCTGCTCGAAGCGGCGCTCGAGTCGGGCCTGTCCGCCGCGGGCGTCGACGTCTATCTGTCCGGGCCGCTGCCCGACCCCGGCGGTCGCGTACCTCACGCGCGCGCTCCGGCTGTCCGCCGGCATCGTGATCAGCGCATCGCACAATCCGTTCGACGACAACGGGATCAAGTTCTTCTCGGAGCGACGGCGCGAAGCTGCCCGACAGCATCGAGCACGCGATCGAGGGCGTGATGGAGCAGCCGCTCGCCTGCGTGCCGTCCGGCGCAGCTCGGCAAGGCGCGCCGGATCGAGGACGCCGGCGGCCGCTACATCGAGTTCTGCAAGAGCACCGTTTCCGTCCGAGCTCGACCTCAAGGGCTGGCGCATCGTCGTCGACTGCGCGCACGGGGCCGCCTATCACGTGGCGCCGCCGGTGTTCCACGAGCTCGGCGCGGACGTCATCGCGGTCGGCGCCGAGCCCGAACGGCATCAACATCAACGACGGCGTCGGCGCGACGCAACGCCGAAGCATCTGCAAGGCGGCGGTGCTCGCGCACGAGGCCGACATCGGCATCGCGCTCGACGGCGACGGCGACCGGCTGCTGATGGTCGATCGGCGAGGGCCGCGCTTACGACGGCGACCAGCTGCTCTACGTGATCGCGATGGATTATCGGCGCCGCAAGCGCGCTCGACCGGCGGCGTCGTCGGCACGTTGATGACGCAACCTCGGTCTCGAGCAGGCGCTGGCGCGCGAAGGCATCGCGCTCGACCGCGCCGCGGTCGGCGACCGCTACGTGCTGGAGAAGCTCAAGGAGAAGGCGCTGGCAGCTCGGCGGCGAGAATTCCGGGCCACATCCTCTGTCTCGACAAGCACACGACGGGCGACGCCATCATCGCCGCGCTCGCGCGTGCTGCGCTCGCTGGTCGAGCAGCGCGTCACGCTCGCCAGAGGCGCGCGGCTGGCATCACGCTCTTTCCGCAGCGGCTCATCAACGTCCGCGTGCCGAAGGGCTACGACTGGAAGGCCAACGACGCGATCCGCGCCGCGCAGGCAGGCACCGTCACGGCGCTCGGCGACGCGGGCCGCGTGCTGCTGCGCCCGTTCGGGCACCGAGCCCGTGTTGCGCGTGATGGTCGAGGCGCAGCGAGGCCGGGCTCGCGGACAAGCACGCGCAGGCGCTCGCCGACGTCATCACGGCCGCCGCCCGCGGCTAGAACCTGTCCGCTGACGGGTCCTGGCACGCGGCGCGATAATGCGCGTGGATAGCCGCATATGGTCGCCGCATCGCACGCTGTCCGAGACGCCGCCGCGCCGCAGGCCGTCGCGGCGTGGCTCGACACGCTGTCCGGCGTCTATCCTGCCGAGGATCGCGCCGCGTTCGAGGCGGCGCATGCGTATGCGCGCGAGCGCTGCGGCGAGCGCGCGCGGCCGCGACGGCGAGCCGTTGATCGACCGGGCCATCGGCACGGCGGTGATCGTCACCGGCCTCAAGCTCGATGCGGGAACGGTGCGCGCGGCGCTGCTCATCGGCCTCGCAGGCGCCAACGCCTTCGACGCGGAAGACGTCGCGGCGCGTTTCGGCGCCGGATGTCGCGGCGCTCGTGGCCGGGCGTTGCCCGCATGGACGAGATTCGCGCGACGCCGCCGCAGGCGACGCCGCCGAGCGCGCGGCGCAGGCGGAGCGGCTGCGCAAGATGCTGCTCGCGATGGTGGAAGACATCCGCGTCGTGCTGATCAAGCTCGCCGAACGCACGGCAGGCGTTGCGCTACCTGATGGCGCGGCGCGCAGCGAAGCTCGGCAGCAGGCGGCGCGCGAAGTGCTCGACCTCTTCGCCCCGCTCGCCAACCGGCTCGGGCGTCTGGCAGCTGAAGTGGGAGCTCGAGGACCTGAGCCTGCGCGCGCTCGAGCCCGAAGCGTACAAGACGATCGCGCACACTTCTGGACGAGCGCCGCGCTCGACCGGCAGCGCTATATCGAGGACGTCATCGGGATCCTGCGCGCGAGCTGGAGGCGGCGGGCGTGCGGGCGGAGATCACCGGCCGGCCGAAGCACATCTACAGCATCTGGCTCAAGATGCGGCGCAAGCAGACGGGCATCGACAGCCTCTACGACATCCGCGCCGTGCGCATCCTGGTCGACGACGTCAGGACTGCTACGCGGCGCTCGGCAGCGTCCATCACCTGTGGACGCCGCTGCCGCGCGAGTTCGACGACTACATCGCGAAACCGAAGGCGAACCACTATCGATCGCTGCACACCGCGGTGATCGGGCCCGAGGGCAAGCCGCTCGAGGTGCAGATCCGCACGCGTGGAGATGCACCAGCACTCGGAATATGGCGTGGCCGCGCACTGGCGATACAAGGAAGGGGCAGGGAAGGGAATGCGCCGCGATCCCGCGTTCGAGGACCGGATCGCTTGGCTGCGCCAGGTGCTCGACTGGAAGGACGCGGTCGTCGACGCGTCCGACTGGCTCGCGGCGTTCAAGAGCAGCCTTTTCACGGACACGATCTACGTGCTGACGCCGCAGGGAAAGGTCGTCGACCTGCCAGCGGGGGCGACGCCCGTCGATTTCGCGTACGCGGTGCACACGAGCCTCGGCCACCGGTGCCGCGGCGCCCGCGTCGACGGCGCGATGGTGCCGCTCCATCACACGCTCAGGAACGGCGAGCGGGTCGAGATCGTCGCGGCGAAGCAGGCGGACCGTCGCGCGACTGGCTCAACCCGAGCAGGGTTACGCGCACAGCCACCGCGCTCGCGCCAAGATAAGGCAGTGGTTCAAGGCACAGCAGCACGAGGAGACGCTCGCCCAAGGGCGCGCAATCATCGAGCGCGAGCTCGCGCGCGCGGGCGCCACCGCGGTGAGCCACGACGCGGTCGCCGTCAAGGCGGGCTTCGCGCGCGCCGACGAGCTCGTACGTGGCCGTCGGGCGCGCTGAGCTCAACACGCGGCAGATCGTCACGGCGATTCGCGCCGTGCTGCAGCCGGATGCCGCACCCGAGTCCGAGATGCCGGCGGATGTCGTCGCCCGGCAAAGCAAGGCCGCGGGATCCGGCGCGGGCATCCTCGTCGTCGGCGTCGATCGCCTGATGACCAACCTCGCGCGGTGCTGCAAGCCGGCACCGCCCGACGGCATCGTCGGGTTCGTCACTCGCGGCAAGGGCGTGACGATCCACCGCCAGCGCTGCAGCAACGTCGCGCGCATGCGCGCCCGCGAGCCCGAGCGCCTCATCGTCGCGGACTGGGGAAAGCCGCGCGACGAGGTGTTCCCCGTCGACGTGGTGCTCGAGGCGATGGACCGCCAGGGACTCCTCCGCGACATCACCGAAATCTTTTCGCGCGAGCGGATCAATGTCACGGCTGCGAACACGCTGACGCGGAACAGCGCGACGCGGATGGCGTTCACGCTCGAGGTGAAGAGCCTCGAGGCGCTCTCACGCGCCTTGGCGCTAGTGAAGGACATCATGAAGGTGTGCTTTCCGCCGGCCGGCGCTAAATGTGATGCTTCAACACATAGTTGCTGTCCGGATCGCGGCGACACTACTGGCGCTCAACTAGCATGCCCCCTGCCTTAAGAGAACTCGCCAAGCTGGTGCGCGGGACGCTGCAGCAGGTCGTGCTGAGACAGGTCCTAAGAAAGATTCGACGATCGCCGCGGGTTGTCCTGTCGGACGTGCTTTTCGAGTTGCTCGCATGGGGTTGGGGAAATCGCGCCTCCACATTGCAGAGGTCGAATACCTGCGCGGGATTGTCGACGGAGCGCGGACCGCGACTGGATCCATTTTGGAGTGCGGCTCCGGACTTTCAACTCTCGTGACCGGCGCGCTCATCGCAAGGCACCAAGACAACACTTTACGCGCTTGAACACGACTCGATTGGTATGCCAGGACCTGCGCCATGGTTGAGAAGTTCAGCCTCCGAAATGTCCGACCGGTGTACGCTCCTCTCAAGGATTTCGGTGGATTTTGCTGGTACGAAATAAGAGAAGCTGATCTGCCTCGTGACATTTCGCTCGTGTTGTGCGATGGCCCTCCCGGGTACACCAAAGGGGGACGATACGGGCTGCTGCCAGTCATGCAAGCCCATCTCTTGCCGGGGGCATTGATACTTGGTGGATGACTACAAGCGTGCCGAGGAACAAATCGTCGTTGAGCGATGGATCCGAGAGTTTGGCGGGTTGCTAACAGTCATGGGTACAAAGTACCCGTACGCGATGCTGACAATGTTGCCGCGTCAGGCCTAGCTGGAGCGATCGCCGGAGTGGGATGCGCAAGCCGCGGCGGCACTTTCCCGCGCCCTGGCGCTCGTGAAGGACGTGAAGGGCGTCTGAGCGCCGGGCGGCGCTAAGCCCAGGCTTCCCGCGTTTTCACGGAAATCCGGAGATCTAGACCGCGCGGCGGGAGTTGCTTCCCACCTGCCTGCGTGTCTCCGTCGGCGTCGCCTCGCGCTCGATGTGATACTTCGCCATCTTGCGATACAGCGTCATCCGGGACCAGTGCAGCGCGGCTGCGGCCTTGCTCTTGTTCCAGTCGACCGCGAAGAGCGCGGCAAGAAGGCGCTCGCACTCGGACGTGTTTTCGCGGCCGGACGCCTCCACGTGAGCGCGAAACCGCGGTGGCAGATCGTCGAGCGAAATGCCGCCGTCCGGAGGGCTGATGAAGATCGCCTCGAGCAGGTTGCGCAGCTCGCGCACGTTGCCGGGCCACGCGTGCGCGAGGAGACATGCCAGCGCTTCGCGGCTTGGCGCACCGACGTGACGTCCGGAACGGGCATTCATCTCAGCCAGGCAGTGCTCGAAAATCAGCGGGATGTCCTCGGCCCGCTCCCGCAGCGGCGGCAAGTGGATGTGCGCGACGTCGAGCCGGTAGTAGAGATCCTTGCGGAAGCGCTGATTGGCCACCATCGTTTCCAGATCCTGGTTGGTGGCCGCCACGATGCGCACGTCGATCGGGACGCTGCGGCGCCCCCGAGCTGGCACACTTCCTTCGCCTCGATCGCGCGCAGGATCTTCCGCCTGCGCCGATGGGCTCATGTACCCCGATTTCGTCGAAGAACAGCGTACCGCCCTCGGCCTGCCGGAGCTTGCCGGCGTAAGCCGTGTGCGCGCCGGTGAACGCGCCCCGCTCGAAGCCGAATAGCTCGCTCTCGAGCAGTCCGTCGGGAATGGCGGCACAGTTGATGCTGACGAGCGGACGCGCGGCCCGCGGGCCGTGCCGATGGATCCACGCCGCAACGCGCTCCTTGCCAGTGCCGGTTTCCCGGTGATGAGCACGTTGCAGTCGGCTGCGGCGACCTTCGGGAGATATTGCTTCACTTCGCGCATCGCGCGGCTTGCGCCGACGAGTGCGTCGTCGGGCAAGGGCGAAGCAACGGACGATTGCAGGGGTTCGATCATGCGCGTCGCACGGCAAAAAGAAACGAATCGGTCGACGACTACGCTCCCCCGCATTGCCGCGCCGGAAGGATATTTATAAGCGCTGCGAAGCGCTCTGTCCATCCTCGGGCTCGCAGACAAGTACGGGTCCGCCGCCGGGCGCAACGCGCTTGCACGCGAATGTTACAACTCGCAGTGCAATGCTGCGTAACGCGGGAAGCAAAGCAGCGCGGCAGGAACGCTTTGGAGATCAGCGCGTTAACCGCGGGCGCCGACGTCGAGCGCGAGCGGGCACGACTGTTGCAGGATCGGCGACGCTCACCGGCGCGCTTGTGACGCACGGCGCATATTTGCACGCGCGGAGTCCACGTGAACGTTGAACCGGAAACCGGCACGGACAGCGGCCAGCTCGAGGGTCGCTACGCCAACTATTTTCAGGTCGGGCACAACGCGTTCGAGTTCGTGTTGGAGTTCGGCCAACTCTATCGCGACGGCAAGGCGCCTGCGCTGCACACGCGCATCATTGCCAACCCCGCCTATGTGAAAGCCTTCCTGCAGGTTCTGGGCGATGCGATCGACGCCTACGAGCGAAGCTTCGGCGACGTTGCCGATTCCGACGCACCGCCGCCCGGCGGTGGTCCGCGCCGCGATGCGTGACTGGACGCGACGCTGCCGTCGCACCGCGTTCGTTCCGCGTTACACCTGTGACAGTCCGGCCGCCAAGTGTATCGCCCGCTGTTACACCACCGCTGGGTTGCATTCTTCGAGTGCGGCGCCCGCGCACGCATAGGCGCTGTGGAATCATGGAAATGGCAAACGCATGCGGCTTCGCAGCCGGCGTGGCACGCGGATTGCAAAGTGCCTTCCGTTCCATCGAGTGCGTGAGCGCCGACCGTGTCCGCATTGCAGGCAGTATTGAAGTTCGTCCAGACGCTGCGAGGTCTTCCTTCCAGCGTGATCGCTGCCGAGCGCATCTTCCTCACGCGCCCCGCGAAGGCTGCCGATCTGCCGATGATCGCGATTTCGATGGCGGCGGCGCGCGAATCGCCGGTGGGGATCGGCCGCCACGTCGACTTGAGCGAGACCGCGCCCGAGGAGTGGGCGACGACGACCGGCACTCGCGCCAAAGGCGAGCTTCACGCGGAACTGTGGGCGGCCAGCGCGACCGAGGCCATGACGCTGGCAAACGCGGTCCTTGCGCGGATCGATGACCAGGCGGCGGCGATGCGCGCGGGCGGCTTTCTCGATCTGTCGGTCACGACGCTTGGCCCCGCGCAGCCGATGCTGGCCGGGACCGATGCCGCGCTGATGATGCCGCTCGTGTTCGCGACCACGTTCGAGAATCTCGTGACGCCGCCGCCCGGCGGCGAAGGAACGATCAAGACCGTGCACGTCGACCTCACCGGCGAGATCGGCGAAACCATGGACATCCGTCGACCGCAGGAGGCATGACTATGGCAGAGACCATCACTGAAATGATCATCCCGGGGACGTACATCGAGGTGCGCTCCGAAGGGCTCATCGGCGTCGCCGGCGTCGCGACCGGAAACGTCGGGATCGTCGGCACCGCCGCGAAAGGCCCGGTCGACGACGTCGTGATACTGGAGCTCGTTCGCGGACGCGCGCGAGGTGTTCGGCAATTACGACGGCTGGGTCGACGGCAAGTCCGACGAGCTGACCCTGGTCCGCGCGCTCCAGCACGTGTTCGGGAATGGCGCATCGACGGTCTACGCGGTGCGCACGGGGGCGGCCGAAGCGGCGTCGCTGACGCTGAACGACGACACGGGGCCGGTCGTCAAGTTCGCCGGCAAGACGCCCGGCACCTGGGCGCGCGAGATTACGGTGGCGGTCAAGGCGGCGACCGAGAACGGCTTCGTCGAAGAGCGGCGCCAGGACGTGGGCGGCGGCGCGCTCCAGCCGCTGCACGCGCACATCGTCGCCTCGCCGCGCAACGCGATTCGCATCACGCGCGGCGCGAGCGGCAAGACTGCGCGCCTGGCGCTCGCAATCACCGGAACGCCGCAGAAGGGGAGGCGCGCTGTAGTCAACCCCGCGGACGGCGTGCTGACGTTCCACGCCGACGACACTCCGGTGAGCGGAGACAAGCTTGCCGCGGCTTACGTCGTCGACAAGGCCTTTTGCCGCCAGATCGAGATCAAGTATCGCAACGTGACGGAAGACTACACCGCCATCGACGCGACCGACATCGAACGCGATGTCGGGCGCGCTTCGTCGCTGGTCGGGGTGACCATCCAGGCCGGCGGGGACGCGCGCGTGCCGAACGTCACCGTCGACCCGCTGGTCCTCGGACGGCGGCGACGACGGCGCGACGGCCGATGGGACCGCGTATGCCGATTCTCTGGCGAAGCTCGACCCCGAGCCCATCAACATCGTGCTCCTCGCGGGTCGCGGCTTCAGCGACGCGGTCGACACGCTGAAGGGGCACGTCGACGCCGCCGAGTCGGCGGGACGCGACCGCATCGCGGTGCTTGGCGCGGACGAGGACTCGGTGGACAAGGTCGCCGCCAATGCCGATGCCGTTGCCGGAGGGCGGCTCATCCTCGCGGCGCCGGGGCGTGAAGGTGCTCGATCAGGCGCTCGGCAGGCAGGTCGGCGCTGCCGCCGGCGTACGCCGCGGCGGCCGTGGCCGGGCTCATTGCATCGCTTGCGGTGCAGGTGAGCCCGACGAACAAGACCCTTGCCGTTTCCGGCCTCACCACCGACTACAACGACGGCGAGCTCAAGAAACTCCTCGGCGCGCGCGTGATGGTGCTCGAGAAGAAATCCGGCTTCCGCGTGGTCGAGGGCATCACCACGGACGACGGCGCGTTTCGGCAAGTCTCGGTGCGGCGGATCGTCGACTTCGCCAAGGCCGGCACGCGCATCGGCTCGCTGCCGTACATCGGACGCCTGAACAACGCCCGGGTGCGCGGTGCGCTCAAGGCCACGCTGAACGGCTTTCTCGCCGACATGGTGCTGAACGAAGCGCTCACGGACTTCACCCTCGACGTCTCGGCGACGCGCGAGCAGGAGATCGTCGGCGTGGCGGTGGTGACCATGTTCCTGAAGCCGACGTTCAGCATCGACTACATCAAAGTGATCATGAACCTGGCATAGAGGGCACACAGTCATGGCGAACACCAATGTCTACCGCGGTTCCGACGGCGCGCTCGTGCTCGCCGTCGACGCCGGTGTCGAAGGCGAGCAGGCCCAGGCCATCATCGATCAGTACAGCCTGACTCCTGTCGGACGCGTCAGCAACGTGGAGGTCCGCGTGACCTCGGAGTTGAAGCCATTCCACGAGCTCGGCCAGCGCTATCCGACCGAGCTGCCGCCCGGGCAACGTCAACATTGCGGGCAGCATCGAGCGCGCGGCGGTCAATGGCGCGCTTCTGAAGCTGTTGCTGGGCGACGCGGCCGCCAAGCGACCTGCCGGCACGTTCGTGAGCCCGGCGTTCAACCTCGATCTGCGGCTCGAGAACCCGTCGCGGCCCGGAGTTGCCTCCGCAGTCACGCTGCACGGCGTGAAGATCGAGAACTGGTCGTACCAGATCCCCGAGGACGACTTCGTGATGGAGAAGGTCGACTTCAGGGCGCTGTGGATCAGCGTCGAGGATCAGGAAGGCTGAAGCGCATGGGATATCTCACCGCGGACGAGCTCCTCGCCGGCGCGACGATCACTCACGATGTCGCGTTGCCCGCGGGGCTTGCCGCTACCCCGAGCGGCGCAAAGGTCAAGCTGCGCCCGCTCACCGTGCGCGACGTGCAGCGCGTGACGAAAGCGGCGAAGGACGACGATCGGCTGCTTTCGGTGCTGCTGCTCAGGGAAGCGCTGGTCGAGCCGTCGCTCAGCTTCGAGCAAGTGCATGCGCTGCCTGCCGGGCTCGCGCGCTTCCTCGGTCGATGAGCTCAACCGGGTTAGCGGGCTCAAGGTCGCGGAGCGGGGCATGGCGGATGCCATCGAGGCACCGCTGGCGCGCGCGTGCTTTGTGCTCGCCCGCGAGTTCGGCTGGTCTCCCCAGGAGGTGGGCGAGCTCACGGTCGGCCAGATCCTCCTCTACCTCGAGATGATCAACCAGCATCGGGCCGAGGCGGCGACCGCATGAATGCAGCCTTGCGCGACATCGAAGTGCGGCTGCGACGCGCTTGCGCGGAACAGGCCTTCGGCGCTGCGGTTGCCGCGTCGCGCGAATGGACCGGCGACATGGCCGCCCCGCCGCCGCCGTGCTTCCCGAAACAGCAGCGATGCCGACAGTGCTGGACGTGCGCGGACTCGTCGATCCGCTGGCCGATTCTGCCCTGGCAAGTCCCGAGCCGCCGATCCCGTTCGCTGCGAAGGGTGCCGCGCGCGAACCACCCGAGTCGAGACGACCGCACCACTTCATCCTTTCCGCGGCCACGGAGGCGGTGCTTCGATCGCATCACGATCGGCGGATGCCGGTGCGCAGCCGGCATCGGCGAGTCCTCACAAGGGCGCGCCGTCCGGCTCATTCCAGATCGAATCGCTGCTCGCGCGATACGATCGCCTTGGGTCAGGCTCAAGAGAGTCCGGGACCGTGCGGGTCCATGGGGAACCCGGAATCCGTCGTCGGCGCGCAACGTCGTGCCATTGTCCCTGAGGCACCCGGCGGGCGAAGCGGCTGTGCGTGTCGAAAAGGCGCGATCGTCGCGCGCGATGGCAAGCGCGATCGCCCGTTGGAACGCGCTGATGGCGGACGGCATCCGCGAACGGGGCGAGATTGCCCCCGCGTCGACGCTGTCGCGGAGCGAACCCCTTGGTCCCGGCAGCCACGGCTGTCGCCTGACGCGTCGTACCTGGCAGACGCGGCGTTTGACGCCGCATCGCTTGCTTCGCACGCGCTCGCGGACGCCGAAGCGTCCCGCCCGGAGGTGATGTTGCGACTGAGCGATCTGACGGACCCGCCCGTGTCGCAGCGGCTGGAACCGAACCCCTCGCAGCGTCTGGACCCTGCCACCCAACGGGCGGCGATGTCGGGCACGGGCTCAGCCGACGATTTGTTGGGTGGAGGCGCCGCTGAGCGGGGATCGCTCGGCCGCGTCTTCGATTCGCTGGCGCGGATCGAGCAGCAGGTCGCCGCGCGCGCTCGCGCGCCGAGCCCGATGACGCAGTGGTATGACGACGACGACGGTCTCGCGGGCCGCATCCACGACATACTGCGGCGGCAGGTCGAGGCGGCACGGGATCGATCTTTCATGAAGATCCGGCCCATGCTCGGCGAGTACGAGGTTCCGGGTATCCAGCGCATCGGTGCGCTCGAGCGCCGCCAGCTCGCGACTTTCGAGGTGCCCGGCTCGCCGGAAGCTTTCACCAGGATCTCGGCAGGATCGCCACTCGGCGTCGTGATCGAGGGAACCCTGGCCGGCGACGAAGCGCGAGATGCCTTTCTCGAATCGGTGAGGAGAAGCTCGCTGCAGGCGAGCCTGTCGACTTCGTTGCCGACATCGCGACCGCAACCGAGATCGAGCAGGTGCTCATCAGCGACCTCGACGTGGAAGAAATTGCGGGCGCCGCCGACGGCTTCCGCTACCGGATCCTGCTCGCGCAGTACGTGCCGCCGCCGCCCCCTCCCGCCGATGCATCGCTCGAGGACGCGCTCGGCGCCGAAGCGCAGGATGCATTCGACGTCAGCAAGCTGCCGGAGATGCTCCGGCACCCGGCTTCGGCAACCCGGTGCCCCCGCTTTCGGGCGCCATCGACGGCGCCAAGGCAGCGCTGCAATCGCTGTCGGGGGTGGGGCCGCAGCTCGCCGAGCTCTTCGGCTCGACATGACCGGCGACCGGCCACGATGCCAGACATCTTCGCGCGCATCGACGTCAGCATGCAGGGCAACGGGCTCGCGGCCTCGCTCGCGGGCGAAGCCCGAAGCTCGAGGATGCCGCCAGCCAAGCTGAAGACGCTGCTGCAAGAACCCTCCGGCGGCGATTCCAGCAACTCGCCGCCGGCATCGGCAGCGTCGCGGCGCCTTCGCTCGACGTTTCCGCCTTTGCGTCGGGGATCGCGTCGCTGGAAGGCGCGGTGCCGGCAGATCTGTCGGATGTGACGAGCGCGATTACCGCCGCGCTCGGCGCTCTCGAAGTCAACGTCAATGCCGATGTGGCGGTGAAGCTCGACACGTATATCGAGGCGGTGCGAGCGGTTCATCGCCTCATGAACGCGAGCTTCGCGCCGCCCCCGATCTCTTCAAGAGCTCGGCCGAGGTGAACGCCGTGGCGAGCGGCAATCCATCGCGCTCCGGGGCGGACGCAAACGGGGACGTTGCGCCACGCAGCGGCACGATATCTCCGCCGCCAGCGCCGGCGCAGACCGCGGAGGCGCGCGCGCACCGGCTCGAAGCCATCAAGCGGACGCAACGATTTCCTGGCGACGCGAACGCCGTTCGACGCTCCGGGTTTTGTCACGTTCATGCACAAGACGCTGGCGGCCATGCCGCGCGAGCAGGCGAAGGTGCGCAAGATTCCGTACTCGACGATCTCCTGTGGCTCGTCTCGACGTCGGTCGCGCTGCGCGAAATGGACGAGGCGGCTCTCAAGCAGCACGTTCGGCAAACGCTGGAGAATCTCGCCGCGTTCCTTGCGAGCGCGGCGGAGTGGCCGCTCGGCCACGCCGTCGAGACGCTGGGCGCGCTGGCGACGAAGCTCGACGCCGGTTCGCTCAAGAGCGAAGCCGAGGCGCTCACATCGAGCCTCGATGGCATTGCAGCGGCGCTCGGTACGGGGAATCTTGCGAGCGCGTCCGCGTCGATCGCTGCCGCCGGCGCGACGCTCGACACACTGCTCCCGCGCCTCGCCGCCCTCGATGCGAATCTCTTCGACGGGCAGGTCGATGCGGCCACGCGCGCGATGCAGCGCCTTCCGCTCGAGCTCGACCGGCAGATGCGCCGCGTCGTGCAGGCCATCGGGCCGAGTCAGCAGCTGGGCCTGTACGCGACGATGGGCGCGGAGCTCAGGGCTTCGCTCGAGCTCGCGGCCCCTGCTGCGCTCGCCGGGAAATCGAATCCATGCTGGCAGGTGCGATCGATGCACTCCAGAGCTTCGACCTCGGCCCGCTGGGCGAGGTTATCGGCAAGGCGATCGACGCGCTCAACGCGGCGGTCGGCGAGATCGATACGTTGCTTTCGGGCGTAGCCGCGAAGGTGTCGCTTGCCTTCGCTGCACTGGATGGAAAGCTCGCTGCGATCGATCCGGCGCCGCTGGTGGCGAAAGTGAATCAGGCCGTCAAGGAGTTCGGCGATGCCCTCGCGGCCAAGGTGACCGACTTGTTTGCGCCGGTGAAGTCCGCGATCGAGGAGGCCGTAAACGGGATCGCAGCGGCGGTGTCGAGCTTCGACCCCGCGCATCTCACCGACGCGCTCAAGGACGCGATCCAGAAGCTCGCCGATACGCTCGACGCACCGGAAGTGAAAAGCGCCATCGATGCGATTCGGCAAACCATCGACGGTGCCGCGAAGGAGATCAACGCGATCTCGTTCTCGCCGGTCACGGGGAGCGTCGTTGTCGAAATCGACGATGTCACGGAGCTGTTGAAGAAAGTCGACCCGGACCTGCTGGGAATGCCGGCAAAGCTCGCGCTCACCGGCGCCGTCGCGCTGCTGCCGGGCGATCTCAAGCCGGTGACCGATCCGGTGTCGGCCGCGTTCGCCGAGCTCGTCGAGCAGGGACCGAAACCGGTTCTCGCGCAAGTCGAGGGCGCAGCCGCAACGACTCCTCGACGAGGTGAAGCGCTTCTCGCCTGACAAGCTGATCGGCGACGAGCTCGGCAAACCGCTCGCGGCCCTCATCGGCACGCTCGAGACCTTCAAGCCGAGCGCGCTGCTCGCGCCGGTGCAACAGGCGCTCGGCGGGCTCAAGCAGGACCTCGCGCGGCGCGCGAATCCGGCACAGGCATTCGCCCCCATCGAAAGGGCGTTCGACGGCGTGGTCTCGCGACTCGACGCCCTCAACCCCGCGGCTCTGGTGAAGCCGCTCAGCGCAAAGCTTCACGAGACGATCGACGCGGCCGTGACGGCGCTGCCGGCCGACGAAATCATTGCTCTCCTCGACGACATCCTGGCCACCGTGCAGAACGTCAGCGACATGGCGAAGGGCGCTCGCACAGCGCTCACGAGCGCACAGGCTCGCTTTGCCGGGCTCGCCGACGGCGAAGCCCAGATTCGCGCGTGGTACGCGCCGGTCCTCGCCAAAGTCGCGGCGATGAGCGACGTGGCTTCGCTGCAGCCCGCCCTCGACGCGGTGGCGTCCGCCGTCGGCCGCCTGAAAGCGGCGGCGATCTCGGCGACGCTCGACGGCGCGCTGCGCCCGCTGCAGTCGGCCCTCGAGTCGCTGGCCCCGGGGATCGGCTGGCCGGACTTGCCCGCGCGTACCGCGCCATCCGGCCCGACGTCGTATCGGCGCTTCCGGCATCCGCCGAGAAAACGGCGTTGCAGGCGGTGCTCGCGCGCGGGAGCCCGGTCGCGCCGTCGTTCGCGCGAGCCCTTCGATCGGGCCTCGAACGCTGGCGCGAGGCACTCGTGCGCGACCGCAACGCGGTTGCGCTGGTGCTGGAGCACTGGGACGCTCGTTTCCACGGCGCGGACGGCGCCCTCGAGGGTTTCACGCACCCGGCCATCACCGCGGCGGAACTGCGGGCGCTGATGAGCGATGCGCTCGAGCGCGAGATCATCGCGCCGCTGGGTGCCCTGGTTGGAGCTGTGCACGAGGTCTCGGCGGCGGGCGCGTCCGTGATCGAGAAGCTTTCGGCATTCGCCGGGGCCTTCGAGCAGCGCGTGGACGCGCTCGTGCTCGGGCCGACGGCGCTCGGCGGCGTGCGCGACGCTTCTCGAGCCTCGTCGCGCGGATGCGCAGCGTCGACCTCGATTTCCTGGTCCGCGAGCTCGACGCGACCTTCGGTGCAGTGAAGGGCAAGCTCCAGGCTGTCGGGCCGTCCGCCGTGAAAGCGAGCGTGCAGTCCGCTTTCGATCAGGCGCTGGCTTCGCTCGACGTGGCGAAGCTGTTGCCCGCGGGCGAGCTTGCCGCGCTCGATCAATCTTACGAGGCAATCCTCACCGGCCTGCGCGCGCTCGATCCGAAGAAGCTCGTCGTCGAAGCGGTGCAACCCGAGTTCGACAAGAAGGTGATGCCGCTGCTGGCGGCGTTCGACATCACTGCGGTGCTGCGGGCGCTGATCGAGCGCCTCGATGCGCCTCACGGGCGGAACTGTCGGTGGAGTTCGGCAAGGTCGACGATGCGTACAAGGCGATGCTCGCGGCCGTGCTGACCATCAGCCTCACCGACATTTCGCTCGACGTCGACATCGACGTCGGCGTGGACCTGGGGTTCTAGCGATGGCGCTCGGCACCGTTCTCGTCAAGCCGCAACCGGTCGCGATCCTGCTCACGCGAGAGGTCGACATTTCCGAGATCGTCGCCGACTTCGTCCAGGCATTCACGCGCAATCCCGTCGGCGCCCAGGCCGCGGCCGACGTCTTCATCCGCGTGGCGCCGGAAACGCTCCATGACTTCGTGCATGGTTTCGAGGAGAAGGTCCGGCTCTCGGACGGCAGAATGCGACAGCTCTTCCGGCCGTTCGGCGCCGGACTCGATGCGTTCGTCCAGGGTGTGGAGAAGGGCACGGTAGTCGACGTGCTGTCGGGTGCGCTGGAAGCCGTATCGAAAGTGCTGGGAGAGCTCACCAAGGCGAAGGTGAGGCGCGTTTGTCCGCGCGTTGCTCGATCTCGCCCGCAAGGACGTGGGGATTTCGGACCAGACGCTGCGCGACCTCGTCACGACGCTCTCGACGCGCATCATCACCGGAGCTCAAGCGCGACGTGCTGAACGGCGTCACGTCGGCCGAGGCGATTTCGCGCTACGAATTCGGCGCCGTGCTCGACGGCGTCAAGTCGCTGTCCGACGAGGAAGAGATCGTTGCTGCCGGCACTCGACGTCGAAGTGCTGATCGACGTCATCGGAAAGATCTGGGACCAGGCGCGGATCGACCGGCTCCTCGCGTGGATCCAGGACCTGCTCTGCGCATCGCGACGACGTGCTGAAGCCGCTCGCGGCCGTGATCGAGGCGCGATCGCGCTGCGTGCGCAAGTATCGGTGAGCGTGACGCCGGGGCCATCACCCGCGACGGAGTCCCCTGCCGCAATGGGTCGAGGAATCCCGCGTGACGCAGGTGACGCGGCGCCCGCGGGCCCGGCCCAGGATCCGCCGATCGCCTGGTACGCGAGCTGGGTCGCGGCGCGAACCGTGCGGGCGCCCGAGTCGGGGCCGTTTCCGAACCGCTTCCAGAACGAGCATCTGATCGGCTTCGACTACAAGCACACCAAGAAGGAGACGATGGAGGCAATCGCCTTCACAGCGCATGGGCGATGCCGGTCACCGAAGGCTTGCTGCTGCATGCGTCCTCGCTCGAGCAGGGCGATGTGCTGTCCAACCTTCACATCATCGCCCTCGATGCGATCGACTTCGGCCTCGCGGTCGGCGGCAAGGGCCAGATCCCGCGCTGGTATCACTGGACGTTCAAGCAGCTGATGACGATGTTCCTGTGGGGTTTTCGAGTCGGGGTGGAGCCGGGTCGGCGCGGACAACGATCCCTACGTGGACCAACGCCGCCGGCGACCTGGGCTGAGGTGCTCCTCTATTGGCGCTGGTCGTTCCAGGCTGCGCGAGCTGCTGCTGTCGTTTCTCACGCTGCGGAATCACGACAAGACGTCGGTCATCGTCGCCGAGGCAGCCACCGACAAGCCGGTCGCGTGCAACGCCGACTGCATCGAGGGCGTGTGCTACACGTTCTGGGAGCTGGGCTCGATGCTCGTTCCGCTCATCATCGCGAAGACGAGCCGCAACAAGTACGGCTTCGTCGGCGGCGGTCCAACCGGCACGTTCTGGGGCATCGCGTTCGGGCGGCTTCGCCGTCGCGGCGGCGTTCGGCTATCTCTCGATCCTGCTCGCGCGGGCGATTGCCGGAGAGTTTCCGCGCGACCGCAAGCGCTACGGCTGGCTCGTGCTGCGCGACCGGCTCTATGGACCGTACCGGTTCGAGGGCGGTTCGAAAGCTTCGGCAAGGGGCTCGAAACCATCGCTGCCGGCACAGGCACGGTGCTGGGCTTCATCTTCGCGCGTTGGCCACGTCGATCGGCGATTCGCCGATCTACACGTACCTGTTCGCCGACGGCGACACCGATGGCGGCACGTACTGCGCCGATGCGCTGGGCGCCGAGCGGTTCAGCCTGGCGGGTTACCCCGCAGCGTCGAGCTCGCCGTACATGCTCCCAGCGGGCGACGACATGAAGCAGTGCGTGCAGGGGAACATGGGCGTCTGGAGCCACTACCCCGACGCGTCGAGCCAGCAGACGTACGCGTACGACTATTCGCACGACGTCGGCACCGAGATCCTCTGTTCGCGCGCCGGGGTCATAACGCAGATCCGGCGACAATCAACCCGATAACAACCCCAACAACTGGAACTTCGTCGAAGTGATGCACCTCCTCGTCAATCCGCCGGGAGGTGCCGCCGCAGTGCCGGTGCCCGCAGGCGTTGCGGCAACCTTCGCCGACGGGACGGTAATCCCGGCGGGAACGCTGTTCCCGCCGTATTGGGTTCCCGGAACGGCCACGCCGCTCCAGGGCCTGCCCAATCCCGTGCCGCTGCATCCTTCGGCGGCGATCCTGCCGGGCGCCACGGCGACCGCGCCGGGCTCCCTCGCCGGCGCGCCCGCGTACTACGCCGGCCTCAACGGCTTCCAACGCGGGGACGACGTTCGCGTTCATAGACCCGGCAGCCGGGATCGCGGCATCGCGGGGACCTCGCCGGCGCGACCTTCTCCGACGGCACGCCGATCGCTCCCGCGGGCGCCGTGGTGGCGCCGGGGACCGCAGTTCCGCTGGCGCCAGGAACGGCGGTGTTCCCCGCAGGAACGACGTTCGTCGTTCGACCAGAGCAACAATCTGCAGCCGTTGCTCGTGACGTTCGGCATATACTGGTCACTGCATCTTCGGCTTCATGCAGGTCTCCACGGCGGGGCCGAGCCCGCCGCCGGGCGGCGGGATCACGCAGACGCCTCGCCCCTCGGGCCTGGTCGGACGTGTATCGGAGCCGCACCGTGGCGCAGGTGCGCGGGCTGTTCGTGCCGCAGGGCCGCGTCATTGCGCTATCGGGCGACACCGGCATCAGCGCCTACAACCATCTGCACGCGCAGGTGTACGGCCAATCGAGCAACATCGGCTTTGGCTGGACGCTTCCGTTCAGCTACTCCGACGTTCGCCACGGCATCAAGCACGGCCTGCGCGAAGGATTGCGCGGGAATGGCGTGCCCCGTTCGTTCACCTTCTACGATTCCGGCAATACGCGGATCGCGCCGACATGAGCGCGCCGGGCCGTCCCAGCGTGCATGCCGGAGCGCGCAGCGCGAGGGTGCTCCATGCATGAGCCTGCAACGCGAAGTCTCCAATGACCGCAACGCTCAAGCCCGACGTCCGCGTCCGGATCGCCGGCCGCGACGTGCCGCGCGAGCGGCTCCAATCCGCTCGTCCGCGTGCGTCGTGGAAATGGACATCAACCAGCCGGCTGCTGCCGCCTTGACGTTCGAGGCGACGCCCGACGCGCCATTGAAGCTTGGCGACGCGCTCGAAATCGATCTGGGCTGGACCGGCGACGTGCGGCGGGTGTTCACACGGAGCCGTCTTTGGACTCGAGCCGACGCACCCCGGAATCGCCATTCGAGGCCTTCGGCGACGAAGCGAAACTGCTGCACGGCGGGCAGGTCTCGCAGGTTTTCGAGAACCAGACGTTCGGGAGATCGTGAAAGCGCACGCCCGGGAAGCGGGCGTGGGGACCGGCTCGATCGAGGACGGCCCGCGCGTTCCGCACGCTTACCGCCACCATGGCAATCCCGCTGGGACCACTGCAAGGAGCTGGCGGCGCGCGCGGATTCGATCTCGTATGCCACGGAGAAAGGCAAGCTCAACTTCGCCCGCTTCTGCGCGACGCGCAGGCCGATCACGTGCTGCGCACTGGGCCACGACCTGCCCGGCCTTGAGCGCTCAGGTTTCGGGCAACCGTTGCCCGGCGCGACGGTCGTGCCGAGAAGTCCCGCCAGCAGCGCCGGTGACGACACTGCCGCGTGGCTCGGTCAAAGACCCGGCGCCACATTCAGCGACGGAGGGCGAGGAGCGGCGTGCTCGTGGTCAGCGATGCGTTGCTGCGCACCCGCGATGCGCCGCGAAGCTCGCGGCGCGGGCGATCGTCGAGGCGTCGAAGCGCGGGACGATGCGCGGCGACCTGAAGCTCGTCGGCAGGGCGGACATCGGACTGGGGCAGGCGGTCGAGCTGAAGGACATCCCGACGAGCGGATGTCGACGGCCTCTACGCGGTCCGGTCGGTGCAGCACGTGCTCGGCGGCAACGCCGGCTTCTTCACGCCGCTGGGCATTGCGCGAGTGGCGACGTGACCAGCGACCCCGGACATCGTCGAGCTGATCCGTGCGGTGGTGCGCAACGAGCTGCGGAACGATGCACGTTACGGAGCTGGTGATCGTCAGCAAGGCGCGCCCGCATGCGTCGGCCGGCGACAAGGGAGAACTACGCGTGCGACGTGATGCTGCGCGACATTGGACTCGAGCTCAAAGGCGTGCCGGTACGCCGACACAGCGCATCGGGCACGTGGCGATCCCGAACGTCGGCGACCTCGTGCTGATCGGTTTCGTCCACGGCGATATTCAGAATCCGGTGATCGTCGGCCGGCTCCACAACAACGTCGACCGTCCGCCGGTCGCGAGGACGAGGAATGCGTCTATGTGTGCCCCGACGACAGAGAAATCGGGCGTGCGCCGCGCGCACTTCCGCATTTCCGAACGGCAACAAGGCGACGCTCGACGACGACAAAGTTCGTGCTGGAAATGGGCGCGACGAAAGCTCACGATCAAGAACGGCGGCGACATCGAGCTCGAGTCCGCCGCGAACGTCAACGATCAAGGCGGGCGGCGACATGAAGCTGGAGGCGCGGCGGCAAGTTCGAGCTCGCGGCCGGCACCAGCCTCGGCCTTCGAGGCGCAGACCAGCGCGAAGCTCCGAGGGCCTCTCGGTATCCGTCAAGGCGCAGACGAGCGCGGAGGTGCAGGGCGGCGCAGCGCTTCCCTCAAGGCGACCGCTCGTCGCCATCGGCGGTAACGTGAGCTTTTCGCCGTGAGCTAGCGATGTCCGGACCGCCGGTAACCCTTGGATGTGCGGTCATGGTGAGCCCGGGCGCCGCCGGCCCGCCGGACATGGGCTTCATCGTCCAGATTCCGCAGACCTCGCTCGCCATCGGCGGAATGCCGCTCGCCGTGAGCGGGTCGATGTGCCAGATGGTGAACTCGTTGTCGGGCGCGCCGTATCCGCTCGTGATCGGGCCGCTCGCATCGACCGGCATCCGCGTGAACGGCATGGCGCTGGTGCGGCTCGGCGACATGATTCCGTCGCCGCCCGGGATCCTGACTGTGCTGGGACCGCCGGCGGCGCCATTTTTCGTCGACAGCTCGCCGCCATGATGGAAACGCGCGATGGCGACTGACCTCCTTGGCCGCGACCTTGCCGCGCGCTACCGCGTGACCGACGGCCGGCACGAGGACGTCGACGTGGGCACGCGCAGTCGCGAAGTGCGCGGCGAGCACCTGGAGGACGCGGACCTCGTCGCCGGCATCGACAACGCCGTGCAGGCCGTGATCCATCGCATCAAGACGCAGAAGGGCGAGCTGGCCGCCTTGGGCCACCCGGAGTACGGCTCGCGTCATCACGAGTTGATCGGCGAGCCGAACAGCGAGCACAACCGCAATCTGGTGAAGCTCTACATCCTCCAGGCGCTCGCGCACGAGCCGCGGATCGAGAAGATCGGGAAAGCGCTGGTGCGCGTCGACCGCACGCGCGCGCCGGACCGGGTCGAGATCCTGCTCGAGCTCGGGTTCATCGGCGCACAGGTGCCGGCGAACCTCGTCATTCCGTTCAGTTTCGAAGGGCCGACCTGAGAGTCCCGCATGAGCTACGTCGCCGAACCCTATTTCGAAGTCGCGGAGCAGCTCCTCACCGGCTTGACGGGTGGCGTCGCGCGCGAGACGCATCGCTTCTTCGCGGCGGCCAACGCCTTTCGCTTCGAGCACGAAGACGCCGTGGCGGAGACGACGAGCGTGATCGGCCAGGCCAATGGCGTCTTCCGCGCATTCGCGCAGGGCATCGATTTCGCGGTCTCCGAGGCGGGCGAGCTCACGCTTCTCGCCGCCGAGGACAATCCGCTGTCGCCTGCGCAGGGCGCGGCCTGGCCCGACGAGGCCACTGAATTCTACGTCTCCTATTACCGGGCGAATGCCGATCCCCTCATCACCGACCGCAACGTGGGCAGCGTCACGCGCACGCTCGGCGAGGCGTTCGCGCGCGAGCTCACGGATGCTGCGCAAGCAGCTCGAGCTCGTGTACGACTCGGCGTATGTCGACACGGCCGAGGGCAGCGACCTCGATCGCGTCGTTGCGCTCCTTGCGATTTCCCGGAGGCGCCGCGGCTACGCGAGCGGCAAGGTGCGCTTCTTCCGCGACACTCCGGCGTCCGCCGACATCTTCATCCCCGACGGCACGCGCGTTTCGACGGCGCTCAACCCGCCGGCTTCGTTCGCGACCACTGCGCCAAAGGTGTTGCGGCGCGGGCAGCTCGCCGTCGAGGCCGACATCCGCGCCGAAGCACCTGGCGCCGCGGGCGTCGTTGCCGAGAAGACCATCACCATCATCGATCGCAGCATTCTGGGGATCAGCGGTGTCGAGAATGCCGCGCCGACGGTGTTCGGCGGGGCGGGCGAGACCGATACGGAACTGCGTGCCAGGGCGAAGAAAGTCATCGAACACGCGGGGCGCGCCACGCCGCGTGCCGTGATGCACGCGCTCACCGAAGGTGCGGGCCTCAAGGAGAACGACATCAAGATCGTCGAGGACCTGGCGGTGCGTCCCGGGTCGTGGAGGTGTTCGTGGCGCGCGGATCCCGAGGCGACCTTGCGGCGCTCGTCGAGCAGGCGATCCTCGGCGCGCGCGCCGCCGGCATCAGGTTCGAGCACAATCTTGCGGTCGCGCTGCCGTTCACTCCCGAAGAAACGCTCCCTGGAATCGACGCAGCGTGACGAAGGGCGAAACCGACGAGGCACCCCCGGGTTCGGGGTTCCAGTTGCCGATCGTCGTGGACGTAACCGTGTTTCCGGACAACCCGCGCCTCGCCGGACCGGAGAAGACGAACCTCGAGGCCGCGAGTGCAAGGCCATGCTGGCTGCCTTACGTCGAAGGCTCCGGCGATCGGCGGCGTGCTGGTCTACAACCGGATCGTGGCCGATCTGCTTGGAATTGCAGGCGTGCTCGATGTCATTCTCCTCGTTACGCCGAAAGCGGGCAGCGGGGACAAAGGCAAGCGCAATCTGCTGGTTCCCGCGGGCCGCCGCGCTGACGCTCGCGGAAGCCGACGTGACCGTGCGGTTCGCGGGCGCGCCCGTCCAGTTCGATTTCCTTGCGAAGGTGGCGCTGAAGGCTCCTGCCGCGATTGCGGATGCGCAGGCCGAGATCAAGGATCGACTGGTGGAGTTTTTCGCCAGGCAGCCAAAGGAGATTGCCGCATCGGGCCTGATGGCGGCGCTTCGCCGGCGGCGATCGTTACACGCTCGTCGCATCCGACCTGTCGTGGACCGCCGAGTACGAGGAGGCAGGACTCGTCATTCGGGAGGATGGCGGCATCGTCGGCGTCCACCGCGCTCGGCGACACGGACCGCGCACTGCTGCGCGACGTCAAGGTGCAGGAGAAGGCAGGATGAGCGTCGTTGCGTCGCGCGTAAGCGTGCCCGCGTATCCGCTCTTCGTGCGTGCCGCGGCACAGGCGTTCGTGCTTGCGGAGGTCGAGTCGGCACTCGGACCCCTCGACGATCGAAGCGAGGGCGCGCCGCCGACGCCCGACGCCGTGGCATTGCTCGGCCGCGTGCTCGCTGCACGTGTGCTGCGCGCGGTGTCGCCGTCGAGTGAACGAGCGCGGCTGCGACGCTGCTCGGGCTTCGCCCCGAAGATGACGCGCTTGCCGAGAGCCTCGACGCCGCATGGTCGACCGCGACGCAATCGCAGGCGTTGAAAGACGAGCTCGAGCTTATCGGAGAGGCCTACGGGGATTACCTCCGCAGCCTGAAGCTCGCCGCCGCGGGCACGAGCGGGCACGGACGGCAGATCCTCTCGCGCTTTCCGGCGTTCATGCGCGCCGACCGCCGCGGCAAGGCGCTGGGTGAGCTCGCGCACGCGCTCGGCCGCGATCTCGACGAGGCGGATCGCCTGCTCCTCGAAATCCGCGACGCGCACGCGATCGCGGCGGCGAGGGAGGAAGGCGACGTGCTCAAGCTTCGCTTCCGCCCTCGGGTTCGAGCGCGCGGACTTCCTCGTCCTCGCGAAGCTCAAGGACAAGGGTTCTACGCGACCGACGACAGGGCCGGTGCGGACGCCTACGATCGTGCGGAAACCGCCTACCGACAGTACCTCACCGATTTGAAGCAGGCGGTCGAGCGCTTCGCTCCGCATCTGTCTCCGCGGCTGCGGGACGGTTCCGGCGCTGCTCGAAGGCACGATGGTGCTGCTGAACGGCGATCCGCGGGATCCTGCGGGCAGCGTGCGGCGCGAAGATCCGGAGAAGGATCCGAGCTATCCCGACAACATCATCGTCCATCCCGACGCCAGGCTGCCGCGCGGTGCCTTTATCCACGGCCTGCCGATCACCTTCAGCGTGATCGAGGAGGCGGACGGCGACATCGACCGCGTCGGCAAGGAACGGGTTCGTCTATCTGATCGAGAACCCGATCGTCGACAAGGCGTCGGGGAACAAGGAACGTCGCGGCCGCGATCGCTTCCGGGTGAAGCGCGGCGGATTCTTCGCCGGGCCGGTCGCTGCGCGCATCACGGGACCGGTACGCGAACCGTGCATCCGCGCATCGTCAACCTGCGCACGCACCGGGGCTTCGGCTTCGACGGTGTCGTGCCCGACGGTCTCGAGCTCGTGTTCGCGACCGACGGGCGAGCATTCCTCGACGGCACCGAGGTCACCGGTCGCTGCCACGTCTACAAGGGAGCGTTGTTCGGCGGGTCCCCTTTCGACGCCTCCGCCAAGCCGCATGTGTTTCCCGTATCGGTTCCGAGCACTCGCTCGAGCGCAACTTTCCGCGTCCGGCCCAGACACCCTCCGCGGAGCTCCCGACGCTGCGGCTCCAGCTTGGCGAAGCCGATTGGCAGTTCGACGTCGAGGAGGGAGCGTTCGACGCCGCCGCCTTCGACGGCTGCGTGTTCGCGCTTCCCTCCGACGGGGCCGGCGCGAAACGCGCTTCCGCCCAGCGGCAAGGTCGAGCTCATGTGGCGCGAGCACGAGCCGTTCACGGTGCGCCTCTTGATTCCCTCGAGCCTGCAGACGCTGGAAACGATGCTGCTCGACGGCGAGAGCCTGCGCACGCTGGTTCGAGCAGGGCTCGAGCGCTTCCGCGCGGCCGGCATCCGCCTCACGGTCGACTGGTTCGACGACAAGTGGGTGCTCGACGAGAGCGTGATACGGGACCACGCGGTCGAAGCGGGACTGGGTGTGACTTTCGACGACACGGTTCCCGCCCGCGCGCCGACTGGGTGACTTTCAAGGAGAACATCGATGCTGACTGTGCCCCCTCTATCGAAGCGAAGCCCGGCGATCCGATCACGGCCGAAGGGTGGAACAACATCCGGACGGCGGTTCTCGCGCTGTTCGACGTCCTCAACAAGAGCTTCCGGCACGCTGACTGTCGCCGTCAAGGCGAAGGGCGCCGGAACGATCGTCGACTATGCCACGGTGACGGCCGTGCCTGCGAACGGCGGCGAGAGGCCGTTTCGAATCGCGCAATTCGCCGGAGCATCGGTCCAGCTCTATCAGATCCAGAACCTGCTGCCGGGCAAGTACGACCTCGTGGTCGAGGCCCCCGGCTTCGCGAAGGGCACGCGCGATCGTCATGGACGACACCGGCAGCTCCAGCAGCTCAGCGTCGAGATGACGCCCACCGAGGTGACGCTGGTGATGCCGAACCTGTTCGGGCTCCCGGTGAACGTGGCGATGGATCCGGGCGACCAGCGCGGGGCTGATCGTAGCGCGCTATCATCGATTCGTGCGGCACCGATATCCCGCCGGGCGGCATCCCCGAACCGGCCAAGGCTTCACCGGTGCTGAACCAGGTTCCCGAGGCGGGCGAAATCGTCGCGAAGAATGCGCCGGTGCAACTGCACATCTCGGCGAAGGTCACGCAGCGAGGTGAAGGTCCCCAGCCTTGCAGGACTCGCGATTGCCGAGGCGAAAGGGCGCAGCTCGAGGCGCTCGGCCTCGTCGGTCGGCGAAACGAATACCATCGGGAAATAGGAGGCGGTCATGCCACGCATTCCAATCGGTCTCACGAGTGGCCTTACAACGGGCGTGACGACGGGCGTCACGCCCGGCCGGCTCGACCGGCGTTGCAACCGGGAGGCCTCACCGCCGGGCGTCGCGACGGGCGCCGCGACGGGTGTCACGTTTCGCCGATTCGGCGCGCAGCGGCCGCGCTATTGAGGAGCGAGCGCGCTCGCCATTCGCAACAATCACGAAATTCGTCGAGACGTTCGACAATTCCAAGATTGTCGACGTGTTCAAGCCCCACGCGAACACTGGTCGTCGGGCGAAGCCCGGGGGCGGGCACCTTCCGTTCCTGTCGGCACACCGGTGGACCTCACGCTGACGGTCAAAAGCACGCTGCCGCTCGACGGTTTCAAGCAGATCGATCCGAAGGTGCTGACGAAGTTCGCCGGCAAGAACCTCGGTGACCTTACGGCGAGCTACAGCGGCACCGCGGCGAGAAGGTCCTCGAACGGGAAGATGCGGGCGACTATGACCAGCTGTCGACGGCGGACAAGGCGGTGGTCAACGACTACATCAAGTCTGCATACGGCGTCGATGCCGCCGCCGACGCGGCCGGAGCGAAGAACGTCTACGGCAGCGTGAAGTTCCTGAACGATCTCTAGCCGCGCGACCGCATGGCCGCGAAGAGCGAAGTCGGCGGCGGAACCGCCATCGGGACCGGCGACGAATCCCGGATTGTCGGCGGCGTGTCGGTGAAGGACTACGCCGCCACGTACCGGGACGTCGAGGTTTTCCTCGGCAACGACCCCGATCATCCGAGCTCCGGCGATACGGAGCTGGCACTCGGCGACGTGGGTCCGGGCGCAAGCATCAAACGAGCGCGAGTCCGGGTGAAAGGCGAGGCCTATCGCGGCAAGGTGCGGAATTTCCGCGGCGCGCGCGTCGACGTCGAGCCCGCTCGTGTACGACGCCAACGGCGCGGCCGCACGCGTCGGTGCCGGGGCAGCGCGCGTTTGTGATCGACTTCGGCGGTGTGCGGACGCTCCTCGGGATGTCGGTCCCGGAAACAAGGCGAAGATCGTTCTCGTGCTCCCGTGGATGGGCACGGATTTCCGGATCCCGGCCCGCATATCCGGTCACCGGATCGTTGGCGTTCTACGCATTCCCGGAACCGGATCCGACCGGAAAGGCGAGCGTCGGCTTCCCTGCCATCGAGACGGCGAAGTTGTTCGTGCAGATCGCCGGCGGCGGCATCGGCGACGCGGAGGAGTTCGCCGAAGAGGCGCGCATCGTGACCGGCGTGATGCCGACCAATGTGCGCGCCTCGGTGAACGGCCGGCCCGTCTTCTTTACGCAACCGAATGCGCTGGACCGCGAAGTCGAGGCTGACCGGCCTGGCCGAGGAGCTCAACGCCATCGCGGCAGAGGCGCAGTCGACCGTCGCCACGATACTCAAGCTCGCGACCGACACGCCCGGTGCTCTCCTCGTCACCTACGACGCCGTAACCGATCTCGAGGTCGAGCGCTCGGCGGTGGCGCGTTGGGGAGGACGCGATGCGCTCGACGCGCCGCTTGCGGGACTCACGCCGACGCCGCTCCCGCTCGTGTTCCCGACGAAGGACGCGATGCCGTGGAAGGTGCGGCGCATTGCGCTCGATCTCCGCGGCAGTTTTCCGCCCTGGCGCAGCATTCGGGCCTGTCAGCATGCCGACTGCAAATCTCGCGCTGAAAGCGAGTGCGCAGTTTTCCGTTGCGCGGCGCTTGCCGTTGCCCGGTCGCACCGTGCTCCACGGGATTGCGCTGCCGTTGCGGCTCCCGCAGGCAACGCCGAGGTGCGTCTCGGATCGTGACGGATGCCGGCGGTGCGCCTGCCGAAGGCAAGCCGCTCGCGACCCTCGATCTCGTTCTCGATGCCTCGGACGTCGCCGCCTGGCACGACGCGCTCGTCCCGACGCCGTTCGATACGGGCGATGCGACTGCGTTGTGGGCGGTGGTCAAGGGCAAGAGCGGGACCGTCGAGTGGACCGCGCCAGAGCGAGCCCGGCCCCGTCCCGCCCGCGACGCTCTACACGAACGAAGGCGGAACCTGGCAGCGCTACCCGGTGCGAGGCGGGCAAGCTCCGAGCCCCTCCTGCGCGTATTGCGTGAGCCCATTGCGCGCGAGAATGCGCCGCTTCTGACCCTCGTCCTCGCCAACGGGAGAGTGCAACGGTTGTGCGCAGCGGCGATCCGTCGGACGATACGCCCGCGATGCTCGAGTTCGAGTTGCCCGCGGGGGAAGTCGTGACCGCGACGCCTGGCGACGGCGCGGTGTTGATCACCCTCACCGCCACGGCGGCGGCGACAGGAGTGCTCGTCGTGCGCAGCGCAACCGCGTACTTCCAGACCTGACGCCGTGTCCCCAGGCAGATCGTGGAGCACTCCGACCCGTCGACCCGCGAACTGGACGCTCGGGGAGGCCATCTCGGTCGCCATCCTCCTGCAAAAGAACGACCAGCTCGCCGAGGCCGAGAAGCTGTACGGCGCGATCTTCGAGACCGCGCCCGACAATCCCGACGCGCTGCACTACGCGGGCGTGCTCGCCCATCAACTGGGCCGCAGCGACGAGGCGTGTCGCTCTCATCGAAAGAGCCTCGCGCTGGTGCCCAACCGCGCGGATTGTTACAGCAATCTCGGCATCATCTACCAGGCGCAAGGCAAGCTCCCGAGCGCGATTGCCGCGTACCGGCGCGCGCATTTCGCTCGATCCCGATCACGCGAATGCGCACAGCAATCTCGGCGTGCTGCTGCGGGCGACCGGCAGACCCGGTCGAAGCCGAAGCTGCGTATCGAACCGCCATTCGCCTCGACCCCGCTCACATCGATGCCCACACCAACCTCGGCATCCTGCTCACGGCATTGAAGCGAAACGAGGAGGCGCCTCGCGTGCTTCTGCAGGGTGATTACGCTGAGGCCGAAACACCGCGAGGCCCGGAGACTGCGGGCGATGGCGCACTGCACGATCGGCGAGATCGACGAGGCGGTGAAGATCTTCGAGGAATGGCTCGCCGAGGACCCGGCCGATCCGATCGCGCGGCACATGCTCGCGGCCTGCACCGGCCGCGACGTGCCCGTCGCGCGCGTCGGACGGGTTCGTCGCAGCAATCTTCGACAGCTTCGCCGCGAGCTTCGAGTCGAAGCTCGCGAGCCTCGCTTACCGCGCTCCGGCGCTCGTCGCGGCGATGCTCGAGGAATCGGGGCGGCAGCCGTCGAAGAGCCTCGACGTGCTCGATGCCGGCTGCGGAACGGGCTCGTGCGGTCCGATGCTTGCCCCTTACGCTCGGCGACTGTCGGGTGTCGATCTTTCCGCCGGGATGCTGGACTCAGGCGAAGGAGAAGAACGTCTACGATGAGCTCGTCAAAGGCGAGCTGACGGAGCACCTGCGCGGGCGCACGGAGGCATTCGACGTCATCGTCTCGGCCGACACGCTGGTGTATTTCGGCTGCGCTGGACGACGTCTGTCGCGGCCGCCGCCGGAGCGCTGCGACCTGCAGGGGCTTGCTGATCTTCACCCTGGAAGATGCCGGACGCGGCGACGCGCCCTCTTGGCTACCGTCTCGAGCTGCACGGCCGCTACAGCCATGCCCGCGGGTACGTCGAACGCCTGCTCGCCGCCGCCGGACTGGCGTCGCGAGATCGCTCACGCCGATCTCCGGATGGAATCGGGAACGCCGGTTGCCGGACTCGTGATCCGGGCGGTGAAGCTTTCGTCTGCCGGCTCAACCGACCTTGTTCGCCTTGATGTCGTACTTGAAATGGATGCCGGCATCCAGGGACCCGTCGGCTTTCTGCGGCTTGTACTCGAGGTCGACCTTGGCGAACCGGAGCGCGACGTTCTCCGCGCGTCGCCGCCGCGTCGTCGGCGCCGCTCACGGCGACGCTCGTGACGATGACGTCGTTCATCTTGATGATCAGGAATTCCTGCTGGCCCTTTGCCGGCCTTGCGCGCCGTGATCGTCGCTTCCTTGATGTGCTCGCCGGTCGCGCACGCTTGCAGCAGAACCGGCGACGCCTTGTCGACGTGATGGGTGAAGTTGAAATCGTGGAAGCTCGCCTTGCCCTCGACCGCCGAACCGCCGACCGAGGACGAGTCGCGCCGTCTGCGTCACGCCCCATGACCACGACAGCACCTCGACTTCGTCCTTGTGCTTGCCGTCCTGCGATTCGCCCTTGATGTCGCCGAGCTTTGCGAAGATGTCTGCTGCCATCGCGACCTCCTGTGCGAAGGTGTGTTCCCGCCGTGGAGTCGTCGCCGCCGACTCCAGCCTAACTTTACGCTCCCGGAGTTTTTCCATGCAAGTCCGGGTTACAGGAAGGGAGCGGGTTCCTCCTGGCTCGATACCCCGGCTCCTGCGATAGTGCGCGGTCATGCCGGCAGCAGCATCTGCGCGACGTAGCCCGCCGCACCACAGGCGACGATGACCGCGATCACGTTGGCCTTGAACCGGAACAAAGCGATCGCCGCTGCGATGCCGAACGCGAGCGCGACGGAGTCGAGTCCGCCAGTAGAGCGCCGTCCGTAGCGCCCCGTGGCCAGAACACGTGCCAGGCGAAGAACGCCGCGAGATTGACGATGACGCCGACGACCGCCGCCGTGATGCCCGTCAGCGGCGCCGTGAAGCGCGAGCTGCCCGTGCGTCGTCTCGACCAGCGGCCCGCCGGCGAGAATGAAGAAGAAGCTGGCAGGAACGTGAAGAACGTCGCCACGCATGCGCCCGCGACGCCCGGCCAGCGCCAGCGATTCGGTACCGAACACGCGTCTTCGTCCATCCGCCGACGAAGCCGACGAACGCGACGATCATGATGAGCGGTCCGGGCGTCGGTCTCGCCGAGCGCAAGCCCGTCGATCATCTGCATCGGGTGTCAGCCACGCGTAGGTTTCGACGGCGCCCTGATAGACATAAGGCAGGACCGCGTACGCGCCGCCGAACGTCAGCAACGCCGCCTTGCTGAAGAACCAGGCCCATCTGCGGCAACGGCGTCTCGCCGCCGTAGGTGCGCACGAGCAGCCAGCAGAGCGCGAGCGCCCACAGCGCGACGCACACGACGCATCACCCGCGCGAGCCGCGACCAGCGGAAGAGCGCGTGCGGCGGGTGTCGGCGTGTCGTCGTCGATCATCGCGGGCGCATGCGTCGCGCCGCCCGCGCCATGGCCCGCCGCCCACCGGCGAATTCCCGTCGGGGCGACGCGCCCGCCGACGCAGCCGATGAACGCCGCCGCCAGGACGATCGCGGAAACGGCACCGCGAACGCGAAGATCGCGACGAACGCGAGCGCGGCGATCACCCAGAGCACCGGACGCTTCAGCGCGCGCGAGCCGATCCGCCACGCGGCGTGCAGCACGATCGCGACGACCGCGGGCTTGATGCCGTAGAGGATGCCGGCGACGGCCGGCACGTCGCCATAGGCGAGATAGAGCCACGACAGCGCGATCAGAAGCACGAGCGACGGCAGCACGAACAGCGCACCGGCGATGACGCCGCCCCACGTCCGGTGCATGAGCCAGCCGATGTAGGTCGCGAGCTGCTGCGCTTCCGGCCCCGGCAGCACCATGCAGTAGTTGAGCGCGTGCAGGAAGCGCCGCTCGGAGATCCAGCGCTTCGAGTCGACGAGATCGTGATGCATGATCGCGATCTGGCCCGCGGGCCCGCCGAAGCTCACGAAGCCCAACTTCAGCCAGTACCGGAAGGCCTCGGCGCGCGTCGGGGCGACGGGCGCCGCCGGTTCGACGGAGCTCACGCGCGATTCCGCTGCGCGCAGTTTTTCCGGATACCAGCCGTGCGTTTCCGCCTGCGCGTCGCGGCACCACGCGTAGAGCGAGTCGTAGACGAGCATTCCCCATTTCAGCATCGCGTGATCGTCGGCGAACATCGCGGACAACCCGAGCGAGGTCGCGAGGAGCCCGGGCGCCTGCGCGGAACGATCGAGCGTCGAGGTGTCCGCGGCGCGGACGATCTTCGCGAGCGCATCGAGCGCCGGATGGCCGAGCTCGTGGCGCCGGATGAACGCATCGAAGCTGCACTCGGGTCCGACGTGCGAATAGTCGACGTCCGGGATGTCGTAGGCGGTAGCGCCGTTCGCGGCGGCGAACGCGCGCACGTCGGCGTTCGGCACGTAGAAGAACTCCGCCGCCGGGATCGATGAAGCGCCGGATGAGCCAGGGGCAGGCGATGCGATCGATCTTCGGCCGCGCGCGCGTGACCCAGCGTGTGGGCGCGGCGAACGGTTGCGTGGCGTTGCCCTCGGCGCGCCAGCGCTCGAGACCGCCCGCCAGGATAGCGTGCATCCAGGCCGCGCGCCCGCAACGCCGCCGCACGCGTCCTGGCTCACCTCGTGGCCGCGCACGCAGTAGACGACGACCGGACGCCAGGGCTCGACGGCGGTGGCCCAGGCGTCGACGCGCTTCGGGCAGGCGCCGGATCGCGCCCGGAATCACCTGCGAGTCCTGCAGGAACGCCGGTTGCCGGCGCACGTCGACGAGCGTGGGCGGCGGAAACGCCGCGAGCCGCTGCTTCGAGTTCAAGTGGAGTGATGGCCGCATCCATGGTTTCATTCGCCTCCTGCTGCGTGGGCGGCAACGAAGCAGAGCTTGGATGGCGCGGAAACTAACATGCGGCCAGCGATGCGGCGGGGCGTCTGCGAAAGCCCTGGTCCAGTATGCTACTTCAGATCAATCCCTCCAGCAACTGCACGTCGACGAGATCGCCGGCCGCGCAGCTCACCGGTGTCGGCGGGCAGCACGATGAAGCAGTTCGCCAGCGCCATCGACGACAGGATGCCGGAGCCCTGTTCGCCGGTGGTGCGCACGGTGAATCCGCCATTGCCGTCCGGCGCCAATATGCCGCGCTGGAACTCGGTGCGGCCGGGCACTTTGCTGATCGGGGCCGCGAGCGGAACCTTGAACGTGGGCCGCGGCGCGATGTCGCGCCGCCCTTGCAGCACGCGCAGCGCGTCCTGCACGAACTCGTAGAACGTCACCATCACGGACGACGGGATTGCCGGGCAATCCGAAGAAATGCGCGCCGCCGATCCGGCCGTAGGCAAGCGGACGGCCCGGCTTCATCGCGATTTTCCAGAACAGGACCTCGCCCAGCTTGTCGAGCACGTCGCGTCACGAAATCGGCCTCGCCGACCGACACGCCGCCGGAGGTGATGACGACGTCGGCCGCGGCCGCGGCGTCGGCGAACGCGCGCTCCAGCGCCTCGGGCATCGTCAGGCACCACTCCCATGTCGAGGAGCTCGCAATCGAGGCGCTTCAGCATCCCGTAGATCGTGTAGCGGTTGCTGTCGTAGATCTCGCCCGCGCCGAGCGCGGTGCCGATCGACTTCAGTTCGTCGCCCGTGGAAAGAACGCGACGCGCAGCCGCCGAAACACCGTGATCTCGCCGATGCCGAGCGAGGCCATCATGCCGAGCTCCGCCGGATGCACGAGATCGCCGGCGCGGAACACGAGCTGGCCCGGCTTCAGGTCCTCGCCGGCGAAACGGCGATTCGCCCCTTCCTTCGCGACCGCGCCTGCCGCGATGGAAACGCGACCGTCCTCTTCGCGCGCGCGCTCCTGCATGACGACGGTATCGGCGCCTTGCGGCATCACGCCGCCGGTGAAGATCCGCACGCATTGACCGGCGCGACCACGACGGCGCCGCTGGGCTTGCCGGCGAACGATTCGCCGACTCGCGCGAGCACCGTCTCGCGATCCGGCGCGAGGTCGCGGAAGCGCACCGCGTACCCGTCCATGGCCGAATTGTCGTGACCCGGGACCGCCACCGGCGACCGGACGTCGATCGCCAGGATGCGGCCGAGCGATGCGCGGATGTGAATCGCGCTCCGTCGCGGCGACCGGGACGAGGAACGTGCGGATCAGCTCGCGCGCCCGCTCGACCGGCATCGAGTCCGGGTCGTAGTCGTCGGCGCACGAGATTTCGCGCAGGGTCTTCGACTCGCTCATGGGCGGACAGCGCTCATTGGTGCGCTATGGCGCTGCGCGCCTTCCCCCAGGCGAGCGCAGTTGCGCGCTTGGGACGCCCGGCGCGCTCATTTTCGCGGCCGCGGACAGCTCGTCGGCGGTGTTGATGTTGCGGAACGCGTCCGCTTCGTCGTCGAAGCTGCACCTCCACCACCGCGAGCGCCGCATACCAGGCGTCGATCTTGCGTCCGCCGCTTTCGAGGAACGCGGCGAGATCCGGGCAATGCGTCGCGCCGCACCAGGGCGAACACCGGATGCGGCTGGTCGAAGGTCTTCGCCACCGCGAGTTGCGCGCCTTCGCGCAGGAGCGCAGCGGCGAGGCGTGCGACGAGATCGGCAGGCAGGAACGGCGAGTCGCAGGGCACCGTGACGGCGAAGTCGCGGCGTCGCCCGCGACAGGCCGGCGTGCAGTCCGGCAAGCGGACCGGCGAAGCCTGCCGACGTCGTCGGGAACGACGGGTAACCCAATGGCGCCGATAGCCGGTCGAGATTCTGGTTGGCGTTGACCAGAACCTCGCCGACCTGCGGAGCGAGGCGCGAGAGCACGTGCGCGACCATCGGCCGGCCGTCGAGCTCGACCAGCCCCTTGTCGACGCCGCCCATCCGGCGGCCCTGGCCGCCGGCCAGCGACGATGCCGGTGACGTCGGCAGCGCGGGATCAGCTGGCGCTCCGAAAACGCTCGCCGCCGGTGAAGAGCAGGAAATGCCTGTTGGTGGCGCGCCCGATCATCGTCATCCCGACCTTTTCCGCGATCTCGAAGCCCATCTGGGTGAGCCCCGAGCGCGAGACGAGGAACGGGATGCCCATCTGCGCCGCCTTGATCACCATCTCGGAGGTGAGGCGGCCGGTCGTGTAGAAGATCTTGTCGGCGCCGTCGATGCGGTCGAGCCACATCTGGCCGGCGATCGCGTCCACCGCGTTGTGGCGCCCGACGTCCTCGACGAACGTCGAGGATCTCCGAGCGTGCCGCGGCTCGTTGGTCGCAAGCGCGCAGCCGTGCACCGCGCCCGCCTGCTTGTAGATCGTCTCGTGCAGACGCACGCGATCGAGCAGCGCATAGAGCGTCGACTGCGCGAGCGTGGCGCCGGCGGGCAGCCGCACGCTGTCGATCTCTGCCATGAGGTCGCCGAACACCGTGCCCTGCCCGCAACCGCTCGTCGTCGTGCGCTTCTTCGTCTTCGCTTCGAGGTCGGCCAGACCGTGCCGGGTCTTGACGACGACGGCGCTGACATCCCAGTCGACCTGCACGGCGACGATGTCCTCGACGCGATCGACGAGCCGCTGATTGCGCAGATAGCCGATGGCGAGCGCCTCGGGCGCGCGCGCCCAGCGTCATCAGCGTGACGAGCTCGTGCTTGTCGACATAGAGCGTCAGCGGATGTTCGCCCGCGATCGGCGTGTCGCGCACGGCGCCGGTCTCGTCGACCGCGCGCACCGTGAACGTCGACGGCCGCGCGGCGCTCGTGAGGAGCGGGCGGTAGGGGCGTGACCGGAGCGTTCACGATCGGGTGCAGCCTGCTGCGGCACGTCCGAAGCGGCGCTGAGCGCCCCCTTGGGGAGGCGAATCGGCGGAGTCATCAGAGTGTCAGCGTCAGCCACCGATGTAGCTCATCTCGACCTTCGGGATGCGCGCGGTGTTTTCGGTGCGGATCTCGGAATACCGGTCGGCACGCTGCCGCCAGATGGCGGCGATGGCGTTGCCGATCGGCCTCGTCGCCGGGCCCGTCGCGCAGCAGCGCGCGGAGGTCGAAGCCGGCGGTCGCGAAAAGGCACGTGTAGAGCTTGCCGTCGGTGGACAGCCGGGCGCGCGTGCAGTCGCGGCAGAAGGCCTGCGTCACCGAGGCGATGACCCCGATCTCGCCGCCGCCGTCCCGATAGCGCCAGCGCTCGGCGACCTCGCCCGTGTAGTTGGGATCGGCGCGGCTCGAGCGGCAACTCGGCATCGATGGCACGCACGATCTCGCGCGGCCGGCACCACGTCGTCCATCCGCCAGCCATTGGTCGCGCCCACGTCCATGTATTCGATGTAGCGGACGATGTGGCCGCTGCCCTTGAAGTACCGCGCCATCGGCACGATCGACGCCTCGTTGGCTCCGCGCTTGACCACCATGTTGATCTTGACCGGCGCCGAGCCCGCGCGGCGGCCGCGGCGTCGATTGCCGTCGAGCACCTTCGCGACCGGGAAATCGACGTCGTTCATCGCGCGGAAATGTCGCGTCGTCGAGCGAATCGAGGCTGACGGTGACGCGAGTGAGGCCGGCATCGCGCAGGCTGCGGGCTTTCCTCGCGAGCAGCGCACCGTTGGTGGTCAGCGTGAGGTCGATGTCGCCGAGTCGCGCGAGCATTTCGACCAGGCGCTCGATGTTGCGGCGAAGCAGCGGCTCGCCGCCGGTCAGCCGGAGCTTGCGTCACGCCCTGGTCGACGAAGATCCGGGCGAGCGCGCGTGATCTCCTCGAACGTGAGCAGCTCCGCGCGCGGCAGAAATTCGTGGTAGTCGCGTCGTAGACTCTCCTTCGGCATGCAGTAGACGCAGCGGAAGTTGCAGCGGTCCGTGACCGAGATGCGGAGGTCGCGCAACGGCCTGCCCCGAGGTCGGCCACCGCCCCCGGCGGCCGGACGCCGACCGCCGCCGCGCGCACGAAGCGGTCGAGCGCTTCTCGCGTTGCGAGGACGCCCGTGCGTCCGCGAGGGGAATGATCGTGGGCATCGGAAAAACGATCCGCGTCGTGGATGGAAGAGCGAACCAGCATGTTAGCAGAGCCGCAGCAGGGGCGCGATTGCGTGGTGTATGATCGACGACGGCCCGTGCGCTACCGTTTTCCCTCTGCGCCACGCCAGAATTGCCCATGTCTCCGATGCGGTTTCCAGTTGCCGTGATCTTCGAGCGCACCACGCTCGCGAACCGCTGGGTCAGCGAGCGCTGGGAGCCCGTCGCCGTGGTTCCGCCGGTGGTGGCGACGCCGAGCGCCGGGGTGCCGGCGCGCCGACGCCGGTGAAAATCAGCGACGAACCGTCCGGCACGCGCTGGCGCTTCGATGGCCATGCGTTCGAGCTCCATCCGACGGAGGCCGAGGGCTATTACCTCAATCTCGGTGGCGCCGGACCCGAAGGCCTTCGTGATGTGGCGCATGACCGAGGACGGTGGCGATCCGCCGGTGTTTCCCGTGATCGTCACTGTGAGCTACCAACGAAGCCGCGCGCATGCTCGACGGCGGCGAGCGCGTGGACGCCGTGCCGTTGCCGGCTGGCATACTCGCGTGGATGGAACCATTCGTCGCCGAGCATTACAAACCCGAACCGAAGAAACGGGTGCGCCGCAACGATCCGCTCGCGGATGGGTCCTTTCGCCGCGAGCGCAGATGAGATGAATCAGCTGTCACCCATGACAGAAGGTACGAAGCCACTCGAGGGCCTGTCGCTCGGGCGCTGGTCGCGGCTGAAGCGGGAGGCCGCGCGCCAGAAGGACACGCCGGCGGCAAAGCCGGAGGATATCGGCGCGCCGATCGCAACGCCCCGCCGGCAGTGGCGGCTGGCGGCGGCGACAGAGGCGGCCGCCCCGGCCCGCGGCGACCCGCTGCCCCGGTCGAATCGCTGACGATCGATTCCGATTTTTCGGCATTCCTGCAACCCGAGGTCGACGAAACGCTCAAGCGGCAGGCGTTGAAGCAGTTGTTCCGCGATCCGCGTTTCAACGTGATGGACGGTCTCGACGTGTACATCGACGACTATTCCAAACCCGATCCGATCGACCCCGACATCGTTCGGCAGATGGTGCAGGGCCGCTATATCTTCGATCCGCCGCCCACCCGCATCAACGCGCAAGGGCACGTGGAGGACGTGCCGCCCGAAGAGATCGGCGTCGCCACGGGCGAATCGACCTTCGGCGGCCGTGGACCCGCACGGAGAAACCCGGACGGCCCGAGCGCTGCGCCCCGCAGCCGCAGCCGGGAACTCCGGCATCCACAGTGTCGGGCGGATCCGGCGAACCGCCGGCGTCCGATCCCGCTGGCGGAGCCGAAACATCGGCCTGATGAGTGCCGCAGGGCTGCCCCAAGGCACTCGCCCCCGGGCCGTAACAAGGCGCGAGTCAGCCACTGGAGCGAAGGCGCGAAGCGCCAAGGTGCACTACGAGTTTGGCCGACAAGCATCTCCCACCTCTGCTCGCTGCAACGGCACGATGCTCATCGATGCGGCGGCGCTGACGCGCGCGCTCGAGCTCGCCGGCACCCCTGAAGTGCGGACGATGCTGTGCCAGAAGGGAGCTCGCCGCCTTCGCCGGTCGTGCGGCGGGCGATGTCGTCGTTGCCTGCACGCAGGAAGCGCGGCCTTCGGCGACGTCGCGGAGGAGGGCGGCAAGACGCAGACGATCCGGTTCGTCAACATCCGCGAAACGGCGGCTGGTCGGCCGGAGCCAAGGCCGCAACGCCCAAGATCGCCGCGCTTGCCTCTCCCTTGCCGGATTGCCCGAACCGGCGCCGGTGCCGGCGCGTCGACTCATCGCCCGAGGGCCGCCTCCTGATCGTCGGTCCGGCCGAGGCGTCGCTGCAGTGGGCGCAAGTCGCTGTCCGCCCACCTCGGCGTCACTGTCCTCGGTCACCGGCCGCGCGAGCGGCGCGGAGCTTCCGGCGCAACGCGATTTCCCGATTTACTCGGGCCGCGTCGGCGCAATTTCCGGCTGGCTCGGCGCGTTCGATGTCGCAATGGTCGCAGGAAAATCCGATCGACCTCGATCTTTGCACGCGCTGCAATGCGTGCGTGGACGTCGTCCCGAGAACGCGATCGATTTCGCCTACCAGGTCGACCTCGAACGCTGCAAGTCGCATCGCAAATGCGTCGCCGCCTGCGGCGCGACGGCCCGCGATCGATTTCGCGCGAAGCGAAGTCGCCCGCAGCGAAGCGCTTCGATCTCGTGCTCGACCTCCAGCGGGACGCCAACCTCGCCATGCACCAGCCGCCGCAGGGTTATCTCGCGCCCGGCGCCGACGCGATGGCGCAAGCCGCGGCGGCGATGGAAATCGCGACGATGACGGGCGAATTCGAGAAGCCGAAATATTTCGCGTACAAGCCGTCGATCTGCGCGCACAGCAGGTCGCGCCAACCTGGCTGCAACCAGTGCATCGACATCTGCAGCAATACGTAACTGGAACGAAGTAATAT
>ERZ1370068.1749-contig-11679_pt1 | contig 62721 bp, 73 predicted proteins | sample MGYA00561227_ERZ1370068 | MGnify/ENA primary metagenome ERZ1370068 (study PRJEB38410, sample SAMEA6850437) | metagenome | study: Metagenomic assessment of the ecological functions of the soil: analysis of the soil microbiota associated with the...
TGAACTTGCGTCGAGTCGGCGTAGAAGCTGCCGATGTCGATCGCTTTTTGTCGGCGGCCACTCGACGTACCGCGACGCGCCCGGCGCCGGCGACGTCGATCGAGCAGCGTCGTCAGGTCGCGATGGCTGATCGGCTCGTCGCCGCCGACGTTGAACACCTCGCCGTTGCACGGCGTCGCTCGCGCCCGCCCGCAGGAACGCGTCGGCCGCATCGTCGACGTAGACGAAGTCGCGCAGCTGCGAGCCGTCGCCGTAGATCTGGATCGTCCGGTCCTCGATCGCGAGGCGGATGAACCAGCCGATGAAGCCCTGGCGGTTGTGGTTGATCAGCTGGCGCGGGCCGTAGACGTTGGTCAGCCGCAGCGAGCAGGCGCGCACGCCGAACACGTTGTTGTAGACAGGTGGTAAGTACTCGCCGGCCGCCTTGTTGATGCCGTTGACGTCGGTCGGCCGCACGAGGTGCGTCTCGTCGACCGGCAGCGAGTCGGGCGTGCCGTAGACCTGCCGCGTGCCGGCGAACACGACCTTGACGCCGCGGGTTGTGGTTGCGGCACGCCTCGAGCATCGGTCAGCTGGCTGCGGCAGTTGATCTCGAGATCGGTGTACGGATCGCGCATGCTGTCGATGTGGCTGACCTGGCCGGCGAGGTTGAAGATCACGTCGCGGTCGCGGACCAGGTAGTTCATCGTCGCTCTGCTGGCGGATGTCGGCGACGTTGACGCGCACGCGATCGGCGATGCCGTCGATGTTGAACAGGTTGCCGCCGTAGTCGGGAATCAGCGAGTCGACGAGCAGCACGTCGCGCGCCGAGCTCGACGAGCTGGCGCGCGAGGTTGCTGCCGATGAAGCCGAGGCCGCCGGTGATCATCACCGCGCGGCCGCGGTAGAACTCGCGATAGTCCACGGTCACGGGCGTGGCGGCGTCGGGTAAACGCGGTTCGCGCGGATCGGCGGCCGGTCGGCGAGCGGCCGTGACGTCCGGCCGCAGGTGCTCGCGGCGGATCGACGAGCGCGTACCCACAGCATGCAGCAGGTCGCGGCCGGTGCTGCACAGGCGGCGGAAGTTGAAGAACTGCGACTGGCCGAACGCGCGGTGATAGTGATGCACCGGCACCTCGACGATCCGGAAGCCGGCGTCCTGGATCTTCTTCATCATCTCGACGCAGATGATGCCGCTCGTCTTCTCGAGATTGATGCGCTCGAAGATCGTCCGCCGCATCAGCCGGAAATCGCAGTCGACGTCGCGCAGCGTCAGGCCGAACAGCGAGGCTGACGATGTGGTGGTAGATCCGGCCGATGACGATGCGGTGCAGCGGATCGGCGCGGCTGATCTTGTAGCCGTTCACCAGATCGACGTCCGGCGACATCCGCTGCCCATAAGCGCCGTCAGCTCCGGCCGGATCGTGCTGCGCGTCGCCGTCGGTGTAGAAGATCAGCTCCTTGGTCGCCGAGCGGAAACCGGTCTGCAGCGCCGCGCCGTAGTCGCGGTTGATCGGATGGTGCACGGCGCGCACCTGCGGATAGGTATGCGCGCGAGCTCGTCGGCGATGTCGGCCGTGCCGTCGGCGCTGCCGTCGTCGACGACGATCACTTCGAAGTCCGGCGTCAGCTCCGCGGCGGTCTTGACGGTGCGGATCACCATGCTCGCGATGGTGCCGCTGTCGTTATGCGCCGGGAAGAAGACGCTCAGACCAGCGGGCTTGCTGGAGGGCGCTGACATGTCCAAAAAGCGCCTAAACCATAGCACGAAGAAGGTGTTACTTCCGCCTCGATTTGGTGGCGATGAGGCGCCACGGCGTCAGCGCCGATTCGAGGAGCACGCCGCTCGACAGCTTCGATTCCCCTGCCGCCGTTCCACGAACGTGATCGGGACTTCGCGGATGCGCGCGCCGGAGCTGTGGGCGACGTAGAGCATCTCGGTGAGGAACGAATAGCCGTCCGACTCGAACTCGTCGAGCGGCAGCGCGGCGAGCATCGCGCGGCGCCAGCAGCGGAAGCCGGTCGTGCAGTCGCGCGCGGTGAGGCGCGTGACCGAGCGGATGTAGAGGTTCGCGAAGCGGCTGAGGAGGCAGCCGGCGCTTCGGCCAGTTCACCACGCCGCCGCCGGGATGTAGCGCGAGCCGAGCACAACGTCGGCGTCGGCGGTGCGCGCGCGACGAGCGCCGGCAGTTGTTGCGGATCGTGCGAGAGGTCCGCGTCCATCTGGCAGATCACGTCGAAGTTTCCAGAGCTGCCGCCCTGGTGTTGGATCGCGAGGCGGATGCCGTCGATGTACGAGCGCCCGAGGCCGCGCCGTCCCGTGCGATGCAGCACTTCGATGCGGCCCGATGTTGACGCGCGCGAGCGCTTCGGCGACCTCGCCCGTCCCGTCCGGCGACGCGTCGTCGACGACGAGCAGACTCACGTTCGGGAGCTGCATCAGCTTGTCGACGAGCAGCGGCAGATTGTCGCGCTCGTTGTAGGTCGGGACGATGACCAGCGCCGTCACCGCCGCCCCTCGAAGCGCAGCGACGAGATCTGCTCGGAGACGAGGCCGACGAGAAAGATCACGACGCTCAACAGAATCAGCAGTACCGACGAGTTGGTGACGTGCGCCTGCGTGAAGATGGTCCACACCGCGTACGCCGCGCCGACGAGAAACGCTGCGGCGCTGATCGGCAGGAAGATTCGCAGCGGGCTGAAGATCGTGATCACTTTGAGCAGGATGAGCAGAAAACCGACGCCGTCCGCGCCGAGGCGGATCTTCGAGCTCGCCCTCGCGCTGCCGCGCCTCGACCGGCTCGAAGCGCACACTGTATCCCGCTTTGATGAACGCGAGCGTGGTCGTGGTCGGCGTCGAGAACCCATTCGGCAGCAGGTGCAGGAACTCGAGCAGCCGTTCGCGCCGCGCCGCGCGAAATCCCGACGTGAGATCGGGAATCGGCCGCTCGGTCAGATAGCTCGCCGTCCAGTTGAGGAAGGCGTTGCCGATCCGCCGCGCGGCCGTGGCCTGCGCTCCCCGTCGAGCGCGCGCCGACCACGAGATCGTAGTCGTCGAGCTGCGCCACGAGCTTCACCGCATCGGCCGGACGATGCTGGCCGTCCCCGTCGACGATCAGGACGCACGCGCCGGTCGCGTGGCGGATGCCGGTTTTCACGGCGGCGCCGTTCCCTTTGTTGTACGGGTGCCGAATCACCGTGGCTCCGCCGGCCGACGCCCGCGCGCCCGTATCGTCGGTCGACCCGTCGTCGACGACGAGGATCTCGTTCCACGATCCGGCGCTGCGCAAGTCGCCGACGACCGACGCGATCGAGGCCGCTTCGTTGAAGGCCGGGATGACGACGGAGGTCGCCGCTGGATCAGCCATCAGCTCTGGCCATCAGCCATCAATCTGGCGACGACGCCATCCCAGGTGATGGCGCGGGCCCGATCGTAGCCGGCGTCGCCCATGCTGCGCGCACGCGCCCGGTCGGCGGCGAGCTGCGCGATCGCCGCGCCGATCGACTCCGGCGTCGGCTCGGCGACCAGTCCGTTGACGCCGTCGTCGACGAATTCCAGCGGGCCGCCGGCGTCGTTCGCGGTCACGACCGGTTTGTGCGCGAGAAACGCTTCGAGGGTCACGTAGCCGTAGTCCTCGTCGAACGGCGGAAAGACGACCGCGAGCGCGCCGGCGTAGAGGCGCGTCAACTGCTCGTCGTCGATGCCGCCGGTGAACGTGACGCGGTCGGCGACGCCCGCCGCCGTCGCCGTTTCGGCGAGCCGATCGCGCAGCGGCCCTTCGCCGACGACGAGCAGCCGCACCGCACGATCGGTGTGCGCGAGCGCCCGGATGATCAGATCGACGCGTTTGTTGGCCTCGAGCCGGCCGACCGACAGCACGTAGTCGCCGGACGGTCCGCCGCGCAAGAGTCCGGCGAGCGGCGGCGGATGATAAAGCGGTTCCGCGGTGATGCCGTTGAACTTCGCGAGCCGCGCCGCGGTGTTTCGGGCATTCGTGAACAGCCGCGCCGACTCGGCCAGCATCGCGCGATCGAGCGTCATCAGCTTGTCACGCAGCCGGACGTCCGCCTCGGTATGCGCGAACTCGCTGTAGGGCGTCCCGCAGAGATCGTAGATCGCGCGGTACTGGTGGAAGAGCCACGTCACCTTGTTCGGATGGCGGACGAAGTAGGTCGGAAACTTCGTGGCGATGACCGTATCGATCCGCTCGCCGTTGGACTCCGACAGATCGACGAGACGCCATGCCGCCGCCTGTGAGAGCAGTTCTTCCTTCGGATACCACTTGAACGGAATCGACACCCGCTCGGCGAGGTAGCCATGACGACGGAGCTCGCCGACCAGCCCACGGACGTGCAGTTCGGCGCCGCCGTGCACGAACGGCACTTGCGCCTCGCACACGAGGACCCGCTTCGTCATGTCAGCGCGTGAAACAACCGCCGGGCGCGCCGAGGCGGTAGCGGTTGACGTGGGTTCCTCACCGGTTTATGTGGCAAACCGAAAATTGATGATGTCGCCGTCCTGCACGATGTAGTCCTTGCCTTCGAGCCGCACCTCGCCGTGATCGCGGCACGCGGCCATCGAGCCGCGCGCAATCAGATGGTCGTAGCTGACGACCTCGGCGCGGATGAAGCCGCGCTGCGATATCGCTGTGGATCTCGCCGGCGGCGAGCTGCGCCGGTGTCGCGCGCGGAATCGACCAGGCGCGGCACTCGTCTTCGCCGACGGTGAAGAACGAGATGTAGCCGAGCAGATCGTAGCTGGCGCGAATCACGCGATCGAGGCCCGACTCGGTCAGCCCGAGGTCGGACAGGAATGCCGCCGCGTCGCCGGCTTCGAGCTGCGCGATCTCGAGCTCGATCTTCGCGCAGACGGCGGACGCGGCCGTGCCGGCGCGGGACAGGAACAAGGTCAGGCCGGCGGTTTCCGCGGCGCGATCGATCTGCGCCGCCGCGCTGCCGCCCGCCAGATCCCCTTCGTCGAGATTGATGACGATGAGCAGCGGCTTCGCCGACAGAAACTGGAATCCGCGCAGGCGCTTGAGATCCTCGCCCTTCAGATCGAGCGAGCGCAGCGGCCGCCCGTCTTCGAGCGCGGCCTTGCAGATCATCAGCACGTCGCGCTCGCGTTCGAGATCGGCGGAACGACTCTTCTTCAGATCTTTTCGAGGCGTTCGAGCCGCCGTTCCGCGACGCCGAGGTCGGCGAGGATCAGCTCGTCCTCCATGGCCTGCGCGTCGCGCGCGGGATCGATGGATCCCGACGGGTGCGGCACGGCGGGATCGCGAAACGCGCGCAGCACGTGCACGAGCGCGTCGGCGTTCTTGTAGGCGACGACGTCGACGAGCGCTTTCGCGCCGCCGGCGGCGCCCGTCGCCGCGAGATCGGTGAACTCGACGGTCGCCGGCACGCGCTTCTTCGGGTTGCACATCGCCGTCAGGCGATCGAGACGCGCGTCAGGCACTTTCGAGATCCCGACCGAGGTCTCGCCCTTGCCGCCGCCGCGCGGTTTCGCGCGCGCTGGTCATGAGCTGAAAGAGCGTGGTTTTGCCGCTGGATGCGAATCCGATGAGGGCTGCCCGGAGCATGAGTCGAGCCCGTGATGGTACCACCGAGTGTCGCCGCGTCCCGGTCGCGACCGGGCCCTCCAACTTGTCTCCATTTATCTCAAGTCTGGCTGAAGTCAGGGCTTGTGACAATCGCGAGGGGCGAGCAAACGGCGAAAATATCGCGCGTAACTTACTGACGGGGTGGATTTTGCGGTTGACATCCACCTGAGCCCTGCCTACTATGACGGGTGGATTTTGTGTGGGTAAAAGTGGGTTAAGAGTCGTGGTGTCTCGTGTTTAGGGGTCACGAGATCACGCGCATCGATGACAAGGGTCGACTCAAGGTGCCGAACGTCTTCCGTTCCACCCTGGAGTCGAAGTACGGCCGCGAAGTGTTTCTGACGAGCCTCGACGGCCAGTACAGTCCGGCTGTATCCGATGCCGGTGTGGATGGATCTCGAAGAGAAGCTCGGCAAGATGCCATCGACGCACCCGTCGCGCCTGCGCTATCTGGACCGCGTCAACTTCTACGGCCAGGTCGCCGAGCTCGACGCGCAGGGGCGCGTGCTGATTCCGGTGCGTCTCCGCGAAACGGCGACGATGAACGGCGACGTCGACGTGCTCGGACAACTCTCCTATCTCGATATCTGGAACCACGAACGCTTCCTGACCAAGCTGCAGCGCGAGCCGTTTACGGACGACGACGCGCGCGCTCTCTCGGAGTTCGGGATCTGGTGGAGTGTATCCACTGAAGTAGTACTGGTTACAACGAGCCTTCGACCGCGCGATTTTCGGGCCGCGACAACGGAGCAGCCTGGTAACTATCCCAGGAGACAGGCCACTGAGTGGCGTGTATCAACAGCAGGTGAGGGCAGTACATCGAGACCTTGAACCGCGATCTCCGGACCGTTCCAACGGAACGGTCCGCTTTATTTCGAGAGGACACGCCACTAGTGGCGTACGACGATCGAACCGTGACGACCCACGTGCCGGTGATGACCGCCGAGGCGCTGCAGTTTCTGCGGCCCGAGCGCGGCGGGCTGCTGTCGACTGCACGGTCGGCCTCGGCGGGCACGCGCGCGCGATTCTCGGAGGCCGGCGCGACGCGTCTCATCGGCCTCGATCGCGATCTGGACGCGCTCGCGCGCGCGCGCGCGACGCTCGCTCCGTTCGGCGATCGCGTTCGTCTCGTCCACGCCGACTACCGATCGCTCGACGAGGTCCTCGATCGCGAGCACGTCGATGTCGTCGACGGCACGCTCGCCGACCTCGGCGTGTCGTCGCTGCAGTTCGACGCGCCGGGGCGCGGCTTCAGCTTCCAGCGCGACGAGCCGCTCGACATGCGAATGGATCAGAGCGGCGGGGAGACCGGCGGCCGATCCTGATCGCGCGATCGACCGAGCGCGATCTCGCCGACGCGATTTTCCAATGCGGCGAGGAGCGCTTCTCGCGCCGCATCGCGCGCGCGATCGTCGACGCGCGGCAGAGCGCACCGGTCGAGACCACCGGGCGCCTCGCCGCGATCGTCCGCCGCGCGATGCCGCGGCGGCCGGGCCGCGGCCCGATGCGGATTGATCCGGCGACCCGCACCTTTCAGGCGCTGCGCATCTGGGTGAATCAGGAGCTCGACGGCCTCGACCGCTTTCTCGAGGCGGCGGTCCGGCGGCTGCGCGACGGCGCGCGCCTGGTCGTGATCACGTTTCACTCGCTCGAGGACCGGATCGTGAAGCACACGCTGCGGGCACTCGCGCACCGCGACGACGCCGCGGTGCGGGTGCTGACGAAGAAACCGATCGTGCCAACCGAGGAAGAAGTCGCGCGGAACCCGCGCGCGCAGCAGCGAAGCTGCGCGCGGCAGAAGGGCGGACCGGCCTGACGGTTTGTAGCGACGGTCTCGAGACCGTCCCGGAGTGAACTATGGCTGAACCCTTCGAATACGCGATCAAGAAAGACGTGCGCAACAACCCGATCGTCCGCGAGGTGGACGAGGCGCGGCAGCGGGACATGTGGAAGTCGGTCGGCGTGGCCGGCTTCCTCGTGCTCGTGCTGCTGTTTTCGGCCTGGCAGCATTTCGAGCTGCTGCGCCACGGAGTGCCAGATCGAGGAGCTGCAGCGCGAGCGGGCCGCCGAGGAGGAAGCCGGGCGGCAGCTGCGCCTCGAGATCGAAACGCTGAAGTCGCCGAAGCGGATCGAATCGCTCGCCACCGGGCAGCTCCACCTCGTCGCCCCGTCGCTCGAGGAAGCGATCGTCCTCGAGCGTGTCGTGCCGGCCGATCCGCCGGCGAAGTCGGTCGTCGCGCGCCGTTAGTGGTGTGTATCCACTGAAGTCATGCTGGTTACAACGAGCCGCCGACCGCGATTTTGGGCCGCGACAACGGCGCGGCCCGGTAGTGATTCCGAGGAGATACGCCACTAGATGACCCCGCCGGCAGCAACGATTGGCGCGCCACGCTGAAGCGCCGCACCACGGTCGCGGCGGGCGTGCTCGTGTTGTGGACGACCGGCATCGAAGCGCGGCTCGTCTACCTGCAGATCTACCGCCGCGCCGATCTCATGGCGCGCGCCGACAAGCAGCAGTCGCGGACGCTCGAGCCGTCGGCCAAGCGCGGCGACATCGTCGATCGCCGCGGCCGCGTGCTGGCGACGAGCGTCGACGCGGACACCATCTACGCCGTGCCGTCGGAAATCACCCAGCCCGAAGCGGTCGTCGCCCGGCTGTGCGATGCGCTGCGCGACTGCACGAAGAAGGAACGGCAGGCGCTCGCCGAGCGGCTCGAGCGCGGCGGCGCGTTCAGCTACGTGCGCCGGCAGATCTCACCGGAGCAGCGGAAGCGCGTCGAGGCGCTCAATCTCGACAGCATCGGCTTCATCAAGGAAAGCAAGCGCTTCTACCCGAACCGCGAGCTCGGCGCGCACGTGCTCGGCTGGGTCGGCATCGACAACAAGGGATTGAGCGGCCTCGAGTCCACCTACGACCCGCAGATTCGCGGCAAGCCGGGCAAGATCCTCGTGCAGACCGACGCCCGCCGCCATGCCTTCAGCCGCGTCGAGTCGTCCGCCGACCGCGGGATCGACGCGTCGAGCTGACGATCGACGAATACCTGCAGCACATCGCCGAGCGCGAGCTGCACGACCGGCATCGTCGAGAACCGCGCCGCCGGCGGCAGCGCGCGATGATCATGAACCCGCACACCGGCGAGATCCTCGCGATGGCGAACGAGCCGACGTTCAACCCGAACGCGTATCCGCGATTCGGACGAGAACGAGCGCCGCAACCGCGCCGTGCAGGATCTCTACGAGCCGGGATCGACGTTCAAGGTCGTGACCGCGTCGGCGGCGATCGAAGAGAAGGTGCTGCCGGTCGACTCGATGGATCGACACCAATCCGGGCCGCGTCCACATCGCCGGACGGCCGCCGATCACCGAAGACAGCGGCCACAACTACGGCGTGCTGTCGTTCACCGACGTCATCGTCAAGTCGAGCAACGTCGGCGCGATTCAAGATCGGCTTCAGGGTCGGCACCGAGCGTTTGAGCCGCTTCGTCGGCGCAGTTCGGCTTCGGCCGTCCCGTCTCGCCCGACTTTCCCGGCGAGAGTCCCGGCATCGTCTGGAGCGCGGCGAAGTGGACCGAGAGCGCGCTGGCGTCGGTGTCGATGGGCTATCAGGTCGGCGTGACGCCGCTGCAGATGGTCAGCGCGGTGAGCGCGGTCGCCAACGGCGGCGAACTGGTCGAGCCGCGCGTGATCCAGCGCGGTGTATCGCGACAACCGCCGCTTCGACGTGCAGCCGAAAGTCGTGCGGCGCACGATCAGCGCGGCGACACGGCGGCGACGCTGACCGCGATCATGGAAGCAGGTCGTGGCCGCAGCACGGCACGCGCGAAGCGGCGCAGATTCCCGGCTACTCCATCGCCGGCAAGACCGGCACCGCCGTCGAAGCTCGATCGAACGGCCACTACTCGCACTCGGACTACAACGCGTCGTTTGTCGGCTTCCTGCCGTCGCGCAGGCCGGCGCTGGCGATCATCGTCGTCATCGATTCGCCGCATGGCGAGCACGGACGCACGGCGGATCGGTCGTCGGCGCCGATCTGGAAGCGGATCGCGGAGCCGGCGCTGCAGTATCTCGGCGTCGGCCCGGATGTCGATGCGGCGGCGCCGGTGCTGGTCGCGCGCAGCGATGAACCGTGCAGGCGCCGGTGGACGGCGACCTGCCGTGGACGACCGGCAAGACCGCCGGAAACCGCGACACGACTGCGCCGACCGTCAGCCTGCGTCGCGGACGGACCGCCGGAACGGTTCCCGATCTGCGCGGACTGAGCGCGCGCGACGCGATTCGCCGGCTCGTGAAGCTCGGCCTGAACGCGCGCGTGTCGGGCGACGGCTTCGTCGTCTCGCAGGATCCGGCCGCGGGCGAGCCGCTCGAGCGCGGGACGGTGTGCCGCCTCGTGCTCGATCGAAAGAGTCCAGCAGCAGCAGCGGCGATGACCTGGGCCGATCTGCATCTGATTCTTCGCGGACGCGGCGTGGTCCGCGCCGGCGATCCGGTGCGCGCCGAAGCCTCGGTCGGCGTCGTGACCGGCATCGCATACGACTCGCGCGCGGTCGAGCGCGGCCATGTGTTCGTGGCGCTGAAGGGTCTGCACGCGGACGGGACCGTGTTCGCACACCAGGCGATCGACCGCGGCGCGCTCGCGATCGTGTCGGAGGAGCCGGCGCCGCCCGGCGTCCACGTGCCCTGGGTCACGGTGGCCGACGCGACGGCTGGCGCTCGCCGTGCTCGCGGCGGCGTTCCACGGCGATCCGAGCCGCGACATGCAGGTCGTCGGCATCACCGGCACGAACGGCAAGACGACGACCGCGTATCTGCTCGCGTCGATCTTCGAGGCGGCCGACGTCCGCTGCGGCATTCTCGGCACGGTCGTACCGTCTCGGGCATCGGCGACCAGACGTGCGCGAGGCGGCGCGGACGACGCCCGAAGCGCCCGACGTCCAGACGCTGCTGCGCGAAATGGTCGATCGCGGGCTCGGGGCGTGCGCGATGGAAGTGTCGTCGCACGCGCTGGTCGCTGCGGCGCGTCGACGACATGACGTTCGCCGGCGGCGGTGTTCACCAACCTGACGCGCGATCACCTCGACTTCCACGCAGACATGGAGCGATAACTTCAGGCGAAGCGCCGCCTGTTCGAGATGCTGCCGACCGAGCGCGCCGGCGCTGTTGAACGTCGACGATCCGCGCGGCGCCGACGCTGCGTCGACGCCGGCGGGCGGCCGGTGACCTACGCCATCAACAAGGCCGGCCGACATCACCGCCGGACCGCTGTCGTTTTCGCTCGACGGCCTGACGTTCGACGATGCGGACGCCGCGCGGCCCGCTGCGCGTGCGATCGAAGCTCGTCGGCCGCCCCAACGTCTACAACATCCTCGCCGCGGTGGCGACCGCGACCGCGCTCGATCTGCCGTTCGACGCGATCGAACGCGGCGTCGCGGCGCTCGACGGCGTGCCCGGACGCGTTTCAGCTGGCCTCCGGTCCGCAGGACGAAGTCACGGTGGTGGTCGACTACGCGCACACCGACGACGCGCTCCGCAATCTGCTCGAGACGGCGCGGCACGCTGCGCGCGGGCGCATCATCACCGTCTTCGGCTGCGGCGGCGATCGCGATCGCACGAAGCGTCCGCTGATGGGCGCCGTCGCCGGACGCCTCAGCGACTTGATCGTCATCACCTCCGACAACCCGCGCAGCGAGGATCCTGCAGCGAATCATCGACGAGGTCCTGCGCGGCATCACGATCAACACCCCGCAAGGACGAGGGCCAACTCCTGACGATCGTCGATCGGCGCGCGGCGATCTCGAAAGCGATCGAAGTGGCCAGGCCCGGCGATCTCGTGCTGATCGCGGGCAAAGGGTCACGAGAATGCCAGGTGATCGGCGATCGGACGCTGCCGTTCGACGACGTCGCGGTGGCGCGCGAGGCGCTGGCGCGGCGAGGGACGAATTCAGGCCCGTCGACCTCGCGCGGTGCGGGCGTGATGTGAACGGGATTCCCTTGACCGCAGCCTGGGTGGCTGCGGCGGCGGGCGGACGATCGTCGCGGGCGACGAGTCGCGCGAATTCCGCGGCGTGTCAATCGACACACGCACGATCGGCGCCGGCGAGCTGTTCATCGCGATTCGCGGCGAACGGTTCGATGGCGCGGAGTTCGCAGCCGGGGCGATCGACGCGAGCGCCGCCGGCGTCATCGTGCCGCGCGGGTGGACTGCGGATCACGGCGCGGCGGCGGCCGCCGGACGCCCGGTCGTGATCGAGGTCGCGGATACGACGGTGGCGCTGCAGGCGCTCGCGCACGCGGTCCGGCGGGAGTCGGGAACGAAGGTCGTCGCCATCACCGGCAGCGCCGGGAAGACGACGACGAAGGAAGTGACGGAGTGAGTTTCTCGAGTCGCGGTACCGCGTGGTCCGCAACCGCGGGAACTTCAACAACCACATCGGGCTGCCGCTGTCGCTCATCGAGCTGCGGCAGCAGCCGGAGATTGCGGTCGTCGAGCTGGGCATGAACCACGCCGGGGAGATCAGCACGCTGGTGCGCGTCGCCGAGCCCGATATCCGTGTGTGGACGAACGTCGGCGAGGCGCACCTCGGCTTCTTCGCGTCGATGGACGCGATTGCCGACGCCAAGGCCGAGATCTTCGAAGGGCGACGCCGACGACGTGCTCGTCGCCAACGCCGACGATCCGCTGATTGCGGCGCGGCTGCCGCGCTTCGCCGGCCGCGTCCTGAGATTCGGGATCGACCGCGAGGCCGAAGTGCGCGCCACCGCGGTCGTCGATCGCGGCATCGAGGGCACCAGCGCGCAGGTGGCGACGCCGCGCGGCGTCATCGACATCACGACGCCGCTGGTCGGCCGCGGCAACCTCGCGAACATCCTCGCCGCGATCGCGGTGGCGCTCGAATGCGACGTGCCGCCCGCCACCGTCGCCGAGCGCGCGGCGACGCTGCGGCCCGCGGCGCATCGCGGGGAAGTCGTGCGTCTCGACAGCGGCGTCATCGTGATCGACGACAGCTACAACGCCAACCCGACGGCGATGAAACGCGCGCTCGACGTGCTGGCGGGCGCGGACGCGTCGCGGCGGATCGCGGTGCTCGGCGAGATGCTGGAGCTCGGCGACTACGCCGCGAACCTCCACGCCGACGTCGGCCGGTTCGTGGCGACGTGCCGCCGTCGACCTGCTGTTCGCGATCGGCGGCGCGCCGGCGGCGGCGCTGGCCGGCGCCGCGGTCGACGCCGGCATGGCGCACGACCGCCGTGCGTCACTTCGCGACGAGCGATGCCGCCGCCGACGCGGTGGCGGCCGTCGTGCAGCGCGGCGACGTGGTGCTGGTGCAGGGATCGCGCGGCGTGAAGACGGATCGTGTGGTGGATCGGCTGACGGCGGGGCGCGCCTGATGCTATCTCACGTCCTCTACCAGTTTCACCAGCAGCTGTCGGCGCTCAACGTGACGCGCTACATCACGTTCCGCACCGCCGCGGCGAGCCTCACCGCGCTCGCGATCAGCCTCGCGCTCGGCCCATGGCTGGTGCGCAAGCTGCGCGAGTTCCAGATCCGGCCAGGTGATCCGCGCCGAAGGACCGCAGACGCATCGAGCCGAAGGCCGGGACGCCGACGATGGGCGGCTGCTGCATTCTCACGGCGGCGCTCGTGCCGACCTTGCTGTGGGCCGACCTGGACCAACGTCTACGTGTGGATCGCGGTGCTGACCACCGCCGGCTTCGGCGCCATCGGCTTCGCCGACGACTACCTGAAGATCGTGCGCCGTTCGCATCACGGACTGCGGCCGCGCTACAAGATGGGCAACGCAGATCGCGATCGGCATCGCGGTCGGCGCGGCGCTGCTCGTCGCTGCAGCACTACGGCCTCTACAGCACGCGCCTGATCTTCCCGTTCTTCAAGACGGCTGATTCCGGATCTCGGGTGGTGGCTACCTGCCGTTCGCGGCGTTCGTGCTGGTCGGCGGCGTCGAACGCCGTCAACCTGACCGACGGCCTCGACGGCCTCGCGATCAGCACGTTTGCCATCGCGGCGGCGGCCTACACCGCGCTCGCCTACGTCACCGGTCACCGTGTGTTCGCCGACTACCTGCTGCTGGTGCGCTTTCCGCCGGCGGCGGAGCTGACCGTCTTCGGCGGTGCGCTGGTCGGCGCGTCGCTCGGATTCCTTTGAGTACGCTCGTACCCCGCTGAAATCTTCATGGGCGATGTCGGATCGCTGGCGCTCGGCGCGTCGCTCGGCATCGTCGCCATTCTCATCAAGCAGGAGCTGCTGCTGCCGATCGTCGGCGGCATCTTCGTGCTCGAAGCGATGTCGGTGATCCTGCAGGTCAGCTACTTCAAGGCGACCGGCGGCCAGCGGCTGTTCCGGATGTCGCCGCTGCACCACCACTTCGAGCTGGTCGGCTGGAGCGAGCCGAAGGTGATCACGCGCTTCGTGATCGTCGGGATCATTTTTGCGCTGTTCAGTCTGGCGACGTTGAAGCTTCGATGACGGGATTCGGGAATTGGGATTCGGGATTCGCGAGCGGGGGCGGGGCCCCGCGAGCACAAAGAAATGTTTGACGTGACGAACAAACGCGTCGTCGTCGTCGGCGCGGCACGAAGCGGGCTGGCCGCCGCCGAACTGCTCGCACGCCGCGGCGCGCGCGTCACCTTGTCGGAGAGCCGCGCGTCGGCGCCGGAGACGGCGATCGTTGAAGGCGCTCGGCGTCGCGCTCGAGCTCGGTGGTCATCAGCGCGGCACGTTCACGAATGCCGATCTGGTGGTCCTGAGTCCAGGCGTGCCTCCCGAGCAGCCGGCGCTGCAGGCGGCGCGCGATCGCGGCGTGCCGGTGATCGCGGAGATCGAGCTGGCGTCGCGGTGGCTGCAGGGGCGCGTGATCGCGATCACCGGGACGAAAGGCAAGTCGACGACGACGGTGTTGGCGGGGCGAATCCTCGAGACGGCGGGCTTCAAGGTGACGGTCGGCGGAAACATCGGCGCGCCGCTCAGCGCGCAGGTCGATCAGTCGACGCCCGAGACGTTCCACGTCGTCGAGACGAGCAGCTTTCAGCTCGAGCAGATCGAGTCGTTCCACCCGTGGATCGCCGTGATGCTGAACTTCTCGCCGGATCACCTCGATCGCCATCCGAGCGTCGAGGCGTACGCAGCGGCGAAGGGACGGATTTTCGAGAACCAGACCGCTATGGATTGGTCGGTGATCAACGCGGACGATCCGGCGGTGCTCGCATTGGCGCGGCGCGGCCGCGCGCGCACGCGGCTGTTCTCGAAAGAGACCGCGCTCGCGGACGGGACGGTCGTCGAGGACGGCTGGATCGTCGATCGCCGCGTGGATCGCGCGGATCGACTGGTGCCGCTCCGCGCCATCCATCTGCTCGGGCCGCACCTGGTCAACGACGTCATGGCGGCCGCGACCGTCGGCGCGCTGGCCGGCGCCGCGCCGGCGGCGATGACCGCGGCGGTCGAGTCGTTTCGCGGTCTCGAGCACGCGATGGAGCTGGTGGCGGACGTGGGCGGCGTGCGGTTCGTCAACGATTCGAAGGCGACCAACGTGGAGTCGGCGCTGCGATCGATCGAGAGCTTCGATCGCGACCTGGTCGCGATTATCGGCGGCAAGTTCAAGGGCGGCGACCTCGGCCTGCTGCGCGCGCCGCTGCAAGCGCGCGCGAAGGCGGTGGTCGCGATCGGCGAAGCGCGGCCGATCGTGCGCAAGGCGCTCGAGTCGGCGCTGCCGGTCTACGAGGCGGAGTCGTTCAGCGAGGCGATTGCGCGCGCCTACGCGCTGGCGCAGCCGTCAGGAGTGGTGCTGCTCGCGCCCGCGTGCGCGAGCTTCGACATGTTCCGCGACTACGCGGAACGCGGACGCAGCTTTAAAGAGGAGGTTCGAAAACTGACAGCTGATAGCTGACCGCTATCAGCTTTCAGCTTGAGCGGTGAGCAGTCGTCAGTCGGCTTTGCGGAGAAGGATCGGCTGCTGGGAACCCGAACTGCCCCGGTTCGGGAAGCTGGTGCCTTCGCCCGAGGCCGACTGATGACTGCTGACCGCTCAAGCGATCGTAATCTGCCGGCCAGGGATTGTTTCGGTGGAAACGTGCTCGAGCTATAGGGGGCGCTGCAGGTCAGCCAATGGCGCGCAAACTCAAGTCCGACCCGGTGCTGTTCTTCGCCACGCTGCTCCTGATCTGCCTGAGCATCGTCATGGTCTACAGCGCCTCGGCGGTCGTGACGCTGGAGCGCTACGGCCGGCCGTCGATGTTTCTCGTCAAGCAGGCGATGTGGGCCGTGCTCGGCCTGGGCCTGCTCGGCCTGGTCACGCGCATCGACTACCGGACCTATCGCGAGCCGGTGTTCATCTGGACGGCGCTCGCGATCGTGCTCGTGGCGCTGGCCGCCGTGCTGTTCATGCCGCCGGTGAACAACGCGCGGCGCTGGTTCGGGCTGGCCGGCATCGGCGTGCAGCCGTCGGAAGTCTCGAAGCTGGTCGTGATCCTCTTCATCGCGGCGCTGCTCGAGCGGCGGGCGCATCGGATCAACGAGCTCGGGTATGCGGTGGCGCCGATCGCGCTCCTCGTCGGCTGTGTCTTCGCCCTGATCGTGCTCGAGCCCGACTTCGGCACGTCGATGTCGCTCGTGTTGATCGCGTTCGTGATGGTCTTCGCCGCCGGCCTCAACTACCGCTACATCGCCGGCGCGGTGCTGGTCGCGCTGCCGGCGATGTACATCCTGGTGATGGGCACGGCCTACCGGCGCCGGCGGATGCTGACCTTCCTGAACCCGTGGGAAGACCCGCTCGGCGACGGCTTTCAAATCATTCAGTCGCTGATCGCGGTCGGCACCGGTGGACTCTGGGGTAAGGGGCTGATGAACGGCGCGCAGAAGCTGTTCTACCTGCCCGGAGCCGCATACCGACTTCATCTACTCGGTCATCTCGGAAGAACTGGGACTGGCTCGGTGCGACCGCCGTCGTGCTCTGCTTCTGCATCGTGACCTGGCGCGGCGTGCGCGTCGCCTTGCGCGCGCCGGACGCGTTCGGCGTCGTATCTCGCGCTCGGGCTGACGACGATGATCGCGGTGCAGGCGTTCATCAACATCAGCGTCGTGCTCGGGCTGATGCCGACCAAAGGATTCCGCTGCCGCTCGTGAGCTTCGGCGGGTCGTCGCTGCTGATCAACCTGGTCGGCATGGGCATTCTGTTGAACGTGTCGCAGCACACGACGCCGTCGGCGGCATGGAGGAGTGGTGAGCCTGCTGCGCGTCGTCATCGCGGGTGGCGGGACGGGCGGTCACCTCTATCCAGGGATCGCGGTGGCGCGGGAGCTGCTGGCGCGGCAGCCCGACGCGCAGATCTCGTTTGCCGGCACGGCGAAGGGGATCGAAGCGCGGGTCGTGCCGCGCGAGGGGTTCGTGCTCGATCTGATTCGCAGCGGCGGCCTGAAGGGGAAATCGATCGCCGATCGCGCGCGCGGTGCGTTCCTGCTGCCGCTCGGTCTGCTCGATGCGTCGCGGATCGTCACGGCGCGGCGGCCCGATCTGGTGATCGGCGTCGGCGGCTACAGCTCGGGACCGGTGGTGATGATCGCCGCGCTGCGCGGCGTGCCGACGATGCTGCTCGAGCAGAACGCGGTGCCGGGCCTGACCAACCGGATTCTCGCGCGGTTCGTGCAGCGCGGCGGCGGTGACGTTCGACGCGACGGCGGCGTTTTTCGGCGCGAAGGCGTTCGTCAGCGGCAACCCGGTCCGGCCGGAATTTCTCGCGGCGGCCGGATCCTCAGAAGGAGTCGGCATCCGATGAGCGGATCTCCGGCGCACGAGTCCTAGTTTTTGGCGGCTCTCAGGGCGCGCACGCGATCAACGTGGCCATGGTGGAGGCAGCGGCGCAGCTGGCGGCCGGCGGTCCGGCTGTTCGTCTCACGCACCAGACGGGAGAACGAGATGTGGAGATGGTGCGCGGCGCCTATCGGCAGGCGGGGCTTCAGGCCGTCGTCGAGCCGTTCCTCTACGACATGGGACGGCAGCTCGGAGAAGCGGACGTGATCGTCTGCCGCGCCGGGCGACGACGCTCGCGGAAATCACCGCGGCGGGCAAGGCGGCGATTCTGATTCCGCTGCCGACCGCCACCGACGATCACCAGCGGAAGAATGCCGAAGCGCTGGCGGCGTCCGGCGCGTCCGAGGTGCTGCTGCAGAAGGACATGACGGGGGCGGTGCTGGCGGAACGGCTGCTGCGCGCTTGCCGCGCGATCGCGAGCGGCGCGCGCGGATGTGCGAGCGCGGCGCGATCGCTGGCGCGGCCGGACGCCGCAAAGGTGATCGTCGACAAGCCTCTGGAGATCGCCGATCGCGCGATCGGCGATCGGCGATAGGCCGTGCTCGGTAAAACGCGGCGGGTGCACTTCATCGGGATCGGCGGCATCGGGATGAGCGGCATCGCCGAGCTGCTGGCGAATCTCGGATTCGTCGTCAGCGGATCCGACGAGAAGCGATCGACGGTGACCGATCGGCTGACGACGCTCGGGATTCGCCTTGCGGTCGGCCACGACGCGGCGAATGTCGGCGAAGCGGACGTCGTCGTCGTGTCGGCGGCGGTGCGGCCGACGAACCCGGAGGTCGTCGAGGCCGGACGGCGGCAGATCCCGGTGATTCCGCGGGCCGAGATGCTCGCCGAGCTGATGCGGCTGCGGTTCGCGATCGCCGTCGCCGGCGCACACGGCAAGACGACGACGACGTCGATGATCGCGCTCGTGCTCGAGCGCGCCGGGCTCGATCCGACGGCGGTGATCGGCGGCCGGCTCAGCGCCTTCGGCAGCAACGCGCGGCTCGGCCAGGGCGAGCACCTGGTGGCGGAGGCCGATGAGAGCGATCGGTCGTTCCTGAAACTGTTTCCGACGATTGCGGTGATTACGAACATCGATCGAGAGCATCTCGAAAACTACGGCGGCTTCGACGACCTGCTGCAGGCGTTCGTCGACTTCGCCAACAAGGTGCCGTTCTACGGCGGCGTCGTCGCCTGCCTCGACGATGCGCATCTGGCCGGCCGTGCTGCCGCGCATGACGCGGCGCGTGACGACGTATGGCCTCGAATGCCGACGCCGATCTGATCGCGACCGACATCGAGCGTCGGGCCCGCTCAGCGTCACGGCCACGGTGAAGCGCCGCGAGCGGCGCAGCTCGCGCGTCGGTCAGTGACGGGCGGTGCCGAGCCAGCCGGGTGCGCAGCGCCACTCTGGGCCCGCTGACGCTGGCGGTGCCCGGCCGGCACAACTTGCAGAACGCGCTGGCGGCTGTCGCCGTCGGCATGGAGCTCGGTCTGCGGTTCGAGCGCGTCGCCGAGGGGCTGCGCGAGTTCCGCGGCGCGGAACGGCGATTCGAGGTCAGGGCGAAGCGAACGGCATCCTCATCGTGGACGACTACGGCCACCACCCGACGGAAATCGCCGCGGTGCTCGACGCGGCGCGCCCGCTCAACCGCCGCGTCGTCGTCGTGTTCCAGCCGCACCGCTACACGCGGACCGCGTCGTTGATGGACGCGTTCGGGCCCGCGCTGGCCAGCGCCGATCAGATCGTGCTGACCGACATCTACGCGGCGGGCGAGGATCCGATTCCGGGCATCACGCTCGACGCGCTGGCGTCGTCGATTCGCGAGCAGGTCGACGTGCCGGTGCACGTCGCGCCGACGCTCGACGACGTGGTCACGGAGATCGCGCGGATCGGCGAGGCCGGGAGACGTCGTCATCACGCTCGGTGCGGGATCGATCGGCATGCATCCCGGATCGCCTGCTCGAGACGCGCTGGCCATGAGTCCGGTGACCGCGCTCGCACAGCCGATCGAGCGCTTTCGCCGCGCGCACGTCAAGCCGGGACAGAAGCGCCGCCGCGCGCCGTGGAAGCCGCTCGTCGCCTGCGGCGGCCGTCATCGCGGCCGCGCTCGCGCTCGGCTGTTACCGGCGTATCGGACCGCGCTGCGGCGCAGGCGCACGTGCTGCAGGTGGATCGCATCGTCGTCCACGGCAACGAGCGGCTGTCGAGGGGCGAGGTGATGCGCGGTGCTGAGCGGGCTGCGCGGCGAGAGCCTCGTCTGACCGATCTCGACGCGCTGGCGCGCGCAGCTGCTGGCGTCGCCGTGGGTCGGCGACGCGGCGCTGCGCCGATCGCTGCCGTCGACGGTCGACGTCGATCGATCTCCGAGCGCGAGCCGATCGGCATCGGCCGCATCAACTAGCGACATGCATCTCGTCGACGATCGCGGGCGTGATCATCGATCAATACGGACCCGCAGTACGCCGATCTCGACCTGCCGATCGTCGACGGCCTGTCGGCGCGCGCCCGAACGACAGCGCGACGATGACCGACGAAGGCCGTGGCCGATCTCGCGGCGCGCGTGATCGCGGCGCTCTGAAGTCGAAGCCGGTCGATCGCGCGAGCGCCTGTCGCAGGTGGACGTGACCGACGCGCACAACGCGATCGGTCATCCTGAGCGGCGATCCCGCGGTGATCCAGCTCGGCGACGACCAGTTCCTGGCCGCGCCTGCAGTCGTATCTCGCATCTGGCGCGCGCGCTGCGCGAGCGCGTGGCCGACATCGATTACGTCGATCTGCGGTTCGACGATCGCATTTACGTGAGGCCCAGCCAGGCGCGACGGGCGAAGAAGGCGGCAACGTCGATGAAGCGCAGCAGCTAGGAAGGCGGCGGCGGAAGGCGGAAGTAAGCAGGTTGCGCAGGCCTTCGGGCCTGCCGAGGGGAGTTGAGTTGGCGCGAAAGAGAACGATACCTGGTCGGGCCTCGACGTCGGCACCTCGAAGGTGACGGCCGTCGTCGGCGAGATCATCGAACGGCGGACGGCCTCGACATCGTCGGCCTCGGCGTTGCCGAGTCGCGCGGCATCCGCCGCGGCGTCGTCGTCAACCTCGAGGCCGCGGTCGATTCGATCAAGAAGGCGATCGAGGAAGCCGAGCTGATGGCCGGCGTCGAGATCGACTCGGTCCACCTCGGCGCTGTCGGGGCCGCACATCAAGGGCTTCAACAGCCGCGGCGTGATCGCGGTCGCCGGCAAGAACCGCGAGATCACGCGCGAGGACGTGCGCGCGCGCGATCGACGCCGCCAAGGCGGTGTCGCTGCCGACCGGCCGCGAGATCCTCCACGTCCTGCCGCAGGACTTCGTCGTCGACGAGCAGGACGGCATCGGCGCGCCGGTCGGGATGACCGGCGCGCGCCTCGAGGTCAACGTTCACATCGTCACCGGCAGCCAGAGCTCGACGCAGAACATCGTCGCCTGCGTGAACCGCGCGGGCGTCACCGTCGCCGAAACGCGTCGTCGAGCAGCTCGCCGCGAGCGAGTCGGTGCTGACCGAGGACGAGAAGGAGCTGGGCGTCGCGCTCGTCGACATCGGCGGCGGCACGACCGACATCGCGATCTACGAGCGCGGCAGCCTCTGGCACACCGCGGTCATCGGCGTCGGCGGCGATCACTTCACCAACGACATCGCCGTCGGCCTGCGCACGCCGGTGCCCGACGCGGAGAAGATCAAGCGCAAGTGCGGCTGCGCGCTGTCCGGGATGGTCGACGAAGACGAAACGATGGAAGTGGCCAGCGTCGGCGGGCGCAAGCCGCGCGTCATGGCGCGGCGCATCCTCTCGGAAATCCTCCAGCCGCGCGCGGAGGAGATCTTCCACCTCGTGTGGGACGAGATCCGCCGCGCCGGCTACGAGAAGAGCCTGAACTCCGGCATCGTGCTGACCGGCGGCGGCGCGATTCTCGACGGCATGCCGGAGATCGCCGAACAGATTTTCGATCTGCCGATCCGCCGCGGCTGTCCGGTCGGCGTCGGCGGCCTCGCCGATCACGTGAACAGCCCGACGTTCGCGACCGGCGTCGGGCTCGTGCTCTACGGCTGCCGCAACTCGATGGGCGACGCGTCGCGTGCGCCGGTCGGCGCGCGGCGCGCTCGTGCGCGTCGCCGGGCGGCTGCGCGGCTTGTTCAGGGAATTTTTCTAAAGCGGGCTTCCAGCCACTGCTGACATAGGAGCGATGAATGGACGATTACACCAGCGATCAATGACGAGGCGCGAGCGACTGCGACTGCGGCTCGACGAAGAGATCGTGCACGGGCGCCCGCATCAAAGTCAGTCGGCGTCGGCGGCGGCGGCAGCAACGCCGTCAACCGGATGGTGCAGGCCGGATTCGACGGCGTCGAGTTCATCGTCGCCAACACCGATCTCCAGGCGCTGCAGCGCCAGCGCGCGCGACCGGTCGAAGCTGCAGATCGGCGGCAAGCTGACGAAGGGACTCGGCGCCGGCGCCGATCCGAACGTCGGCCGTCAGGCGGCGCTCGAGGACACCGGAGAAGATCATCCAGGCGCTCGACGGCGCCGACATGATCTTCGTGACGACGGGCCTCGGCGGCGGCACCGGCACCGGCGCGCGCGCCGGTGATTGCCAGCCTGGCGAGCGAGCTCGGCGCGCTGACGGTCGCGGTCGTCACCAAGCCGTTCAAGTTCGAGGGCAAGAAGCGCGCAGATGCAGGCCGAGCGCGGGCCTCGAAGCGCTGCGCGACTGCGTCGACACGATCATCACGATTCCGAACGAGCGGCTGCTGACGATCATCGACCGCACCACGCCGATGACCGACGCGTTCGCGACCGCCGACGACGTGCTGCGGCAGGCGATCCAGGGGATCTCGGATCTGATCCTGGTGCCGGGGCTCATCAACCTCGACTTCGCCGACGTGAAGACCATCATGTCCGGCATGGGGCTGGCGATGATGGGCACCGGCGTCGCCGAAGGGCCGGACCGCGCGCATGGAAGCGGCGCGCCGCGCGATTTCGAGCCCGCTGCTCGAGGGCGCATCGGTCAACGGCGCGCGCGGCGTGATCATCAACGTCACCGGCGGTCCGGATCTGTCGCTCGTCGAAGTCAGCGAGGCGTCGTGCATCGTGCAGGAAGCCGCCGACGAGGACGCGAACATCATCTTCGGCGCCGTGGTCGACCCGGCAGCTGAAGGGCAAGGTCAAGATCACCGTCATCGCAACCGGATTCGACGACGGCGACGCGCCGCGCAACCGGTGGCTCCGTCCGCGCAAACGACACCGGTGGACATGACGCAGTATGTCGACTACGCGCGACATGCGCGCCGACATCGCTCCTGCGTCCGTCCCAGGCGGCGCCGGCGGCGCGAATGTCGATCGCGCGGCGTCCGCTGCTCGACATACCGATAGCTGTCAGCGGCGGTTCGGGCGATGCGCGGCGAGCTCGTCTGGTCAGGCGATTCAGGCCGGCAGCTCCAGACCCCGCCGGCGGACGGCGCGCGATCCCGACGATCCAGTGCGGATCCGGGCGGCGAATCGACCCGGCACCCAGTCGATCCTGACTTCGACCTCAGCACCACGTTCGACGTGCCTGCGTTCCTCCGACGTCAGGAAGGCTAGCCGTGTCCGACTTCGGCGTAGTGCAGGCGCCTTCAGGCCTGCCGCGAACGAGCCCTTCGAAGTGGAACACGCTCTACGCGGGCTTTCGTCAGGATCGGCGTTCTCGATGGTAGAGTAGATAGATCCACGGCACACGAGAACGCCGACGTCCGAGCGTGAGCGCCCGGACGCCCCGACCCGGCGCAGGACAGGCCGGATCACCGCATGAAATCCTGGGAACAACGCGAACGCGCACAACTCACCCTTTCGAAGGAAGTCGGCTACATCAAGAAGCCGCACGGCAGCCGCCTGCGCGTCGCCCTGGCGTTTCCGAACACCTACTGGGTCGGGATGTCGAACCTCGGCTTCCAGACCATCTACCGCCTCTTCAACGCCGAAGACGACATCGTGTGCGAGCGGTTCTTCCTGCCGCCCAAGCAGGAGCTCGCCGAGATGTCGGCGTCGAAGACGCCGCTGGTGACGCTGGAATCGCAGACGCCCGTCAGCGACTTCGACATGGTCGCGTTCTCGGTGTCCTTCGAGTGGGACTACGTGAACGTGCTCACGCTGCTGCGCCTCGCCGGAATACCAGCTTACGCCGCCGAGCGCTCGCTCACGTCATCCGCTGATCGTCGTCGGCGGCGCCGTGACCTTCGTCAATCCTGAACCGCTCGCGCTTGTTCGCCGACGTGATTGCCGCCGGCGAGGGCGAAGTCCTCGTGCCCGGCCTTCGCCGTTCGGTTGCGGCTGCCGTCGATCGCCAGCACCTGCTGCACCTCCTCGCCGCGGAACGCGGCTTCTACATTCCATCCTTCTACGAACCGCGCTACGCCGACGATGGAACGCTGGCCGGATTCGCGGTGCGCGAGGGTATCGATGCGCCCGCGACAGTGCGGAAGGCGGCGCTGAAGGTGACCGACGCCATCGATCCGCCTGCAACCGGCATCTTCACTCCCGACACGGAATTCGGATCGCGCTTTCTGGTCGAAGTCGTCCGCGGATGCGCAAACCTCTGCCGGTTCTGCTGGGCGGGCTACAACTATCTGCCCGTTCGTGCATTCCCCGCCGACCGCATCCTGCAGCTCGCGCGCGAGGCGCGGTCGCACTCGAGCCGCGTCGGCCTGGTCTCCATTGCGCTCTGCGATCATCCCGAGATCGAACGCATTCTCGCGAATCTTCTCGAGATGGGCTGCATCCATCAGCCCCGCGTCCCTGCGTCTGGACGATCTCACACAGTCGATCGTCCAGGTGCTGAAGGCGAGCGGCGAGCGAACGATCACCATCGCGCCCGAAACCGGATCCGATCGTCTTCGCCGCGTGATCAACAAGACGGTGACGAACGACGAAATCCTCGATCGCGCCGATCTGATCTTCGCGAACGGCATCGAGAACCTGAAGCTCTACTACATGATCGGCCTCCCCACCGAGACAGACGACGACCTGGTGGCCATTCGAGATCTCACCCTGCAGATTCGCGAGCGCATGCTGAAGCACGCCCGCTCCAAAGGACAGGTCGGACGCATCGTCGGCAGCGTGAACCCGCTGATCCCGAAGCCCGGCACGGCCTACCAGTGGATTCCCGATGGAGGATCCGGCGGTGACCGACCGCAAGATCAAACGGCTCCGCGCGCTGACCGCCGGCATCGACAACGTCTACTTCAACATCAAGTCGGAGCGGCACTCCTACTTCCAGGCGCTGCTCTCGCTCGGCGACCGCCGCGTGGCGCCTGCGATCGCCATAGCCGAACAGAACGGCCAGAACTGGCGCGCCGCTGTCGCCGACGCGGGCATCGACGGCGACTTCTACATCTTTCGTGACCGCAGCAAGGACGCGGCGCTGCCCTGGGACATCATCGACGGCGGCATGAAGCGTCCTTTCTTCGAGGCCGAGTACGGAAAGAGCCTTCGAGAGGAGTGGACGCTGCCGCCCAAGCGGGCGCAGGAGAACCTCAAGCTCCTGCCGGTAATCCAGTAGGGCATTTGGTAATCGGATAATCTGGTAATCGGGTCATTGATTGGGCGATTGCCAATCGATTGTTCGATTACTCGATCACCCGATCACCCGATTACCCGATACACACCGCTTCAACTGGCTATCGCCGCGCGCTCCTCGTACTCCTGAAACGCCTCCAGAATCAAATCCCGCAGCTTGCTCTGCGCCGTGCTGTCGACAATCGGCCGCAGCAGCGCGAAGCTGCGGCGGTCGCCGTTGACCACGTACGATCGCGCTGGAAAGGTGACGTTGCGGCCGTTGCCGCCGCGACGCTCCCAGATAGAGAAGCCGACCAGCTTCAGCCCTTCCATCGGGCCGTCGCTGAAATGCAGCTCCGCTTCCGCGAGCTTTCCGGGCGGATTCCCCTTGTCGTTTGGCGTAATCTTGATCGTCATAACGACCAGGGACAATCAAGGCGGGTGCCCGCCGCGGGATTCACGCAGCGAGGTCGCAAGGCGCTGGGAACGCTGTGGTTAGCGAGCGGCGCCGGTCGGATCGCCTGGATGTGGCGTGCTTCGCACGCCCAAAGTGCCAACCGGCGTTGGCGTCAGTCGCCCAGGATCATGACCTGCGCCATCGCCAGCGCATCGGTGTGCGTGATCGTCAACAGAGAGGATCGCCCGCCCATCGTCGCGAATCGCCGGGCGGCTCCGCCATGCAACCGGAGTTGCGGCGGTCCGCCACGACGGACCACTTCGACGTCACGCCAGAGGACACCCTGCGAGTGGCCGGTCCCGAGCGCCTTCATCGCCGCTTCCTTCGATGCGAAGCGGCCCGCGAAGTGAATCGCCGCCTCTTTCCGCCGCATGCAATACGCGATTTCGCCTTCCGTGAAGATGCGCTGCAGGAACCGTGTCCATGCCCGGTCGATGGTGCTGACGATGCGGGGATCTCGGTGAGGTCGATACCCAGGCCGATGATGTTTGGCATGATCAGGAATCAGAACCGATGAATTCACAGCCTATCGATGGTTTCGAGTGGGTGCAAGCGGCGGGCGGCCCGTCGCTCGTCTGCGTGCCCCTCCGCCCGTTCGCCAATCACCTGTTTACGACGCGCGATTGGGCGCTGGGGTCCCCGCGGGCGGTGCGGACGCGGACTGGCAGCCAGTCGCGGCCTCGCTCGGCGTCGACGCGGCTCACCTTGTTCGACTGCACCAGGTCCACGGCGCCTCGGTCGTCATCAGGCGGGCCGGCGACGGCCGGCCGCTCCAGCCGCGGCCCGACGCCGATATCGTCGTCTCCGACGATCCAGCGGTCGCGCTCGCCATCCAGACGGCAGACTGCGTCCCGCTGCTGATCGCGGACCGCGCGACCGGCGTGGTGGCCGCCGCGCACGCGGGGTGGCGCGGCCTCGCCGCCGGCGTTCCGGGAGTCACCGTCGTCGCGCTTGCCCACGAGTTCGGGAGCGCGCCGGCCGACCTGATTGTCGCCGTCGGCCCTTCAATCAGCGCGGAGCGCTACGAGGTCGGGGAGGACGTGCGGACGCGTTTTCTCGCGTCGGGATGGCCAGAGGCCCGGCTCGAACGGTGGTTTCGCGCCGCCACGCGTCCCGGCCACTGGTTGTTCGACGGCTGGGAGTCGGTGCGCGACCAGTTGCTGTCCGCGGGCGTTCCGGGCGGCAGCATCTATTCGGCAGCGCTCTGCACGTCCGCCAACCCCGATCTCTTCTGCTCGTATCGCCGCGATGGCAAAGGCGCCGGACGGATCGCGGCCGCCATTCGACGATCTGCGGCCCTCGACTAACACCTACCAGAAAAAACCGCGGAGACCGCCAAGAACGCAGAGATAGATATGTCAGCGCGAGGCGGCGTCGTCCATCGCGGTGTTGGCCAGACGGTCCGCATGCGCGTTGAGCGAGCGCCCCACGTGCTCGAAGGTGACGCGGCCGATTTCGTGGGTGAGCACGCGCGCCTTTGCGTGCAGCGGCTGCAGCCCCGCGTTCTTCACCTTGTAGTTGCCGAGCATCTGTTGAACGAGCAGGAGCGAATCGGATCGCACGTGGAGCTGCTGGTGGCCGTGGCGCTTCGCCCACTCGAGCGCCGCCAGCAGCGCGCGATACTCGGCGACGTTGTTGGTCGCCACGCCAATCGACTCGGCGAACTCCTCGATCAGCGTGCCGTCCTTCTGTTCCACGCGAACGCCGAATCCTGCCGGGCCGGGATTGCCGCGCGCGCCCCGTCGATGTAGGCGACAACCGGCCCGGCCGCGTGGCCTTCGTCAAAGGGGAGGGCCTGCCCTGAGCTGCGTCGAAGGGTCACGATGCCGGCTGAGGCGACGCATCCGGCGCGGCGGCCGGCGTCTTCACGGGCACGAAGAACAGGATTCGATTGCAGCTGTCGCACTGCACGATTTCTTCGTTGCGGCGCACGGTGTTGAAGACCTGCGGTCGCAGCCGCACGTGGCAGATCGTGCAGATGCCTTCGCGCGCCTCGGCCACGGCGACACCGTTGCGCTTGCGGGACACGGCGTCGAACGTGGTCAGCACCTGCCTGTCGAGGCTGCTGACCAATGCTGCGCGCTCGGTCGCGATCCGCTCGAGCGTCGCCTGCATCTCGATGTGCGCGGCGCTGCCGCTTTGCGCTCGGCGTCGATCGCCTTGGTCTCGGCGGCGAGCTGCGTCTCGGCAGACTTGAGCGCGGCCGTCAGATCGTCGGCCTCTATCATCCGCTCGAGCATCGTGTCTTCGAGTTTCTTGATTTCGGTCTGGGCGAAGGCGATCTCGTGCTGGATCGCGTGGAATTCCTGGTTGGTCTTGACCGCCATGCCCTGCTCGCGGAACTTCGAGAGGCGGCCCTGCTGCATGGCCACATCTTTCTCGAGCGCCGCGCGGGCGCTCTTGTTGACCGCGACCCGGTCTTTCGCCGCGGCCACCTCTTGCCGGGCGGCTTCGAGCCGCGCTTCCAGCACGCGCTCGTGCTCGGGTTCCGATGCCAGCTGCTTCCGCGCGGCGTCCGCGGTGCTATCGAGCTTCTGAAGGGCGATGAGTCGTTCCAGGTCGGCGTTCATGAATATTTTGGGCCAAAAAAGGCCCCGCCAAAGCGGAGCCTGAAGTCTATATCGGTTTGTGTCCACCTTCGCCGCGTTGCGGCTTCGGCGTGACACCTTCGCGCGGGCTTGCCGCGCCGAAGCTCACGCGCCAGGCGTGAGTGAAAGTGGGCCCACCAGGATTCGAACCTGGAACAGGCCGGTTATGAGCCGGCGGCTCTAACCGTTGAGCTATGGGCCCGAGGCAATTCTACGTACGTCCTTCCTTCGAGAAACGCACGAAGTTTGCGCGACCGCGACGGGTGGCGCAGCTTGCGCAGCGCCTTGGCTTCGATCTGCCGGATGCGCTCGCGCGTGACGGCGAAGCTCTGGCCGACCTCCTCGAGCGTGTGCTCGCTGCCGTCGCCGACGCCGAACCGCATCTTGATCACCTTCTCCTCGCGCGGCGTGAGCGTCTTCAGCACCGACTCGGTCTGTTCCTTCAGGTTCAGGTTGATGACCGCTTCGGCCGGCGACACGACCTGCCGGTCCTCGATGAAGTCGCCCAGATGCGAATCCTCCTCCTCGCCGATCGGTGTCTCGAGCGAGATCGGCTCCTGCGCGATCTTCAGGACCTTGCGGACCTTGCGAGACCGGGATGTCCATCCGCTTGGCGATCTCTTCCGAGGTCGGCTCGCGTCCGAGCTCCTGCACCAGCGCGCGCGACGTGCGAATCAGCTTGTTGATCGTCTCGATCATGTGGACCGGGATGCGGATGGTCCGCGCCTGGTCGGCGATCGCGCGGGTGATGGCCTGGCGGATCCACCACGTCGCGTAGGTCGAGAACTTGTAGCCGCGGCGGTACTCGAACTTGTCGACCGCCTTCATCAGGCCGATGTTGCCTTCCTGAATCAGGTCGAGGAACTGCAGGCCGCGGTTGGTGTACTTCTTCGCGATCGAGACGACGAGGCGCAGGTTGGCTTCGACCAGCTCCTTCTTCGCCTGCTCGGCCTGGTACTCGCCGCGCAGGATCACGTCGAGCGTCTGCTTCAGCTCGTCGGGCGACTGCTCGAGGCTGTCGGTCATGCCCCTTGATCTTGAGCTTCAGCTCCTTGATCTGCCGCTGGAGGTTCTTCTTGTCCTCTTCCTTGAGCTTCGACTTCTTGTTCTTCGGGTTGAGCTGGCGGTCCGACGCGTCGACCTCGCGCTGCACGCGCCTGGACGCTCTCGACCGCGTCCTTCATCGTCCTCGATCAGCCGGCGCTTGACCGCTTCGGTGAACTCGATCTTGCGGATGTAGTTGCGACAGCTCGACCTGCGCGCGCATCGTCAGCCACTTGCACTTGCGGTACTTGCGCTTGTCGCGGGTCGTCGCGCCCTTGGGCGTCTCCTGCCAGCTTCTCGTCGAGCTTCTCGTAGACGGCGCGCGCCTTGCGGACGTCGTCGATCTGCTTCTGCACCTGCTTCGAGCGCTCGACGATGCGCTCGTCGGTGATCTCCTCGTCGTTGAAGATCACCAGCTCGCGGATGGTGCGGTCGCCGGTGTGCAGCTGATCGCCGAGGTGGATGACCTTCTTGGCGATCGAGCGGCGTGCGCGAGATCGACTTGATGACCGCCAGCTTGCCGCGCTCGATGCGGCGCGCGATCTCGACTTCGCCCTCGCGCGTGAGCAGCGGCACCGGTGCCCATCTCGCGCAGGTACATGCGGACCGGGTCGTTGGTCTTGTCGAGCGCGCCCGGCGTCAGGTCGAGCTCGAGCTCCTCGGCCCCTTCCGACGTCCGGTCGATCGGCTTGACGTCGTCGCGCAGGTATTTCTGATCGGAGTCGATGACCTCGATGCCGGCGCTGCCGAACGTGTTGAACAGATCGTCGAGCTCGTCGGAGCGACGTGATGTCGGACGGCGAGCAGCTCGTTGACCTCGTCGTAGAGGAGGTAGCCCTTCTCCTTGCCGATGTTGATGAGCTGCCGGACCTCGTCGTACTTCTCCTCGATCGAGAGGTGCGGCGCGCCGGGCGCTACGTCAGTTCCTCGATGCGATGGAGTAGGTCTTTTTCCGCTGCCATAAAGTATCAATCTCTTGTCCGTGTTGAGTGGCGCCAAGCTCCTGTAGCCGGTCGATTTCCCGTTGAATGGCCGCCCGCTCCCGTTCCCATCTGAGCCGTTTGATGCGCGCGGGCGCAAGCGGCCGGGGGGCCGTGGGCGACGTCGGTGGCTGCGATGCTCGTGACCAGCTGGGCGTTCACTGTAGCTTAGACGCTGCAAAAGCGTCGATGGTAAGAGGTCCAGCCGGCTCGTTGTGCAGGCTCCGCGCCACTTCCAGGATGTCCCGGCCGGCCAGTTCTTCCAGATCGTCGTCGTCCAGCTCGGCGAGCGCCTCCGAGCGCCGCGCTGGTATTGTGGATCAGTCCCCAGATCAGTGCTGTTTCCGGCGTGTTTCAGCTGCCCGAACGAGGGCAGCTCGCGGGTCGTGACGGTCGGTCTGCCGGTTGACGGCCAGCTTTCCGGATTTCCGCCCGCACCACCTCTTCCGTAATCCGTCGCTTTGTGGGCGATCCGGTCCGCGAACTGGTCCCGGGCGGTCAGCGTCCGGGATCCGGGCCGCCACCGTCAGCATCTTGCCCGAGAAACTGCCGCCGGCTGTCGTCGTGGCTGAAATCCACGCCCGTCGGCCGCCTGATCCAGCAGGTATTCGAGATACGGCCGCGACGACGTCAGCCGCGTCTGCGTACTGATCGCCGCCCTTGCGTCTGATGAACGTATCGGGATCTTCGCCCTTGTCCAGCACGACGACGTTGACGTCGAAGCCCTCGGCGACCAGCAGTTCGCACGACCGCACCGCCGCGCCCTGGCCGGCCGCGTCGGGGTCGAAGCTCAGCACGATCTTCGACGTGAACCGGCGCAGCAGCTGCGCCTGCTGCGGCGTCAGCGCCGTGCCGCAGGAGGCGACCGCCGGCGCCGCCTGCGACTGAAACACCTGGGCGAAGTCGAAATAGCCCTCGACCAGCACCGCGAAACCGACCTTCCGGATCTGCGCCTTCGTCAGGTTCAGGCCGTAAAGCGTGCGGCTCTTCGAGTAGATCGGCGTTTCCGGCGAGTTCAGATATTTCGGGCCGCCCTGATCCGGATCCATCTGCCGGCCGCCGAACGCGATCGACCGACCCGGTGTCGCGGCAAATCGGCACCATCAGCCGGTTGCGGAACCGATCGACGACCTCGCCGCTCTCGCGCTGCACGATCAGCCCGCTCTGCAGCAGCACGCCCTGCGCGAAGCCCTGTTTCAGCAGGCGCTGCTTTCAAGCCGTCCCGCGAATTGGGGGCGAACCCGAGGCCGAGCTGCGTCGATCGTCTGCGGCGTGACGTCGCGCTCCGGCAAGCTGTGCGCCGCGCGCGCGCGCCGGCCGGCGCCGCCAGCTGCTCCGCGAAAGTAGGCCGCCGCGATCTCGTGCGCCTTCGAGCAGCCCCTCGCGCAGCGCCGAATCGCGCCGGGCATCGTCGCCGCTCGCCTTCGGCCGGTTCGGGCAGCGCGACGCCGAATTTCTGCGCGAGCATCCGCACCGCGTCCTGGAAGCCGACCTTCTCGTGCAGCTCGAGGAACTTGAACACGTCGCCGCCGACGCCGCAGCCGAAGCAGTGGAAGAAGCCCTTGTCCGGATGGACGCTGAACGACGGCGTCTTCTCGTAATGGAACGGGCAGAGTGCCCTTGTACGACGTCCCCGCGCGCTTCAGCGGGACGTATTCCTGCACGACCGTGCAGGATGTTGGCCTGCAGGCGAAGGTCGTCGATGAACTGCTGGGGAACAAGCCCATCACTCAAGTCGCAATCTCAAGGCGCTCAGTACCTTGCAGTTCCTTCAACTCCACCACGGTGACGCCGCCGCCGCCCTGTTCGGGCGGCGCGGTGGCGAACCGTGCGACCAGCGGGTGCTGCTGCAGAAATCCGGTGAGCGCGCGCTTCAGCTGGCCGGTGCCGTAGCCGTGAATCAGCCGGATGACGCGCTGATCGCTGAGCAGCGACTCGTCGAGAAACCGCTCGGCGCGCGTGATCGCTTCGTCGACCGTGCAGCCGATCACGTTGAGGTCCGACCGAGCGTCGTCTCGCGCGGCTGCAGCTCGACGTTGCACGCTGACGCGCGCCGCCGGCGCCGTCGCGCGCCGCCGACGATCGCGCAGGTCGCGGACGCTCGCGCGCATGCGCTTGCCGCGCACGTCGAGGTCGGCGGTGCCGTCGTGCACCGCGGTGACGATCGCTTCGAGCCCGAGGCCGCCGACGATCACGCGGTCGCCGACGCACGACGATGGCTGAGGGCTGACGGCTGCGGGTTGCGGATGGCCGATCGCGTCCGGCGGCCGGCTCGCCGGCGAGGACGCGCGCGGCGACGCGCGTCGACGGCGGCGCGCGCGTCGCTGCGCGCCGTTCCGGTGTCGCCGGTCGAGACCAGGCGCGGCGCCGTTGCGCGATCGCGGCCGCCCTCGCCTTCAGCGCCGCGATCACGTCGTCGATCTCCTTGCGCGCCTGCCGCACCTGCGTCTCGAGCTCCTCGTTCGAGCCGGCGGCGTGAACGTCTCCTCGCGCTGACGCAGCGCGTCCTCGCGCTGGTGCATCCGCGCGCTTCGGCGCCTTGCAGCGTCTCGCGCTCGCGCGTCGCGAGCCGCTGCTCGTGCTCGAGCGCGCGCATGTCGCGGTCGATCTTCGCGAGGTGCTCGGCGAGCTGCGCTTCGCGGGCGCTGCAGGTTCTCGCGCGCCGCGGCGACCACCGACGGGTTCAGCCCGAGCCGTCCGGCGATCTCGAGCGCGAGGCTGCGGCCCGGGCTGCCGTACAGCAGCTGATAGGTCGGCGCGAACGTGGTCGGTGTCGAAGCCGAACGCGGCGCTGGCCACGCCTTCGGTCGTCGACGCGTAGGTCTTGAGCTGGTCGTAGTGGCTCGTCGCGATCAGCGTCGCGCCGCGGCGGCGGAAGTGATCGACGATCGCGACGCCGAGCGCGCCGCCTTCGATCGGATCGGTGCCCGAGCCGACTTCGTCGAGCAGCACCAGCGCCGGCGTCGACCAGCGCCGCGGTCCATCGACGCGATGTTGCGTGATGTGCGCCGAGAAGGTGCTCAGGCTCGCCTCGATCGACTGCTCGTCGCCGATGTCGGCGAACAGCGACCGGAACACCGGCAGCGCGCGATCCGTCGGCCGGCCGGAATGCGCAGCCCGGCCTGCGCCATCATCGCGCAGCAGCCCGGCGGTCTTCAGCGCGACGGTCTTGCCGCCGGTGTTCGGCCCGGTGACGAGCAGGATCGTCGCCGGCGGAATCACCTTGATCGTCACCGGCACCGGGTTCTTGAGCAGCGGGTGCCGCGCCGCCTGCAGCTCGAACGCGCCGTCGGTCGACAGCGCCGGCTCGATGCCGTCGATCGACTCGGAGAAGCGCGCGCCGCGCCTGCAGCACGTCGAGCTCGGTGGCCGCGTCGATCGGTCCGCTGCATGTCGGCCGCGCGCGCGGCGGAACGCGTCGGTCAGCGCGAGCAGGATGCGCCGGACCTCCTCGGCCTCCTGCTCCTCGAGCGCGACGATGTCGTTGTTGATCTCGACGGTGCTGAGCGGCTCGAGAAACAGGCTCGCGCCGCTCGTCGACGCGCCGTGCACGATGCCCGGGATGCCGCTGCGGTGCTCGGCCTTCACGACGAGGACGTAGCGGCCGTTCCGCTCGGTGACGACCTGATCCTGCAGGTATTTCGCCGTCTCCTTGCCGCGCAGGTACGACTCGAGCGTGCTGCGCAGCCGCGTCCGCTGCTTGCGCAGGCGCTCGCGAATCAGCTGCAGCTCCGGGCTCGCGTGATCGACGACCTCGCCGGACGGGTCGATCTTCTCGCGCGTCTGCGCCGTCTCGCCCTTGAACGACGCGGCGCCGCCGCTGGCCGCCTCGAGCAGCGGAAACGATCCGGCGCGCGGCGGATGCCGGCGCGCGCTTCGTCGATCGAATCGAGGAAACGTCGGCGAGCGCGAGCAGCCGGAGCGCTTCGAGCGCGCGCCCTTCGACGGCGAGCGCCGTCAGGATCTGCGGCAGCTCGCTCGACGCGCGCAGCGGAAACAGCGCCGTGCGCCGCGACGATACCGCATCGTCTCGCGTGGTCGCCGCCAGCAGCTGCGCCACCTGTCTGCGGATCGGTCGACGGCGTCGAGCGCGCCAGCCGCTCGGCGCCCATCGGCGTCAGCGCGAAGTCCGGCTGACGGCCTCGACGATCCGATCGAATTCGAGGCCCGCAGGGCGCTTGGCTGCATGAGGGGAACCGCTGATTCTACCGTGACAGGATCAGGGACCAGGAGCTCAGGGATTAGGGATGCTAGGGATGCTAGGATCAGAGTCGGCAGGCCCTAGCCACCTAATCTAGCCCTAGCCCTAGCATCCCTACAGGTGATTGATCAGCGACGCCATCGCCGCGGCGCCGAAGCCGTTGTCGATGTTGACGACCGAGACGCCCGACGCGCAGCTGTTCAGCATGCCGAGCAGCGCCGCGATGCCGCCGAAGCTCGCGCCGTAGCCGACGCTGGTCGGCACGGCGATCACCGGCACGCTCGACCAGCCCGGCGACGACGCTCGGCAGAGCGCCCTTCCATGCCGGCGACGACGATGATCGACCCGTGCGGCGCGAGCGCGCTCGCGCTCGCCGAGCAGCCGGTGCAGCCCGGCGACGCCGACGTCGTACAGCCGCGTGACCTCGTTGCCCATCAGCTCGGCGGTTCGCGCCGCCTCTTCCGCGACCGGCAGGTCGGACGTGCCGGCCGCGGCGACGACGATGGTGCCCTTGCCCGCGCGTCACGTCCTGCTGCCGAAACGTGATGAGGGCTGCATCGGCGTGATACGTCGCGCCGGGGACCACGGCGCGGACCGCTCGCATAGCTGGCCTCGGCTCGCGCGCGTCACCAGCAGCGTGGAGCCGCGCGCCGACGATCTCGGCGGCGATCGCGCGCGATCTGGGCAGGCGTTTTGCCCAAGCCGAGGATGACTTCGGGAAAGCCCTGGCGGAGCGGAGCGATGGTGATCGACGCGCGCGAACCCCAGATCCTCGTACGGCTGGGCGCGAAGCGCCTCGAGCAGCCGCTCTTTCGCGGTCGCCGGTATCGAGCTCGCCGCGGCGCCACCTGATCGAGCAGTTCCTGGAGCTGTTTGTTTGACGTCATTCGATACCCAACAGTAATATAAGTGATTGTGCCCGTAGAACATGACGCCTGTTGAGACGTTCACGCTCGCCGCGTATTTCTTCGTCCTGATCGTCCTCGCCATCTACGGCTGGCACCGGTATTACCTCGTATCTCTACATGAGCAACCGGGACAAAGAGCCGATGCCCGGTCCGCCGCTCGATCCGCTGCCGGTCGTCACCATCCAGCTGCCGCTCTACAACGAGATGTACGTCGCCGATCGCCTGATCGACGCGGTGTGCCGCATCGACTATCCGCGCGAGCTGCTCGAAATCCAGGTGCTGGACGACTCGACCGACGAGACGCGCAGCATCGCCGAGCTGGCGGTGCGCCGCTTCGCCGCCGCAGGGCATCGACATCAAGCTACATCCACCGCGCCGATCGCACCGGCTACAAGGCCGGCGCGCTCGAAGCGGGCCTGAAGGTGCGCGCGCGGCGAGTTCGTCGGCATCTTCGACGCCGACTTCATCCCGACCGCCGACTTCCTCACCAGCCTGATGCCGCACTTCCGCGACCCGAAGGTCGGGATGGTGCAGGCGCGCTGGGGGCACATCAACCAGGACTACTCGCTGCTGACGAAGATCCAGGCGATCCTGCTCGACGGCCACTTCATCCTCGAGCACGGCGGGCGCAACCGCGGCGGGCGCTTCTTCAACTTCAACGGCACCGCCGGCGTCTGGCGGCGCACGGCGATCGACGACGCCGGCGGCTGGCAGCACGACACGCTCACCGAGGATCTCGACCTCAGCTACCGCGCGCAGCTGCGCCGGCTGGCAGTTCGTGTTCGTGCCGGGCGTGATCGCGCCGGCCGAAGTGCCGGTCGAGATGAACGCCTTCAAGTCGCAGCAGCACCGCTGGGCGAAGGGCTCGATCCAGACCTGCCGCAAGCTGCTGCCGCGGATCCTGCGGTCGAACCTGCCGCTCGGCGTGAAGGCCGAAGCGTTCTTCCACCTGACGGCGAACTTCAACTACATCCTGATGTGCGTGCTGTCCATCCTGATGTTCCCGTCGATGGTGATCCGCTACAACATGGGCTGGTACGAGATGATCCTCATCGACGTGCCGCTGTTCTTCGCGGCGACCTTCTCGTTCTGCAACTTCTACATGGTGTGCCAGCGCGAGCTGCACAAGGACTGGGTCGCGCGGCTGAAATTACGTGCCGTTCCTGATGTCGGTCGGCATCGGCCTGTCGGTCAACAACACGCGCGCGGTGTTCGAGGCGCTGTTCAACAAGCAGAGCGAGTTCACGCGCACGCCGAAATTACCACATCGAGGGCGACGGCGACGAATGGGTCGGCAAGAGCTACCGGCAGACGGTCGCCGTGCAGCCGCTCGTCGAGCTCGCGCTCGGCCTGTACTTCACGGCGACGGTGTTCTACGCGCTCGCCAACGGCATCTACGCGACGGTGCCGTTCCTGGTGCTCTTCCAGGTCGGCTTCCTCTACACCGGCCTGCTCTCGATCGTGCAGCAGTACGCCGGCGACGAGGTGGTCGGCCGCGCTGCAACCGGCCAGCAGGGCTCTGGAAGTTAGACGTTAGGAATTAAGAATTCAGTCGTGAAGTCCAAAGTCGCGGTTCATCGCGCGTCACCCCGAGCACCATCCTCTCCGACATCGATCGCCTCGTCGAGCTCGCCGGCGTGTCCGACGCGCTCGCGCGCGGCAAGACGACGATCCTCAAGGACAACATCTCCTGGCACTTTCCGTTTCCGGCGCGCGAACACCACGCCGTGGCAGCTCGAAGGGCACGATCCAGGCGCTCGCGCGGCGCGGCTTCACCGACCAGGTCTGCGTCCAGAACAAGACGGTCGTCACCAACGCGTTCAAGGGCGAGGACCTCAACCACTACGTCCCGATCTTCAAGCGCTACGACGATCCCGGTCCTCTACAACTTCAAGGACGGGGACATGACGTGGGTGCCGCTACGAGCCGAAGGCGCGGATGCGCGTGCTCGACCGCATCTTCCCCGAAGGCATCCACGATCCCCGACTACTTCTTCGGCAAGAACATCGTCCACCTGCCGACGACCAAGTGCCACATCTACACGACCACGACCGGCGCGATGAAGAACGCGTTCGGCGGGCTGCTGAACACGCGGCGGCACTACACCCATTCGTGGATCCACGAGACGCTGGTCGATCTGCTCGCGATCCAGAAGGAGATCCACTCCGGGCCTCTTCGCGATCATGGACGGCACGACCGCCGGCAACGGCCCCGGCCCGCGGACGATGTATCCGGTCGTGAAGAACGTGATGCTGGCGTCGGCCGACCAGGTGGCGATCGACGCGGTGTCGGCGAAGATGATGGGCTTCGATCCGATGTCGATCGCCTACATCCGGCCTCGCGCACGAGGACGGGCTCGGCGTCGGCGATCCGCGAGGCATCGAGATCGTCGGCGACGTCGACGCGGCGCAGGAGAACTGGCAGCTTCCACGTCGGCAAGAACCTGGTGCGCCTCGGCGGCGGCGATCTGATCTGGTTCGGGCCGCTCAAGCGCTTTCAGAAGCTCTTCTTCCACACGCCGCTCGTCAACGGCTTCATCCTCGCCAGCGACGTCTACCACGACTTCTACCGCTGGCCGCTGGTCGACCGGCGCGTGTTCGAGCGGTGGTGCGAGACGACGGAATGGGGCCAGATGTTCCTGCGCTACGCGGAGCACGGGCCGCAGGGTCGCCGGGCGCCCTCGCTGCCGCCGATCGACACCACTGTTCCCACCTCGACCAGAATTCATTAGACTCCACGCGGCTCGTCGAAGGCTTCGTCCTACGACCGTCGCGCGCCGCCTTCGCGCTGAGCGCGCTCCGGCGAGCCTCGCCGAAGCTCGCACAATTCCGCGCGAGCGAGGCGGAAGGCTCGAGCCGAGCGTTCGAAAGGGAGTGCGCCATGAATTACTCGCGCCTCGCATTGCGCCGCTGCAGCCGCCTGGCTGGTCGACGGTCTCTACGGGTTCGTGGTCTACGGCAACCTGATGGCGTCGCAGTTCGCCCTCTATCCGGGCGTCTTCCGGCCGGTCGAGGCCATGAACGCCAACGATGCCGTTTCTGTTCGCCGGACTTCTGCTGACGATGGTGGCCGTCGCGTTCATCTACGCCAAAGGCTACGAAGGCGGAGCGCCGGTGCTCAGGAAGGCGCGCGGTTCGGCGCGTTGTTCGGCCTGTTCATCGCCGGCGATCCGGCTCGGCAACTACGCGGTGCTTCAACATCGGCAGCCGCCTCGCCGGGTCGATGATGATCGCGGGGCTCGTCGAGTGGACCCTCGTCGGCACCGTGATCGGGCTGGTCTACCGTCTGCGCCGTCGGCGTCGAGACGCGCCGCCGGAGTATGATCGACGTCATGACTACGGTCTCGAAGCCCAAAGCGGGCCTTGAAGATACCGTCGCGACCTCGTCGGCCATCTGCTACCTCGATGGCGACCGCGGCGTCCTCGCGCTACTGCGGGTTCGACATCCACGATCTCGCGCGGCACGCCACGTTCGAGGAAGTCTGTTACCTGCTCGTGGCACCGGCGGCTGCCGACGCGCGCCGAGCTCGGCGACCTGCAGTCGCAGCTGGTCGCGGCGCGGCCGCTGCCGGAGCCGGTCCTGCGGCTGATGCGGGCGCTGCCGGCCGGCAACACGATGGACGCGCTGCGGACGCTCACCTCGGCGCTCGGCCACTACGATCCCGACGCGAACGACAACTCGCCGCAGGCGCAACTACCGCAAGGCCGTCCGGCTGACCGCGCAGATCAGCTTCGCTGGTCGCGACGATGGGGCGCCTGAACAAGGGCGGCGGGCCGATCCAGCCGGATCCGGTGCTCGAGCCACGCCGCGAATTTCCTCTACATGCTGACCGGCGAGCGGCCGAGCGCGCTCGCCGACGCGCGCGTTCGACGTCGCGCTGATCCTGCACGCCGACCACGAGCTGAACGCGTCGACGTTCGCGGCGCGCGTCGCGCGCCGCCACGCTCACCGACATCCATTCGGCGATTGTCGGCGCGATCGGCGCGTTGAAGGGGCCGCTGCACGGCGGCGCCAACGCCGACGTCATGCGGCTGCTGCTCGAGATCGGCGCCGACGCGCCGCCGGAGAAGGCCGAAGAGGTGGTGCGCGCGAAGCTGGCGCGCAAGGAGAAGATCCCCGGCTTCGGCCATCGCGTCTACCACACCGAGGATCCGCGCGCGACGCACCTGCGGGAGATGTCGCGCGATCTCGGCCAGCGCGCCGGGCCAGCCGGTCTGGTTCGAGATGTCGCAGCGGATCGAGGCGCTCGTGAAGGCGGAGAAGAAGCTGAACCGCGAACGTCGACTTCTACTCGGCGTCGACCTATCACGCGCTCGGCATCGACATCGATCTGTTCACGCCGATCTTCGCCGTCAGCCGCGTCTCGGGCTGGACCGCGCACGTCCTCGAGCAGTACGCGAACAACCGGCTGATCCGCCCGCGCGCCGAGATACATCGGCCCGGATATCCCGCAGCGCTACCAGCCACTAGAAGCACGCTAGCGCAAATTAAGAGTTAAGAATTAGCGAATTGAGAATTCGTCGCGCCGAATCGGCCACGCATTCTTAATTCGTGAATCCAAATTCTAGTTTCACGGTCCGCTCGACTTGACTCACATTGCGCGGACATCCCTATAGTCCGCCATGCCTCGCATCGTCTATCGATTCCTCGTCATCGCCGTTCTGGCCTCGCGCTGCTCGGCCTTCCCGGCGGCGGCGGGCGCGGACATCACGCGGTTCGACCTGTCCGGCACCGGTCACGGACGGCACCGGCGGCGTGCTGCCCGGGCGTCACCGTCACGCTGAAGAACGCCGACACCGGCTTCAACCGTTCGACGGTGACCGACGCCGAAGGGCGCTACTCGTTCAACGCGGTGCCGCCGACCGGCAAGTGGACGCTGACCGCGGAGCTGCCGGGCTTCGCGACGCAGAACCGCGAGGGGCTCGAGTTCCAGGCCAACACCAGGCCCGAAATCAACTTTCAGCTCGGCGTCGGCGGCGTCCAGGAAGTCGATCACGCGTGCAGCGCCTGTCGCCGCTGGTCCGCACGCGCGAAAGCGAGCTGTCGTCGATCCTCGACGCGAAGCAGGTCGATGCGCTGCCCGACCAACGGCCGCAACTTCCTGTCGCTGCTCGCAGACGTCCGGCAGCGTCGTGCCGACCGGCGCAACGGCAGCAGCGCTGTCTCGGTCAACGGACAGGGCACGCGCATGGCGAACTTCGTCGCCGACGGCGTGTCGATGACCGGCCGCGAGATCCGCACCGTCAACGGCGAGTTCGGCGGCGGCAACGGCCTCTCGCTCGACGTCGTCAAGGAACTGCAGGTGATCACCAACGGGTTCAAGGCCGAGACCGGGCAGACCGGCGCCGGCACGATCAGCGTGGTGACCAAGAGCGGCACGAACACGATCGCCGGCAGCGCCTACGGGTTCTGGCGGCCGACCGATCTGGTCGCCGCGAACCTGCTGACCGGCGCTCAAGACGCACGCAGAAGCGGCAGCAGTTCGGCGGCACGATCGGCGGACCGCTCAAGAAGAACGTCGACGCACTACTTCGCCAACTACGAGGACACCAAGATCGACGATGCGGTCGGTCGTGACCTCGGTGCTGGCGCCCGGCACGTTCCCGACGCCGCAGCGGCAGCAGCAGGGCTTCTTCAAGCTGAACCACCGGTTCAACGACCGCAACGGGCTCGACGCGCGCTACAGCTTCAACCGCAACCGGCAGGAAGGCGCAGAGCGTCGGCGGGCTGAACACCTTCGATCGCCGCAGCAACACCGAAGGGCGGACCGACGCGTTCATCACGTCGCTCGTCACGCAACTTCGGCGCGAACAAGGTGAACGAGGCGCGCTTCCGCTACACCTTCGACGTCGTCGACTTCTATTCGCCGCTGACGGCGTCGAGCGGCGCGGAGTCGCGCACGCCCGACTTCAGCAGCGCGCCGGTCACCGTCACCTACACCGGCGTCGGCAACCTCGGGACCAACCCGTCGTTTCCGCAGAACCTCGTCGAGAAGCGCGCGCAGTGGGTGGATCACTTCTCGGTGGTCAAGCGGCTCGCACCAGCTCAAGGCCGGCGTCGACGTGATCGGATCGTGGCGGTTCGTCACCTTCTTCAACAACTTCGCCGGCACCTACACGTTCGCGCAGGGCGCGAAGTTCCCCGTTCAACGCCAGCGACCCGGCGACGCTTCCCGTTCCAGTTCACGCAGACGTTCGGCGACTCCGGGCCTGAACTTCAAGGACTGCGATGGCGGGCGTGTTCGCGCAGGACGACTGGGAGGTCCGGCGCGGGCTGACGCTGAACGCCGGCGTCCGCTGGGACCAGGACTCGCTGTTCCAGGGGGACAACAACAACTTCGCGCCGCGCGTCGGGTTCGCGTGGAACGTCGGCGGCAGACGCGAAGACGGTGGTCCGCGGCAACACCGGGATCTTCTACGACACGCTCGAGTCGTCCGCGATCAACCGCGAGTCGAACACCGGCCCGGTCGGGCAGACCACGATCGATCTGCGGCAGGGCGATCCGCTGTTCCCGACCTTCCCGAACCGGTTCAGCGCGTTCCCGACCGGCGCGCGCGACGGTGGCGCGCGCCACCGTCTACGTGCCCGATGTTCCAGGGCGCCGATTTCCCGGGCAGCATCGGCGACGAGTTCCCACGCGTCGCGCCGTATTTCTTCAACACCAACGTCGGCGTGCAGCACGAGCTCGGGCCGAACTGGGCGATGTCGGCCGACTACACGCGCGTCTACGGCTACGACCTGCTGGTGACCTGGGACATCAACGCGCCGCCGTTCTTCGCGCTCGGGCCGGGGCAGACGCGGACCGCCGCGCAGGCCAACGCGCTGCGGCCGCTCGGCGTGCCGAACCGCACCGGCGGTCCGTACGGCATCCCGTTCACCGGGTTCCGCAGCCTGTATCTGCAGTTCAACGGCGGGCACACCGGAGTACAACGCGTTGAAGCTCGGGCTGAGCAAGCGCATGTCGCAGCCACTACGCGGCTGCAGGCGAACTACACGCTGGGCCGCGCGCGCGGGGACGTCGACAACTTCCGGCTGAACAACTCGTTCGTGCCGGGGCTGACGGCGCTCGACGGCGATCGCGGCTACCAGTGGGGCCGAGCGACACCGACGTCGCCGCACGTATGTTCGTGGCGAGCGGCACCTACGAGGCGCCGTGCGGGCATCCGCGTCGGCGGGATCCTGTTCGCGCGCTCGGGCTTTCCGTACACGGCGTCGTCGGCGTGGACGCCGACGGCGACGGCTTGCGGGATCGCACCGGAAATGCCGTCGCCACCAGCTACGGCGACCGTCCCGCGAGCCTGAGCCGCAACTCGTTCAGGCTATCCGGCGACCGTGACGCTCGACACCAGCGTCGCCTACGACCTGAAGCTCGTCGGCGACGCAGCGCGTCGAGATCCGGTTCGACGTGTTCAATCTGCTGAACCGGAAGAACATCTCGAGCGCTGAACAACATCATCGGCCTCGATCCGTCCGCGCCGCCGGCGAGCTTCGGCACGGTCACCGCGCGTGCGCGATCAGCGGCAGGCGCAGATCGCCCTGCGCTATCGGTTTCTAGCGGGCGGCGGGCGTAGGGCATGGTAGGGCCGGGCTAGGTCGGGATGCGGTCGCACGACTAGGTGCAGCCGCTTCAGCGGTGCGTCGCTCGAGGCGGCACGGAGCGCGCTTCGCTTCGCGCTGCGAGCAGACCTGCTGCCGGTACTCGGGCGGCGCGACCTGCACGAAGCCGTTCGTAGTCGCGCCGCGCCTCGTCCGACCGCCCCAGATCGAGCGCGGCGCGTGCCGCGCCGAAGAGCGCCTCGGCATAGTCGGGGCGCGCCGTCGAGCGCGGCCCGATAGGCCTTCAGCGCGCGGCCCGGGCTGGCGCGCGAGGAGATAGCCCGTGCCGAGCTCATGTGCGCTTCCGGATACGCAGGATTGCGGGCCAGCGCTTCCAGCGAGACGCGCCTGCGCCGCCGCCTCGTTGCCGGCGCGGCGCTCGATGATCGCCGAGGTTGTAGTACGGTTCGGCGCGTCCCGGCTCCGCGGCGATCGCGCCGGTGAACGCGCGGCGCGCTGCGTCCGCGGCGCCGCGGCGGGCCTCGAGCAGTCCCGAGGCGATTCCACGCATCGGCGTCGGCGTGCCCGATCGTCACGGCCTCCATCAGCGCGTCGCGCGCTTCGTCGAGCCGCCCGTGACGCTCGCGCGATCGCGGCCAGGTTGACGAACGCATCAGGATGACGGAACCGCGCGGCGATGCGCGCGGCGATAGCCGTCGCGCGCCTCCTGCATCGCGTCCGGCGCGGAAGCTGACATCGGCGAGATACTTCATCGCGAGGCCGTTGCCAGGGTCGAGCTGCAGCGCGCGCGCGAACGCCTGCCGCGCGCGCGTCCGGGTCGCGGCCGAGGCGGTCGATCCCGTCTTCGATGGCCGCCCACACCTCGACGCGATCCTTCGGATCGACGGCGCGCGCCGCCGCCGAGGGCAGGCGTCGGCGCCCGAGACGTAGCCGAGGCTGCGGAGCCGTTCGGCCGATTCGCCCGGCGCTGCCCTGGGCAGACGCGAGGTCGCTCCGCGCCCGAGGACGGAGCGCACGCTGCAGGCCGGCGGCGAGCGCGGCGCCGGTCGCCGACACGATTCACGATCTCGCCGGGATCGGCTGTCGAGATCGTACAGCTCGGGTCGCGGCGCCTCGATGAACTTCCACCGGCTCGTCCGCACGGCCGCGCAGCGGGCTCCATCCGAGGAGCACGTTCTGGTGGTACGACTCGGCGTAGGCCGGCCGATCGGGATCGCCGGCCGCGGCGTCCGAGCCGCCGGCTCGGAGCCTGACGAGCGGCAGCAGACTCCGGCCGTCCACGGCGCCGAGCGACGCGCCGGCGACCGCGGCGATGGTCGGCGCCAGATCGGCGGCTTCGACCGGAACCGCGTCACCATCGCGCGGGGTCGCCGCGCCAGGAAGCCTGATGAAGAGCGGCACGCGGATCAGTCGCGTCGTAGAGAAACGTGCCGTGCGTCCGCTCGCCGTGCTCGCCGAGCGACTCGCCATGATCGGCGGCGATGACGATGGCGGTGCGCGGCGGAGAGGGCCGGATTGCTGGAGGTGCTCGAACAGCCGTCCGAGCGCGGCGTCGGTGTAGGCGACCTCGCCGTCATACCGAGCCGCATCGCCGGCGTCGGCGCGGTCGGCGCAAACGGCGGCGGCGGCGTATACGGAGAGTGCGGATCGAACAGGTGCAGCCACGCGAAGAACGGCTGCGACCGGCGCTGATCGATCCACGCGACCGCCGCGCGGACGACCTCGTCCGCCGGGCGTTCGACCGCACCTGGCGCGCGGAGAAAATCGTCGTCGTAGCGATCGAAGCCGCGCGCGAGGCCGGAACGACGCCTGCAGCGGGTAGCCGCCGATGAAGCGCACCGGTCGCGTAGCCGCGGGCGCGCAGCGCCTCGGCGAGGGTCGGCACGCCGGCGCCCAGGCGGAACCCGTCGTTGGTGCGGACGCCGTGCTTCGCGGGATGCAGGCCGGTGAGAATCGTGGCATGCGCCGGAAGCGTGAGCGGAACCTGGGTCACCGCCGCGGTGAAGCGCGTGGCGCCTTCGGCAAAGCGATCGAGCGCGGGGGTCAGCGCCCTCGTGGAGCCGTAGGCATCCAAGGCGGTCGGCGCGCAAGGTATCGATGGTGACGAGGATAATGGGGCCGGCGGCAGGGGACGGCGAGGTCGTCGAGGCAGGCTCGGAGCGACAGGCGACCGAAACGGCAGCGCGAGCGTCTCCCAACTGCAAGAGCGCGAACGCGCGCGCGCAGCGACCATTGGGGATAATCTCTCGACTGTCCAGTCTATAGGAGCACGCATCATGAAACGGGTGTTCGTCCTCGCGATATTCCTCCTCGGCGCCGCCGTGCTCACGCCGGCGCAGGGCGGCAACGTCCTCGTCATCCGCGGCGTCACGCTCATCGACGGCACCGGGCGCGCGTCGGTCGCGAACGCCACCGTCGTGATCGAAGGCAACACCATCAAGGAGGCCGGCGCGCACGCGCAGCGCCAGCCAGCGCCCGCACCATCGACGGCACCGGAAAATTCCTGATCCCCGGGCTGATCGACGCGCGACATCCACCTGCGCGGCGGGCGGGCGCGGCCGCCGCGGCCGATGGCGAGCGCGACGGCATTCGCGCCCTGCAGGGCTACCTCTACTCGGGCGTGACGACGGTCTTCGATGCCGGAACCGGCCGGATGCATCATGGGGCTGCGCGCGAAAGAACGCAGCGGCGCGATTCTCAGCCCGCGGATCTTCGCCACTCGGCGGCGCACCGTCGCCAGCCCGAACGGGCACTGGCGGTCCCTACAACGTCGAAGCGTGGCCCGGCGACCGCAAGCTGCTCGACGAGCACCTCGCGACCAGAGCCGGACCTGGCGAAGATCGGCCAGGATGAGCACGGCTGGGGCACGCGGCCGCAGATCCGGCAGTTGCCCGAGGACCTCCTCGAAAAAATCATCCGCTACTACCACTCGAAGGGCGTGCGGATCATCACTCCACGTGTCGAACGATGCACAACGCCATCGAAGCGATCTACGCGGGCGCCGACACGCTCGCCCATCCGATCATCCAGGCGCCGATGAGCGAGGGAGTACGTGAAGATGATGACGGTCAAGCACGTGCCGACCATCTCGACGCTGACCATCGGCGAGAACTACAGTCCGCGTCGCCGACCACCCGGAGTTCGTCGACCAGCCGCTTATGCGGGACACGCTCGAGGCGGCCGAGCGCCAGATGCTGAAGACGGAAGAATCGGCGAAGCAGAAGGAAAACCGCTGGGCCGCCTGGATGAAGGTGATGACGCCGGTGGCGCAGGACAACATGAAGCGGCTCAACGAGGCCAGCAAGGACATTGTCGCCGCCGGCACGGATCAGTCGTCGGGGCCGGCGCTCCACCGCGAGCTCGAGCTGCTCGTCGGCAGCGGCATCAGCCCCGCCGATCACCATCGTCGATCGCGACGCGCAATGCCGCGCGCGCGCTCGGCAAGCTCGACGAGCTCGGCACGATCGAAGCCGGCAAGCTCGCGCGACCTGGTGCTGTTGAAGGCCGATCCGACCAGGGACATCAACAACGCCAAGCTGGTCGAAATGGTGATCAAGAACGGGCAGGTCATCGACCAGCTCCAAGCTCGATCTGCCGGTCAACCGGCGGACCTCGCACGCAGCAATGAAAGACTGGCGCGACTACAGCCACGTCGTGCCGCGACCACGGAGGATCGCATGCGCTCGCACTCGATGTTCATCGCCGCACTCATCCTGTCGCTGGGCGCGCGCGCCGGGGCGCAGTCCGGTCCGGTCTTCACCGCCGAGGACATGCTGCGCGATTCGCGCGTTCGCGGGCGGCCAGCCGGTGGCGGTCTCGTCAACCGGCCGCTGGATCGCCTACGTGCTGACCGATCGAGACGACGAGTGGAACGTGCAGGAGCCGCGGCCGACCGGATACGTCCACGTGCAGGCGCTGGCCGGCGGCGCGCCCGGCGCGCCGCGCGCGCTGACGTCCGGCGCGGCGCACAGCGCGTTTCCGGTCTGGTCGCCTGACGGCCGGCGCCTCGCGTTCATCCGCGAGGAGCAGGGCCGCGGCCGCGCCGATGGTCTGGGATGCCGAGCGCGACCAGATGACGCCGGTCGGCGACGCGTTCACCGCGCGGATCTACCTCGCGCCGCAGTGGGATCCGTCGGGCAAGGCGCTGATCGTCGCCGCCGCGCTGCCGGATGCCGCCGGTGCAGCCGTATCGCGTGCGATCGGTCAAGAGCACCGACGCGCGCATTCCCGGCGATCAGTTCTTCACCGACGAGCGCAAGGCGATGCTCACCGCGATCGACGTCGCGAGCGGCGCCGTCGACGGCGCTGCACCGGCGCCGATCGTGCTGCGGTCGTTTCGGCTGTCGCCGACCGGCGCGACATGCTGATCTACGTGGCGCCGGATCCGGAGACGCTCGGCGTCATCGGCAAGGAGCAGAACGACACGTTCGTCCTGCCGATCGACGCCGCCGGCGGCGAAGCCGGCGGCCGCCGTGAAGCTTGCCGAGCGTGGCCGCTTCTCCTGGTCGCCCGACGGCGCGCAGTTGCGTCTTCGCGAAGGGCGGCCGGCTGATGGTGCTGCCGGCCGACGGCCGCGCGGCGAGGCCAAGCCGTGGCGCGACAGCTTCACGCTCGCCGACGGGCGAGCCGGTGTGGTCGCCTGACGGCTCGCGCTTCGCCGCGCTGGTCGCCGATCCGTCGGTCACCGATCCGGAGCTCGAGCCGGTCAAGCCGCGGCATGTACGACGGCGCAGCCGTTCATGGACCTCTATGTCGTCGTGGTCGGCCGACGGCTCGTCGACGAACGTGACGAGCGGGTTCGACGATCAGGTCAGCGATCCGGTGTGGAGCCCGGACGGCGCGCGCGCTGTTCTTCCGCGCCGTCAACAACACGACCTACGACGAAACCGGTCTATCGCTACAGCGTCGCGGAGCGAGAAGCTCGAGCCGGTGGTCCGCGGGCCAGGAATCGTGCGGCCGGTTGGCCGCCATGCCGGGCGGCGTGCGTCGTCGTCGGTCGAGGACGCGACGCGCCCGGCCGATCTCTGGATGTTCGGCGCGAGCGGCCAGCGCACGCCGGATCACCGAGCTGAACCCGCAGCTCGCCCGCTTCACGTTCAGCAAGCCGGAGCTGTTCTACTTCCACAACGCCGACGGCGAGCGGCTCGGCGCGCTGCTCTACAAGCCGGCCGGCCTCGCCGCCAACGACAAGGTGCCGGTCATCACCTGGGTCTACGAGAAGCTGACGCCGGGCATCCACCGCTTCGACGCGCGCGACCAGATGTTCATCAGCCACGGCTACGCGATGCTGATGCCGAACGTGAAAGTGAAAGTCGGGCCAGACCGCCGACTCGTTCGAGAAGTGCGTCGTGCCGGCGGTGAACGCCGTCCGCGAGATGGGGTTCACGCAACGGGAAGTTCGGGCTGTGGGGCCACAGCTTCGGCGCCTACGCGACGTCGAACCTGATCACGCGCACCGACATCTTCGCGGCCGCCGTATCGGGCGCGACGCCGCCGGAGCTGTTCCGCAACTGGGCGAGCGGCCGCGACCGCGACTCGCGCAACATCGAAACCGGCCAGGCGCGGATGGGTGGGAGCCCCTTCGAGTTTCCCGAACGCTACCTCTCACAGTCGGCGTTCTTTCACCTCGACAAGGTGCAGCACGCCGGTGCTGATCCTGCACGGCGAGAAGGACCTGACGATTCTCTTCGGGGAAGGCGAGATGATGTTCTACGCGCTCCGCCAGCTCGGGAAGACGCCGCCGAGCTCGTCGGCCTACGCGAACGGCGACCACAGCCTGTCGCGCCACTCGCGCGCCGACGCGCTCGACGTCAACCGGCGGATTCTCGAGTGGTTCGACCGTTATCTCAAGCCGGCCGCCGTGCCAAAGTCGCAGCCGTAACCGGGAGCACGAAAGACACGACGTCAGCATAGTGTCCGGCTTTAGCCGGACCGTGATCCGCGCCGAGTCCGCCTGAAGGCGACACTGCGTTAACTACGGCGGCGGCATCTGCGACTTCAGCGTGCCGACCCGTGACAATGCACTGTCGATCGCCGACGACAGCTCCTGAACACGGAGTATACGCTGCTCGGTCGGCGCGTAGTCGCCCTGCGCGACGTAGTTCTGCAGCGCCGCCATGCGGTTGTTCAGCTTCAGGTCGAACACCAGCATCTGATCGTCGAAGCCGGCGAAGCGCAGCTCGGCGAGATCCTTCTGCACGGCCTCGAGCGCCGCATCGAGGCTGCGCACGGCGGCGCGTTCGCGTCGCGCGCGCCAGGCTCGCCCGCAGCTTCCTGACCTCGTTGACCGCGTCGTGCACCGCCGACACCTTGTCGCGGATCGCGATCAGCAGGTCGAACTGCTCCTGGATGGTCGGTCGACTCTTCGCGTCGCTCTTCGGATCGGCGACGATGCGCAGCGGCTGCGTGAGCGTCTGGCCGCCGGCCCTCATCCGCACCTGGTAGGTGCCGGGCACGGCGACCGGACCGCGCGAGACTGCCGCCGGCGAGAAACGTCCCGCCCTCGAGGCCGCGCGCGTCGGGGTAGCGCATGTCCCAGGCGTAACGGTGCAGGCCCGGCGCTGCCGGCGGGGCCGTTGCGGTCGGCGCTCGATACGCTCTTGATCGACGGCGCCGCGCGGGTCGAGGAACTCGAGCGTCACCTCCTGGGCGCGCGTTCAGCGCAGTACGTGATGATCGGCGCCGGCCGGCGAGGTTCTGCCCGACGCCGGCCGGCGCCGCGGCCGAACCCGGCGCGCCTCGGCGCGCACCGCGTCGCGCGGCGCGAACGAGGTGCGCGGCCGCCGTCGCCACCGTCTCGTCGATGATCGTGCAGCGGCGTCGATGTCGTCGAGCACCCAGAACGCGCGGCCCTGTGTCGCCGCGATGAGATCGCCGTCCTTGATCGCGAGGTCGGTGATCGGCACCACCGGCAGATTGAGCTGGAGCGATTGCCACCGCGCGCCGCCGTCGAGCGAGTAGTAGACGCCGGTCTCGGTGCCGGCGAACAGCAGATCCCTGACGCGTCGGATCCTCGCGAACCGTGCGGACGAAGCTGCGCTCGGGGATGCCCGACGCGATCTGCCTGCCAGCGACTTGCCGTAGTCGGTGGTCTTGAAGATGTGACGGCCGGAAGTCGTCGAGCTGATAGCGGTTCGACCGCGACGTACGCGGTGCCGGCATCGTGCGGCGACGCCTCGATGATGTTCACGCGCGTGAACGGCTGAAGCGCCGGCGGCGTCACGTTCTGCCAGTCGCGGCCGCCGTTGCGCGTCAGCTGCACGAGCCCGTCGTCGGATCCCGTCCAGATGACGCCCTTTTCGCGCTTCGATTCGGCGATCGTGAAGATCGTCGAGTAGTATCCTCGAGCCGGCCGCCCTTCTGCTTCGCCTTGTCGTTGCGCGTGAGGTCGGGGCTGATCGTTTCCCAGCTCTGTCCGCCGTTGGTCGATCGGAACACCACCTGCGCGCCGGCGTACAGCGTGTTGCCGTCGTGCGGCGACACGATGATCGGGTAGGTCCACTGGAAGCGGTAGCTCACGTCCGCGGCCGTCCGGCCGCCGTTGTAGTCGGGCCAGATCGGTCACGTTGCGGGTCTGGCCGGTGCGCTCGTCGTAGCGCGTCATCAGGCCGAAGTAGCTGCCGCCGAAGACGACCGGCGGGTTCGACGGCGTCGGCGCGAGGTAGCCGCTCTCGCCGCCGCCGACCGGGTGCCAGTCGGTCGTCGGTGATGCCGGCGCCGTCGGTCCGGCTCGCAATCGAGACGGTCGTGTTGTCCTGCTGCGATCCGTAGATGCGGTACGGGATGCTGTTGTCGGTGGTCGACCGCGTAGAACTGCGCCGTCGGCTGGTTGTCGAGCGACGCTCCACGTGCGCCCGCCGTTGAACGTGACCGATCGGCGCCGCCGTCGCTGCCGTTCACCATCCGGCAGATGGTCCTTCGGATCGATCCACAGGTCGTGGTAGTCGCTGTGCGGCGTCTGCACTTCGGTGTAGGTCTTCGCCGCCGTCGGTGGACTTGTAGAAGTAGCTTCGCGCAGAAGGTGTAGACCGTGTTCAGCGTCCTGCGGGTCGGCGAAGATGTGGCCGTAGTAGTACTGCCGCGACGTCATGTTGAAGCCGTCGTTCGAGCAGCTGCCACGTCCGCCCGCCGTTGTCCGACCGATAGACGCCGCCCTTGTCGTCGGCTTCGACCGTCGCCCAGACGCGCTGCGGATTCACCGGCGACACGGTGACGCCGATCTTCCCGAGGTTCGCCGGCGGCAGGCCGGCCGTGAGCTTGCTCCACGTCTCGCCGCCGTCGGTGGACTTGTAGAGTGCCGCCGCCGGGGCCGGTGCTCGTGATGTCCCACGGCGTGCGCAGGATCTGCCAGGTGGTCGCGTAGAGCACCTGCGCGGTTCGGACGGATCCATCGTGATGTCCGCGGCGCCGGTCTTGTCGTCCACGAACAGCACCTTCTGCCAGCTCTTGCCGCCGTCCTGCGTCCGGAACACGCCGCGCTCCGTGTTCGGGCCGTACGGATGCCCGACGGCGGCGACGTAGGCGATGTCCGGATTCGTCGGGTGGATGCTGATGCGACCGATCTGGCTCGCTGTCGGACAGGCCGACGTGCGTCCAGGTCTTCCCGGCGTCGGTGGACTTGTAGACCCCGTCGCCGGACGACAGGTTGCCGCGCAGGCACGCCTCGCCCATGCCGACGTAGACGATGTTCGGATTCGACTGCGAGACCGACACCGCGCCGACCGATCCGGTGCGGAAGAAGCCGTCCGACACGTTGTTCCAGGTCGTGCCCGCGTCATCGGTCTTCCAGACGCCGCCGCCGGTCGCGCCCATGTAGTAGACGAGCGGCTGGCTGGCGATGCCGGCGACCGCGGTGACGCGTCCTCCCGGTACGGGCCGATGCTGCGCCAGCGCAGCATCCTCGAGCGCGAATGGCTGCTGGGCGCTGATGATCAGCTGGCTGCCGGCCGCGGCGGCGACCGCCAGCGAGAGGAGGCGTGTCGATCTCATCGTCTTGACCTCATAAACGGCGCTCACTATAGTGCAAATCGTTCTTTCACCTTCCCGTGCGCACGCCCGCGAACACAGATTCTGATGACCAAGCCAATCGATCCGCCGGTGGCGCCTCGGTATGTCAACCCGGCCAGCGCTCGCGCCGCCGCGCGGCTACAGCAACGGCGTGGCCTACGGCGCCGGCCGCTCGGTGCTGTTTCTCTCCGGCCAGATCGGGTGGGACGCGGCCGGCCGCCTCGTCAGCGATCGCTTCGACGCGCAGTTCGACCAGGCGCTCGCCAACCTCGTCGCGATCGTCGCCGCGGCCGGCGGCACGCCGGAGTCGATCAGCAAGCTGACCATCTACGTCCTCGATTGCGCCGATGCGGCGCCGCGCGCAAGGCGATCGGCGACCACTACCAGGCGGCAGCATGGGCCGTCACTATCCGGCGATGACGCTCGTCGAGGTTCGCGCCCTCCTCGAGGCGGGCGCGCGCGTCGAGATCGAGGGATCGCGTGGCTCTGAGCGGCGTGGCCGTCCGAATATGCTGACGCTGCCGCTCTTCGACCCGGCCCACCGCGACCTCGCGTCGCGGTTCGAAGCGCGTTCGCGCGGGACGCCGTCGAGCCGTTCGCCGCGGCGGCCGACGCCGGCGATCCGATCGAGGCGGGGCGCGGGTTCATCGATCAGGCCGCCCGGGCCGGGATGCTGCCGATCTTCGTCGGCGACGGCCGGATGCGCGCCGGCGCTTCGGCCGCTGTGTCTTGCGCGCGAGGCGATCGCCGCCTGCTCCGGTTTTGCCGACTCCGTCTACGCCGTGCAGGGGCGGCGGCTACCCCATCGTGCTGGCCGGGAGCGACCGGCTGAAGCGCGACTACGCCGCTGAAGCGGCACGCGGGACCGCCATCGGCGCGTTCGCGCTGACCGAGCCCGACGCCGGCTCCGATCCGGCCGGCATCACGACGGCAGCACGGCGCGATGGCGACGCCTATGTGATCTCGGGCACCAAGACCTACATCTCGAACGCCGGCCTCGCGTCGTTCTACGTCGTCTTCGCGCGGACCGGCCCGGGCGCCGGATCGAAAGGGCTGTCGGCGTTCGTCGTGGACGCCGCGGCGCCTGGATTCCTGGTCGAGCGCCAGATTCCTCTCCTCGCGCCGCATCCGATCAGGCAACTGCGCTTCGACGAGTGCCGCGTCGCGGCGGATCGACGCCTCGGCGGCGAAGGCGACGAGCTGACGCTGGCGCTCTCGACGCTCGACGTGTTCCGCTCGTCGGTCGGCGCGGCGGCGTGCGGCATCAGCGCCCGAGCGCTGCAGAGGCGGCGGCCCATGCGAGCCAGCGCGCCGTCAGTTCGGGTCGGCGCTGTCGGACTTTCAGGCGACGCGGATCGCGCTCGCCGACATGGCGACCGAACTGGACGCGGCGCGGCTCTCGTCTACCGCGCGGCGTGGACGAAGGACGGCGGCGCCGCCCGCGTCACCCGCGAGTCGTCCATGGCCGAAGCTGTTCGCCACCGAGGCGGCGCAGCGGATCGTCGATCGCGCGGTGCAGATCCACGGCAGCCTCGGCGTCACCCGCGGCACGATCGTCGAACGGCTGTACCGCGAGTGCGAGCGCTGCGCATCTACGAGGGCACGTCGGAAATCCAGCGGCTGGTCATCGCGGAGCAGGTGCTGAAAGGCGCTGCGAGACTGAGCTCTTCTTTGCGTGGGCTTTGCGGGCTGTGCTCAGCTGGCTGAAGCGTCCTTCTGCGCGTGTAGGACGGGTTCAAGACTGACGCGCTGACGCGCGACAGGCCCAGGCTTCCGACGAGCGTCAGCAGTCCGCACGCCACCATCACGATCGCCGGCGCGGTCTCGAGGCCGGTGCTGCGAATCAGGCTGGTCGCCACGAGCGGCGCGGTGCCGCTGAAGATCGTGAAGGCGACGTTGAAGCCGAGCGCGACGCCGCTGAAGCGGACCCGCGTCGGAAAGAGGTCCGTCAGCAGGACCGCGAACGAGCCGTTGACCAGGCTGGCGCAGAGCGCCCGCCAGCACCAGCAGCAGCCGTCGGGTTCAGGCTGCGCCCGGCGAGCGCGGCATAGAACGGAAACGCCAGCGCCGCGAGCGCCGAGCGCGCCGGCGCGCAGCAGCAGCCGCGGGTGCACATGTTCGGCGAGGCGGCCGACCGCCAGAATCCCGAGGGCGTGGACGATGACGCCGATCGTCTGCGAGACGACCGCCTGGCGCGGGTCGTAGCCGAGGACGCCGGACATGTAGGCGGCCATGTGCGCGAAGAACAGGCCGTTGAATCCGGCGGTCGCCGCGAGCCCGGCAGACGCCCACCGCAACCGGCAGGAGATGGGATCGCAGCACCTCGCGAAACGGCTGCCGCGACGCCAGCTGCCTTCATTCGCGCGAACTCCGGCGACTCCTCGAGCGAGCGCCGCAGCGCGAAGCTCAGCCAGCCCGCCGAGCCCGCCGAGCGACGAACGCGATGCGCCAGCCGACGGTCGCCACCACTCGGCCGGCAGCCACGTGCGCACCGCGAGGCTGACCCCGGTCGCCGCCGCGACCCCGAGCGTGACGCACGAGAACACCACGCTGCAGACGAACGGCGCATGCCGCGGCGCGGTTTCGACGACGTAGGTCAGCGCGCCGGGCAGCTCGCCGCCGAGACAGAAGCCCTGCACCAGCCGCAGCGCCACCATCAGCACGCTGGCCGCGGCTCCCCACGCGGCGAATGACGGCACCAGGCCCATGCCGAGCGTCGCGCCCGACATGACGAAGATCGAGATCAGGAAGACGCGCCGCCGGCCGTAGCGATCGCCGAAGTGGCTGAGGACGATGCCGCCGATCGGCCGGGCCAGATATCCGGCGGCGAAGGCGCGCGAACGACACCATCAGCGAAACGAGCGGCGATCGGGTTGGGAAAGATGGCGTCGGCGATGTCCTTGCGCGAAGATGCCGAAGATGACGAAGTCGTAGAACTCGAGCGTGCCGCCGAGGCTGGCGAGCACGACGATGCGCCAGCCCGCCGCGGATACGTGCGCGGCGTCGGTCGGAGCCGGTGGTCTCGGTGTTGGAGCCGTGGCGTCGGTCGCCGTTCATCGGCGCATTATACGGGCGGCGCCCGGCACGCTCAGTCCGCGACAGCCACAGTCACGGAAACCACGAAAGTCACAGCAACCACGAAAGACACGAGACACACGAAACGTCACGATGAAGATTTGCCACCGGAGGCACAGAGGCACAGAGGCGCGCTGGTCAGGATTCGGCGGGACGGCCTGCCTTGCCAGGCCGCTGCGCACGGTCGGATCGAGCCGATAGACGAGCCGGCCGCAGCCATGATCGGTTCGTCTATCCGACTCGATTCGGCCGTGCTGCGCTTCGCGGCGCCCGCCGAATCCGTTGCGGCGCGCCTCAGTCACACCGCCTTTCTGCGTTCTCGGCTTCCGTGGCTCTGTGCCTCCGTGGCCTGATTTCGTGGACGCAATCGCGGCGTGACGCCAGGAATGGGGATAATAGGGAGTTCGGCCTATGGACTGCATGGAACCAAGCCACATCAGAAATTTCTCGGTCATCGCGCACATCGACCACGGCAAGTCGACGCTCGCCGACCGCTTTCTCGAGATCGACCGGCGCCGCTGCAGGCGCGCGAGATGGAAGGCGCAGGTCCTCGACGCGATGGACCTCGAGCGCGAGCGCGGCATCACCATCAAGGCGCACCCGGTCTGCCTGCACTACACGGCCAGGGACGGCGAGGAGTACGTCCTCAACCTGATCGACACGCCGGGCCACGTCGACTTCTCGTACGAGGTCGACGCGGTCGCTGGCCGCCTGCGAAGGCGCGCTGCTGCATCGTCGACGCGTCGCAGGGCGTCGAGGCGCAGACGCTCGCCAACGCCTACCTCGCGGTCGAGAACAACCTCGAGATCATCCCGGTCATCAACAAGATCGATCTGCCCGAGCGCGCAGCCGGAAGAGGCGCGCCGGCAGATCCACCGAGATCATCGGCCTCGACGGCGACCACGCGATCCTCGCCAGCGCGAAGGTCGGCACCGGCGTCCCGGAGATCCTCGAAGCCATCGTCCACCGCCTGCCGCCGCCGGCCGGCGATCCCGACGCGCCGCTCAAGGCGCTGATCTTCGACTCCTGGTACGACCCCTACCGCGGCGTCGTGATCGTCGTCCGCGTGATCGACGGCGTGCTGCGGCCGGGCATGAAGATCCGCCTGATGGCCGAAGGGCAGGACTACGAGTCGCTGCAGGTCGGCATCTTCACGCCGAAAGCGATCGCGGTCGACGAGCTCGGCGTCGGCGAAGTCGGGTTCCTGGTCGCCAACATCAAGAAGATCAGCGACGCGAAGATCGGCGACACGATCACCGAGACCGGCCGGCCGGCGCTCGAGCCGTTTCCCGGCTTCAAGCCGCTGAAGCCGATGGTGTTCGCCGGCTTCTATCCGGTCGAGGGCCACCAGTATCCCGAGCTGCGCGACGCGCTCGAGAAGCTGCGGCTGAACGACGCGTCGTTCTTCTACGAGCCGGAGACGTCGGTCGGCGCTCGGGTTCGGCTTCCGCTGCGGCTTCCTCGGGCTGCTGCACATGGAGATCGTCCAGGAGCGGCTCGAGCGCGAGTTCGACATGGACCTGGTGACGACGGCGCCGGGCGTGCTGTACCGGGTGACGACGACCGACGGCGTCGTGCAGGAGATCGACAGCCCGGCGAAGCTGCCGGACGCCGGGCGCATCAAGATGATCGAGGAGCCGGTCATCACCGCGATGATCCTGACGCCGGCCGAGCACGTCGGCGGCATCCTCAAGCTCTGCCAGGACAAGCGCGGCGTCCAGAAGACGCTCGAGTATCTGGCCTCGGACCGCGTGCTCGTCACCTACGAGCTGCCGTTCAACGAGGTCGTGCTCGACTTCTACGACAAGCTCAAGACGATCTCCCGCGGCTACGCGTCGCTCGATTATCATGTGACCGGCTACTGGCCGTCGCCGCTGGTGAAGCTCGACATCCTGGTGAACGGCGATCCGGTGGACGCGCTGTCGATCATCGTCCACCGCGACATGGCCTACGAGCGCGGCCGCGCTGCTGGCGTCGAAGATGCGCGAGCTGATTCCGCGGCAGATGTTCGAGGTCGCGATTCAGGCGGCGATCGGCGGCCGGATCATCGCCCGCGAGTCGGTCAAGGCGATGCGCAAGAACGTGCTCGCCAAGTGCTACGGCGGCGACATCTCGCGCAAGCGCAAGCTGCTCGAGAAGCAGAAGGAAGGCAAGAAGCGCATGAAGCAGGTCGGCAAGGTGCAGATCCCGCAGGAGGCGTTCCTGGCCGTGCTGAAGATGGGGACGGACAGCGAGTGAGCGCCGATGGCTGACTTCAAGAAGTCGACCGCTGCGCGAGTAGCTTCGAGTCGATCGTCATCGCGGTGATCCTCGCGCTGTTCATCCGCACGTTCGTCGTGCAGGCGTTCAAGATCCCGACCGGCTCGATGGAGGAGAACCTGCTCATCGGCGATCACCTGCTGGTGAACAAGTTCGTCTTCGGCCCGACCGCCGATCGCCGCTCGAGCGCGCGCTGCTGCCGATCGGCGACCATCAAGCGCGGCGACGTCATCGTCTTCAAGTATCCCGAGGAGCCCGAGCGCGACTTCATCAAGCGCGTGATCGGCCTGCCGGGCGAGACGGTCGAAGTGCGCGAGAAGAAGGTCTACATCAACGGCAGGCCGCTCGACGAGCCGTACGTGCATTTCCTGCAGCCGCCGCGCGCCGATTCGGAGCTCCACGAGGTGACGTCGTTCGACGTGCGCGAGCGCTACGGCCCGGTCACCGTGCCGCCGAACCAGTAGCTTCGTGATGGGCGACAACCGCGACAACTCGCAGGACAGCCGCTACTGGGGCTTTCTGCCGCGCGAGAACATCAAGGGCAAGGCGCTCGTGATCTACTGGTCGTACCAGGCCGGAGCGCGAGGACTACCAGGAGGGCGGGCGCCGGCGCGACCGTCAAGGGGCTGGCGTCGGTGTTCGCGCACTTCTTCACGCGCACGCGGTGGGACCGGATGCTGCACCAGATCCACTGATGCGCACCCTGCATCGAAGCTCGCGCTCGTGGCGCTGCTGATCAATGCCTCGTGGCAGCTGTTCTGCGGTCTACTGGTCGCACTTCAAGTTCAGTCGACGCGGTGCAGTGCGACGACCGCAGTTCCGCGGCGACGAAGAGCGAGGAGGCGATCCGCAACCGCATCCTCGAACTGGCTGGCGAGTTCGACGTGCCGGTCACGCGACGAGCCTGACGGCATGCAGGGCAGCCGGCCAGCACCGATCGTCGACAGCGCCTACACCGCGGCCGGTCAAGCTGTTGCCCGGGTATCCTATCCGTGGCAGTTCATCGTGCACACCGACATCAACACTCTGCAGTGACGCTGCCGGCGATCGCGCCGGCTGTAGGCCGCAGCCAGCGCGTCGGCTGCGTCTGCTGCGCCGCGCCGCTTCATCGGACAGCCGGGCGGTCTCGGTCGTGACAGTCATCGACATACGCCGCATCCGAGACGCTGCCGACGTTGATCTCGATGTTCAGCCGCGCGCCCGCGGAGCCGGCGCGCGCACCAGCGCGACGCGCGACGCCGACGTCGCTGGCCGCGGCGCGGTGGCCGTGCGCCGCCGATCGCGTTCGCCTGCGCGAGCGCGGCCGCCGACAGCCGCACGACGCCGAGCGGCATCGTCGGTCGCCGCGCGCAGCGCCTGCTGGATCGCGGCTCTTGCGCGCCGCCTGTTCGTCGGCCGATCGCCTTCGGCAGCTTGTAGGCGGCGACGACCTGATCGTAGGCGGCGGTGTCGGCGTCGATCGCCGCCGTCAGCTGCCGACGGATCGCCGCCAGCGCGGCGCGCGGCCGCCGCCAGCGCCGCCCGGTCGTCGTCGGTCCCGCCGCGGGTCTTCGGCAGGCCCGCCACCATCATCAGGAGCGACGCGCCCACCGCCGACGCCGAGCGCCGCGGCCGATCCGCCGCCGGGCGTGGGTCGGTGGAGCTGAAGGCCGTCCAGCAGATCGCGAAGCCGACGTATCAGCGAGCAATCGCGCGACAGATCTTCCCTTCTTGATCACCGCGCGGATCGTCGCGGCGCCGGCGCGGACCAGATCGATCGCCGGGCCGTCCACGATCACCGCGTCCATCTGCTTGCCAGGCTCGAGGCTGCCGACGCGGGCATGGCGATCGAGCGAGTACGCGGCGTTGATGGTCGCGCGCGACCAGCGCCTCCTCGAAGGTCAGGTTCATGCCGAAGCAGCCGAGCGCCATCGCGAACGGCATCGACGGCGAGAAGCCGGCGCCGGGGTTGACGTCGGTGGCGAGCGCGACGGCGACGCCGCGGTCGATCAGCATGCGGCCCGGCGCGAAGCGCCCGAGCTTCAGGTAGAACGACGCGATCGGCAGCAGCGTCGCGACGACCCCGGCCGCCGCCAGCCCGCGCGGCGCCGGCCTCGTCGACGAAGATCAGATGATCCGCCGACCGCACGGCGAGATCGGCGGCGACCGTCGATCCGCCGCTCAGCCCGAACTCGTCGGCGTGGATCCGCAGCTTCATCCCGGCGGCGCGCCCGGCCTGCAGGATCTCGCGCGACTCGTCCGCGCGTGAACACGCCCGTGCTCGCAGAACACGTCGCACCACTCGGCGAGCCCCTCGCGCGCGACGGCCGGGATCATCTCGCCGACCACGAGATCGACGTAGCGCGCCGGTCGTCGCGATGCTCGACCGGCACCTCGTGGGCGCCCATGAACGTCGGCGAGATCTCGATGTCGTGATCCGCGGCCAGGGCCCGGATCACCTCGAGCATCTTCAGCTCGCCGTCGGTCGTCAGCGCGTAGCCGCTCTTCGCTTCGCACGTCGTCGTGCCGCAGCGGAGCATCTCGTCGAGCCGATGGCGCGTGGCGGCGGCGAGCGCGGCTTCGCTCGCCGCGCGCGTGGCGACGACGGTGCCCAGGATGCCGCCGCCTTCGGCGGCGATCTCGGCGTAGGTCGTGCCGGACAGGCGCCGGCGCAGCTCCTCGCGCCGGTCGCCGGCAAAGACGACGTGCGTGTGCGGATCGACGAAGCCGGGGACCACGGCGCCGCCGTGCGCGTCGATGACGACGGCGTCAGGCGCGAGCTGCGACCTCGCGCTGCGAGCAGGCTCTCGACGCCGATGAAGACGATGCGCCCCTCGGCGCGCGGCGATGGCGGCGCGCGGCATCGGACCGGCATCGCCCTGAGCGGCGCCGCGTCGCGGCGCCGGGCCGGCGCAGGTCAGCACTTCGAGGGTATTGCGAATCAGGAAGTCGGCGGCACGCATCTATTCGTAGGCGCGACGCGGCTCAAGCGCTCAAGGTTCAACTCAGCGCCACGCAAGCGTCTGCCAGCAGTCGCTGAGCGTTGAGCGCTTGAAGGTTGAGCGTTTCAAGACGCTGGCGAGCGTCAGCGCGCACCTGCTCGGCGGTGACGCCCGCCAGCGCGACGCGCTTCCGGCGGCGCGATCGCCGCTGACGATGCTGAATGCGCGTTTGGGGATGTGGAAGAGGTCGGCGAGGTAGGCGATCAGGGCGTCGTTGGCGGCGCCTTCAACCGGCGGGGCGGCGATGCGCACGACGAGCGCGTTGTCGCGGGTGCCGCCGGATTCGGTTTTCCGGCGCGCGGGATGACGCGGACGTCGATTTCGACGCCCGCGTCGGTCTCACGAATCAGGGGAGGCCTTGCGCACGCCGCGGCTGGTGCGCCTCGGCGTCCTCGACGACGGTGAAGCGCGGGCGGTGCTGGCAGGATCTTGTCCTCGCGCTCGCGCGCTTCCTGCTCGCGGACGAACTCGAGGGTGTTCTTCAGCGTCGAGATCGTCGCTTCGAGCGACGTCTCCGCGTCGCGGCGCTTGAGCCTCAGGCCGTCGATCTCGCGCTGGATGTCCTCGAGCCGCGCCTGCGTCTTCTCGAGCAGCAGTTCGGACCGTCCTTCGGCGTCGCGGATGATCCGGCCGCTTCCACCTCGGCGTTGGCCCGGATGTCGTCGCCAGCTTCTGGGCGTTGGCCCTGATGTCGTCCGACAGCTTCTGGGCCGTCGTCAACGTGCTCTGCAGGTTCTTCTCGTGCTCGCGGTGCTGCGCGAGGGCCGCCTCCGTCCGCATGAGCTCCTGGCGAAGCTGGTCTGTTTCGCGCAGCGCCTGCTCGTAGTCGTCGGCGACGGCCGACCAGGAACGAGGCGACCTCCACCGGGTCGAAACCGCGGAATTTCTTGCGAAAACGCTGCTGTCGAAGGTCGAGCGGGCTGACATTCATACGCGATCCATCTCCCGCTCCGGCTTATCGGACGGAGTGCGCGGCGTCGACAGACCGGGGTTCACAGATAGGTCCGGCTGCCGAAGACCGCGGTCCCGACCCGGACGAGCGTGGCGCCCTCCTCGATGGCCACCTCGAAGTCGTGGCTCATCCCCATGGACAGCTCCGGTCAGCATCGACGGCGTCCACGCCCCGCGCCAGCAGCCGGCTCGCGAACGTCGCGCAAGGCTCGGAAATACGGGCGCACGGCGTCCGGATCCTCGACCGCCGGCGGCAGGAGCATCAGCCCGACGACGCGCACCGCACGCGCCGATCCGCGGCGGCGTCGAAGATCGCCGCCAGCTCGTCCTCGCGGGCGCCGTGCTTGGTCGCCTCCCGGCCAGGTCCACCTGGACGAGCAGGTCGAGCGTGCGGCCCGCCGGCGCCGACCGCTTCGTCGAGCTTCTCGATCAGCGCCGGCGCTGTCGATCGAGTGGACGACGTCGAAGCGTGCGGCTTTCTTCGCCTTGTTCGACTGGAGGTGTCCGAGCAGGTGCCACCGGAGCGGCAGGTCGGACAGCTGGTCCATCTTCTGGAGCGCTTCCTGGACCTTGTTTTCGCCGAAGTCGATCTGGCCGGCGTCGGCGAGGGCGCGCACGTACTCCGCCGGGAAGGTTTTCGAGACGGCGACGAGCCGGATGGAGGCGGGATCGCGCCCGGCCCGGCCGGCCGCCCGCTCGATTCGCGAGCGGACATCAGCCAGCCGGGCCCGGAGCGCAGCAGCGTCGATCACTATTTCTTCAGCGAGCCGAGGATCCCCTTCGCGGTGGCCGCGTTCGGCCCGTCCGGCGCGAGCTTGAGATAGGTTTCGAACTCGGTCGGTGGCGCCGGCGAGGTTGCCCCTCGTTCACCATCGCCATCCCGAGCTGATAGTGCGATTCGGCGTGGTTCGGGTTCGCGGCGATCGCGCCTTCGAACTGCTTCTTCGCGTCGGCGATCTTGCCGGCGTTCCACAGGATGACGCCCTGGTTGAACAGCGCGTCGGCGTTGCCGCCGCCGCCGCCGGCTGCGGCGCGCCGCCGCTCGAGCTCCATCGCCTTCGCGCTCGCCGTCGCCGCCTGATCGAACTTCCGCGTGGCGTTGTAGACGTTCGCCAGGCCGCTGTAGGCTTCGGCGTAGTCGGGCTTGATCTCGATCGCTTTCTTGTACGCCGCTTCCGGCCTTGTCGTAGTCCTTCTTCTGCGACTCCGAGTAGGCGATGTTGTAGTAGCAGTCGTAGCAGTTCGGCGTTCAGCGCCGCCGAGGCCGTGAACTTGGCAATCGCGTCGTCGTGGTTGCCGGCCCGGCTGGCGGCCACGCCTTCCTCGAAGGCCTTCTTCAACTCGGCGTTCTTCGCCGCCGTTTCCTTCGATGGCCGCCGCCGACGGCGCCGCCGGCGCCGAGCACGAGGTTGACCTCGGCCGGCCGGCTGATGCTGACGCGCGCGTCGGCGGTGATTCGAGCTGAGCTTGTCCTTCTCGGCGGTCACCTTGTAGCGGACCGCCCTGCAGGCCGATCTGGATGAACTCGCCCTTCTTGTTCGACTTGGTTTCGAAGTGGCGGCTGACGCCTTCCGACATGTCGATGGTGACCTTCGCGCCCTCGACCGGCTGACCCGGCGCGTCCTTGCACGACGCCTTTGATCATCCCGGTGGACTGGGCAGCGGCCGGCTACCGCGAGCGCCAGGCTCAAGCCTGCGACGCACGCGACCAGCCACGGAAGCCGGCCGTTCAATCGGCGGACCATGGATTCCTCCTGGAAAAAGAG
>ERZ1370068.6064-contig-5061_pt1 | contig 62703 bp, 90 predicted proteins | sample MGYA00561227_ERZ1370068 | MGnify/ENA primary metagenome ERZ1370068 (study PRJEB38410, sample SAMEA6850437) | metagenome | study: Metagenomic assessment of the ecological functions of the soil: analysis of the soil microbiota associated with the...
GTAATAACTGGATTCGAAGTTACGTATTATCTTCCGGCGGCCGCAGGCGTCAGCGCCAATTCACGCTTTGCCATTCGGCATCATCGCGGCAGCCGCGCTGCAGCGCAGGAGTTCCTCGCCAGCCGCTGGTCGAGGTCTGGAAGTGATCCGGCCCAAGACGCCGAAGCTCGCGGGCGGGCTATCAGCTCTCGGTCACCGCGCATGCGCGCCTCACCGGTCCGACGATCGCGAGTCCGTCGCTGCCCGGCGGCAACGTGGCAAACGCGCACACGGCGTCGATCCGCTCTCCGGTGCGCCGAACGGCTTCAGCGTGCTTCGCGGCGACATCCTCAACGACGGGAGCCGAAGCTTTCTTCAACAACGAGATGGGCCCGACGGCACGCCGAACCGGAAGGTGCCCGTCACGCGTGTTGATTTCGCCGGCTACGGCGCTGACGCGTTCAGCAAGTGGTTCAACCCGAAGTGCGATCGCGACCGCGGCAGCCAGGTGCGATTCGACGCCGCTGGTCAGTCGCCTGGCGTACGAGGTCGTGCAGATCGCAAGCATTCTCTATCCGTGGGCGGTGCATGTCCGTCCGCACGATCACGATCGAGCGTCTGCGCGACGCGATGGTCGTGCGCGACCGGACAGGCTGGGTGCGCGACAGGCCCCGGCGTCATCGATATCCCGACCTGATCCGTTGATCCTGCACCTCCGCCCCCGGCTGACCAAGATTGAGACGTCACCAGGCGGCGTGCGTGAAGGGCGCTCTACAACGTCCGCCGCATCCGCGAAACGGGCCGCGTGATCAGAAGACGCTGCACGAGCCGATCGAGTTGCTCGAAGGTCGCTTCGACGCCGGACATGCAGATCGAAGGCGTGATCGCCGGGCAGATCCCGGATACGACCTCGTGCCGAGCATCGATCAGGTGGGCTATGTGCAGCGCCTGGCAGGGTCATGCGCTCATGCCCGAAGCTGGCGACGATCGTCGCGGAGGAGGCGCGATCGGCGGGCCGGTGAACTGCGAGATCGAGCTCGCGGAGTCGGCACAGCACATGCACGTCGTGCGCGTCGACGTGGACACCTCGCGCCGCGGCGCCCGGATCATTCAGAGTTTGGCCGCGGCCGCGGCGAGGAGGGTCGCTCGGCTGCCGCACGACGGCGCGTCGTGGTCGGTCGCGCGACGGCAGACGAGCGCGGATGAGTTCGAGCCCGTCGATCCGATCGCGGCACGCCGTTCATTCGTCAGGCAGAGCGTCCGCGCCGGGCAGCTGGTCAGCCGCATTCTACCGGATCGCGGATCCGAGAGACCTGCTCGTCGAGAGCAGCCCGTCGCTCGAGTTCGGTCTGTTGCAGTCGTCCGACGGCCATCAGTTCCTGCTGCCGCGGCCGCGGATCGCGCTCGGCGCCACGGCGATCACGAGCACCGAGGTCGCGCTGCTCGCCGACGCGTACGCGCGATCGGTGTCAGCAGGATTGTTCCGCGAAAGTCCGGGTGCTTCACCGGGGCCCGCGCCGGCGGCGAGCTGCAGATCGTCGCGGGCGGCAAGTACCGCCTCGGTCCGGCGACAACCGCGGCTTCGCCAACATCGCCGGCGGCGAGCGCGAGATCATCGGCGGCTCGGCACTCGGCGATCCGCGCGCAGTACACGGGGCCCATCAAGTACACGCTCGATCCCGGCGCTCGCCAAAGCGTGGTCGGTCGCCGTCGACGCCGTGACGACCGTCGCTCGATCTCGGTCCGTTCATCGACCTGATGGGCGTCAAGCACAACGTTGCAGACCTGAATGTTGATGAGGAGGTGGACCAGGATAGCCCCAAGGCAAGCCACATGGAGGTCTCTTTAAACGACACGCGCCCCCCTGTAGGGGACGCGCTGGGCGCGGACCGCAACGGGGAGGCCCAGGCCGGTCAAAAGCCGCACTGCCGCAATTTCTTGTCATTCCGGACGGCACCTGGGGGTAGGCTGCAGCAGCATGCAGATCCTTCGTAACTACATCCTCAGGCAGCACCTGGTTCCATTTCTTCTCGGTTTCGGCGTGGTGACGTTCATCCTGGAGATGGACGTGCTGTTCGATTACCTGGACCTCATCGTCAATCGAGGGGTTCCGGCGGGCGTCGTCGGGCAGCTGTTCCTGCATGTCCCTGGGCTACATCGTGGCCCTGTCGATCACCCTGCGCCGTCCTGGTGGCGGTGCTGATGACCTTCGGTAGGCTCTCTCAGGACAACGAGATAACCGCCCTGAGGGCCAGCGGCGTCAATCTCGGCATCGTCCTGGTCGGCCCGCTGGCGGCCGCGGTCGTGGTCGGCGGCGGGCTCGATCGTTGTTCAACAACTACGTGCTGCCCGAGTCGAATCACGCCTTCGCCGGGCTGCTGATCGACATCGAGCAAGCATGCGACCGACCGTGAAGCTCCAGGAGGGCGTGTTCGTCACCGACTTCCCGGGCTACAACCTGCTGGTCGCAGCGGGTGAACGGCCGCACCAGCGAGATGAAGGGCATCACGCTCTACCAGATGAACCCGACCGGGCCCCCGACGACGATCCTGGCCCGCGAACGGCAGCCTCCGCTACACGCCCGACGGCGGCACCGCCGATGCTCGACGCTCACGACGGCGAGATCCACGAGGTGCCCGACCGAGGCGCCGGGCGAGCGGTCGCGCGCAAGTACCGCCGGCTCGATGTTCAAGACCCACGTCATCTACATCGCCGGCGGGCCGGCGGCATGCTCGAGCGCACGGTCGGCTACGCGCGCAGCGATCGCGAGATGAGCGCGAGCGAGCTCTGATCGCACGAGCGCGAAAGGTCGCAAGCAATATCGACGACGAGCGTCAAGCGCGCGTCGACCGGCTGACGCGCAGCTCGGCGTCAGCCCGGCGCGGAGCTTCAGCGAGCTCGCGCCCGACGCGGCCGCGCGTGGCTCGCCGGCCATCGCGGCGCTCGCGCTGGCGACGGCGCCGCGTCGCCGCCGCGTCGGACTTCGGCGAGCGGTCGGCTCGCGCTCAAGAACGAGATCGAGATGTGGTCGATCGAGCGCGACGCGCTGCTCACAGCGCATCGCCGGACTGTCGGTCGAGATCCACAAGAAGTTCTCGCTGCCGGCGGCGTGCATCGTGTTCGTGCTCGTCGGCGCGCCGCTCGGCATGCGCGTGCGGCGCGCGGGTCCGGCGGTGGCGTTCGTGTCGGTGGCGTTCTTCCTGTTCTACTACCTGTGCCTCGTCGGCGGCGAGGAGCTGGCGAACCGGCTGCTGCTGCCGCCGTGGCTCGCGATGTGGCTCGCCGAACATCGTCATCGGGGTCTGGGGCGTGCACCTGGACGCTCAAGGCGTGCGAGCTCGGCGCGCCAGGCGACGCGCGCTCGCCGGCGCCTCGCGGCGGCGCGCGGCTGACCGCGTGAAGATCCTCGACCGCTACCTGCTGCGCGAGTTCCTGACCTACCTCGCGCTCGGACTCGTCGGCTTCATCGTGATCTTCATCGTCGTCGACCTCATCGAGAAGGCCGACGTGTTCCTCGACCACCAGGCGCCGCTCGCGCTCGTCGACGCAGTTCTACCTGTACCGCGCGCCCGAGGTCGTCGTGCAGGTGCTGCCGGTGGCGCTGCTGCTCGCGACGTTCCTCGGCGCTCGGCCAGCTCAACAAGTTCGGCGAGCTCACCGGCGATGCGCACCGCCGGGCTCTCGCTGCTGCGCATCCTGCGCGCCCGTGTTCGGCTGTCGCGCGTCGCCGTGGTCGTCGGGGCTCCTGCTCGGCGAGTTCGTGGTGCCGCGCCGCGAACCGCGAGCGCGACCGGATCTACGACGAGCAGATCCAGAACGCGTGAAGCAGCGACGCAGCGCGCGAGCGCGCCGACGTCACCTACCTCGGGCGCGGCGGGCGCATCTTCTACATCCGGCTCTACGACCGGTCGCGGCTCAGCGGATGCAGGACGTGTCGCTGTTCGAGAGTTCTCCACGGCGAGCTGATGCGCCGGATCGACGCCGCGGACGCGAGCGTGGGACGGCCACCGCTGGGTGTTCCACGAACGGCTACATGCGCACGTTCGAGGACGGCGACGAGCGAGCGCGAAGCCGTTCGAGCGCCATGGCCGTCGACGGCATCGCCGAGCGGCCCGAGGACTTCGCCAAGGACATGCCGCAGCCCGGCGGAGATGAACTCTCCTGGAGCTGCGCGGCGTACGTCGATCGCCTGCGCGCGAGCGGCGCGCGCGTCGAGAACTACCTCGTCGACCTGCACCTGAAGCTGGCGTTCCCGCTCGTCAACTTCATCGTCGTGCTGATCGGCGCATCGCTCGCGACGCGCGCTGCGCGTCGCAGGGCGCGGCGCTGGGCTTCGGCCTGTCGGTGCGTGATCGCGTTCCTCTACTACGCGTTCATGCGCACCGGACAGGCGCTCGGCCACAACGGGCGCGCTGCCGCCGTATCGTCGCGGCGTGGCTCGGGCGACATGGTGTTCGGCCGTCATCGGCGATCGTGATGCTGGCCGCGCGCGCAGCGTCGCTGACCGCGCAGTTACCTGCGTTCAAACGGCGAACGCGCGCGGTCGATCGAGTCCAGCTCGGCGCAGAACGCGACGTCGCGTACGAACTCGGGGCCCAGGGCGCTCAGCTCGCGCGCGTGTGACGAGCCCACGACCGCCGCCGCGCACCTCCGCCCGCGTCGCGCGGCGCGAACGCCGACCGCCACGCGTGCCGCCGCGCCGTCGAGCGCGCCCCGCGCGCCACGAGCCCGGCCGCGAGATAACCCGCGCACGCGGCGTCCTCGAGGGCGAAGCGGCCGAGCTTCCCGCGCGCACACCAGCACGACGTGCGCCGCCGCGCGAGGCGCTCGAGCCACCGCGGTCGCGTTCACGAACGCCGCGAGCAGCGTGCGCGCGCGCTCCCGCCGCCCGCGCCATCGCCGCCGAGCCGTTGGTCGAGGCGAACAGCGAGCGTGCGCCCGCCGACTCGCTCGGGGCGTGTATTCGAACGGGGAGTTGCCGAGATCGAAGCCCGGCAGGATGCGACCTCCGCGCTCGCCGCACAGAAGCGCGCCCGGCTCGCGCGCCGGCGTCGCCCGCGCGGCCTCGGGGCTCCGATCGCGTGCACGCGCGCGCGCCGTGCGCGAGCGCTACCGTGAGCGTCGTGGTCGCGCGCAGCACGTCGATGACGACGGCGCCGTCGCGTCGGAGGGAACGGGATGCAGGCCAGGCGCGAGCAGGACGCGGACGCGCACCGCGATCGATCAGCCGCCGCGCTTGCGCCGGCGTGGAGCCTTGGCCGCGCCGTCACCGCTCGGCGCGCCGTCGCCGGCGCCGACCCGCACCGTCTCGCCGGCAACGTCCTCCGTGAGCGCTTCCTTCGCGGGCGGCGTGCCCGCGGGCTTGAGCAGCTCCTCGACGAAGTGCGTGTCGAGGTCGCCCTTCTGGAAGCGCGGGTGGCGCAGCGCGAGGCGGTGGAACGGGATCGTCGTCTTGATGCCCTCGACGATCATCTCGTCGAGCGCGATCTCCATGCGCCGCAGCGCCTCGTCGCGCGACTTCCCGTACGCGATCAGCTTGCCGATCATCGAGTCGTAGTAGCGGCGGCACGGTGTAGCCGGCGTAGACGTGGCTGTCGACGCGAATGCCCGGCCCGCCGGGCTTGTACCAGTACGTGATCGTGCCCGGGCTCGGCCGGAAGCCGTGCTCGTGAGTCCTCGGCGTTGATGCGGCACTCGATCGCGTGCCCGCGCCACTCGATGTCCTCCTGCTTGAGCGACAGCGTTCTCGCCGGCGGCGACGCGGATCTGCTCCTTCACGAGATCGAGGCCGGTGACCTCCTCGGTGACCGGGTGCTCGACCTGGATGCGCGTGTTCATCTCCATGAAGTAGAACGTGCCGTCCTGGTCGAACAGGAACTCCATCGTGCCCGGCGTTCAGGTAGCCGATCGACTGCGCCCCGCGCACCGCCAGCCTCGCCGACCTGCTTGCGCTGCTCCGGCGTCAGGAACGGGCTCGGCGCCTCTTCGATCAGCTTCTGGTGGTTGCGCTGCACCGAGCACTCGCGCTCGCCGAGGTGGATCAGGTTGCCGTGCGCAGTCGCCGAACAGCTGGAACTCGATGTGGCGGGGCGTGCGATGTAGCTCTCGAGGTAGACGCGCGTTGTTGTTGAACGCCGCGCCGCGCCTCGGCCTGCGCGATGCCGAAGCTCGAGCGCAGCGACTTCTCGTCCCACGCCACGCGCATGCCGCGACCGCCGCCGCCCGCCGTGGCCTTGATGATCACCGGGTAGCCGATCTGGCTGCCGCGAGTGCTCGCGCCTCGTCGACGTCGGCGAGCGTGCCCTCGCTGCCCGGCACGAGCGGCAGGCCCGCCGCCGCCATGGTGCTGCCGCGCGACCGCCTTGTCGCCCATCTGCGCGGATCATCTCGGGCGTCGGGCCGATGAACGTGAACCCGCTCGAGGCGCACACCTCGGCGAAGTGCGCGTTCTCGGACAGGAAGCCATAGCCGGGATGGATCGCGTCGGCGCCGGTCACCTCGGCCGCGGAGATCAGGCGCGCGATGTGGTTGTAGGACTGCGCGGGCGCCGGCGGCCCGATGCACACGGACTCGTCCGCGAGGCGCACGTGCAGGCTGTCGCGGTCCGCCTGGCTGAACACGGCGACGGTCGAGATCTCGAGCTCGCGGCAGGCGCGGATGACGCGCAGCGCGATCTCACCCCGGTTGGCGATCAGGACCTTTCGGAACATGCCGCCAGTCTCAGGCCATCCAGTCCGGCGGTGTCGCGCCGACCTTCGTGGAGCCCATCTCACCCGACGTCTTCGGCGGACGTGCGGGCTCCGCGCCCAGCCCACCCTGCGGCGTCGACTCGCGCCCTTCTCGACCGAGGCGCCACGTGCGATCCGACGCGTTCTCGATGCCCTTGAGCTTGAGCAGCAGCTCGTTCGGATGGTTGCAGTTCTTGAGCGCCTCCTGCTCGGTGATCAAGCCCTCGCTTGAGCAGGCCGAGCACCGACTGGTCGAACGTCTGCATGCCGTACTCGGTCATTCCCTCGGCGACGATGCGTGTGGATGAGCGGGATCTTCTCCGGGTTGAGGAAGTACTCACGGATCGTCGGCGTGCTGACCATCGATCTCGACCGCGGGCACGCGTCCCTTGCCGTCCGCGCGCGGGATCAGGCGCTGCGAGATCGACGGCGGTCAGGTTGGACGCGATCGACAGCCGGACCTCGTCGTGCTGGTGCGGCGGATAGAACGAGATGATGCGCTGCAACGTCTGCACGACGTCGGTGGTGTGAAGGCTCGACATGATCGAAGTGGCCCGTGTCGGCCGCCATCAGCGACGTGCGCATGGTCTCCAGGTCGCGAACCTCGCCGACCATGATGATGTCGGGGTCCTGCCGGAGCACGTACGCGAGGCCGTCGGCGAACGACAGCGTGTCGAGGCCGATCTCGCGCTGGTGGATGAACGACTGCCGGTCGACGTGGAGGAACTCGATCGGGTCCTCGACCGAGATGATGTTGCGGGTCGTGACCCGGTTGATCGTGTCGATCATCGCCGCCAGCGTCGTCGACTTGCCCGGCGCCGGTGCGACCGGTGACGAGGATCAGGCCGCGGGACGAGAACGCCAGGTCGCGGACCACGTTCGGCAGCTGGAGCTCCTCGATGCTGGGCACCTGGACCGGGACGTGGCGCGAGCGCGACCGCCGGGGTTCCGCGCTGCATGAAGATGTTGGCGCGGAAGCGCGCCAGGCCGGAGACGCCGAACGCGAAGTCGATCTCGTTGGATGCGAGGAGAAGTATTGGCGCTGCTCTTCGCTCAGCAGCTGGTCGCAGACTTCGCGCAGCTCTTGCGCGCTCGGCGCGCGATCCTCCAGCGTGTAGAGGACGCCGTCCACGCGGACGACCGGCGGCGTGCCCGCCTTCAGATGCAGGTCGCTGGCGCGCATCCCGATCATCTTCTCGAGCACTGAGCGAATGTTCATGTCTACTTCCCGGCTGCGACCCCGGAGTCGCCCCTTACACCGGCTCGATCAGGAACAGCTTCTGTCCGAACTCCACCGGTTGGGCATTCTCGACGAGGATCTGGACGATTCGGCCCCGCACTTCCGACTCGATCTCGTTCATGAGCTTCATGGCCTCGACGATGCAGACGGTCTGTCCGACTTCGACGGAATCGCCCGCCTCGACGTACGGATCGGCGTCGGGCGCGGGCGCCCGATAGAACGTCCCGACCATCGGAGACGTGATCGCGACGGATTTCTCCGTCTCGACACTGGCACTCGGGTTGCCGGCGGGCCCCGCCTTGCGGTCCCCTGCGGCCGCGCGCGCCTCCGGCGTCATCGCCGGCATCGCGACCGCCATCGGACCGCTCGCGTGCGCCGCAATGCGTACCGTTCGGCCCCTGAGCTCAGTTCGAGCTCGCCGATTCCCGGTTCGCTGTACGAGGCGAATGAGCTGCCGCAACTCCGTCAGCTCCGTCGCCCCGAGCAGCGTTCCGCGTGGGGTATCGGCCTGGCGGGGACTCGACTTCAGCGCTTTGGAGGCTCGGGCGCGACGAGACGGCCGGCGGCTGAGGCATCGGACGGGCCTCCTTGAGGTGGCCGGCCAGGGCGCGAAGACCCAGGAGGTAGCTGTCGGCGCCGAAGCCCTGCACGACGCCCAAGGCCACACCCGAAATCAGCGAGCTTCGCCGGAAAGGCTCGCGCGCGCGCCGGGTTGGTGAGGTGGACTTCGACCACGGGGCGGTCGACGGCCGTGAGCGCGTCTCTCAGGGCGACGCTCGTGTGGGTGAGGCCCGCGGGGTTGATCAGGATGCCGCTCACGCGGGGCTGCGAACCGTACACGGCGTCGATCAGCACACCCTCGTGGTTGCTCTGACGGCACTCGAGCTCGCAACCGAGCTGCGGCGCGAGCTCGTGGAGCCGGCGTTCGATGTCGGCGAGCGACGCGCGGCCGTACTCATTGGGCTCGCGTGTCCCCAGAGCGTTCAAGTTCGGACCATGAAGTACCAGGATGTGGTGCATCAGGTCCGCGCCCCAACCTCCTTCAACGCCGCCATGACCCGGCGACGGGGAATCAGGCGCGGCACGCTAGCATGGCCTATCTGGGGCGTCAACACCCAGCGGTTGCGCCGGTTGCGGCGCTTCTTGTCCGACTCCATCGCGGCCAGCAACGCGCGCGTCGACAGCGGCAGGAATGCGTCGCGGCAGGCCGAGCGCATCGAGCAGGGCGGTGATGCGCCGGCCATGGCGCGGCGCGAGTCGCGCGTGTGCGAGCGACAAGGCGACCGCGACCCGCATGCCGATGGCGACCGCCTCGCCGTGGCGCAGGCGACGATAGTCGAGCACCCGCTCGATCGCGTGGCCCGTGGTGTGGCCGAAGTTGAGCGCCGTGCGCGGGCCGTCGGCCCGCTCGCGCTCGTCGGTGCGGACGATCCGGGCCTTGGCGCGCACCGAGCGCCACACCGCCTCTTCATAGGCGGCGAGGTCCAGGGCCTCGAGCCTCGCGACGTGACGCTCGAGCCACGCGAACAGGGCGCGGTCGGCGATGACGCCGCACTTCACGACCTCGGCGAGCCCCGCGCGTCGCTCGCGCTCGGGCAGCGTCGCGAGCGCCTCGGGGTCGATGACGACGAGGCGCGGCTGGTGGAACGCGCCGACCAGGTTCTTCCCCTCCGCCAGGTCGATCCCGGTCTTGCCGCCGATGCTGCTGTCGACCTGCGCCATCAGCGACGTCGGAACCCCGATCCACTCGATGCCGCGCATCCAGCTCGCGGCCGTGAAGCCCGCGAGATCGCCGACCACGCCGCCCCCGAGCGCCGCGATCGCGTCACCGCGCTCGAGCCCCATCGCCGCCAGCGCCGACCACAGTCGCGCGAGCACACGGGGCGACTTGCTGCGCTCCCCGCCGGTACGACGACCGAGTCGACGTCGATGCCGGCACGGACGAGCGAGGCGCGCGCGCGTGCGAGGTAGAGCGCCGCGACGTTCGTGTCGGTGACGATCGCGATCCGGCGCGCGTGGGTGGCGGCGCGTGCAGAGCGATCCGAGCCGCGCGAGAGCGTGCCGCGGCCGAGGACGATGCGCGAAACGCCGGCGCGGCCCGGCGTGCAGAGAAGGATGTGGCGCGGCACTCGGTCGGGCCCGTCAGTGGGCGCCGGGTGGGGACTCGTTCTTCAGTCGGGCCAGCTCACGATTGAGCTTCTGAATCTGCTTCTCGAGCTCGGAGATGCGCGTCGGTGCGTTGGGGTCGTCGGTCGGCTGCAGCACCCACGCGGGGCGCGCGTCCGGGGACTCGAGCAACGCGACGCGACCGTTCTGCGCGATGTCGTTGCGCACCCACACGAGCTCGATCGACGTGCCGGGCGGCGTCGCGGCCACCCAGCGCGCGAGCTGCTCCGGATACTCGACGCGCTCGCCCTCGAACGCGACGATGAGGTCGCCGCGCTTGAGGCCGAGCTTCGCCGCCGGCCCGTCGGGGATGACGCTCTCGACGAGCGCGCCGATCGGTACCCGCAGTCCGACGCGCGTGTCGCTCTCGACGCTCGCGGCGCGCGTCGAGACGCCGAAATAGCCATGGCGCACGTGGCCCTCGGCACGCAGGCTCTCGTAGATCGGCTTGATGCTCTCGACCGGGAGCATGAAGCTGACGCCGCCCGGGTTGCGGTCGCCGGCGTCGAGCGCCGTCGCGCGTCCGGGCGTCTCGAGCTCGCCCTGCAGGATGCCGACCAGCTCGCCGCGCGCGTTCACGACCGCGCCGCCGCTGAAGCCGGGATGGACCCAGTTCGTGAGCTGGAGCAGCGCGAGCCGCGGCTCACGCAGGCGCGCCGCGACCGCGCCGGTCGACTGGGCGATGCGCTCGCGGTTGTAGCGCGCGGTGCCGATCGCCATCGTCCAGTCGCCCTCGCGCGCGGCGCGGCCCTGCGCGAACTTGAGCGCGGGCAGACGCAGATCCGAGACGCGGAGCAGCGCCAGGTTCGAGATCGGGTCGAGTCCGACGAGCCGAGCCTCGACCTGGAGATCGTTGCTCGTCCGGATCCAGACGTGCTCGGCGTCGAGCACGACGCTCGCGGTGGTGAGGATCTCGGTATCGCTGACCGCGACGCCGGAGCCGATGCGCGTGTACGTGCGCTTGCTGACCTTGGCGGCCGTGCCCGCCGGCGCGTCGCGCTGGGCGCTGTTGCGTGCGATCACGGTGACGACCGACGAGCGCGCGATGCGCCCGATCTGGTCGACGTCGGTCTCGAGCGCGGACAGCGCGCCCTGCGCCCAGACCGGGACAGCGACGAGCATCAGCAACGCGGCTAGGGCGAGCCGGCGAATGCCGGCCGCGCCGCGTCTCCATGCCCTCGCACGCATGACGCTCTCCCGGATCAGAAGGTGATGACCGCCTGTTTCGACGGATGCGTCGCGGGCGCCCGCGTCACACGCGCCTTCCCCGATTCAGCGTCACGGGGTCGAGGATGAACTCGATGTCGTCGCGATGGTCGAACAGGCTATCCGGCACGGTGCCGTCGTCGGTGAACAGCGAGGCCGAAGGCGGCGCGTCCGCGTCGCCGCTCTTCGGCGACGTCGTCACGTTGACCTGCGTTCCCACCAGCTCGGGCTGACGCGGAGTCTCGAGCCGCGCCGATCCGGTCCCCATCCGCCCGGGCGACAGCCCGAGCCACGGCGACACGACGGCCGCCGTCACGAGCAGCAACGCCGCCGCGGCGGTCGCGGGCACCCAGCGCGCGGCCGGAGCCGACACGCGGTCGGGCGCGGGCGCGACGCGGCGCGTCCGCGCGAGCACACGCTCGAGCAGATCGGGCGACGCCTCGTGGCGCGGCAGCGAACCGGCGAGCTCGAGCGCGCGCGCCAACTCATCGTATTCGCGGCGACACGTGCGGCACGCCGAGAAGTGATTCTCGAGCCACTCGCGCTCGGCCTGGGTGACCTCGTCGTCCCAGAAGTCGCCGAACAGTCGCTTCGCTTGGGAGCAATTCGTCATGGCGCCTCTTTCCGCATCAAGGGTTGAAGCTTTCGTTTCAGCATCGAACGCGCGCGATTGATGCGCGACCGAACCGTGCCGCCGGGGATGCCGAGTACGACGGCGATATCCTCATATGCCAAGCCTTCGATGTCTCTCAGCACCAGGGACATTCGATACTTCTCCGGGATGGTCGCGATCGCGCGTCCCACCTCGCCCTGGAGCTGTTCTCGCTCGAGCGTTCGCTCGCGTCCCTCCGTCGGGTCCGCCAGCACGCTCGTGCTGTCGTGCAGCACCTCCTGCAGCGCGTCCAAACTGAACCAGTTCCGCCGACGCACCCGCCGGCGAATCTCGTTCTTCGCCAGATTGGCGGCAATCGTGAACACCCACGTCGACAGCTTCGATCCCCGCCGGTAGTTCCTCCGGTGCACGAACACCCGGATGAACACTTCCTGGGCCAGGTCGTCCGCGCACTCCCGATCGTTTAATACCCTGCTGATCAGGTTCGTTATCCGACCTTGATAGCGCCGGACGAGCTCCGAGAAGGCACGTTCGTCCTCCTCGGCCACCCGGCCCATCAGGTCTTCGTCCGGACAGGCTCAGGATCGCGGGGTCGCCGCGTTTCGATCAGGTCCAAAAGGGTTTCCACCCCAGCCTCCTACACCCGAGGATAATTTGCAGTTCCGGATCATCACCGGAGTTGCTGGAGTTTTGCCTTTACCCTGTCGTTCTCGCCGTCCCGGGCGAGGCTCTGGCGGTACTGGTCGCGGGCACGGTCGGTGAGGTGCAGGTCGCGGTAGACGTCGCCTAAGTGCTCGCGGACGATGGGGTCGCCACCGGTCAGCTCCACGGCGCGCTCCAGCTCCCGACGGGCATCCTCCAGTCGCCCAAGCCGGTAGTAGACCCAGCCCATCGAGTCGACGTAGGCGCCGTTGTCCGGCTCGGCAACCAAGGCGCGGTGGACCAGGTCCTCGGCTTCCTTGAGGGAGCGGTTGTGTTCGGCCAGTAGGTACCCCAGGAAGTTGAGGGAGCGCGCGTCCTCGGGATTGCGCCGCAGCACCTCGCGCGCGACCGACTCGGCCTTGTCGATGTCACCCGACTCTTCGTAGACGGTGGCCAGCTCGAGCGCCGCGCCGGAATGCCGGGGAACCGGTCGACGGCCCCTGAATCGTCTTGATGGCCTCGGGGTAGCGCTTTTGCTCGGAGTAGAGGCGCCCGAGGAAGAGCCGGGGCACGAGCGAATCCGGCTGGGCGGCGACGGCGCGCTGGGCCGAGACGATGGCCGAGTCCCGCTGCCCGGCCGCGGCGCGAACCCGGGCCGAGAGCATCAGCCCGCGCCGGATCGGTCGGGTGGCGAGCGGCCCAGCCGTCGGCGAGCGCGACGCCGTCCTGCACCTTGCGGTTGCGGATCAGGAGGGCCGCGACCCGCGTCATCGCGGCGGGGTCGGACTCGCCCAGTTCGGTCAGCTTTTGGACGGCCGCCTGAGCCTCGGACGTCTTCTTCGCCCGGAACGCGAGATCGGCCTCCACCTCGAGGGCCTCGAAGTCCCCGGGCGAAGCCCGGCTCACGACCTTGGCCTCGGCGTAGGCGTCGGTGTACTTGCCGTCGCGGGCGAGCAGGAAACCAGTCGGCGGCGCGTCACCTGGTCGGCAGGATGTTGCTCGAGATGGTCACGGTAGAGGGCGATCGCTTCCTCGTCGCGGCCCAGGCTCTCGTCGATCCATCCCTGCAGGAAGAGCTGGCCGGGCCTCAGCGGGGTCAGGGCGGCCGCGCGCGCCAGGCTCTTCCCCGCCTCTTCGAATTTGCCCAGACGGGCCTGCGCCGCGGCGAGCTGGAACCAGCTCTCGCCGTCGTTCTCATCCAGGTCGACGGCGCGGAGGTACGCCCACTCGACTAGGTCGACGCGATCCATGTGCTCGGCGACCCGCGCCAGCGTTTGCACGTATTCGATCCGCGTCGAGTCGGCGCCGGGCCGCGGCCTGGAGCGACTCGAGCGCCTCGGGTCCGCGGCCGACGGCGAACAGCGCCGCCCCGCGCACCCACAGGCTCCCGGCGTCGTTGGGGTCGATGGCGAGCGCGCGATCCGGCGAACTCGAGCGCGTGCGCGTTGTCGCCGAGCTGGGCGGATAGCTCGGCGATGCGGCGGGCGACGTGGGCGGCGCGCGGGTCGAGCGAGAGCGCGCGATAGTACTCGCCGAGGGCCCCGCGGACGTCGCCGCGCTCCTCGAGGAGGCGGCCCTGGGCATAGCGGCGAACGGCCTCGTCCGACGCCTCGCCGGCGGTGCGGACGGTCCCGCCCGAAGGGGGCGGCGACCCTGCGGTCGCGGTCGTCAGAACGAGAAGGACTGCCACGACCCACATGACGGGGCCGAGGGTTAGCACGCGGTCGGGTCGCGTCAATGGGGCGATTCACCCGTTTGTTCCAAATTACAAGGCGCGGGCGCTGGCCGCGCCGCCGGACCCGCGTCTCGAAAATCACGACTCGGCTTTTCCTACGCTGCGCCGCATGGTAAACATTGATACAACGTATCAACCCTCGGTGGTGCACGATGCATGTGATAACCGATCCCGCGCGTGTTCTGGTCGTCGATGACGAGCCCATGACCGCACGCGCGATCGAGAACATGGCGCGACACTTCGGACACGAAGTGGTCGTCGCGCAGAAGTTTGGAAGCCGCGCTCAAGCGCTTCGGCGAGTCCTCGTTCGACGTCGTACTCACCGATCTCTAACCTCGGTGGACGCGACGGATTCGAACTGCTGCGACACGTCACGGATCACGCGCCCGCCATGCCCGTCGTGATGATCACGGGCTACGCGACCATGGACTCCGCGATGGAAGCGATCCAGGCCGGCGCCTACGACTACCTCGCCAAGCCGCCGACGCTCGATTCGTTGGGCGCGCTGCTCCAGCGCGCGATCGAGAAGCGTCGCGCCGCCGCAACCGAAACGGAAGAGATCGCACCGCCGAGCGACGATCGTCTCGATTCGATCGCGGGCCGCTCGCCACAGATGCTCGACGTGTTCAAGGTCGTCGCGCGCATCGCGCCCGGACGCGCGAGCGTGCTCATCTTCGGCGAGAGCGGCACCGGCAAGGAGCTTGTCGCGCGCGCCCTCCACCGTCGCAGCACGCGAGGCGAGCGGCGCTTCGTTCCCGTCAACGTCTCGGCGATTCCCGAGGGCCTGCTCGAGAGCGAGCTGTTCGGTCACGTGCGCGGCGCGTTCACGGGCGCCTAGCACGACGCGCAGGGCCTGTTCGAGGAGGCGCATCAGGGCACGCTGTTCCTCGACGAGATCGGCGACCTGTCGCTGCCGCTGCAGGCCAAGCTGCTTCGCGCGCTGCAGGAACAGCGCGTGAAGCCGGTGGGCGGCAACGAAGAGGTGGAAGTCGACGTGCGCCTCGTCGCCGCGACGCATCAGGACCTCGAGAGGTCTCGTTCGCTCCGGACGCTTCCGTGAGGATCTGTACTACCGGCTCAACGTCGTCTCGATTCAGATCCCGCCGCTGCGCCAGCGCGGTGGCGACATCCCCTCCTGATCGAGCACTTCCTTCGCAAAGTACGGCTGGGAATACGGCCAGCCGCCGAAGCGCTTCGCGCCCGACACCGAGCGCCTGATGCTCGCCTACCCGTGGCCCGGAAACGTGCGCGAGCTGGCGAACGTCGTGGAGCGGGCCGTGGTGCTGTCGCCGTCGTCGCTGATTCGACCGGACTCCTTCCCGATGGAGTGCGCCGTCCGGCTCCCGAAAGCGACCGGCGACCAGTCCTCTCTGGCCCCACTCCAGAACGTCATCGAGGGGCACGTCGCACGCGTGCTCGAGGCCACCGGCGGAAACCACACGCGGGCCGCCCGAATCCTCGGCATCTCGCGCCGAACGCTCCATCGGATGGCCGCCCGCAGGCGCGATCGCGACGACGATTCGCGCGACAATCCGTCCCGGAACGATCCAGACTGACCCGACCACGAGGTCTGGCCCCACTCATCGAGTTGGCTCTGTCCCTGACGTTTGGGGACCCGTCCGCGTCGCTCGAGCGCCCCGGTCGCGATGCCGCGGCTGGGATCTGATCCCAAATTACCAACGAGTTACACCGGCTCGCCTGGTGGCACGAGAGGTGCTGTGAAGCATCGGCGCGCCTCAGCGAGGAGTTGAGTGGTTCCTTATGATGGTTTCGGTCTCGCCGGGGCAATGCGTCTGTCGTACCCGCTGCTGGGTTCTGGAATTCCGAGGGCCAGTCCTGGTGGGTCCGGGGCGACAGGTTTCAGGGCGGGAGGCGAAAAGCCTCCCGCTTTTTTGTTGTGCGGCGTAAGTTGTGGACGCGGCCCGAGGCCGTGAAGGCGACGACGCAGGTCCTTCTAGCAAGGCCCGTTGTGCGGCCCGAGACCCCGGATTGTCCCTCGTCCACAATCTTCGCTGCATGACCTCGGCCGCCGGCGGCCCCAAACATTTGCGCGGCCTTCGGGAGACTTCCGAAGGCCGCGCAATGTCTTCTAAGCGGAGTTCTCTACCGCCGTCCCCGCCCCGGCCGCCTCCCGTAGCGCGAACCGCCTCCCCGCTCCCCGGTTCTTTCACTCGTCTCCGTCTCCGAAGACTCGGTGTCCCGGGTGAGATCCTGGGGTGTCACGCGCGCCAGCGGCTCGACTAGCCGTCCGTGATCGGCGGGCCGCCACATCGACTCGATGCTCTCCCGCTCCTCCGTTCGCGGCGTGACCTCCTCGCCGACGCTGAACGGGATCGACGTGAAGCTCCTCGTGGCTCGGCCCCTCGGGACGGCCGACCTCCTCGAGATCGTCGTCCCAACGGTTGGGGCGCGGCTCGATCTCGGGTTCGGGCGGTGTGGGGCGCTCTGACATCGCGGGACGCTCCGACATCGCGGGGCGCTCCGACATCCTGGGGCGCTCCGACATCCTGGGGCGCTCCGACATCGTGGCGCGTTCCGGCATCGCGGGCCGCTCGGTCCTCACCGGCTCGAAGCGTGACGAAATCGGCGCCACCGCGACGTCCTGGGTCGCGGGTTCCGACGGTGCCTCGTGCTCCATCGGTGCCTCGTGCTCCATCGGCGCCTCGTGCGTCGACGGCGTCTCGTGATTGCGACGCCTTCCGCCGCGGCGACCGCGACGACGACGTACGCCCTCGCGATCCTCCTCGGCTGCCTCGGACCTCACCGCAGGGGATGCGGCGCGCTCGGGCTCCGACCGACGCGGCTCACGCGGTGGGACCGACGCCTCGGCGCGTGCAGGCGGCGCGGAAGGTGGGCGACTCGAGCGCGGCCCGGTCTCCACCTGTTCGAGCGCGTGGCGCGCGGCCGCCTGCTCGGCGTCCTTCTTGTTGCGGCCCTTGCCGGCGCCCAGCACGCGCCGTCCGACCATCACCTCGACGTGGAACTGCTTCGAGTGGTCGGGCCCCATCTCGCTGCGGATGCGATATACGGGATGGGTGCGGAACGTGCTCTGTACGAACTCCTGCAGGTGGCTCTTGTAATTCGTGTGCCGCTTGTCGGCGGCGATCTCCTCGCGAGTCGCGCAGCAGCCAGCGCACGATGAACGCACGGGCGGCCTCGAAGCCTTGGTCGAGATAAACCGCGCCCACCACCGACTCGAACGCGTCGGCCAGAATCGACAGGCGCTGCCGCCCACCGGATTCGACCTCCGAGTGGCTCATGAGCACGAACCGGCCGAGCCCCATCGCTAACGCCCGCCGCGACAGGATCGCCTTCGACACCAGCAGGGACTTGGTCTTGGTGAGCTGGCCTTCGTGCTCGGTCGGGTGCTCGCGATACAGGAACTCACTCGTCACGAGCCCCAGCACCGAGTCGCCGAGGAACTCCAGCCGTTCGTTCGAATCGCGCGGGCCCTGCCCCGTCACGCTCAGATACGAGCGGTGCGTGAGCGCCAGCTTGAGCAACTCGGGGTGTTGGAAGTGGATGTTGTAGTGCTCGGCGAATTCCGCCGTGACGCGCGCTTCCTGCTCGGTCAGGGTACTCCGCGAGACGCGGCGTCCGGCGGCGGGCGCCGGACCCGTTTCTGCGGGGCTCCGAACAGTCGCCTGATCCAGTTCCACAGCGACGCGGGTTCCGCGGCGGCGGCGGAGGAGGTGCACTGCGCCCACGGCCGCGTCCTCCGCGGCGGCGGGGTCGAGGTTTCAGCTCGCGGCTGTCATGACCAGCGTTACGTTGTGGCCCCCGAACCCGAACGAGTTCGAGAGGGCGGTCCGCACCTTCGCGGCGCGGGCGTGATTCGGTACGAAGTCTAGGTCGCATTGAGAATCCGGATGTTCCAGGTTGATGGTTGGTGGGACGACCCCGTGCTTGAGCGTGAGCGCGGTGATGACCGCTTCGAGCCCGCCGGCGGCACCCAGCAAGTGCCCCGTCATGGACTTGGTCGAGCTCATCATGACTCGGCGCGCCTGCTCCCCGAGCACCCGCTTCACCGCCGCGACCTCGATCGGGTCGCCGGTCGGCGTAGAGGTGCCGTGAGCGTTGACGTACTCGACATCCTCGGGACGGACCTCGGCGTCCTGCAGCGCGCGCTTCATCGCGCGCGCGGCGCCGTCGCCATCCTCGCTGGGAGCGGTCATGTGGAACGCGTCCCCGGATGCGCCATAGCCTGTGAGCTCGCACAGTAGCGGTGCGTTTCGACGCCGGGCATGCTCCTCGCTCTCGAGGACCAGCACTCCGGCGCCTTCACCGATCACGAATCCGTCTCGTTCCTTGTCGAACGGACGGCTCGCTCGTGTCGGGTCGTCGTTTCGTGTCGAAAGGGTGCGGGCATTCCCGAATCCCGCGAGCGCCATCGGCGTGATCGTGGCCTCGCTGCCGCCCGCCACCATGGCGTCGGCATCTCCTGCCCGGATGAGTCGTAGCGCTTCGCCGATCGCATGCGCCCCGGAGGCGCACGCCGAGACCGTGCAGAAGTTGGGGCCGCGGAGTCCGAACTGAATGGACACCTGCCCCGCCGCCATATCCGAGATCATCATCGGGATGAAGAAGGGACTCACTCGATCCGGGCCGCGCTCGAGCAACGTGGCGTGTTGGGACTCGAAGGTCTCCATGCCACCAATGCCCGAGCCGACGATCACCCCGAAGCGTTCGCGATTCGAAGACTCCAGCTCGTGCCCGGCGCTCTTCAGCGCCTCGGCCGAGGCGACGACGGCGTACTGAACGAAGCGATCCATTCGCTTCGCTTCCTTGCGATCCAGGACGCCTTCCGTCGTGAAGTCCTTCACCTCGCATGCGAAGCGCGTGCTGAAGCGCGTCGCGTCGAAGCGGGTGATGGGGCCCGCGCCGGATTTTCCGGCAATGAGTTCGTTCCAGAACACCGGTGTGCTACTGCCGAGGGGCGAAATGACGCCCAGCCCGGTGACGAACACCCGGCGCCCGCGATCCGACATACCCTTTCCTCTGTTCCTGTGCTCGGTCTCGTGTTGCCTTGTCGTGTGCTGCGTGTACGGTGCTGCGTGCTGCGCGGCCTCGAGGTTCGCGCGCCTCGACGTCTCGACGTCTTTTGGCGTCACGGCCCGCGGCCGGTTTGCGGCGGACCCGCTCAGGGGTCGGTCGCGCCGCCCGATTTCGATCCCGGCCCGACGGATCGGGCGGAACCCGGTAGCGATTCACGACCCCCGCCCGGGCGTTACGACGCGGTCGCGTGCGACTTCAAGTACTCCATCGCGTCGCCGACGGTCTTCAGCTTGTCGGCGTCCTCGTCGGGGATTTCGACGCCGAACTCCTCCTCGAGAGCCATCACGAGTTCGACAATGTCGAGCGAGTCGGCCCCGAGGTCCTCGATGAACTTGGCCTCGGACGTCAGCTGCTTGGGCTCGACCTCGAGCTCCTTCGCGATGATTTCCTTGACCCGGTCCTCACTGAACGTGTTTCCCACGGAACTCACCTCCTTAGGGTTTCGTGGATGAGACTACCCTCAACTACATCACCATGCCGCCGTCGACGGTCCACACCTGCCCCGTGACGTAGGCCGCCTTGGGGACGCGAGGAACCCGACGACGTCCGCGACCTCGTCCGGCGTGCCGAGCCGGCCGAGCGGAATCTTGCTCAGCAGCTCCGTCTTGGCGGCGTCGGGCAGCGCCGCGGTCATGTCGGTCTCGATGTAGCCCGGACACACCGCGTTCACCGTGATCGCACGCCCGCTCAGCTCGCGGGCGAGCGCCTTGGTGAGCCCGAGCAGTCCGGCCTTCGACGCGGCGTAGTTCGCCTGGCCCGCGTTGCCCATGAGCCCCACGACCGACGACACGTTCACGATCCGTCCGTAGCGCGCCTTCATCATGGCGCGCGCGACCGTGCGGCAACAACGGAACGCGCCCATGAGATTCGTGCTCAGGACCTCCTCCCACTGCGCGTCGGTCATGCGCAGCAACAGGCCGTCGCGCGTGATGCCCGCGTTGTTGACGAGCACGTCGACGCGCCCCAGCGCTTCCAGCGCGCTCGCGAACGCCTTCTCGACGGACTCGGTGTTCGCGACGTCGGCCTCGAACGCGCGCGCGCGATGTCCGGCGCGCTCGATGTCGGCGACTGCCGCCTGCGCCCGCTCACGGTTGCGGTTGAAGATCGCGACGTGGGCGCCGCGCGCCGACCAGCCGCCGCGCGATCGCCTGGCCGATTCCGGTGGCGCCGCCGGTGACGAACGCCACCTGCCCCGAGAGCTCCTGTCCCGTCTCGCTCACCGCCTCCGCCATCGGCTCAGGCACGGGCACTCCCTTCCGCCGCCGGCACGGTCCCAAGCGCCGCCAGCGTCGCCTGCAGGCTCTCGGGATCCTCGACGTTCCATGACGGCGCGTCCTTCGACACCGTGCGCAACAGACCGCGCAGCACCTTGCCCGCGCCGATCTCGACGAAGCCTTGGGGCTGGGCGTCGAGCAGCGTTCGCATCGAATCCTCCCACCGCACCGCGCCCAGCAACTGCTGGTCGAGTGCGGTGCGCACCTCGTCCGCGCGCGCTCGACCGGCGCCGCGGACACGTTGGCGATGATCGCACACCGGGCGTCCGAGAACCTCGTCGCCGTCAGGTTCTCGTGCAGGCTGCGGGCCGCGGACGCCATCAGCGGCGAATGGAATGCGCCGCTCACGACCAGTGGGATCACGCGCTTCGCGCCCCGCGCCTTGGCGAGCTCGCCCGCGCGCTCGACCGCGCGCGACCTCACCCGGAGATGACGATCTGTCCCGGCGCGTTGAAGTTCGCGGCCACGACCGTGCTCACGCCGCGGACGCCTCCGCGCACGCCGCCTCGACGTCCTCGCGCGACAGCCCGAGCACCGCGGCCATCGTGCCGGGACGGTCGATGCCGGCCTGGTGCATCAGCTCGCCGCGCCGGTACACGAGACGCACCGCGTCGTCGAAGCCGAGAGCGCCCGCGGCGACACACGCCGAGTACTCGCCCAGGCTGTGCCCCGCGCACCACGTCGGCTCGAGGCCGTCGCCTCTGAGCAACCGCAGCGCGGCGACGCTGTGCGTGAGCAACGCGGGCTGGGCGTGACGCGTCTCGCGCAGCCGCTCCTCGGGCCCGTTCCAGCAGATCTCGGACAGCGCGAACCCGAGCGCCTGGTCGGCCGCATCGAACACGGCGCGCGCCTCCGGGGAACGCATCGGCGAGCGCCTTCCCATGCCGACGCTCTGCGCGCCCTGCCCCGGGAACAAGAACACGAGCTTCACGCCGGACCTCGCTCGTGGCGACCCCACCGCGGACGCCGCGGTCGCGGTCTCCACCGGAAGCGTCCAGCGCGACACCGTCGCGCCCCCACGTGGCGCCGCCGCCGAAGGCGACGAACCCGACGCGCGAGCCCGGCTTGACCGGCCGGCGCGCACGACCTCGTCGAGCGTGATCGGGATCGATGCCGACGACGTGTTGCCGTAGCGGTCGATGTTGACGATCACCCGATCCGCCGGAACCTCGAGCCGCTCGCGCATCGCCTCGATGATGCGCCGGTTCGCCTGGTGCGGATCACGATGTCGAGATCGCTCGGCGCGAGCCCGCATGGCTCGAGCGCCGCGCGAAGGCTCTGCCTCCATGCCGCGCACGGCGACCTTGAACAGCTCCTTGCCGCGCATGCGTGATGAAGTGCTGGCGCTGATCCACGGTCTCGTGGCTGGCCGGCAGCGCGACGCCGCCCGCCGGCACCTGAGCAGGTCACCGAGCACGCCGTCGCTCTGGATCGACACCGACAGGATGCCGTCACCCGGGGCGCACGGCCGCAGCACCGCCGCGCCCGCGCCGTCGCCGAACAGCACTGCCGGTGTTGCGGTCCGTGAAGTCCATGATGCGCGATAGCTGCTCGACGCCGATCACGAGCACGGTGTCCGCGACACCGCTCCCGATCGCGCCACGCGCGATGCTGAGCCCGTAAATGAAGCCGGTGCAGGCGGCGAACACGTCGTACGCCGCGGCTTTGGTCGCCCCGAGCTTCGCCTGCACGGTGCACGCGCACGACGGCAGAATGCGGTCCGGGGTGGTGGTCGCGACGATGATCTGGTCGATCTCTTCCGGCCGGACCGACGCCATCTCGAGTGCGCGACGCGCGGCGATGACCGCGAGGTCCGACGAGGCCTGATCGGGCGCGGCGATCCGCCGCTCGCGGATTCCGGTGCGATCGCGGATCCACTCGTCGGAGGTCTCGACCATCTTCTCGAGATCGAAGTTCGTGAGCACGCGCGTCGGGCACGTACATGCCGGTGCCGACGATCGTGGCGCCGCGGAGGCGGTCAAGCGGCGGTGACATGGTCCGCCTGGATCTCTTCCCGGATGTGCTCGTTCACGCGCCGCTCGACGAAACGCGTGAGCATGCGGATCGCGCTGCGGAAGGCCTTGGCCCGGCTGCTGCCGTGGCCGATGAAGCACACGCCGTTCACGCCCAGCAGCGGCGCGGCGCCGTACTCCTCCCAGTCGATCTCGGCCTTGAGGCGATTGAGCGCCGGCAGCATCGAGCAGCGCGCCGGCCTGCGCGAGCAGGTCGCGACGCAGCTCCTCTTTGATCTTGTGCGAGATCAGGCCGGCGACGCTCTCGGCCGTCTTGAGCACGACGTTGCCGGTGAAGCCGTCGGTGACGACGACGTCGCACGTGCCCTTGAACACGTCACGGCCCTCGACGTTGCCGATGAAGTTCAGGTGCGCGCGCTCGCCGCAGCAGCGGCAGCGCCTCGAGCACGAGGCTGTTCCCCTTTGTGTCCTCCTCTCGCCGATCGACAGCAGCCCGACGCGCGGGTTGTCGCGCCCGAGTAGGTAGCGCGCGTACACCGCACCCATGTGCGCGAACTGCACCAGGTAGCGACGGCTTGCACTCGGCGTTGGCGCCGACGTCGAGCACGACGGTGCCACCGCCCGGATTGGGCATGAACGCGGCGAGCGCCGGGCGCGTCACGCCCTCGAGGCGCCCGAGCCCGAGCAGCGCGGTGGCGACGACCGCCCGCCGGTGTTGCCGGCGCTGAACATCGCGTCGACCTTGCCTTCCTTGTGGAGCTGGGTGAGCACGCCGATCGACGAGTCGCTCTTGCGGCGCGCCGCGGTCGCGGCCTTCTCGGCCATGTCGATGCGCTCGGCGGCGTGCACGACCTGGATCGGGAAGCCGTCGGCATGATGGCGCTTGAGCTGGGCGCGGATCTCGGCCTCGTCGCCGACGAGCGTGACCTGGAAGGCATTGGGCATCTCGCGAAACGCCAGGGCAACGCCTTCGGCGACCACGGACAGAGCCGTGATCGCCACCCATGGCGTCGATTCCGATCCTGGGGACCGAGGGCATCGGCTTAGGCCCCGACGAGGGGCTCAGTCCGCACGCGGCGGGACGATTTCTTCGCGATTGTAGAAGCCGCAGTGAGGACAGATGCGGTGCGGCCGCTTGGGGTGCTGCAGTGGCTGCACGACTGCAGCGCAGGAGCCGTGAGCTTCCAATGCGTGCGGCGCTTGCGGCCGCGCGTGCTGGAGTGTCGTCGCTTGGGAACTGCCATTGAAGCATCCTCCTCGCGGGTGCGCGTGCACCCTCAACCGTGTTCGACCCGGAGGTCGCATCCACACGGCCCGTTGTCGAGCTCCGGCGCCGCAGCGCGGGCACAACCCGGCGCAATCCTCGCGACACCGAGGCGCCATCGGCAGCTCGAGCAGGAGCGCTTCACGCGCATCATCGCCCAGGGCCAACCGGCGGCCGTCGTGGAATTTCATGTAGTTACCGCGCTCGAGCTCTTCCTCGATCCGCTGCCGCGAACCGGCCGGCACGTTCGAGAACACGTCGAACGGCACACTCAGCGTGCGCTCGAAGCCCTTGAGGCACCGAACGCACTCGAGCCAAGCTGCGGCTCCGATCGTGCCGCGAACCGTGATCCGGTCCCCGCTGCGCTCGATCTCGACCACGCCGACCACGCGCCCTGGCCATTCCTCGGCCGTCAGACCGATCTCGTGTCGAATCGGTCTCGAGCTCGACGTGGCTGGTTCCCCGGGACAGGTGCGCGAGGATCTAGGACTGAATCCAGACATAAGTTTAAGCCTGCCAGCGCAGGGCCCAGACCGCCGACGGTAACACACGCTTCCGGACGGCGTCCAGCACGGTGCCGCCAGCCCGCGGCCGGCTCTGGGAGCCGAGAGGACGGCCATCGACCCCTGAACTCATCGGCAACCCTACCGCGTGAGCCGCAGCGGCTCCGAAGAAGAGCTTCACCTCGCGATCGGCGCTCGCGAGGCTGTCGGACGCGTGGACCGGAGTTCGAACTGCTTGCTCTGCGCGTACAGCGCTGCGGATCGGTTCCCGGCCGCCGCCTGCGACGGATCGGTCGCGCCGATCACCTCGCGCAGGTAGGCGATGGCGTTGTCGCGCTCGAGGCAGGTGAGCATCACGGGGCCCGAGGTCATGTAGTCGACGAGATCCGTTGAAGAACGGCTTGGTCTCGTGCTCGGCGTAGAATGCCTGCGCTTCCTCGCGCGTCAGCCGCCCGAACCGGGCCTCGGCGATGCGAAAGCCCTTGTCCTCCGACGTGAGCGAGGATCTTCCTGATCAGGTTGTCGCTCGACGGCATCCGGCTTGACGATGAACAGCGTGCGTTCCACGCCCACGAAGGTGTCTCCTAAAGATGAGGTTGCGCGCCCTGGCGCGTGAGGTGATCCTTGATGAGACGCGTGCGACGCTAGCGCGCCTCGCGACCTGACGCTCGCGCGGCGCGAGCCGCTTGCGCGACGGCGCGGCCGCGGGCGGGCACCGGGCGCATGCGCGGCGTCGCCGTGCGCGCGCGCGTCTTGCTGTTCGCGGACTTGCCGCGTGACGATCCGTTGTTCGCCGACTTGCCGCGCGACGATCCGCCGCGCGCGCGGCGGCGCTGGAGCGCCTCGGCGATCAGTGCCGGGATCTCCGACGGAATGCGCGCGACGGCGACGCCCGCGGCCTCGAACGCCGCCATCTTCTCGGCAGCCGTGCCGCTGCCGCCGGAGATGATCGCGCCCGGCGTGTCCCATGCGCTTGCCCGGCGGCGCGGTCTGACCGGCGACGAACGCGACGACCGGCTTGCTTGACGTGGCGCTTGATGAACTGCGCGGCATCCTCCTCGTCGCTGCCGCCGATCTCGCCCGATCAGCACGATCGCCTCGGTCTGCGGGATCGGCCTCGAACAGCGTCGACCGCGTCGATGAAGTTGGTGCCGATCACCGGATCGCCGCCGATGCCGAGGCACGTCGACTGGCCGAGCCCGGCGCGCGTGAGCTGGTGGACGACCTCGTACGTCAGCGTGCCGCTGCGCGACACGACGCCGACCGGTCCGGGCGTGCAGATGTGCCCGGGCAGGATGCCGACCTTCGACTGGCCCGGCGTGATGAGCCCCGGGCAGTTGGGGCCGACGAGCCGCGGCTTGCCCGCCGTCGACGCCCGCGCGACGCCGCGCGACGTGGTGATACGCGCCCAGCGTGTCGCGCACCGGCATGCCCTCGGTGATGCACACGATGAGCCCGATCCCCGCGTCGGCCGCCTCGTACACCGCGTCCGCCGCGAACGGCGCGGGCACGTAGATCACCGAGGCGTTGGCCTTGGTGGCCGCCACGGCCTCGGCGACGCTGTCGAACACCGGCACGCCGTGCACCTTCTCGCCGCCCTTGCCGGGCGTCACGCCCGCGACGACCTTGGTGCCGTACTCTGACCATCTGCTCGGTGTGGAACGCGCCGTCGCGGCCGGTGATGCCCTGCACGACGAGGCGCGTGTTCTTGTCGATCAGGATGCTCACGCCGTCACCTCCTGCGCCTTCTCGATCACCGTCGCGCACGCCCTCGTCCATGCTCGGTCGTCGCCGACAGCCCGTGGTCCGACGAGGATCTTGCGCGCCAGCTCCTCGTTGGTGCCGGTGAGCCGGATCACGAGCGGCACGTCGAGCGGCGACGCCTTCGAGCGACTGCACGATGCCGTTCGCGACGTCGTCGCAGCGCGTGATGCCGCCGAAGATGTTGAACAGGATCGCGCGCACGCGACGCGTCGCGCGCGTCGCCGGTGATGATCTTGAGCGCCGTCGTCACCTTCTCGGGATTCGACGAGCCGCCGATGTCGAGGAAGTTCGCCGGCTCGCCGCCGTAGTGCTTGATCAGGTCCATCGTCGCCATCGCGAGCCCGGCGCCGTTCACGACGCAGCCGATGTCGCCGTCGAGCTTGACGTACGACAGGCCCTTCTCGCGCGCGAGGCGCGCGCCCGGCGTCTCCTCGTCCGGATCGCGCCACGTCTCCCACTCGCGGTGGCGGAACTCGGCGTTGTCGTCGAGCATCACCTTGGCGTCGAGCGCGAGCGACGCTGGCCCTCGGGCGTGATCGGCGAGCGGGTTGATCTCGGCGCAGCGAGCAGTCGCCGTCCCGATAGCACGCGCCACAGCTTGAGCAGGATGTCGGCCGCCTGGGCGACGAGCGCGCCGTCCTGGAGCAGCGGCTGGAACAGCGCGCGCGCCTGATACGAGCGCGCAGGCCCTCGAGCGGCACGTGAGTGCTGCACGATCTTCTCGGGCGCGGTGCGCGCGACCTCTTCGATCTCGACGCCGCCCTCGGCCGACAGCATCACGAGCGGCAGCTTCGGCTGCGGTCGAGCACGATCGCGCAGGTACAGCTCGCGCTCGATGTCGGCGGCCTGCGCGACCAGCACCTTGCGCACCGGCAGGCACCTTGATCGTGAGCGCCAGGATCGTCGCGCGCTTGCTCGAACGCCTCGTCGGGAGTGCTCGCGAGCTTGACGCCGCCCGCCTTGCCGCGACCGCCGGCCTGCACCTGCGCCTTGATCACGACGGTGCCGCGCGATCGAGGCCGGCGATGTCGCGCGCCTCCTCGGGCGTCGCTGGCGACCTCGCCCGGCAGCACCGGGATCCCGAAGCGCGCGAACAGCTCCTTGCCCTGGTATTCGTGAAGATTCATCGGCTCCTCGGACGTCGCAGCGGCTGGCTGGTCGGCGGCTCAGCTGTTGTCGATCTGGGCGCGCTGCAGCGCGGCCGCTGAAATCGACGTAGATGCTCTTCCACTCGGTGAACGGGTCGAGCATGGTGTGACCCGCCTCGCGGTGACCGTTGCCGGTGCCGCGCGTGCCGCCGAACGGCAGATGCGTCTCGGCGCCGGTGGTGCCGTGGTTCACGTAGACGATGCCGGTGTCGAGGTCGCGCATCGCCGTGAACGCGCGATTCACGTCGCGGGTGAAGATCGAGGACGACAGTCCGTAGCGCGACGCGGTTGTTGACCTCGATCGCCTCCTCGAGGCTCGCGACCTTCACGATAGCTCAGCACCGGGCCGGAAGATCTCCTCGACGCGCGACGCGCATCTCCGGCCGTGACGCCCGACGAACACGGTCGGGCGCATAGAAGAAGCCCTTGGCGAGCGCGCCCTCGGTCGCGACGCTCGCCGCCGGTCTCGGTCGTGGCGCCTTCGCCGGCGCCGATCTTCACGTACGCGTCGATCGTGTCGAGCCTGGCGTGCGGTTGATGAGCGGGCCGACCTCGGACCTGCTGGATCGAGCCCGTCGCCGAGCTTGAGCTTCTTGCGCGCGCTCGATGACGCCGGCGCAGCAGCTCGTCGTGCACCTGCTCGTGCACGATCACGCGGCTGGCGCGCCGTGCAGCGCTGGCCCGTGGTGCCGAACGCCGCTCCACGCGATCGCGTCGGCGGCGAGCTCGAGATCGGCGTCGTCCAGCACGATGATCGCGTTCTTGCCGCCCATCTCGAGCGAGCACGCGCTTGCCGAGCTTGCCGCGCACTCGACGGCGATCGCCGAGCCCGACCTCGGTCGAGCCGGTGAACGACATCGACCGTCGATGTCCGGGTGCTGGACGAGCGGCGACCCCGCCTTCGGGCCCGTCGCCGAACACCAGGTTGAGCACGCCCGGCGGGAGCCCGGCCTCCTCGAAGCAGCTGCGCGAGGTGCCAGGCCATCTCGGGCGTGTCGTCCGGCCGGCTTGAACACCGCGGTGTTGCCCGCCACCAGCGCGGGCATCATCTTCCACGTCGGGATCGCGAACGGGAAGTTCCACGGCGTGATCACGCCGACCACGCCGATCGGCGCGCGCACCGACATCGCCCACTTGTTCGGCATCTCGCTCGGCGTCGTGACGCCGTACATGCGGCGCCCCTCGCCGCGCGGCGAGGTAGGCCATGTCGACGCCTTCCTGCACGTCGCCGCGCGCCTCGGTCAGGACCTTGCCCATCTCGCGCGTCATCGCGCGGGCCAGCGTGTCCTTCTTCTGCGCGATCAGCCCGCCGACGCGGTAGAGCATTTCCGCCCGCTTGGGCGCCGGCGTCAGGCGCCAGGCGGGCGCGGCGCTGCCACGCGGCCCGTCGCGGCTGCGACGTCGGCGGCCTCGGAGTCCGGAAACTCGCCCAGGACCTCGCCGGTCGCGGGATTGACGTTCATGAAGGTGCGGCCCGAGCGCGCCGGAACCGGGCGCCCGCCGATGAGATTGTGGAAGGGCTGTGACATGACTGCTCCGCGCGAATGGCGTTGGTGTTGCCGCGGGGGAAGCTCGGGGCGGGAGTCGAGGGTGCCCCGAGCGAAAAAGGACGGGCTAGAGTGGGGTCGGGTTCGGGAATCAAGCGCGGTGGGATTCCCGGAACCCGAATTGCCGCGGCTACCAGATTCGTACGAGTTGATCCGCCGGACGCGTCATCGCATCGCCGTCCTTGCACCCCCACGCGTCGCGGAACTCCTTGAGGTTCGACATCGGGCCGTTGATGCGCCAGTGGCTCGGCGAGTGCTCGTCGGTGAGGACCTGCGTGCGGACGTCCTCCGGCGTCGACACGTCGTGCCACACCCGCGCCCACCCGAGGAAGAACCGTTGCTCGGGGGTGAAGCCGCCGACGACGTCCTTCTTGCCGCCGTAGGCCTTCTGCATCGCGGCGTAGGCGATCGCGAGCCCGCCCAGGTCGGCGGATGTTCTCGCCCAGCGTGAGCTTGCCGTTCAGGTGCAGCGTGTCGAGCACCGTATAAGCAGACGAACTGCTTGGCCACGCCGTCGGCGCAGCACCTTGTAGCGCTCGACGTCCTCGCGGCTTCCACCAGTCGCGCAGATTGCCCTTGGGGTCGAACTGGCGGCCGCGGTCGTCGAAGCCGTGCGTCATCTCGTGGCCGATCACGGCGCCGATCGCGCCGTAGTTCGTGGCGTCGTCGGCCTTCGAGTCGAAGAACGGCGGCTGCAGGATGCCGGCCGGGAAGTTGATGCTGTTGAGCGACGCGCTGGTAGAACGCGTTCACGGTCGGCGGCGTCATGAACCACTCGCCGCGCTCGACCGGCTTGCCGATCTTGGCCATGTTGCGCGCCGACTCGAAGGCGCGCGCCTCGAGCTTGTTGGCGTAGAACGGACCCGGCTTCACCGTCACCGCGGAGTAGTCGCGCCACGTGTCGGGTAGCCGATCTTCTCGGTGAAGGCGCGCCAGCTTGGTGTGCGCCTGCGTGCGCGTCGAGTCCCCATCCACTGCGCGGCGTCGATGCGATCGGCGAGCGCGGCCTCGAGGTTCTTCACCATCGCGAGCATGCGCGTCTTGTCCTCGGGCGTGAACGCGATCTTGAGGTACTCCTTGCCAGAGGATCTCGCCGAGCCCCTGGTCCGTCTCGGTGATGCAGCGCTTCCACCGCGGCAGCAGCTCGGTGACGCCGGTCAGGGTCTTGCGCATCTCGAACCACTGCGCGACGAACGGCGACGACAAGTTAGGCGCCGATTCGAACAGGACGCGCGCGTACGCAGGTACGCCTTCCACGTCTCGAGCGGCGTGCTCGCCATCAGGCGATCGAGCCCGCGGAAGAAATCGGGCTGGGTCACGTTGATCACCGCCGGCTTCACGTGGCGGCCGGCGAGGTACTCGGGCCAGGTAAACGCGCGGTTCATCGCGAACAGCGACTCGGCCGGCATCTTGTGGTACGTCGCCTTGGGATCGCGGCGCTGAACGTTCGTCATCGACACCTTGGCCAGCTCGGTCTCGAGCGCCATCACCTGGTCGGCGTGCTTCTGCGCGTCGGCCGCGCTCTCGCCCACCAGCTCGAGCAGCTTGCCGCTCGTGCGCACGTAGGCGGCGCGGGTCGCCACCGCGGCGGAGTCGGTGCGCGTGTAGAAGTCGCGGTCGGGGAGTCCCAGCCCCCCTGGCTGGCGAAGGCGATCACGTCGTCGCTGTTGCCGGGGTCCTGGCGGGAGATGAACCCGAACACGCCGCCGATGCCGTGGGCATGGAGCCACGCCGTCCTCGCCGCCAGCTCCTTGGTCGACTTCATGCCGTCGATGTCGGCGAGCAGCCCGGCGATCGGCTTCGCCCCCGCCGCCTCGGCGCCGGCCGAGTCCATGCACGTCGAGTAGTAGGTGCCGAGCTTGGCTAAGTCGGTGCCGGGCTTGGCCTGCTTGTCGGCCGCCGCGCGCTCCAGCACGCCGCGCAGCACCGCCTCGTTGCGATCGTGGACCTCCTCGAATGAGGTATACGACGAGTACCCGGGCGGCAGCTTCGTCCGGGTGCGCCAGCCGCCATTCGCGAACTGGTCGAAGTCGCGGCACGGGGCGCAGGTCGTGTCGAAGTCGGCCGGATTGAAGGGCGGGCGCGGCGTCTGCGCCTGCGCCTTAGCCACGAGGAAGGGCGAGGGCGAGCGTGATCACGGCGGTCCAGCGCATGGAGGTCTCCGTTTGGGGTCGCGGCCGGCGCCGGGCGAGCACAGGCCGATACGGCTACGCGTTCTCATTACCGCAACCGGCGGCGCGACACAAAGCCAGATCTACAGGGTATTCTGTCGCCCGATGAATCGAACTCCTGGACATCGGCTCCGCCGTGGTGGCGCGGCTTCGCCCACATGAGCGCCGGCATCGCGCACTTTCTCAGCGACGCGTCGGCGCTCATCACCGCCACCGGGAAGCGGGCGATGGCCGTCAACGTGCCGGCGCTCGCCGCGGCGATCGCGTTCCATTCCCTGCTCTCGCTCGCGCCGCTCCTGCTGCTCGTGCTCACGGCGGCCTCGTCGATCCTCGGCCGCGAAGCCGCGCACGCCCGCCTGATCGACGCGATCGACTCGCTCGGCGACCCGGCCTTCAAGCCCGCCCTCCGCGCGACGGTGGACATGATCGTCGGCGCCCGCGGCACACACGATCGCGACCGCGGTCGGCGTGCTGATCATGGTCTACTTCGCATCCGCCGTGTTCCACGAGCTGGGCGGCGCGCTGAACCGCATCTGGGACGTGCCTCCGCGGGCCCGCGTCCACGTCGAGCAACGGCTGGTCTCGCTCGTGTTCGTGCCCGCGGCGGTCGCGTTGGGGATGATCCTGATGGCGGTCACGTTCCTGCACGCGCTGGTGGCGCCGATCGTCTCGCAGTTCCTGCCGTCGGCGTGGGTGTGGACGCTGGGCCGCGCCGTGATCCCGTTCCTGCTGATGACTCTGCTGCTCGCGCTGGTCTATCGATACGGCCCGCGGACCTCGGTGCGGTGGTCGGATGTCGGCACCGGCGCAACGCTCACGGCGCTCGCGTTCACGGGCGGAAACGTCCTGCTCGGCGCGATGCTCCGGAGGAGCATCTTGAGCTCGCTCTACGGCGCCGCCGGCGCGATCGTGCTGTTGTTGTTGCGGATCTTCTACTCCGCGCACTTCCTGCTCATCGGAGCGTGCTTCACGCGTGAGTACGCGCGGCGTCACGGCGTGGGAGAGCCTGAGAGCGACGGCGTGATGGGTTGCGGCCGCTTCAGCCCTCGAGCGCGGACTTACCCGCCAGGATCCGCTCGATCATGTTCGACGTGCTGAGCCCCTCGCGTACGCGCACGCGCTCGACGCGGCCGCCCAGCGACTCGACGAACTCGCGCCCCACGATCTCGTCCAGCGCCCAGTCGCCGCCCTTGACGAGCACGTTCGGTCGCCACCTCGCGGATCAGGCGATCCGGCGTGTCCTCGTCGAACAGGACGACCAGGTCGACACACTCGAGCGCCGCGAGCAGCTCGGCGCGCTCGTCCTGGGCACGATCGGACGCTTCGGGCCCTTCACGCGCCGCACCGAGGCGTCGGTGTTCAGGCCGACGACGAGCCGATCGCCGAACGCGCGCGCTTCTTCCAGGTACTCGACGTGCCCGCGATGCAGCAGGTCGAACACGCCGTTCGTGATCACGACCCTCGCCCGCCGCGCGCCACCGCTCGATCGCGGCCGCGGCCTCCGCCGAGAGCCGCGTGTGCCCGGCCGGCGCCGCCTCCGTCACGCGCGATCCCGCTCGAGCGAGGCGAGCAGCTGATCCGGCGTGCACGTCGCCGTGCCGACCTCGCGGATCACGATGCCGGCGGCGTGGTTGGCGAGCACGGCACGCGGTGACGAGGTCGGCGCCGGCGGCGAGCGCCAACGCCACCACGCCCACTACCGTGTCGCCGGCGCCGGTGACGTCGTAGACCTCGCGCGCGACCGTCGGCAGGTGCGTATGACGCCCGCCGCGCTCGAACAGGCTCATGCCGCCGGGCCCGCGCGTGACGAGCACCGCCTCGCGCGTCGAGACGCTTCTGCAACCCCCAACCGACGTCGAGCAGGCTCTCCTCGTCAATGACGCGCCGGCCCTGCACGTAGCCGGCCTCGAGCTGGTTCGGCGTCAGCACGGTGACGCCGCGATACGAATCGATGTGGCTCTCCTTGGGATCGACGCAGACCGGAATGCCGTGCTTCGCCGCCTGCGTGAGCGCACGCTCGAGCGAGCCCGGATGCACGACACCTTTGCCGTAATCGCTCACGACCAGCGCCTCGGCGTCCGCGAGCACGCGATCGATCGCGCCGCCCAATCGATCGAGCAGAGGGCCATTGACGTCGCCGCGCGCCTCGCGATCCGCGCGCACCACCTGCTGCGAGTGCGCGATGATGCGCGTCTTGACCGTGGTCGGGCGCGCCGCGTCCACGACGAGCGCCGCGTCGCTCACGCCTCGTTCGGCGAGCTGGCGGCGCAGGCGCTGGGCCGCGTCGTCGTCGCCGACGACCGCGACCAATCCCGGAACGGCGCCGAGCGCGCTCAGATTGGCGGCGACGTTGCCCGCGCCGCCGAGCGAGTCGCTCTCGCGCTCGATCTCGACCACCGGCACCGGCGCCTCGGGCGAGATGCGCTCGACCCGCCCCCACAGATAGCGATCGACCATGACGTCGCCGAGCACGGCGACGCGCCGGCCGCGAAACTTCGCGACGACCGCGCGAAGCGATGATCAGGTCCAAGGCGGGCGTCGACATGCGCGCGGCACGCTACACCGCGCTAAAGGGTCGGTCAAAAGCGCTTGACCTCGGGCGAAGCGGCCGCCTACGGTCGCCGCGATGGACCTCCACGAAGTTCTCGCACGCACGGGAGAAATGCTCCTCGGTCGCACGACCGGGCCGCTGACGCTGCGACTGATCCTGCAGCCGTCGATGGCCGCGCTGTTCGCCATCCGCGCCGCCATCAAGGACACGCGCGACGGTCACTCCGAGTTCTTTCTGCGGGGCTGTTCGATCACGCGCAGCGAAGCGAAATGCTGCGAGCGGCGAAGAAGGACGTCGGCAAGATATTCGTGATCGCGATGGCGCTCGACGTCGTGTATCAGATCAAGGTGTTCCAATGGGTCTATCCCTGCAGATCGTGATCGTCGCGACCGTCCTGGCCATCGTGCCCTACGTCTTGATTCGAGGAATCGTCACACGCCTCATGATCCGCTGACCCTGCCCACCCGAGTGTCGATCACTCTCGGACCCTGGTCGCGCGCCGATCTCGACGCGGCGCACGCGATGGTCGCGCACGATTCGCTCGTCGCCGAATTCGAGCGCGTCGCCGACCGTCGTGGGCTCGAATCCATGCTCATGGACCCGCACGTGCCCAAGGAGTCCCTGCTCATGGCGCGCGCCGACGAGGCACCCGCCGGCCTGTCGTTCGCGTTCCTCGTCACCGACACGGACGTGCCGTGGGCGATGCTGCGCATCGCCGTGCCCGCGCCGTTTCGGCGTCGCGGTGTCGGTACGCGACTGCTCGAGGCGCTCGTCGAGGCCATCGGCGCCGCGGAACCCAGAGTCCACGAGTGGTGCCTCGGTGCGTACGAGCCGTGCCCCGAGGCGCAGGCGTTCGCCGAGAATCACGGCTTCACGCGGGTGCGCACGTATTGGTGGATGCAGCGCGCGGACGATCGCGTGGCCGAGCCCGAGTGGCCGGACGGCTTCACGATCAAGACCTTCGACGAATCCGAGCGAGGGTTGGAGGACTGGACTCTCGTCTACAACCGCTCGTTCATGCGGCACTACCACTTCGTCCCGACGAATGTCGAAGACAGCCGCGCCTTCGCCGCGATGCCGGTGTTCGATCCGACAGGATTGGTGATCGCCTACCGCGACGGCCGCCCGCTCGGGTTCTGCCGCAACGAGGTCTCCGGGGAGCGAGGCGAGATCGCCCTCGTCGGCGTCGACCCCGACGCGCGCCGCATCGGCCTCGGACGCGCGCTCGTACGCTGGGGCGCGCGGTGGCTCAAGTCGAAGGGCATCGAGCGCGCGGCGCTCATGGTGGACGGCGAGAACGAGTCGGCGTTGACGCTCTATCGCCAGGAAGGGTTCGAGATCGCGCGCACGCGAGCGATCTGGTCGCGCCTCCGCGCCTGACGATCGGGTATGCTCATAGGCGTCAGAGCCCCTGCCCGAGGCTCAATGGAGCCGCGCGATGAAATCCCCCGTCAATGCCGCCCTGATTGCTCTGGCCGTGTCTTCGGCCCAGTATGCAGCCGCTCAGGACTGCAGGCCCATAACGGTCGGTGTCGACACGTCGCTCGCGAACAATAGCGTCGTGATCGCGACCTACGAGGCTGTCGGTGAAATATTTTTCGCCCGAGACACCTTGGTCCGATCTCTGACCGTGTGGCGGGTGGCAAGTGAGGCAGGCAGCGTGATTGGGCTGCGCGCCTATATTGTTGGCACGTACTCGTCAGGAACACCCGACATCACTCAGCTGCTCTGGGAGAGCGCCCCTCTCGTCAAACAAGGCGATGGCGTCCATCCAACTCAATTCACGTGGGAAATGGATCCGCCCCTCGCCTTGCCTCATCGGGGTCAGTATGCCTTCTACATCTACTATTCCCTTGTATCGGGTATGTGGATCTCTTGGCGCGAGAACCAGACGCATACTCTGATGGCTTTCTCTTCGGCACCGGACGCTCCAACAGCTGCGAGATCCCAGACGGGGACGCGTATTACCTCGGCAACGTGGACCTAGTTTTCACCCTCGAGTACTGCACGGATGTCGTCACCAGGGCGGCGCCGTCCACATGGGGCCAACTCAAGTTGATCTACCGCGATGGCCACCGATAGTCCGCGCTGGAAGCTCACCGCGTGAAGTCGAACCGCTGCCGGCACCACACTCCGATCGCCTCCCCACCCCTCATCGCCGGATAGAACGTCATCGCCGACGCGCACTCGACCGCGGCGCGCACCAGGGCGGTGTCGCTCGTTCCTCCCGCCCACTTCGCGACCTCGACCTGGCCCCGCGGGTCGACGTAGACGGCCAGCTCGACCGACTCGACCTCGTTCCTCCCACCGTGTCGCGCGGGGATCCTGAGCGGCGGCGTCGAGCGTGGGATCGGCGCCTTAAGCGCGGGATCAATCACGAGCGAGGGCGGCGGCGCGGCCACAGGGAACGTGGTGTCCGGGGCGGCGTCTGGGAGCGGCGCGATCTCGGACGGTGACGCACCACTCGGCGCGCTGGGCGCCTTCGGCGGCGTCGACGCGACCCCCGCGAGCCAGGCCTGAGCATCGGGAGCGCGCACGGGCAGCGTGCCGCCGCTCGCACTGTCGGCGAGAATCCGAACGGGCAGGGGAACGGGCGCGCGCGTCTCCGTTCGCGACGGCGTCGAGTCGTTCCTCCCACACCCGACGGCGGCGCTCGCGATGACAAAGGCGGCCACGGCGGCCCACGGGGCTGCCCGACGGGAAGACATCGAGGGTTCCCTCCAGCTCTGCTCGCGATCGAGTCGGCCCCACCCCATCACGCCGACCACCCTTGTCGTTCCGTCGATCGCGGGCGTACATTCATTGGGCGCGGCGTTACGCCGCGCGTCGTTCGCCCCCACCGGGAGGGAGCCATGACCCCGCATGAACGTGTATGGGCCGCGCTGCGTGGCGAAGCCGTCGATCGCCCGCCGATCTCATTCTGGGGTCACTTCTACCACCGCGAGTCCTCCGCCGCCGACCTGGTCGACGCCACCATCGAGTTCCAGGCCCGGTACCACTGGGACTGGGTCAAGCTCAACCCTCGGAAGCACTATCACGTCGAGCCGTGGGGCGTCCGCTACCAGTACTCGGGGCGTCCGGGCGAGAAGCCGCTGCTCGAGTCCGTGCCGATCCGCTCCGGCGACGATTGGAACACGATCAACGAGGTGTCGCACGAGGCCGGGGCACTCGGCGAGCAACTCGACGCCGTCCGCCGCCTGCGTCGCGCGGCTCCCGGAGGACGTGCCGATGATCGAGACGGTGTTCACGCCGCTCGCGATCCTGGGCGAGATGGTGCGCGAGCCGTCGGTGCTCAAGCAGCATCTGTCCACGCACGCCGCCGGGGTCCGCCGCGCGCTGGAAGCGGTGACCCGCACGTACGAGCGTTTCGCTCGCGCGGTGATCGAGGCCGGCGCCGACGGCATCTTCTTCGCGACCGTCGACTGGGGCTCGCGCGACTTCATGAGCCCGGACGAATACCGGCAGTGGGCGCGTCCCTTCGACGAGCGGATTCTCGGCGCCGTGAGCGGAGCGCCGTTCAACGTGCTTCACGTCTGTAAGTCGCGCAATCTATTGCTCGAGCTTGTGGACTATCCCGTCGCCGCGTTTTCGTGGGCGGCGACAGACCCGACGAATCCTTCCCTCGCGGACGTGCTGGCGCGCGCCCGCGGGGCCGTCATGCGGCGGCATCGCCCACGAGGGTGCCCTCCAGGACCGGACGTTGACGAAGTGCTCGCGGCGCTGCAGCGCGCGGCCGAGCAGACGGGGGCCGGCGTTGGCTCGCCGCTCCCGGCTGCTCGATCCCGCCGACGTCGCGTCCCGAGCACCTCGAGGCGCTACGTGAAGCGATCGAAGGGTTGCATGTCACCCGCGAGCGCTCCCCTTAGCGCCACGTTTCAGGGAGGTGCAGCGATGCGTCCCGCCTTCGCGGTCTCGTTCTCGATGGCGATGATCGTCGCGTCCCTCGCGCGCGCGCAGGAACCGACGCGCACGAACCACGCCGGCCCCCAGTCAAACCAACCCGAGCACCACGACATCGCCGCGGGGAAAGGAGGCGGTGAGCGGGCTCGTCACGATCGGCGAGCGTGCGCCCGACTTCGAGCTCGACGCCTCGACGGGCAAGTCGGTCAAGCTGTCGTCGCTGCGCGGCGACTGGGTGATCCTCGCGTTCTCCGAGCGGCGGCGAAGCCTGCTCTCGCTCAATGACGTGAAAGACGAACTCGAGCACCTGGGCGGCCGCATCGTCGGCGTCGTTCACGACAAGCAGCAGACGACGATGAGCGCCGCCGCCCGCGACAAGGTGTCCATGCTGTTTCTCAGCGACGCGACCGGCGAGGTGTCGGCGCTGTACGGACTGTTCAGTTGGGCGCGACGCGAGATCACGCCCGGGTTCTTCGTGCTCGACCGCGACGGCGTCGTCCGGCTCGCGGTCATCGGCCGGCGTGCTGCCGCCCGATCAGATGGTTCAGCTCCTCGACCTCCTGCAAGGAAGCCCCACGAGTCGAAGTAGCGCCGCGCACACCGCCCCGCGGGTCGCAGCATGCTCAGCCGCGTCCGCACCGCGGCCCTGTGGGAGCTCGAGGCGTTTCCCGTCGAATGCGAGATCGACGTCGGGCCGGGGCTGCCGGGCTTCGTGCTCGTCGGACTGCCCGACACCGCCGCGCGCGAGGCGCGCGAGCGTCTGTGGCCGGCGTTTCGGAACGCCGGATTCCAGGTGCCCGACCGTCGAGTCACCGTGAACCTGGCGCCCGCCGAGCGACGCAAGGAAGGCGCGTCGATGGACCTCGCCGTCGCGCTCGGGATCCTGATCGCCACGTCGCAGGCGCCGGCCGAGCGTTTGGGCGACACCGCCGTGATCGGCGAGGTCGCGCTCGACGGCGCTCTGCGACCGGTGCGCGGGACGCTCGCGCTCGCCGAGTCGGCGTGGCGCGCGGGTGCGCGCACTCTCTTGTGCGCCGGCGCCGGCGCGCCCGAGGCGGCGCTCGTCGCGCCGCTCGAGGTGATCGCGGTGGATCGACTCGTCGACGCCGTTGCGTGGCTGCGCGGGGAAGAACGCACGCGGTGCGCGCCCGCACCCGCCGACCCATTCGATCCGAACGTAGGCGACCTCGCCGACGTACGCGGCCAGACCGTGGCGCGTCGCGTGCTCGAGATCGCCGCCGCGGGTGGTCACCACGTCTTGCTCGTAGGCCCGCCGGGGGCGGGAAAGTCGATGCTCGCGCGCCGACTGCCGAGCATTCTCCCCCGTTGACGGCCGAAGAAACGCTCACCGTGACTCGGCTCCAGTCCGCCGCGGGGCTGCGCGCCCCGGGCCGCGGCCTGATCACCGCCCCGCCGTTCCGCGCGCCCCACCATTCCATCTCGCGCCCCGGGCTCGTGGGCGGCGGCGGCTCACCGCGACCGGGCGAGATCTCGCTCGCGCATCATGGCGTGCTGTTCCTCGACGAACTGTCCGAGTATCCGCGCTCGGTGCTCGAGGCGCTGCGCGAGCCAATCGAGACCGGCGAGGTGCACGTCTCGCGCGCGAGCGGGTCGGCGCGATTCCCCGCGCGGGCGCTCGTCATCGCCGCGTCAATCCGTGCCCGTGCGGCTGGCTCGGGCATCCCAAGCGGCGCATGCCGCTGCACGCCGACGGATCACGCGCGCTACGCCGCGCGAGTGAGCGGGCCGGTGCTGGATCGTCTCGACCTCCAGGTCGAGGTGCCGGCGCTGACGTCGGAGGAGCTGCTCGCGGCGGCGCCTCGGGAAGCGAGCTCGGTGGTGCGCGAGCGCGTGTTGGCAGCGCGGACGCGTCAGCGCGAGCGCGGCGCGCTCAACGCGAGGCTCTCGAACACTGCGCTCCGCCAGCACTGGCGGCGCTCGATGCCGCAGGCACGCGGCTCATCACCGATGCCGTGGACCGCGGCGGGATGTCCGCGCGGGCGGTGCATCGCGCCCTGCGCGTGGCGCGCACGATCGCCGACCTCGCGGGCGAGGGCGCGTCACCGCGATGCGGCTGGCCGAGGCGCTGCAGTATCGCGCCTATGAAGCGAGAGGTTCGTCGCAAGATAGGCGAATGTGGGCCTACGTCTGGACGCTCGGCCGGTCGGCGGCTACCACGGGACTCGCTTCGTCCAGCCAACAAGTCAAGTAATGGACGGCGCGCTCCAGCGGCCTGACTGCGCTTCTCGCCAGAGGGCGACGGCGAGAGCTCCGGATACGAATAGACCGATGACGCTGACCCACATGGGAATGACCGCGCCGCCGACGATGACCTCGGTCCGAAAAATGAGGCGAGCCACGTGTGCGATGGTAACCAGGGAAAACACGAGGACGGCGAGAAGCGATGCAGGCTTCATGCTTGCCTCCATGGGAAGGATTCGAGATTCGCGCCGTCTAACGTTTGAGTTCACCTGCTCGCGGAAGCGGGCGAAGCCCGTTGTAGCGAGTCGGTGCAACGAAGGGTTAGGCGCCGCGCTAAACAAGGGTGACCACTGAAACGATTGCCGCCCAGCTCCGGAGGGGGCGTAGGTCACGTGCACTTGGCTTGGCGCCCTACCCGCCCAGGCCGCGACGGTTTGTGTGATTGCAGTGACTTCAGTTTGCAGCGCGGCGCCCGATGGCGGACTCGCATGCATGACGGTGACGAACACCGGCAATTCGCCAAGAGAGACAGGAGCATCGTTCTCCGCATAGCGCGATGCGTCCAGTGTGCGCATTCGAACCCACGTGCGCCCAGGGGAGAGTGCCGAACGCATGGCCCAGCGCACTGGCGAGCGCATCGAGGTTCGGGAGCTGCGCTGAATCAACGGCAGGACAGACCATTTCAACGTCCACGATTGGCACCGGGCGCCTAACGACCCGGAGGGGCCGGCGCGAATCGCCCGCCGCGATGAACGATGCTTCTGTCGGCGCCGATCCGCCCTAACGGCGGGTTGGACTCACTCACTCGATGTCCTTCTCGCCAAAGAATCCGCGCGCTGAGCTGGTCGACGGCTTCATCGACCTATCGCCGGAAGTCTGACGGCGTCCTCTTTGCAGTAGGAACTGTCGACCGCGGGCGCTTTCTGTGGCCGCGACACATTCAGGACGGTCGAGCGCAACCAATCCGTCCAACGCCTGCTTCCAGACCGAAGGCGCGGGGTCTCCGAGTGCTTCGAGAAAAGCACGCGATGGATGCCGGATCGCGGTAGTTGCCGATGGCCTCCAGGATCTGTGCCCGCACGCGGGCATCCTGCTCCGCACGAAAGGCCTTGATCAAGATTGGGACAATGTTCGGATCGGCTTCGGCGAGCGCGTGCCAAGCATCGGCGTCATCGGGAAGCCGCCCCAGGTAGTACAACGCGAACTGCTCCAGTGTCTAGAGTGTCCATTCGTCGTTCTCAGAGAAACCTACGTATCTTCTCCCGTAATCCATAGCCGGCTCATCGGGAAGCGTGAGCTACGCTACGGTCTCTCGCAGTTCCGCTCGCCGCGTCAGCCAGAGCGCGGTGTCGAAGCACTAGAGTCGGTCGGCCTCCGGTCCATCCTCGCGTTGTCGAATGCGCTCGAGAGCGTCCTCCAGCCCCTTGAGGTCGAGGAGGCCGGTGGGTACGGACCGGATGCGAACAAACGGCGTACCCGGCAGGACGCCCTTCCTTTCGGCGAGGATCGACGTTGGCCACGGTAGGTTTTCGGGATCGAGCGCCTCGAATTCTGGAGCGCCGCGTCTCTGCCCGCCATCTGACGAAACTCCTCCAGCAATGCGATCGCGCGCTGGTCGAGTGCCGATCGCAGTGTGGCCGAGGAGTTCAATGTAGTCGTCCGGCCAGGTCAGCGCCTTCGGATTGTCGGCGCAGCGATCGAGCGCGGCGGTCACCGCTTTGGCGACCCGAGCACGCCGCGCGGAGTCATCCATGCGCTGGCCTGGCCCCAGCCTCGAGCGCCGCTTTGCCGCGAAGCGTCTTCGCTGATTTCCTTGCGCTCCTTCGCTGCGGGCTGGCGGACGCAGCCGGTGAGCAGCTTCACCGCCCGTCGCGCGACTTTGTCATCCGGATCGTCAAGCGCAGCGAGCAACAGCTCGATGGTGCCTTCCTCGACCCACAGGTGAAACGCCTGGCCGATCTCGTCGGTCACAGCATTTTCGCGCCATTGCGGCGACCGCAAGTCGTGCCACCGCGCCGCCAGGCCAGTGCACGCCGCCTTCGGCCACTAGGCGCGCGATCAGAAGCTGAATGCCCGCTGCTCGTCCTGGTATCGATCGACGGGACGAGGTCTGCACCGGTCGCCGGGTCCATAGACGGCAGCGCCGCCACCGCCTCGACGGCATGCCGGAAATTGCCGCCGCCCAAGCTGATTCGACAAGTCGCGCATTACAGATTGCTCCGCCCGACATTGGTTTGGGCAATCACTACTGCGCTCGCGAATGTAGCCAAGCCACATCGCTCCGAGCCCCGCAAGTATGATCAGATGGCCTACTACCACGAGCCATCGCGCGTTGCCGAATTGAGCCAGCGCCCACCAATACGATGCCGCCGAGTACCAGCCCCGCACGCCAGCGCATTGCGACAACCCATTCGAGCGACCATCGCGCCGAGACCCAGATACAGAAGGGACGGCCCAACTGATATGAAGGGCGAGCGAGATTGCCGGAGCCTGTAGTACTTGACCACTGAACGCCTGACGCGCTGCCTCTGTGGGCAGTGCCCAAAGAGCAAAGTCGATGACGCTCATTCCGATGAACGCAGCCACTCCTGCTGCGGTCGCCAAAGCGCCCCAGTCGTCCTCAGCCAACCCGACTGGAATTTCTGTGAGTCGCCACATCACAATCACCGCGCCCAACAGCAAGAACCAGTGCACCCAATCGAGCGGCCGCTGCGCCATCACGAAGACGTGCCCTTGAGCGAGCAGACATTGCCCCACCGTCAACAGGACCATGCCACCTGCGAGACGACGCAACTGAGCGCTGGATGGCAGTCCCTGAATCAAAGTTCGCCTCCTCAATCATGGCACTTCCTGGATCGTCCGGAATCTGCGTCAGTCTCGCGCCGAATACCACTCCAACACTCGCAAGGCCCGAAGCGTGTTCCACCGGCTCGGCCGGCCCTCGCCCTCGTCCATCTCGACCGGCATCTTGCCCGGGTACTGCGTCTCGAGCGACCACCGGCCGTCGTCGTCGCGCTTCGACGCGACCAGGTCGATCGCCTCGGCGACGCGCTCGTCGGGCGCGACGCCGGCGCGGCGCAGGTACTCGAGCCCGCGCAGCACGTCGTAGTGCCACCACGTCGGAAACGCGAAGCGCGTCCACGCGGCGCCACCCTTGCGATCGCGCTCGATCACCTCGCCGGTCGACCGCCGCCGGAAGAGCCGGCGCTCGAGGAGGTAGTCCTGCCCGCGCAGACGGGCCGCGGTCACGTCGGCGATGCTCCATCGGCCCGTTCGTACTCGAGCAGGGCCTCGAGCACGCAGATCGTGGTGTTGAACGACGAGCGTGTCGAGCCGTGGGGCATCGCAGTTCCAGCCGCCGTCGGCCAGCTGCTCGCCGAGCAGGCGGTCGATGATGCCTCGGACATCAACGGCCGAAGTAGGCGCCGGCCGCCGCGACTTGCCCGTTGATGCAGGGCTCGACCTCGCCGGCGAAGAAGGGATTGTCGTTCGCCTCCGGCGGGCCGCATCCTTGCCATGTCACGCGGTCACGGACGAGACCGACCGCGCGCCGTGCCTCATCGCTATCGGGATCGAGGCCCATCTCACGCAGGAGCGTGAGGACGTGCATCGTGGAGTCCCATCCGCGGTTCCACGCCGCACCTCCCCACTGCCCGTCGGGCGCCTGCAGCGCGAGCAGCCGCGCACCCGCGCCCTCGGCCGCGACCCTCGCACGCTCGGCCGCGACGTCATCGTCGGACGCATCGGTCAGGTCGCGCATCACCTGCCAGCGGATCGAAGGGTCGGAATCGAGCAGCCAACGAATGACCGAACTCGTTGGCTTCAGGACTTGCCGCTTTGCGGGATGCGTCGGCATCCGCGGGTTCCTCCGTTGTGCTCTCGAAGCGTGCCGGGTCTTGCCTACTTTCCCCGGCGACGGCTGCTCGCAGTGCTTCGAAACTACCCGAACGAGGGCGATCATCGGTAGAGCGACTTGAGCGCCGGACCGTGCGCTTTCGCCTCCCCGCGGCATTCCACGAGCGACAGGTCTCGAGCCTGCGCACTCATGCCTCCGGGAGGTCGCCCATGAAGTCGATTCGAATCCTGTGCCTGACCGTCTTGACGGTCGGTGTCGCCTTGCCGGCCCATGCCGCGTGGCCGACGAACCCCTACTCGGCCGTCCCGATCGCTCCGTTTCCGTTTGGCGAAGGCCTAATGGGAGGAGTCCCCGACGGCGCGGGTGGGGTGATCGCCTACTGGGTCATGGACCAGGCCGGGACCTCAGACGTCTACGCACAACGCATCACGGCCGACGGAACCGTAGCGCCGGGATGGCCAGCCACAGGGCGAGCCATCTGCACGGCCACGGGCGCTCAGGCTGAAGTGCAGGGGTCGCAGACGGCTCGGGCGGCGCCATCATCGTGTGGAGCGATACACGGAACGGTGGCCGAGACATCTACGCACAGCACGTCCTGACAAACGGCTCCGTGGATCCGGCATGGGCTGTGAACGGCAACCCGTGTCGGTCGACTCGCACTTCGAGTACGAGCCATCCGTGTGCAGCGACGGTGCCGGCGGCGCGTTCGTCGCGTGGTCGTACCAATTCGGTGGGGGCGATTACGACATCTACGGCGCGCGCGTGTCGTCGGCGGGCGCGGTCACGGGATGGGGGCCTTGGTACTCACCCGGTGGTTTGCAGAACTCGCCTAGGCTGGTGCCCGACGGTGCGGGCGGATGCGTGTTCGCATTCAGTGGACGACCAAGCAGGCACGCAAGACATCCGCGCGATGGCGTCGCGCGGCGAACAGGTCGTTCGTGTGGGGCCGATGAACGCGTGTGCATGGCGGCCGGGAATCAGGACTACCCGTGGTGACTTCCGACGGCTCGGGCGGGATGCTCGTCGCCTGGCGAGACGCGCGCGCAGCGGCTCCAACATCTACGTCGCTCGGCTGATGAACTCGGGAACTGCGCCGGCGGGCTGGGGCAACTTTCGACGGCAAGCCGGTGTGCGTCGCCCCGGCAACCCAAGCGCTCCGACCATCGCGGCCGACGGCACGGGCGGTTGTTACATCGCATGGTCCGACTTTCGCTACGATCCGAACGGTGACGTGTTCGGGCAGCACCTGACCGGTTCCGGCGCCGTCGCTAATGGCTGGTCCGACAACGGCAGCGTCGTCAGCGCGTACCCTGGGACTCAATACCCGCAACAGAACGGAATGGTGTCCGACGGACTCGGCGGCGCCATCCTCGCGTGGGGGATGCCCGGATGGGTGGCTTCGGCTACTACGCGCGCCGCCTCCTGCCGGGGGAACGTCGGTCGGAAGGTGGCCCTCCGGCGGATTGGACATCGCCGATGCCCCGAACTACACGAACCTGGCCATCCCAGTGAGCGACGGCGCGGGCAACGCGATCGTCGTGATGCAGCAGCAGATCAACGGCGGCGGCGCCCCGCAGCTGTTCGCGATGCACGTCGACCGCTTCGGCGGCATCGGTAGCGTGGAGCCGCGCATCACCAGTATCGGCGACGTGCGCGGCGATCAGGGCGGACATGTGCGCCTGGCCTGGAACGCGTGCGTCCTCGACGCCGACCGGGATTCGAAGTCTCGGAGCTACTGGATCTGGCGTCAGACGCCGAAGGCGCAGGCGCTGCGAGGCCGTGCGCCAGGGCGCAGAGATGGCTCGACGACGCAGAGTCGCCCCTCGGCGCCGCGCCCAGCCGTCCTGCACGACGGGGCCCCGACGAGGACGTTCCTCGTCGCGTCCAATCTAACTTCGCGTGGAGTATCTCGCCTCGCAGCCCGCCAACTCGTCGACCCAGTACAGCGTACGTCGCCGCGACCGCGTCCGACTCGCTCGCCGGCTACAACCCTCGCACGGTGTTCATGGTCGAGGCGCGATACGTCGGGCACCGGGTTCTGGGACTCGCCACCCGACAGCGGCTACTCGGTCGACAACCTGCCGCCGCCTTCGCACCGTCCGGTTTCATCGGCTCGTACGCATCGGGTGCGTCGGTCACTGCACTGGAATCCGAACGGCGAGGCCGACCTGGCGTCGTATCGCGTGTATCGCGGCACCTCGCCCAACTTCGTTCCGTCGCCGGCAAACCGCGCGGCCGATGTCCGATCGACGAGCTACACCCGACGCCATCGGCGCGCCCTACTACTACAAGCTGTCGGCCGTCGACTCACACGGGAACGAAAGCGGCTTCGTGACGCTGCTGCCGTCGGGCATCACCGGCGTGCCGGCGGATGCGCCGCTCGAGCTGGCGCTCCACCGCGCTCGCCCCAATCCCGCACACACGCCGCGATGAACGTGATGTTCGCGCTGCCTCGCGCCGATCGCGCGCGCGATAGGGATCTACGACCAGCAGGGCCGCCGCGTTCTGAGTGGTGCTGGACCAGACGCTCCCGGCGGGCGAGCACACCTCGCGCTGGGACATCGCGGACGACGGCGGCCGACGCGTGAGCGCGGGCGTCCACTTCGTGCGCTTCGAAGCCTCCGGCCACGCGTTCACGGGCCGTCTCGTGGTGTATTGAGTCGGTCACGGCTTCCGCTTCTCCACCACGTACGCGAACCTCGACAATCGCCGCTCCGCTCAGAAGGTCGTGCACCGCCTGAAAGAATCGCTGCAGCCCCTCGAAGCGCTCCTCACCTTCTATGCGAATCAGCTCCTCGCGGTGTGCCTGTCGTGCCCGGTGCCAGCGGGACGAGATCGACGCGGCATTCTCGGTCACGTCGTCCTGGCGAACGAGCCGGAGCCCGGCCTCCTCGATCAGCCGCTCGTTGAGGCCCGTGGGCACGAACACGAACACGCCGGATCGAACTGCGCAGCGCTAGTTCCATGTTCGTCACCGGGCCCGTCACGACGACCGGATCGGTAAAGACGGCGCGACCCCCAGGACGCAACACGCGACGCCATTCTCGCAACACGCGGAGGCGGTCCGGAAGATGGTTCATGGCGTCGATGCAGAGCAGCGCATCGAACGCGTCGTCGTCGAAGGGCAACGGGCGCCGGCATCGGCGACGCGGAATTGAACCTCGCCTCCCACCCCGACTCGGCCGCCGCACGGAGGCCGTAGCCACGGCGCCTTCGTCCTGGTCGATTCCCGTGACGCGGCAACGCCGCGTGCGCGCGAGGTGGAGCGCCGGACCACCCGAGCCGCTCGCGACCTCGAGCACGTGTTGCCCGGCGTCGAGTTCGAGCCACGAGAGAAAGCGCTCGAACTCGTCGACCGTCAGCCAGCTATTCTGGCCGATGTCGACGCCGAACGTCTCCTTCCGGATGGCGTCCAACACTCGATCGTCGAAGCGGCGATACGAGCCGTAGAGATCGACGCGTTCCGTCATCGGCCCCTAGCTCGCCCCCGCCAGCACTCTCCGCCCCCGCCTTCAGCCCGCGCGGTTCGAGCGTCGTCTCCCCCGTCACCAGCGCCATCATCAGGGCCTTCTGCAGGTGAAGCGCGATTCTCGGCCTGCTCGACGACGATGCTGTGCGGTCCGTCGATGCACCGCGTCGGTCACCTCCTCGCCGCGGTGCGCGGGCAGGCAGTGCAGTGAACGACGCGTCGGCGGCGGCGCGAGCGACATCAGCGCTTCGTTCACCTGGTAGCCGGCGAACACGACGCGCCGCCAATCGGCCTCGCGCTCCTGGCCCATGCTGGTCCACGTGTCGGCGTAGACGACGTCAGCGCCGCGCACGGCGTCGGTGGGCTCGCGCATCCGGCGCACGCCGCCGACGGAGCGCCGCTCCGGCCTCGAGGTAGAGGCCGGCGATCGGGCTCGAAGCCGTCGGGCACGGCGACGTTGAGCGTGAAGCCGAACAGCGTCGACGCCTCGAGCCACGAGTGCAGCACGTTGTTGCCGTCGCCCGACCCACGCCACCGTCATCGTGTCCAAGATCGCGGCCCGGCGCGTCGCAGCGTGTAGAGATCGGCGAGGACCTGGCACGGATGCGAGAAGTCGGTCAGCGCATTGATCACCGGCATCGCCGCGTGCTCGGCGAGCGCGCGCACGAAGCGGTGCGCGAACGTGCGGATCACGATCAGATCGCACATGCCGCTCAATACGTGGGCCACGTCCTTCGTGCTCTCGCGCCCGCTCTCCGCTCACCTCGACCGAACCCAGGTCGATCGACGTCGCCGCCCAGCTCGTGCATGCCGACCGTGAACGACACGCGCGTCCGCAGGCTGGGCTTGTGGAACACCATCGCCGCGGTGCGACCCGCGAGCGGCTTCGGCGCTTGGCGGCTCTTGCGTTTCAGGCGCAGGCGGTCGGCCAGGTCGAACAGCTCGAGCACGAAGCGGCGATCGAGATCGAACAGGTCGATGAGGTGATGCGGGTGAGCGCTCATGGGCGCGGGTGCTCCTCCTCTCACGAGATAATGGGCAGCAACGACTCGCCGGGCAACGCCGGCTGGGGAATCGGCATGGTCCACGCGCGGCCGCCGGCCGCGGCGGCCTCGGACGCGCCGGGGACCAAATCGAGCACGACGGCGACTTCGTCGCACGCGTGCCGGCGCGGACAGCGCACGCAATCGGTCCATACCTTGCGCGGCAGCGTGTCGCGCGACGCGGGCGTGAACCCGGCGCGCTCGAAGAACGACAGCTCGCGCGTGAGCGCGATGACGCGCGGCAGACCGAGCCCGCGCGCGTCGTCGATCGTGCGCTTGACGAGAGCGGCACCCAGGCCCTTGCCGTGGAAGTCGGGCCGCACGGCGAGCGACCGCACCTCGCCGAGGTCCTTCCACAGCAGGCGCAGCGCAGCGCAGGCGACGAGCCGCGGCTCGCCACCGTTGCCGTCGCGATGCTCGGCGACGTGGAACTCGCGCACGCACTGGTACAGCTCGCTCACCGGGCGCGCCAGCAGCACCCCTGGATGACGTAGTCGGCCATGATGGCGGCGATACCGGGCACGTCGGCGAGCGTGGCGCGCCGGATCGTGATGCCGTCGGCGAGCACATCGCCGTCGCCGCCCTCCGCGGCTTCGCCGAGCAGCGTCGACGTCGCCGCGCGCGGCGTGGCGCCACGCGCCTCGCGAAGCAACGCGACGCCGGCGATGTACACCGAGCCCGCGCCGAGACCGAGCCTCGCCTCGTGGCCGGCGATCTGGATCGCCACCGAATCGGGCCCCGTGCCGGGCTCGTGATTGCGGCGCGCGAGCGCGTCGTCGAAGTCGAGCGACGAGAGACGCTGGGCGGTGAAGTGCGGCGAGAGCGCGAGACGCTCGTCGTCCGGTAGCCCGGCGGGCTCGACACCCTTCGCTTCAGCCAACGCCCACAACCGCCCGACGGATGCGGCGTGCGCATCGCGGAACGGCACGCCCTCCGCGACGAGCGCGTCCGCCAACTCGACGGCGAGCAAGTCGTGCGTCAGGCTCGACGCCATCTTCTCAGGCGTGGCGCGAGCGCCGCGATCGCCGGTGGCAGCGCCGCGAGCAGCCATGCCGATCGTGTCGGCGGTGTCGAACACCGCCTCCTTGTCCTCCTGCAGATCCTTCTGGTACGCGGACGGCAGACCCTTGAGCAGCGATCGCGAGCCGCAGCGCGTTCGCCAGCAGCCTGGCGCTCTTGCCGCGCACCAGCTCGAACAGATCGGGGTTGCGCTTCTGCGGCAGCAGGCTCGATCCGGTCGAGAACCCGTCGGGCGCGCGTGAACCAACCGAATCCGGGCGAGCACCACAGCACGAGATCCTCGGCGAGCCGCGACAGATGGACCCCGAGCTGCGGCGGCGGCGTGCAGATAGTCGAGCGCGAAGTCGCGATCGCCGACGGCGTCGAGGCTGTTCTCGGCGAGTCGGCTGAACCCGAGACGCGGTCGCCAGCGCGACGCGATCGTACGTGAGCGGCGTGCCGGCGATGGCGCCAGCGCCGAGCGGCAGCCGATCGGCCGCCTCGCGCGCCGCGCGGAAGCGATCCTCGTCGCGCTCGAACGCCTCGAGGTGCGCGAGCCACCAGTGCGCGAGCAGCACCGGCTGTGCCGGCTGGAGATGCGTGTAGCCCGCGACCGTGATGTCGCGCCCGGCGCGCGCTTGCAGCAGCAGCGCCCGCTCCAGCTCGCGCACGTGCTCGACCGCTGGCCTCGCACAGCTGCATCGCCCGCATTCGCAGCAGGGTCGCGACCTGGTCGTTGCGGCTGCGGCCGGTGTGGAGCCGGCGCGCCGGGTCGCCGCAGCGCGCGGTCAGCTCGGCCTCGACCGCCGTGTGCACGTCCTCGCCCGCGAGCGCGACGGTGCCCGCGAGGAGATCCGCCTCGAGCGAGGCCGCGGCCGCGACGAGGGCTTCGGCCTCGCTCGCCGTGAGCACGCCGGCGTCGACGAGCGACGGCGCGTAGGCGCGCGTCAGCGCCAGCTCCTCCGGCCACAGTCGCCCGTCGACGGCCAGCGAGTCGTTCAGGCGCTGGGCGCGCGGATCGAGCGGCATCGCGAGCCGACCCTGCCAGACGGCGTCAGGGCACATGCTCGGTCCTCGCGTTCGGCCATCATCGCCTCGAAGTTCGCACCCGCGCGCTCGCCCGCTGCGCCGCCGTGGCGAGCGGGAGCCCGAACAGACGAATGAAACCCTCCGCGTGCGTCGCGTCGTAGCCGGTCATGTCGAACGACGCGAGCGTCGAGCCGGTAGAGCGTCTGCGGGCTCGTGCGCGCCACGGCCGCGCGCGTGGCCGCGTGATGCAGCTCGACCGTCACCTCGCCGGTCGCGACGTGCGAGCGCCGTGTCGGCGAACGCCTGCAGCGCCGCGCGGAGCGGCGAGAACCACTGGCCCGTTGTAGACGACATCGGCCATGCGGTGCGACAGCTCGGCGCGCGTGCGCAGGAGATCGTGCGGCAGCACGAGGCGGCACAGATCCTCGAGCGCCTCGTGCAGCACGGTGCCCGCCGGCGTCTCGTAGACGCCGCGCGACTTCATGCCCACGAGCCGGCTCTCGACGATGTCGATGCGGCCCGACGCCGTGCCGCCCGGCGATCGCGTTCAGCTTCGTCACGAGATCGACCGGGCCGAGCGTGACGCCGTTCATGCTCACCGGCGTTCCGGCCTCGAATCCGATCGTCACGGACTCGGGCGTTCGCCGGCCACTGCGTCCCAGGCGACGGTGAGCCGATAGAGGTCGCCGGGCGCGGGCGCTCCGGATCCTCGAGCGGTCCGCCCTCGTGCGACAGATGCCACAGGTTCGCGTCCCGCGAGTAGAGATCGCCCTGCGTCTGACCGGGACCGGGATGTCGTGCCTCTGCGGCGTACGCGAGCGCGTCCTCGCGCGAGACAATGTCCCACTCGCGCCACGGCGCGATCACGGCCAGCTGCGGGCGCCAGCGCCATGTACGCCAGCTCGAAGCGCACCTGATCGTTGCCCTTGCCGGTGCAACCGTGCGCGACCGCGTCGGCGCCGAAGCGTCGCGCGCACGCCACCTGTCGCGACGCGATGAGCGGGCGCGCGAGCGAGGTGCCGAGCAAATACTTGCCCTCGTACACCGCGCCGGCCCGCAGCGCCGGAAGCAGAAATCGCGGAGGAACGGCACGCGCAGGTCCTCGACCACGACCTCGTCGGCACCGATCGCTCGCGCCTTCGCCTCGAGGCCGCGCAGCTCGTCGCCCTGCCCGACGTCCGAGCAGTAGCAGACCACCTCGCAGCCGTAGTGCTCCTTGAGCCACGGCACGATGATGCTGGTGTCGAGCCCGCCGGAGTAGGCGAGCACCGCGCGCTTCACGATCTTCCGCTTCACGACGCCTCCTGGTTTCTGGCTTCGAGCGCCGTGAGCGCGCGGTCGAAGGCGCCCGACGGCGTCGTGGATCTCCTCCGTGGTCACGTTGAGCGGGCGGCAGCAGGCGAATCGCGCGCTCACCGCCGCGGATGAGCAGCAGCCCTTCGCGACGCGCGCGCGGCGATCAGCTCCGTCGGAGCGAACGGCGCGTTCGTCGCCAGCTCGACCGCCCGCAGCAGGCCGAGGCCCCGTGCCGTCGCGAGCGAGCGCGGGTGCGACGCGACGAGCGCCGCGAGCGCCGACTCCAGCTCGCGACCCCGCGTGCGCACGCGCGCGAGGAGCGACGCCTTAGCGACGCGCTCGAGCATCCACGCGCCGGCGGTGGTGGCGACGGGCCCGCCGCCGAACGTGCACCCGTGCATGCCGGGCTCGAGCGATCCCGCGACGTCGGCGTTCATCAGCACCGCGGCGAGCGGCAGACCGCCGCCCAACGCCTTGCTCATCACCGTGACGTCGGCGCGCACGCCGTAGTGCTCGGCCGCGAGCAGCCGCCCGCAGCGGCCCATGCCGCACTGGATCTCGTCGAACACGAGCAGCGTGTCGAGCGCCGAGCAGCGCGCGCGCAGCGCCTCGAGGAACGTGCGCTCCGCCGGCACCGCGCCGCCCTCGCCTTGTACGGGCTCGACGATCACCGCGCACACGCGCTCGTCGAGGGTGCCGTTGAGCGAGGTCGCGTCGTTGAAGTCGGCGAAGCGGACCCCCGGCACGAGCGGCTCGAACGGCTCGCGATACGCCGGCGTCCACGTCGCCGATAACGCGAAGCCCGTGCGCCCGTGGAACCCACCGCGGAACGCCAGCACATCGCGACCTCGCGGCCGCGGCGCCTGTGCGTGGCGCGCGCGAACTTGAGCGCGGCGTCGATCGCCTCGGTGCCGCTGTTGCACAGGAACACGCGCTCGTATCCGGTGAGCGCGCACAGGCGCTGCGAGAACGCCATCGCCGGGCGGTTGGCGAACAGGTTCGAGACATGGCCGAGGCTCCGCATCTGGGCCGCGATCGCACGCGACAGGCCCGGCGGCGTGTGGCCGAGCGCGTTGACGGCGATGCCGCTCACGAAGTCGAGATACTCGCGACCATCGGCGGCCATCACGCGCGCGCCGCGGCCGGAGACGATCTCGAGGCGCGGCAGCGGGTAAAGCGGCGCGAGATAAGTGGTCTCTTCCCGCGCGAGCGCCTCACTCGGCGTCGCGTGGACCGTGCCCGCCGAGACGGGCTCCATCACGCCGTGTCAGCCATGGAGCGCACCAACGGATTCAGAGGCCCTCGAGGCATCGGCCGCGGCGCCGAACACCGTGCCTCGTCCAGCACCCGCGACGAGCGCGGTCAGGAGCCGGGTCCGCTCCATGCCGCGATCACGACGCGTTCCGCACCACCGTCGAGCGCCGCGCGCGCCGCCAGGAGCTTCGCCACCATGCCGCCCTGCACGTCGGAGTGCGCGAGCACGCGATCGAGCCCCGCGCGATCCAGCCACGGCACCAGCGCGCCGTCGATTGTCAGCCCCGGTGTGGTCGGTGAGGAGCACGAGTGGGGCGCCGAGCGCCGAGGCGAGCGCCGCGGCGAGATCGTCGGCGTTCAGGTTGAGCAACCGCCCGCCATGCGCCCCGATGCTCGCCAGCACCGGTACGCTTCCCCGTCTCAGCAAGGTGTCGAGCAGCGCGACGTTCACCGATTGGACGGCGCCGACCTCGCCGAGCGTCGCGGCATCCGGATGCCCGACCACATCGCACACTCCACCATCGAGCGCCGCAAGCCCGACCGCGTCCACGCCCGCCGCGCGCAGCGTCGCCACCCACCGTTTGTTCGCGAGCCCCGCGAGCACCGCCGTGGCGACCTCGAGCGTCGCGGCATCGGTCACGCGCAGCTCGCCTTCGAAGCGCGGCACTAGCCCAAGCCGCTCGCACCAGCCGCTCAGCTCGGCGCCACCGCCGTGAACGAGCACCACCGGTCCGCGAGCCCCGCGATCTCGTCGGCGAGCCGGCGCTGCGCGTCGAACGTCTCGCACGCGCGCCCGCCGACTTTGACGACGACCGGCCGCCGGGTCACCACGGGCTCCCGTTCGTCGTCAGCCCTTCGAACTCTGGCCGACCGAGCATGAGGTTGAGATTCTGGATCGCCTGCCCGGCGGCGCCCTTCACCAGGTTGTCGAGCGCGGCCGCCAGCGAGCAGCGTGCGGCCGCCATGCAGCACCGTGACCGCGACGTCGCAACGGTTCGAGCGTGCGACCGCGCGCGTCTCGGGCCAGACGCCGGCGTCGAGCACGCGCACGAACGGCTCCCGCGCGTAGCGGCGCGCGTAGAAGGCATGCACGTCGTCCGCGCGCACCGGCCTCGACAGCGGCGCGTTCGCGGTGAGCAGGATGCCGCGCGACATCGGCGCCAGCTGCGGCACGAACCCCACCGATACGAGTGCTCCCGCGCGATCGAGCGCGCGCTCGATCTCCGGCACGTGCGCGTGCTCGGTCCCCGCGCGATAGATCGACGCGGCGCCCTCGAGCTCGACGTACGACGTGCGCAACTGCGCCGAGCGCCCGGCGCCCGACACCCCGACAGCGCGGAGATCATGACCGGTCCGTCGAGCCAACCGGCCTCGGCGGCGGGCAGCAGCGCGAGGGCGGCGGCGGTCGCGTAGCAGCCGGGGTTCGCGATCCGCTTCGCGGCCGCGATCGCGGCGCGCGCTTGCTCCGGAAGGCCGTAGACGTAGCCGCTCGCGCCGTCGCGGAAGTCGGACGACAGATCGACGACGCGCTTGGCGCGCGCCAGCTCGCGGCGCTCGGCCGACAGCGCCTTCCACGCGCCGTGGGGCAAGCACGCGACGAGCGTGTCGACGCGCGCGTCGGCCAGCATCGCGTCGAGCGCCTCCGGCATCACCGCCGCGGGCAGGCTCGTGGCGCGCGGATCGAGCCCAGGGATCCACTGCACCGCCGGACGGCCCGCATGCTCGCGCGACACCAACGCCGCGAGCGCCAGGCCCGGATGACCGAGGCGAGCCGCACGAACTCCTGGCCCGAGTATCCGCTCGCGCCGATCACGGCGAGCGCGCGCGACCGGTGCCGCGCGCTCCTCGGGGCGCGGAGCATCGGCGAGCGCGGCGGGCGCGGTGACGACGCCGGCGGACCGAGACACTTCGGGTTGGGTCACGACCGACGTCTTTCACTTCGAGGCGCTGGCCGTGCAGGCGGCCAAGGCCTCGAGATGGCGGCGCAGCGCGCGCGCCCCGGCGCGGTCTTCCATGACCACGAGGATCGTATCGTCGCCCGCGACCGAGCCGACGAACCCGTGATGCCCCGACAGGTCGATCGCGCGGGCCACACCGTTCGCGTGCCCCGGCGGCGTCCTCACGACGAGCAGGTTCTGCGCGACCTTCACCTCGTTCACGAACGCGCGCAGGTCGAGCATCTGACGCTCGCGGTCGAGCGTCTCGGTGGCGGGCCCCGGCAGCTCGTACACCGGCCGGCCCTGGGCGTCGGGCCGCCGGATCACGCCGAGGCTGCGCAGGTCACGCGACAGCGTCGCCTGCGTGACCACGACCCCGAGCGTGCGAGCGCCCGGACCAGCTCCTCCTGACTGGAGAAGCGCTGGCCGCTGAGCAGCTTCGCGAGCAACGCCATACGGCGGGAACGAACCAGGTCGCACCTCCTCGTGAATAATTATTCGAGGCGGTGCATAATTCGGCATGCCCGGGGCCGCGTCAAGGGTTTCTTCGAGGCGCGGCGGGTCGGGCGGGGACGGCGGACGGGCCCGGGCCCCCGGGCGAGAATCGTGCGCGCCTTACCGGCGCGCCGCGGTTTCGCTCGTCTCCCGGAGCAACGCCTCGAGCTGATCCTTCCACACCGCCGCCATCGTGTGGGTGCCGTGCCCGGCGGTCCTGTCGCTCAGAGGGATCACCACCGCGCGCCCTTCGGCACGCGCTTGATCTCGCGCTCGAGGATGCCGAGCTCGGGCGGGTTGATGAGGTCGTCCGCCGAGTTCACGGCGAGCAGCGGCGCCGGATCTTTCCAGGTTCGGCGCCGGGTCGTAGTCGCCCGAGGCCTCGAGCGCGTAGAGCACGTCGTTGGCGTCCGCCGGTCTTCGCGTGCAGTCGCGCCGAAAACGCGTCGATCGCGCTGGTCCGCCCTCGCCAGCGTCGATGCCTGCTTCTGGCGCAGGATCGGATTGCTGCTCATGAGCCACAGCATCTCGGCCGCCGTGCGCAGGCTGGGCGGCTGCGTCGTGTACTCGCCGCCGTTCCACCCCGGATCGTTGCGGATCGGCGTCGATCACCATCCGGCGCCAGACGCGATTTCGGCCCGCGATCTGCACCGGCAGGCTGCGCGAGCGGCATGAGCGCGTCCATGAAGTCAGGGTAGCGCTCGCCCCACACCCACGTGTGCATCCCGCCCATCGAGGTGCCCATCGACGAGTCGCAGATGATCCACGCCTGAGCGCCTGCGTCAGCAGCCGATACTGCGCCTCGACCATGTCCGTGTAGCGGTAGCGCGGGAATCGCGCGTGCAGCCCGTCGCTGGGCTTGCTCGACTTCCCGTGGCCGATCCCGTCCGGCAGCACGACGTAGGTACCGCGCCGTGTCGAGCGGCTGCCCGGGACCGAACAGCTCACCCGCGAAGACCGGGTTCGTGAACTGGGCCCCGCTCCCCGTCGTGCCGTGCATGATGAGCACGGCGTTCCGAACCTGCCGCCGGCGCGCTCCGGCTTCCCGAAGGCGCGGTAGTGGATGCGGAGCTGGTCGATCGGCTCACCCGAGGCGAGGTGAACGTGCCGAGGTTCGAGTCGGCCTCGACGGCCCGGGAAACGGCGGGGAACGCGATGGACGGAGCGACGAGAGAAGAATGGCGGCGACGATGCGATTCATCAGCAGAACCCTCGGTGTGGGCGACGTGGGTCCGGAGGCTACCGGATCAGAATCGTCGCTGCACCCGAAGAATCGGCACCCATCGCCTCAACGCGGGCGGATCGAGAGCTACAGACCCTCGAAGGGAATTCTTCTCTATGACGCGATTCAGGGCAACACGCGGCGCTGACTCGGGGATGTCTCCTCGGTTGCTCGTAGCCGCGAGCTACTTGGGCGCGCGGCCAAGGGCTGGACGCTTCGAGCGAAACGCGGTCGGGACGCGTGACGATGTGGTCTCTCCGGCGAAATCTGAGCGTCGAAAACGCGCGTGATAGAAAGAAGCTCGTAGTCAGACTCGAGAGCTCCCGTGCTGCGAGCGCGCCCTCGAAGAAAGACTCGTCTTATGCGCGCCTACACGCTGACGGACGTCGACGATCACGAGCTGGTGAGCCATCTCAAGTCCCTGGTCGTCAGGGATCGTGGTACCACCGCCGAGATCTTGGCTCACATCGCCGAAGTGGACTCACGGCGGCTCTACCTTCCGGCCGCGCATCCGTCGATGTTCTCCGTACTGCCAGAAGGAGCTGGGCTTCTCCGAGGAGATGGCCTTCAAGCGCATCCAGGCGCCGCACGCATGGCCCGCAAGTACCCGGTGATCTTTGCCGCGATCGCCGACGGGCGGCTCCATGTGAGCGCGGTGGTCCTACTGTCCAAGTATCTGCGGAGGGACAACGCCGACGACCTCTTGAGGGCGGCGTTCCACAAGAGCAGTAAGTCCGAGATCGTGGAGCTGCTGGCGGAGCGCATTCCCGCAGGGCGGACGTGCCGACGCTCGTGCGGGCGATCCCGTCGCCGCTACTTCCGGCGACCAACTGTCCCCGGGGACAGTTCCCAGTCCCTCGTTCGACGGGTCATCCTCGAGCACGGTGGAGCTTGGGGCGCCTGAATCCGCCGCAGCTTCAGTGATGCCACTACAGCACGCTCCTGGCGCCGACGTGTCTCACTCAACTGTCCCGGGACAGTTGCGCCCCCGCGGGCGAGAGTCGAGCCGCTCGCGCCGGAGCGATACGCGCTTCAGACGACGATCCGCAAGGACACGCGCGACAAGCTGCGGCGCATTCGTGGAGCCCTTGGCCACCAGATAGCCCGCGGAGACGTTGCGGAAGTCATTGACCGCGCCTCTCGATCTCCTGCTGGCCAACCTCGAGAAGCAGAAGTTCGCCGCGACCTCTCGCCCGCGCCCGGTGTCAAAGCGCAAGTCCGAAGAACCCGCGCCAGCATCCCCGCTCACGTGAAGCGAAGTGTCTGGGAACGCGATCGAGGGCAGTGCAGCTACGTGAGCGATTGTGCGGTCACCGTTGTCCCGAGCGCTCACGACTGGAGTTCGATCACGCCGATCCCGTCGCTCGCGGAGGCGAAGCCAGCGTCTGAGGACGATTCGGCTTCGATGCCGGGCACCAACCAGTACGTCGCCGAGTGCGTGTTTGGGGCCAAGTTCATGAAGGCCAAGCGCGAGGAGGCCCGGCGGGCGGTGAGAGACGGGCCGACGATTGCGCGGACGTGATCTACGACGACGATACCTGAGGAGAATCCCCCTACTACCGCGTCTCTCCCCACACGTAGCGGAACCCGAGCGTCCCGGCCACCATCGACGGATCGAAGTCGGTGCCGGTCGAGTTCACGAAGGGCTGCGCTCCTCTCCACTGCGCGGTCCTGATCGGCCCATCCCCTCGAGCACGACGCGTCGAAGTGCCGCCCCAACGCGTGCGCGACTCCGCGCCCCTGCGCACCCGCTGAATCCGTCGTACGAGAATCCTTGCCGGTGGGATCGCCTCGCTCCATCCGAAGGCCCGATCCCAGCCCGCCGTACACGCGTACGGCGTCGTTCGACCACGTGCGAGCGTGCGCCGGTAGCGGAGCCCGAGGTTGTAGGTGACGAGGCCGAACGTCGTGAAGTGCGTGCCGGCCTGATCGGTCACCAGCAGGATCAGCGACTGGCCCAGCCATGAGGCACGCCGAGGGCATTGCGGTCGTCGAGATTGCGGTAGTAGCCCAACGGACGGCCGCCCCGGGCTCGACGAGAAATCATCCGGAATGTTGAGCACGCCGTCCTCGAACGAGCGCCCGAGCCCCGCCCCGAACGCGATCTCGCGTGCTTGGGGGCGGCGGCAGCGCCAAGTGGGTTAAGGCCCACCAGGCAGGACGAAGAGCTACGCCAGGGTCGACAGCATACGGTTCGTCACGGTTCCTCCGCGGCGGGCGCCGTCGCCACGTTGCGCTACCTTCGGCGACGGAACCCCTGCCGCTTGTGATCGGCACGATCACCGGAGTCTGATCCATCAACCCGGACGGCGACCTCGTGCCGCCCCCGGCTCGCGCGGAAATGACGCCGGACGTGGTACCGTAGTGGTCCTCACGCTCCCACTTACCCTTCGATTTCCTCGATGCGGCGTTCCCTGACGCGACGCCTGCCGCGGTCGCCGTGGTGATGGGTATGGCCCTCGACGCACTCGAGCGTGGGCGCCGCGACCGCACCGGACTCTGACTCCGGCACTCGCCGACTCGACCGCGCCTCAAGCGGACCTCGGTTCGGGCCCAAGCCGACACGACCACCACGGGTGCAAGCACAGTGGTGGCGCCGGCCGATTCACTCGCCGCACGGGCGGACTCCGGTGTCGTCGCTGGCTGACTCACTCCGCCACGCCCCACATTCGATGGCGACGCCGATCGATTCGCTCGCCGCGGGTGTGGACTCGATGTCCGCGCCCCCGACAACCCCGCCTGGGCGCTCGTCCTCTCCGGCGGGATCGCGCGCGATTCGCGCACGGTGGCGTCATCCGTGCGCTCGGAGGAGGCGCACGCGCGCCCGACCCTCGTCGTGGGCGCGAGCATGGGCGGTTTGGTCGGCGCGATGTACTCGGCCGGCTACTCGCCCGACAGCTGCACGCGATCCTCCGGAAGATTCCCTGGGACCTGGTGTTCGAGGCCAGCCGAACGCGCTATCAATGGCGAAGCGTGTGGCCGCCCTCGTGGTTCGATCTCGTCGCCTTCGGCGGCTCGAGGCATGCACCGCCAGTATCCCGGCGTCGGTCGTGGACAAAACGCCTTGGTCACCAAACGGTGGTGCTGACCGAGGCTGTTCTTGAACGCCGACATGCTGCGTCGCAGGGCGACTTTGACAAGCTCACGATTCCCTTCGACGATCGGCACCGACGCGCGCATGGGACACGCTGGGTCATGGTCTCGACCATGGCAGCCTGGCGCGCGCGTGTCGCATCACGTCAGGCTGCCGCTCATGTTCCCGCCGGTCGCCGAGGGCGAGGCGCTGCTCGTGGACGGCGGCGGATGTCGAGCAGCCTTCCGATCGGCCCGGCGCGGGCCGCTGGGCGCCAAGCGCGTGCTCGCGGTCGACGTCGCGCTGCCCATACCCGGAGCTCGACGAGTCGTCGTCGGGCATCACCGTGTTCCTTCAGCTGTGGGACATCCTCGCAACAAGCGCGGGCAGAACGACACGATCTCCGTGGCGGCGGGCGACACGCTGGTGTGGCTCAAGATCCCGAAATGCGGGCGCGTCCGATTTCGCGGGCGCCAACGCCAAGATCATGGATCGCGGGGGCTACGCGGAGGGGGGCGAGGCGGTGCGCTCGTGGGCGCGTCGCTCGGGGCTGGCGACGACGGAAGCGCCGCTCACGCCTGCACGGCACCCGTGATGCCGCCACTCTCCAGCTTCATCGGCTGGAGCGGACGCGGCGAAGTGCGGCGCTCGAAGGTCGCGACGGCGGTGCTCGGCAAGCTCCCGGATGGGTCCGCTCCGCCCCACCGAGCTCGTCCCGGCGCTGCGAAGGCTATCGCGCAGCGGATTGTTCGAGAGCGCGTGGGGCCGACGCTCACCAACCGGGTGCGGCGACTCCACCGTGCTGACGTTCGAGGTGCGCGAGGCGTCCGGTGCCGACGATCGGCCCCGCGTTCAACTTCCAGCAACGATTGAGGAGCGAGCATCCAACGTCGGCGCGACCGCGCGTCCGATTCGCGGCCCGTTCTCCCCTCGCTCGGGAGGCTCTGCTGGCTCCAGGAGAGATGCGCGTCCGTTCGGATGGAGCGCTCCAGGGCAGCCTCGAGCCGTACGCGCGCTCGAGGCACGGGAATTCGGCCGGATTCCAGTGCGCGGCCGGTACGACGAGACGCGCATACGCGCGTGTTCGATGATGGCGGTGAGCTCATCCACGCGTCGCGAACGGGTGAGGTTCGAGCTGTTCGGCGGCGGCCAGGTGAGCCTCGCCTCGCGTCGGAGTGTTCCAGGCGGGGGTCAGGCCCGGCGACATCCCGCGACCGAAGCCGGAATGGGAGCTTTGCGGCGTGCCGCTCGCGTTCCGCACGCAATCGATCACCGGTGGCGAGCGCACGCTGGATGCGGAGTGGGCCGCTTCTGGTGATGACACGGGTACTCGCGCATCAACGCGGTCGCCGACGTCGACCTTCGCTACCGCGCGCTCGTGCTTACGCCGGAATTCGCTTCGGGGCGGTCGAGGGCGACGCACCACCGGATGTCCTCGTCCGGTCTCGGCGGCCCGCACTTTCGTTGTCCGGGGGCTGCGTCGCGCGACGAGTGGCTGGGCCGGAGGAGCCGGCGCGGCGCTCCGCCGAGGCTCGCGTTCGAGGCGTCACGACAGGTTCGGCAGTCTACGTCGCCGCGCAGTCCGGAAAGGTGAAACCGACGCGGCAGCCCGGGCTCGATCTCGGGCCGATCCTCGCCGGAGGCCTCGGCCTCGGCCTCGAGCTCCGGCTGCCGTTCGGCCCGTTTCAGATGGGAGGGGAGCGCGCCAGCGCAGCTCGGGACGCCGGCAGGAGTCTCGAGCATCAACCCGGGCACGAGATTCTGAGGACCCAGCGCCGCTACGCGACCTTCGGTTGCGCCTTCGCGCGCGCGCGGATTCCCCCGAGTGCGATCGCGGGGTGCGGCACGCCGCCAGCTCCGACACCCAGCGCCGATTCGCCATACAACATGCCCGCCGAGCCGGCGCGATCGTGCCGCCCAGCCGTCAGGAACGCCACGGTCATGTGCGACACGGGCAAGTTGCCGAGCGAGGACAGCGTCGCGTGCTTGGTCGACGCCTGCGCCGCGGCCGACGACGACGAAAGCAGCGAGCGCCGAGAACGCGGCGTAGAGCCACCCCCGAGAACGCGTAGGCGAGGACGCCCCAACTGAACACGGCCGACGTGCGCGGCGCGGGCCATGGCGGCTGGCGATGGCGGCCATGAGGACGCCGGCGCCGAAGTACGACCACCACACGCCGACGCGATCCGAGGCCCACCCGCCCACGAGGCAGCCGATCGCGCTCACCACGCCGCTGAGGATCCCGGTCGAGCGCGACGGTGTCCGGGGTCGCGTGCCAATCGGGCGCGACCGCGGACCAGATGTTAGTCGCGGCTCCCGGCGCCGCACGGCGAGCACACGAGGAGCATCGCGAGCACCGCGATCGGCGAGCGCAGCAGGTCGCGGAAGTCGATGCCGATCTCGCGGAATTTCTTCGCCAGGCTCCCCCGCCGAAGGGTGCACGTCAGAACGAAGCATTGGCGCGAGCGCGCACGCGGCCATCGCCAGGGCGAGCACCAGGCCCGCGACCGCGACCGAGTAGTGGCTGGCGAGCCACACGCCCGCGCCGCCACCGAGCCCGGTTCCGCCCAGGTTCCCGGCCTGAAACCAGCCGGCGGCGCGGCCCGCCTGCGCGTCGGCCACCGTGTGCGCCATCAATCCGCCGACCGGGAGCACGATGAAGGTCGCCGCGGCCCCGGAGATGAACACGACCGTCATCAGCAGGCCGGCCGCGTTCTGACGGAGCGGCATCAGGCTCACGAGGAGCAATGGTGGCTGCGCCGGCGGCGACGCCCAGCAGGTACCAGCGCCGCGGCGCGAGGCGTGAGATCGGCGACCGGTCCCCAGAGAGAAGCGCCAGACGTTGGACGAGATCGAGACCGCGACGATCGACGCCGACAGAGCGACGGGGAACCCCGCCTTCGTCAGGACGAACGGCAGCGTGACGCTCGCGAACCTGCCGCTGATGCCGTACGGCAGGACGAGGAAGAAGATCGTGAGCGGTGAGGTCGAGCGGCTGCTCAGGATGCGTGCCTCGCGGGCATGGGTTCGAGCCGATGGAACACGATCGCGATCATGCGGCCAACCTGCGGCCCGAGCAACACGTCCTTAGTGCGCGCGCTCGAGCGAGCCGGGTGGCGACTCGTTCCGCCTCAGCCGAGACCGGCGGTGTGTCTCGGCGTTTCTGCGCGGTAACCTCGCGCGAATGTCGCGACCGGTAAACACGGCTGTCCCGAAGTCAGCCCCCAGGACATATCCCAAGCGCGGCGGCGGCACGCGCGCGCAGTCGACCGCGGCCCGCGAGACGCGCGGCTCCGTATCGGGGTCGCGGCGGGGACGTTCATCGTCGCGCTGCTGTGGCGCCTCTCGCATAAGCAATACGTAATAACT
>ERZ1370068.4655-contig-3715_pt1 | contig 62681 bp, 86 predicted proteins | sample MGYA00561227_ERZ1370068 | MGnify/ENA primary metagenome ERZ1370068 (study PRJEB38410, sample SAMEA6850437) | metagenome | study: Metagenomic assessment of the ecological functions of the soil: analysis of the soil microbiota associated with the...
GGATCGCCAGGAGCCGACGAAGGACCTGATCGAGGCTGTTTTGGGAGGCTACAGTCATCCAGCTCTGTTCGATGCCAGCGCTACATGCTGTAACTGAAGCCCGAGGAAGAGTGCGAGCACGTGAGAGGCCGTTGAACGGTTCCATCACGCGTCACCTGTGGACCCGATGTAGGCCAGACGCAGCGCCGGGACAATGTAAGTCCCATGAACTTCGCCTTGGTCAAATCCTCCCCGTCCCCTGTCCGGCAGCCAGGGATAAAAGCGCACGTCGGCGGCTCGCGAGGCGTTGGCCAGCAGCCTGCGCGATCTGCCAGGCCGTCGCGCGCGATCTGGTCGAGCAGCCGCACCAGAGCCTTCCGGCGCCGTGACGTTAGGGCTGTGGCTGGCGTCGATCTCGTAGATAGCGCCATTGCGGATCGGACTCTGAAGCGCTTGGAGAACTGCAGGAACACGTCGTCCGGCGTCTTCTTCGTGCAGTAGATGTAGCTGCGCGGGAATTTCGGAGCCGGATTGCGCAGCTGCAGCGGCTGCGTGAATGTCTTGACCGGCTGCGTGCCGGCGGCGCGGCGTGATCCAGGCGAGATCGGCCGCGGACGTGTCCGGCGGCTGTCGGGTTGGGCGGAACGAGCCAGTCCTCGCCTTGGCCCGCCGTGGCAGCCGGACGCGGCCCCGGCCCTCTGAGGTCGAGCAGGCTCTGCCCATTCCCCGGCACGAAGGCGTCGAGATAGATCAGCTGCTTCACGCGCTCAGGGCACGCGGTCGGCCACGCCGGTCGCGACCATGCCGCCGTAGCTGTGCCCGACCAGGACGAAGTCCTTCAGGTCCTCGAACTCGATGACGGCCAGCACATCCTTGATGTGCGTCTCCAGATCCACCGACGGGTTCGCCTGATGGGCGCGCTCGCCGAGGCCGGTGTAGGTCGGCGTGAACACCTCGTGGCCCGCCGCCCGCAGCAGCGGCCGCACCTTCTTCCACGCCCAGCCCGCCGACCACGCGCCGTGACAGATGAGAAACGTCGCCATGTGTCCTCGATCCCCGAAGCCGTTGTCGTATGTCGTCCATGAGCGTAGCACAAGAGCCGCCGCGCGCCGCCCTGCTTCTCGACGCCGCCATGGGCCCCGTGGCACAGTGCCAGCAGCCATGCTTCAGGATCGCTACGGGTTTGCTCTGACCACGGCCTCGCCGGAGGCGCGCGATGCCTACGTCGCCGGCGTCGACCTGTCGCTCTCGGCCAACCACGGCGCCGAGGAGCAGTTCCGCCGCGCCATTGCGCTGCGATGAGGGCCTTGCCGTCGCCCACGTCGCGCTGGCGCGCACGCTGCAGGTTCAGCACAAGCCGGCCGAGGCCAAGGCCGCGGCAGCGCAGGCGCGCGAGCTGGCGCAGGCGCTGCCGCATCGCGAGCGCAGCCACGCCATCGCGCTCGCAACCGACAGTCGACGGCGGCAGCGTGGCCGGCCTTGCCGCCGTCAAGGAGCACCTCGCCACCTATCCCCGCGACGCCATGGTGCTGGCCCCGTGCACGGGCGTGTTCGGCCTCATCGGCTTCTCGGGGCGCGCGGGGCGGGAGAGCCGAGCTGCTGGCGCTGCTCGATCCGCTCGCGGGCGCCTACGGCGACGACTGGTGGTTCGACCAGCGCGCACGCCTTCGCCCAGGTCGAGGCCGGCGATATCGAGCGCGCGCATCGCCACCATCGAGCGCTCGCTGGCGCTGCAACCCGCGCAACGCCAACGGCCGCCCACATCCGCGCCCACGTCTACTACGAAGCGCGGCGAGCGGCAGGCGGGGCTCGCCTACCTCGAGGAGTGGTGGCGCGGACTATCCGAAGGAGAGCCTGCTGCACTGCCATCTGAGCTGGCACATCGCGCTCTGGCAGCTGGAGCTCGGCCGCGCCGAGGACGCCTGTGGAGCTTCTACCGCGCCCACCTGCGCCCCGGCGCCTCCACCGGGCCGCCGCATCAACACGCTCTCCGACTCCGCCTCGTTCCTGTTCCGCGCCGAGATGGCGGGCGAGGCGCGCGACCCCGAGCTGTGGCGCGAGCTCAGCCGGTACGCCACGCAGTGGTTTCCCTCGCCCGGCATCGCCTTCGCCGACGTGCACGGGCGCTGGCGCATGCGCTCGCCGGCGACGCCGACGCCTTGGCCAAGATCATCGACGCGCGCCAAGGGACCGGCACGGAGACGCGGTGGCGCCATCTGGCCGCGCCTTCGGCGCCTTCAGCCGCTCGGATTGGACCGAGGCCGCGATCGCGCGAGCTGCAGACCGTCATGGACCGCGCACGAGCGCGTCGGCGGCAGCCGCGCCCAGCGCGACCTCATCGAGTATGCGCTGGTCGTATGCCTGCTGCGATGCCGGCCGCATCGGACGAGGCCCGCCGGCCTGTTGCAGACGCGGCGCCTGGCGCGGCGGCACGAGCGGCTGGCCGATCCAGGGGCATTTGAACGCTCCGGCCTAGCGGCATACGCCCATCTGGACGCACATGGTCGATCGCAAGCGCCGGTCCTCCTTGCAGGGTCGCGAGGCTCGGGGCGGCGGCAGCGCTTCAGCAGCTCATCGAGCATCGGATAGAAGTAATCGCTCCCGGCATAGCCCGACGATCGCGGCCGACTTCCTGCCCGTCCTCGACCAGCACGAAGGTCGGGCGTGGCATTGACCGGGCGCGCGAGCGACACGCCGGCCTTCTCCTGGTCGCGGATCTGGATGCGTCGCAGCGGCGCCTGCTGCCCTTCCGGGGAGCTGCGGATAGCCCGGGCCGATCTCGGCGTGTCCAGCGTCGGCACCAGCTGCAGTTGGGATCGTCGAACATCAGAAGCTCGGCCGCGCGCAGGCTCGGCCGCGTTTGCCAGCAAGCCTGCCAGACCACCGAAAGCAGACCATGAACGCGAGCTTGCGCATCATCTTTTCCACTCAGGGCGAAGCGGCACAGCCCCAGTATCGCCGCGGCGTCCCAACACAGTTCCGCGGAACCCTGAGAACGGTCCGCTGGCACGGCGCCCCAATCAGAGCCCAATCCGTACAGCCTGCGCAATTGAGACTTCCTTGACGTGCCTACACCCTGCTTCTTGCGCAAGCTTGTGCCCATGATGTCCATGTTCTCGATGCGCGAGGTTTTCGAGCCGGGTCTGAATGCGCTCGCAGGTACTGCGCCCACTCGCTGCTTGGTCATGCGTCGCCGCATCCCACATCCGCATGCATTCGGCCATCGTTTCCTCGGCGCGGGCGGCTTTGACCCGTGCGGGCAGCCGGCGTCACCGCCGGCCGATCCGGCTGGCAGGCGCCGCTGCCTCGGGCGCGGCGGCGGTGCCGCAGGCGGGGCGGCACCGGCCTGGGCGAGGGCCGCACCGGCACCCAACACCAGCGCAATAGACACGACGATGACACGCATGCGATCCGCGATGAATGTCCTTGCACCCTTCGCATGACTCGACGCGCCCCAGGCGACAGGCTGCGACCGCTGACCGTTCGCATGGCGCCATGCCCCAAAGCACATCGACGGCCGGCCGCAGTCTCTGGTTAACGTGAGGCCTCCCGCGTCAACCGAGCTGTGCGAGAGACTTCATCCGATGAAGGCGATGTTGAGCAAGCGCGTCGGCGGTCCCGAGACGCTCGTGCTCGAGGAGCTGCCCGATCCCAAGCCGGGCGCGGGCGAGGTGCTGCTCGCCGTCAAGGCCTGCGGCGTCAACTATCCCGACCTGCTCATCATCGAGGACCGCTATCAGTTCAAGCCGCCGCGGCCGTTCGCGCCCGGCGGCGAGGTGGCGGGCGTGATCGAGGCCGGTCGGCTCCGGCGTGACGCAATTCAAGCCTGGCGACCGCGTCATCGGCTCGACCATCTGCCGGCGGCATGGCCGAGAAGCTGGTGGTCGAGGCCAGCCTGTGCATCGCCATGCCGGCTGCCATGCCGTTCGACGAGGCGAGCGCGCTGGTTCTGACCTACGGCACCTCGATCTACGCGCTCGAAGGACCGCGCCAAGCTGAAGCAGGGCGAGACGCTGCTGGTGCTGGGCGCCGCGGGCGGCGTCGGCGTGTCGGCGGTGGAGCTCGGCAAGGCCTACGGCGCGCGCGTGATCGCCGCCGTCTCCTCGCCGGACAAGCTGGCGTTCGCCAAGAAGCACGGCGCCGACGACGGCGTCGTCTACCCGCCGGGGCCATTCGACAAGGCCGGCGCCAAGGCGCTGGCCGACATCTTCAAGAAGGCCTGCGGGGAGAACGGCGCCGACGTCATCTACGATCCCGTGGGCGGCGACTATTCGGAAGCCGCGCTGCGCGCCATCGCCTGGGAGGGCCGGCTTCCTGGTGGTCGGCTTCCCGGCCGGCATCGCCAAGCTGCCGCTCAACCTGACGCTGCTGCAAATCCTGCCAGGTGGTCGGCGTGTTCTGGGGCGCGTTCGCCGGCGCGATCCCGACGGCCAACGCCGCCAACATCGCCGAGCTGATGCAGCTGTACGCCAAGGGCGCGATCAAGCCGGTGGTCTCCGAGCGCTATCCGCTGGCCAGGGCCGGCGAGGCGATCGCCAGGCTGGCGGCGCGCAAGGCCATGGGCAAGATCGTCGTGACGATGGAGTAGAGGCCGCGTGTCAGGCAAGACCAGACGCGCTGGTGGTGGATCCGCCATGCGCCCGTTCCCGACGGCGGCCGCATCTACGGCCAGAGCGACCTCGACTGCGACTGCACGGATGCGGAGATCTTCGCCATGCTGGCGCGCGAGCTGCCGCGCGATGCGGTGTGGGTCACCAGCAATCTCGCCCGCACCCGGCAGACGGCGGCAGCCATCCTGGCGGCGGCGCAACGGCCGGCATGGCGCGGTCGAGCCGCTCGCCATCCCGGACCTCGCCGAGCAGCACCTGGGCGAGTGGCAGGGCATGGAGCGCAAGCCGTTCTATGCCGAGCGCAAGGTCGGCACGCACACGTTCTGGTTCGGGCCGGCCGACGAGCGCCCGCCGGGCGGGGAAAGCTTCGTCGACCTTTCTGACCGCGTGCGCCCCGTCATCGAGCGCCTCACCGTCGAGCACCGCGGCCGCGATATCGTCGCCGTCACGCACGGCGGCACCATCAAGGTGGCGCTGGCGGTGGCGCTCGGGCCTCGACCCGCAGGCGGCGCTGAGCTTCCTGGTCGAGAACTGCTCGCTCACCCGGCTCGACTACCTGCAGCCCGCAGGGCGCCCCCGGCCTGTGGCGCGTCGGCGCCGTCAACCACCGTCCCTGGTCGCAAGCCACCTCGCCTCGACGCCGTCGGCAACCCCATCGCCGTCGACAAGGCTTGACTAGGGCGTCTACTCAAACACGCGGTGCGGTCGCGCAACACAGGCGCCCGCCACGCCGCGGTCACTCGCAGTCCCGGCAACGGACGTGGGCGGTAGTCGCTGCCTCACGGGGCTTGTGCGCCTTCTAGCGGCTGCGAGCAACTGCGGCAAAACTGCGTTAGCGCAACGCGCGAGCTTTCCTGATATCAAGAATTATTCCCGCTACCGCTCGCACATCATCTCGCGCGTGCTGACCGCCCAGGCATTTCCTCTGCGTTGCATCCTGCGTAACGATGGCGTCAGCAGGAGGCACGAATGAGCCTATCGTTCCGGACGTGCGCAAGCCTCGGCTGGCGGTCTTCTATACTCTGGCATGTGCGAACCAGCTTCGGCGCAATTGCAGTCCGATGGCTCACGGACCGCTACGCACAGGCAATCGAACGACAAGAGACTCGCGCCAGTGCGAAGGAGTGTTCACGCACCACTCCCCTTCCCGCCGACACCACGATCACACCGGCGGGGCGGACGTGCCGGCGGACCTCGCGAGGTTCTCGCGGCGCTTGGGGCGGCGTTTGGACAAGTCGCAGCGGTGCCGGTGCGATCCGTGCACCACTCTCGTCGCTCGAAGAGGTCCTCGCCAACGGTTATGCGCGCGTCGTCTATAGCATCGGCGTCTTCGACCCCCACGTGCGCCTGCCGTCGTACTGGCGCGCGTCGGGGCGCATTGTGAACGGCGTCCCGCGCTGGGCTTCCCGCGCCCTCGCAAGCGGGAGTTCACGTTTCATCCGGCCGGTACCGACCTCGCCGGCACCTACAAGGAAGGCACCGTCGAAAGTGTTGATCACGGTTGCGCCGATCGCCGACGTACGGCAGGTCGGCTGTCCACCGGTGCCCGCCGTCGTGCGGCCGTCGGGGACGACACGCGATCGCATACTAGCCTCCGAGCTGCTTTGCAACGTGGACCGGCGACGGCCCGCGTGCACAACGACTACTTCATGCCGATCGGGAGCGCGGCGCCGGCGCGCCATGCGTTGCACGGCAGGCTGACTGTTCCAGCGTTGAAGCCTCGAGCGCCCACAACGGTTGTGCCGGTCTTCCGAGCCCATCGCCGGCCTTCACCATCGAGTTCTTGACGCACGGCGAACATCTCGTGCCAGCCATCCGCACGATCATTTGGTCGGTCGACCGCCGCTTCGGTATCATCCTGTCTCCAGGCCGCATCTGGTCCGAGCCAGGAGATCAGGGCTTGTCGCGAGCGTCCTTCCCGTTCGCGATCGTGAACTCGATCGACAACGGCACGCTCAACGGGCTTGCGACGTTCGTGTTCGAACGACGCGCGTGTCTCGAATCTCGAGGGCGCAGATCACCCAGGAGACAATGGCGTGGGCACGCTATGACTACTGGGGCCAGGTGCCGATGACATATGCGCCGGCCACGATTCCGGACGAAGCACGGCTGCGCGACGCAATTCGAGAGTGAGAAGCGGCTGGAGGTCGCCGATCAGCCGTGGTCCGCTCTGCCCGTCGGAGCACCGAGCCCCGCGCTCGACGCGTTCGACGGCAGCGCCGCCCCGACGACGTTAGCGTCAGCGGACTTGTCATCGACGGCGTCGTGTACGCGAAGGACTGCCACACGCGCTCGGACCCCTACCCCTACTGCCGGCACATGCGGCACGGGGTCTTTTCGGTGACGAAGTCCCTGAGCCGCGCGGTCGCACTCCTGCGTCTCGCCGCCAAATACGGCGATGGCGTCTTCGAGGAGAAGATCTCCGACCACGTACGCGTAACGGCCACGCACGACGGTTGGAAGAACGTGACGTTCGCCGATGCGCTCAGCATGGCTGCGTGCCGATCGGCGACATTGGGCCGCGCCGCGACTGGCCGGATCCCGCAGCCCGATGAGAACCAACCGAAGATGCTCGCTTGGTTGATCAAGGCGCGCACGGCGCAGGAGAAGCTCGATCATGGATTCAACTACGGGAGGTACCCGTGGGAGCGCGGCGAGGTCGTTCGCTACAACACCATCGGTGACCTTCACGCTCGCAGCCGCCATGGACGCCTTCACTCAAGCGCAAGGAAGGACCGAACGCACACCTTTGGGACATGGTCACCGACGAGGTCTACCGGCCGATCGGCATCCTCCACGCGACCGATGATGCACACGGCTCGAGCCCGACGGCAGTCGCGGCGTTCCGATCCTCGGCTATGGTCTGACTCCGACGATCGACGACGTCGCCAAGCTGCGTGACGCTGCTGCAAGCGCGCGGCCAACACCGATGGCACCGCAGATCCTGAGTGCCGCGAAGATCGACGAAGCCTCTGCGTCGCACTGCCACGGGCCTGTCGACGAGGCGTGCCGAGCCGGTTCGGCGACCAGCGGTATCACCTGTCGTTCTGGTCGCTCCCGTATCGCACGGCGCTCGGCTGCAGCGTCCACGTTCCGCTAGCATGTTGGGGTATGGCGGCAACATCGTCGTTCTGCTCCCGAACGGCGTGTCGGCGTTCCGGTTCGCCGAACGGACAGACACACGACCCTCGAAACGATGATTCTCGCCGGCGAAGCGATCCGCCCGCTCTGCGATCAACGCTCGGCGGCCGCCTGCCGGATAAGTCGCAGAACGCGCCGCTGAGCGCCACGGAGCTGAGAGCCGAGCTGCCGGGCAACACGTTCGGCACCGGCGGCGTGCGCATGTTCATCGCGCCGGACGGCCGCCTGTACCTCGCGGCGGGCACGCGAGGTGGACCTCGGGCGCTGGCGCATAACTCCTGCCGGACACTACTGTCGCACGTGGAACGTGACCGATGGTGGGCGCGAGCGCCGCTATCACGTGTATCGCGACGGCGAGACCTTCGACTTCCACGTCAACGATCGCTGGACTGTCCTGCACTGGACGCGCACGCGCGGGCGCCTCTGCCGATCTCTAGACCACCCCATCCCGCAGGGATTGGCCATCCAGCGCCCAACCCTGGAGCTGCGTTGGCGGGCGCACTGGCGAAGTTATTACAGGGACGCAATTGCCTACGGCAATTGCGGGTCGGAATCGGCAACTCTCTGAGTAAGCACAGTGTTTCCGATATACAGCCAGCAGCAGACCTGGCCCAATCCTCGTTCGAGCCCAGGCCGGTTTCCGGGGTCCAGCCACATGCGAGTACACACGACCCGCCGCTGCTCACGCCGCGTATTGCGGCGTGGGCGTAAGAGTCGCCGAGTACGCGCTCCACCGTCGCTGCGCGGCAACGGGCGCGCTGGAAGTAAAGGCCCTGCGCCTCGGTGCAGCCGGTCGCGCACACCAGCTTCAGCTGCTCGAAGTTCTCGATGCCTTCCGCCACGGTCGACATGCCGAGGCACTGGCCGAGCCCGACGATGGCATCGACGATCGCCCGCGACCTCGGCGCTGCGGTCGATGTCGGCGATGAACGCCCGGTCGATCTTGATCTTGTCGAAGGGGAAGCTGCGCAGATAGCTCGAGCGAGCAATAGCCGGTGCCGAAATCGTCCATGGCGATGCGCACGCCGAGCTGGCGCAGCTGATGCAGCGTGGCCAGCGTGTTCTGGCTGTCCTGCAGCAGCACCGATCTGGTGATCTCCAGCTCCGAGCCGCTCGGGCGGCAGGCCGGAGGCGGCCAGCGCCTGCAGCACCACCTCGATCAGATCGCGCTTGATCTGCAGCGGCGAGAGGTTGATCGCCACCTTGACCGGCGCCGACCAGCGCGCCGCCTGGGCGCAGGCCCTGCCGCAGCGCCCACTCGCCCAGCTCCGAGATCAGCCCGATCTCCTCGGCAAGCGGCGATGAACTCGGCCGGCGGCACCGCGCCGCGCTTGGGGTGCGTCCAGCGCATCAAGGCCTCGAAGCCCGTCACCCTCTGCGTCTCGAGGCAGATGATCGGCTGATAGAACAGCGCCAGCTCTCGTTGTCGAAGGCCTTGCGCAGATCGATCTCCATCCTGCGGCGCACCTGGATGCGATCGTTCATCTCCGGCTCGAAGAAGGAGTAGCCGCTGGCGGCCGTCGGCCTTGGCGCGGTAGAGCGCGAGATCGGCGTTCTTCATGAGCTGGTCGGCGTCCGCCCCGTCGCGCGGCGCCAGCGTCATGCCGATGCTGGTGGAGATGTCGATGCGCTGGCCGGCGATATCGTAGGGCTTGCTGACGGTCTCGACGATGCGGCGGCGAGCGCCTCGGTATCGTCGGGCGTCGCGCACGTTGGCCTGGATGATGGCGAACTCGTCGCCGCCGAGGCGCGCCACCACATCGCCCTGGCGCACGCAGCCGAGCAGGCGCTCGCTCACCTGCTGCAGCAGCGCGTCGCCGACGGGTGCCCGAGCGTGTCGTTGACGCTCTTGAAGCGGTCGAGGTCGAGGCAGAGCACGGCAAAGCCCTGGCCGCGCTCGCAGGCGCAGCAGCGCTTGCTGCAGCTGCTCGCGGAACAGCGCGCGGTTGGCGAGGTTGGTCAGCGCGTCGTGGCGCGCCAGGTGCGTGATCTCCTGCTCCTGGCGGCGGCGCTGGGTGATGTCCTCGTCGAGCGCCACCCAGCCGCCGCCTTTGAGCGGCTGGCGTGGCGACGGCGATGATGCGGTCGTTGCCGAACTCGATGGTCATGGTCTCGGGATAGCCGGCATCGGGCGTGCAGCTCTCGCTGCCCGAGGGTAGTGCTGCGCGCCCTGCTTCTCCCGGTAACTCCCAGAGCGCGCAGTGCACCGTCCCGGGTCGCGTCAGCTCGTCCGGCAAGGCGTACATCTCGGCGAATTGCTTGTTGCACACCAGCAGGCGCGCCTGGGCATCGAACATGCTCAGGCCCAGCGGCATGTTGTTGATGGCGGCGTCGAGCTGGAGATTGAGCCGCTCGAGCTCGGCCTTCTTCTGCAGAAGCTCGATCGACTTGGCCTTGAAGACCGCCACCGAGCGCGCCAGCTGCCCCACCTCGTCCTGGTGCGTCGAGGCCGGGATGTCGATCGAGGTGTCGTTGCGGGCGAGGCGCAGCAGCGCCCAGCCGATGCCCTGCAGGCGCGCCAGCACGCGGCGCAAGGAGCAAGAGGCCCATCGGGCCGATCAGCAATCCGGTGATGGCGGCGGCAGCGCACACCCAGGCGATGAGCGACCGCGGAGCTGGCCGCGATATTGACGAGAGCCACCTCGACCGCACGCGCGCGCTGCTGGCGCTCGGCGGCGATGCCGCGCTGCAAGCCCTCTGCCGCAGCTGCGAATTGAGCCGCCGCGGCGCTCGCCTGCTCGGGAAGTTGAAGCCGGGCGAACCCGAACACCCCGGCACCTTGTCGCTCGAGTGTCGCAAACCTTCGCCGACCGCTGTGTGCGGGCCGGTAGCCCATGCGCGCCATAAGCGCGGCTAGCTTGGCGTTGCGGTCCCTGTAGGTCGCGCTCGTCGCGCTCGATGGCGGCGTGGTCGGGGACAGAGGGTGCCGACGTCACCAGCCTGGCGCTGCTGCTCGAGCGACGCTTCCGGCTTCCTGCGCAGAGCACGACGCTTTGCAGCGCTTCCTCGCTGATCCAGCCGACCGCTTCTCTCCGTGCGGCCGGCAAATTGAATGGTGGCGGCCGCGAGCAGATAGACCACCGCCAGAGAGAGGGCGATGGCGCCATAGAGCTTGGTGGCGATTTGCGGCCGTGGCAGCCCCAATGGTCGAGCATTGCATCCCTTCAAAGCGGCTCCATGTCGCGCAAGCTCTCGGCCCCGCCCGGCGGCGGGTGGAACTGGCCAATGCGCGACGGCGAGGGGTGCTAGCCCAGGCTCAGTAGGAGCAGTGCATGTTTCACCCCGCGAGCGGCGTCCCTTCCACCCGCCCGCGCGCATCGTCCTGCAACGCAAGCTATGCGGAAGGGACTTAAAAGCCGATCTCCGACAGAGTGCATTTTTAGGAAATTCGTCGGCGATCGCAGGATCGGCGAGTCCCGGCGGACCGCCGCCTCACCACTTGCCGGTGTTGGGCATCGAGGCCCACGGCTCTTTCTTGGCCTGCGCCTCGCCCTTTTGCAGCAGCTCGAGCGAGATGTTGTCGGGCGAACGAATGAAAGCCATGCGTCCGTCACGCGGGGGCGGTTGATGGTGACTCCGGCCTTCATCAACCGGTCGCAGGTGGCGTAGATGTCGTCGACCTCGAAGGCCAGATGGCCGAAATTTCGGCCCTCGCCGTACGTCTCCGGGTCCCAATTGAAAGTGAGCTCCAGGAGCGGGGCCCGGTCGGCCGCAGCCTTGCCCTTGTCTGCCGGGGCGGCCAGGAAGACGAGGGTATAGCGGCCGGCCTCGCTCTCGACGCGGCGGACCTCCTGCATGCCGACCTTGTTGCAGTAGAAATCAAGGCTCTGCTCGATATTGCTGATACGCACCATCGTGTGCAAATAGCGCAGAGACACCGCGACACCTCCTGCTGCTGGCAACCCGCTCGCGGGCCGGATCTGCTACCGACCAGCGCATTCACATTGCGCCGTCAACGGCCATGGCGCAAGCCTGCCAAGGCCCAGAGGTTCGGGGCGGATTGCGGCGCCCATACCACGGTCGGCCAAACTTTCAAAGATCGCCACAAGTCCGTCACAATCTCGCCATGCGCGAGCGGGAGCCTTGCCGGTGAGGGGTCTGGTGCGCTGCCGTCGGCTCGATCTGAACCTGGGCATTCAAGGCTAGCAAGTTCTATTTGCTTGCGAATCAATATTGTCCACCAGATATTCACAGCTGAGGACAGTCCACAGGTCTTCGTCCGATTGCTCCCACAGTAGGAACGGGCCTGAGTTTTCAGTCTCTTGCGCCAGTATTGCTCAACTGAACTATGAAGCATTACTAACGTTTTCCAATCCGCCGGCAAATTTTGCTGGCTTGGCTCCGGCGGCTTAGGTATATCTGCATTCGGCTGTCGGGGACGGCATTCGAGGAGGGCAAAATCGGAGGCAAGCGACCTACAGCCGGAGTGGTTCAACGGTAAAGCGGGGGTTTCAGTATGCCGGAGGAGAAAGACAAGTTTTCTCCAGAATTCGCGGGCAGTCAGGGTCAGGAGACCGATGCGGACACAGGCGGCGACGCCAACGTCGAGGTTTTCGAGATCGCCGGATCGATAAAATGGTTCGACGTCTCAAAGGGTTACGGGTTCATAGTACCGGACAACGGCTTGCCGACGTGCTGCTGCACGTCACCTGCCTGCGGGCCGGAGGCTATCAGACGGCCTATGAGGGCGCGCGTGTCCACTGCCAGGTGCTCAAGCGCCCCAGGGGCTTGCAGGCCTTCCGCGTGCTCAGCATGGACGAGAGCACGGCGATCCATCCCTCCCAGCTGCCGCAGCGCACGCATGTGCAGGTCACAGCCGAGAGCGACTGGGAGCGGGCCAGGGTCAAATGGTTCAATCGGGTGCGTGGTTTTGGGTTTCTGACGCGTGGCGAAGGCACTCCGGACATCTTCGTACATATGGAAACGCTGCGGCGCTTCGGCTTCACCGAGCTGCGGCCGGACCAGATCGTGCAGGTCCGCTGGGGCATGGGCGTCAAGGGCTGCATGGCGGCCGAGCTGCGCCCGGACGGCGTCCCCCAGGGCTTGCCACCCAAGCATTGACCCAGCCTCATCGAGAACGACAATGACCTAGCCGCCGGGCCGCCCTTCGGGCGGCCCCATTTCTTGTTGTCCTGGCCCTGCTGGCCGCAGGCCTCGTGCAGTCGGCTCATGCCATGCGACTCGAAACCCTCAAGCTGATCACGGCACGGGGCACGCACGCGATCGACGTCGAGGTCACCGAGACGCCGGCAGAGAAGGCGCAGGGCTTGATGTTCCGCACGCGCCTGGCCGACACCAGCGGCATGCTGTTCTTCTACGAGACGCCGCAGGAGATCACCATGTGGATGCGCAACACCTACATCCCGCTCGACATGGTGTTCATCCGCGCCGACGGCGTCGGTGCATCGCATCGAGGCGCGCACCGAGCCGCTGTCGGAGAACATCGTCGCCTCGCAGGGCGATGTCACCGCCTGCCTCGAGCTGGCCGGCGGCGCCGCCGAGCGACTAGGCCTGAAGCCCGGCGACCGGGTCGAGCACCGCTTCTTCGCCGGCGAAGAAATAGCCGACCGCCCGGTTCCCGCGCAAGCCGCCGCTGTCGACGGCTCGCCCTACCCGAACGATCGCTCCACCCCGCTCACCACCGGCTTGCCCTTGAGGCCGACGATGATCTGCGTCAGGTGGTCGAGGTCCCACACCTCAAGCTCGATCAGCATCTCCGTGAAGTCGTGCGCCCGGCGCAGCATGCGCACGTTGTCGATGTTGCCGTCGGCCTCGCCGATCACCTGCGCGATCTGGGCGAGCGAGCCCGGCTCGTTGAGCGCGGTGACGACGATCTTGGCGGGAAACCGCTCCGGGATTGTCGGGGTCGATGTCCCAGGTCACGTCGATCCAGCGCTCGTGCTCGTACTCCTTGAGCTTGGGCGAATGGATCTGGAAGATGCGGATGCCACTCGCCGTCGGAGAGCACGCCGACGATGCGGTCGCCCGGCACCGCGCCGCCCTCCTCGAACTTGCACCGGCACGATCGTTCTTGAGGCCGCGAATGGGCAGCACCTGCGCCTGCTTGGCTTCGGCGCTGCCGCCGCTGCCCGGCCAGCGGAACTTGAGGCCGATCACCTTGGCGAGGTTGAACCAGCCCTCCTCGGCCTGGCCGCGCTCGCGGCGGCTGCGCTTGCGCGGAGCGGCGGGCGCCTCGGCCAGCTCGGCTTCCGGCACAACGGCGCGAATCACGTCCTTGACCGGCAGCTCGCCGCGGCCGACGCCGGCGTGCACCTCCTCGACGGATTTCTGCGTCAGTCGCCCCAGATCTCTTCCTGAGCTTGTCGTCGGAATAGTCCTGGCCGACGCGGCGAAAGGCGGAGACCAGGAGGCGGCGCCCGAGCTCGGAATATTGCCGCCGCAGCGCATCGCGCGCAGCCCGGCGAATGGACGAGCGCGCCTTGCCGGTGACGGCGATGCGCTCCCAGGCGGCCGGCGGCGTTTGTCCCTTGGCCGTCAGGATCTCGACCTGATCGCCATTTCTCAACTGCGTCGTGAGCGGCAGCTGACGGCCTGTTGATCACCGCGCCGACGCACGAGTTGCCGACGTCGGTGTGAACGGCATAGGCGAAATCGATCGGCGTGGCATCGCGCGGCAACGCAATCAGCCGACCCTTGGGCGTGAAGCAGAACACCTGGTCCTGGAACAGCTCGAGCTTGGTGTGCTCCAGGAATTCTTCGGGGTTGTCGCCCTCGAGCAGGGTGTCGACCAGCGCGCCGCAGCCAGATGTAGGGTTTTCCTTCTGCGCCGCGGCGCTGCCGTTGGCGCTGTATTCGCTGAGCTTGATGCCGTCCTTGTAGAGGGCATGCGCGGCCACGCCGTATTCGGCGATTTGATGCATGCGCGTCCGGTGCGGATCTGCAGCTCGACCCACTGGTGGCGAGGACCGACGACGGTGGTGTGGATCGACTGGTAGTTGTTCTGCTTGGGCGTCGATATGTAGTCCTTGAAGCGGCCCGGGCACCGCGCGCCAGGCCGAATGCACGATGCCGAGCGCGCGATAGCAGGCATCGAGGATCGTCGCACGACGACGCGGAAGCCGTAGATGTCGGAGAGCTGCTCGAGCGAGATCTGCCGGTTCTGCATCTTGCGCCAGATCGAGAACGGCTTCTTGTCGCGGCCGTAGATCTCGGCGTGGAGGCCGGCGTGGGCGAGCTTGCCCTTCAAGTCGGCGATGATCTCCTCGACCAGGCCGGTGTTCTTCTTGTGGATTTCGGCGAGCTTGTCGACGACGGTCTTGTAGGCCTCCGGGTTGCCCCACCTGAACGCCAGCTGCTCGAGCTCCTCGCGCATGGTCTGCATGCCCATGCGGCCGGCCAGCGGGGCATAGATCTCGAGCGTCTCCTCGGAGACGCGCTGGCGGCTCTCCGGCTTCATGTGCTCGAGCGTGCGCATGTTGTGCAGCCGGTCGGCCAGCTTGATCAGCAGCACGCGGATGTCGCTCGAGATGGCGACCAGCAGCTTGCGGAAGTTCTCGGCCTGCTCGGCCTTCTTGGTGACGAGGTCGAGCTTCTTGATCTTGGTCAGGCCCTCGACGAGGTCGCCGATCTCCTTGCCGAACTTCTGGTCGATCTCGGCGCGCGTGACGTCGGTGTCCTCGATCACGTCGTGCAGCAGCGCCGCCGACGATCGTGGCGTCGTCGAGCTTGAGCTCGGTCAGGATCGCCGCGACTTCGAGGGGATGGGAGAAGTAGGGATCGCCGGAGGCGCGCTTCTGGTGGCCGTGCGCCTGCATGGCGTAAACGTAGGCGCGGTTGAGCAGCGCCTCGTCGGCGCTGGGGTCGTACTTCTGGACCCGCTCGACCAGCTCGTATTGGCGCATCATGCCACGCCTCGCCAGATCCGGCTCGCGCCGGCGTCAGCGCTCCACGTCTTGACTCCCATGAGACGCGGGAAGAGTAGCAGTTCCAGCGCCGCGCAGACGCTACGCCCAGCAGCCTCGGCCGACCTCAGGATTTCGGCCCGAACTGCTCTCGCCGCTGCCGCCGCCGTTGGCGGACGGCTCGGTCGGCGTCAGGCTCTCCATGCCTCTCAGCAGCTGCTCCTCGGTGATCACGTCGACCACCGTGTCGGTCGACTGGTCGTCGCGACCGAGCACCGGGCGGCGGTCCACCGGCAGGCTCGGCGCCGCCGCCGCCTCCGGCTCGTCGACCTCGACGTTCTTCTGGATCGAGTGGATCAGGCCCTCGCGCATGTCGTCGGGCGGGATGGTCTTCTCCGCGATCTCGCGCAGCGCGATCACCGGGTTCTTGTCGTTCTCGGGGTCGATCGTGACCTGCGAGCCGTTGGCGATCGACCTGGCCCGGTGGGCTGCCAGCAGCACCAGCTCGAAGCGGTTTGGAACCTTGTCGACGCAATCCTCGACCGTCACGCGCGCCATGCGATGAGCCCTCTCGCAATGTTGGAACAAGCAAGAACGCCTTCGGAAGCCTGCTTCCGAAGCGCGCTCTCATTGGCCGGTCTTGTCGCACGCTGAATCCGCAAAATCAAGGGTTTGGCGGACGCCGAAGCGGCCTGCCGGCGACCGAGTCGGCCGAGAAGCGTGCGGCCGGCGACGCCGAGCGCGGGGTGCCGCCAGTGGGGGCGACTTCGAGCAGCGGCACCAGGACGAACGCGCGCCTGTGCATTTCGGGATGGGGCAGGATCAGCCGGCCGCGCTTCGCCGCCTCCGCGGCGGCCGAGCCGAAGCGCCTGCCGGCATAGTCTAGCGCGTCGATGTCCAAGCAGCGGGGTCCCCAATGCAGGCCCAATCGCCGACCAGCGCCGCCGCTCGATTCGCTTCAGAAGACGCAGGAGCGCTGCCGGAGCGACGTTTGCCTCGATAAGCAGCACGGCATTCAGATAAGGCGCTTGCCGGACCGGCCCCAGCGGCGCGGTCGCATAGACCTCGACGACCGCACGATGCGCAGGCCGGCGCGCGACAGTTCGCCTCGGGCACGAGCGAGCGTGTCCTTGGGATCACCCCAGGGCCTGGGAAGATTTCCGCCCAATGCCAGAAGCAGCCTGTTCATGCCCATTACTCACCCCCGCCCGCTCAGGATCGATGTGCGGAATTGGCATACCGCCGAACGTCCTGTGGAAAAATCTTCGTTTAGCATCTTGGCAACCCGGCGACGAGCCACTACCTATTGGTGGCGTGCGGGAATTACAGCCAAACCACCTCCTATTTATTGGGGCTTATTGGCATTGCTGAGGTAAACACGGATGCATTTTTACCCCAATGAGCGCCTCGCGCTCTTCATTGACGGCGCCAACCTCTACGCGACCGCGAAAGCCCTCGGGCTTCGACATCGACTACAAGCGCCTCTTGGCCCTGTTCCGAACCAAGGGGCAGCTGGTGCGGGCGCTGTACTACACCGCCCTCGCCGAGGACCAGGAATACTCCTCCATCCGCCCCCTCGTCGACTGGCTCGACTACAACGGCTACACCATGGTGACCAAGCCGACGAAGGAATTCACGGACGCGCTCGGCCGCCGCAAGATCAAAGGCAATATGGACATCGAGCTGACCGTCGATGCCATGCGCCTGGTCGAGCACCTCGACCACGTCGTGCTTTTTACGGGCGATGGCGACTTCCGCGCGCTCGGTGCGCTGCCATGCAGCAGCGCGGGCGACGGGTCAGCGTCGTGTCGACGCTGCAGACCCAGCCGCCGATGGTCGCCGACGAGTTGCGCCGGCAGGCCGACCAGTTCATCGACCTGGCAGACCTCGAAGAGCAGATCTGCCGCGATCCGGCCACCCGCCCTGTGCGCGAGCCGGGATCCCGCCCCGTCCGCCTCGCCGTCAGGTCGCGGCGCCGGTGACGACGCTCGACTACCCGGACGAGGACGACGAGCCGGCCACCTGAGGCGGGCAACCCTGATCTGTTAGAGCCGCATGACGGGGATGGTGGAGGTTCCGGCCGAGGCCCCCGCGATTGCCCGCTATGCCCGCGCTCTGGTCTCGTTCCGCGATGCCAACCGGCAGGCTGAACCCTCCTGGCACAACGGCGCCGTAGGCTCATTCGGGCAGATCAGCGCACGCCTGCTGATCGTGGGCCTGGCACCCGGTCTCAAGGGCGCCAACCGCACCGGGCGGCCCTTCACAGGCGACTTCGCCGGCGACCTGCTCTACGCGACACTGCTCGAGCTCGGCTTCGCGCGGGGACGCTACGCCGCAGCACCCGACGACACGCTCAGCCTCATCGATTGCATGATCACCAACGCGGTGCGCTGCGTGCCGCCGGCAGAACAAACCGACGCCGGCCGAGATCAACACGTGCCGGCCCTTCCTCGTCAGCCGCATTGCAGCCATGCCGCGCCTTGCCGCCATCCTGGCGCTCGGGCGCATTGCCCACGACAGCACGCTTGCGGCGCTGGGCGCACGCAAATCCTCTCATCCATTCGCGCACGGCGCACGCCACGAGGTGCGCGCGGGCCTCGCGCTCTTCGACAGCTTCCACTGCTCACGCTACAACACCAACACGCGGCAGGCTGACGCCGCAGATGTTCCGGACCGTGCTCGCGGCCATCAGGGAGCATCTGGGACGGGCGTGAGCCGGCAAGGGCACCTTGCGCGATGACGGGAGTATGAGATGAGCAAGCCGCAGCCGATCGAGCACGCGCAGGCTTCGCGCAAGGTGCGCGCCGTGTTCGACGACATCAAGAAATCGCGCAAGGTCGCCGACGTGAACAACTTCTGGAAGTACCTGGCCAACGACCCCGCCCTCCTCGAGCGCACGTGGAAGAGCCTCAAGGACGTGATGGCGCCGGGCGCGCTCGATCCGCTCACCAAGGAGATGATCTACCTGGCGGTGAGCGTCACCAACGGCTGCGGCTACTGCACCGCCAGCCACGGCGCGGCCGCGCGCAAGGCCGGCATGACGGAGGCGATGTTCGGCGAGCTGATGGGCGTCGTCGGCATGGCGAACGAGACCAACCGGCTGCCGGACGGCTACCGCGTGCCCATCGATGCGGCCTTCGAGTGAGCGGCGCTACTCTTTCTCGACGGCGCGGCGCACGCCTTCCGCCAGTGACACCGGCGGCGTCCAGTCGAGCAGCGCGCGGATGCGGCTGGTGTCCACCTCGAGCGGGTCGAACAGGCGGTGGAAGTCGCGCGCACGCCCAACGGCCCTGAGCGCGGCGCGCAGCAGCGACGCGCGACGCATACGGCGTCCACACGCGCCGTCCCAACCCCGCGGCGATCAGGCGCACGAGACCGGCGGTGGACGTGGTCTCGGAGTCGGCCACGAGGAACACCTGATTGGCCGCGCGCGAGATGCTCGACTGCGCGCACCACGGCGTCGGCCAGGTTGTCGATGCCGATGAAGCTCTTGGGCGCCGTAGCCGCGCCCAGCGGCAGCGGCACGCCGGCACGCACGAGCTGCACCAGCCGGCGGAAGTTGCCGCGCGCTCCCGGTCCATAGACCATCGGCGGGCGCAGGATGACCCAGTCCAGCCGAGACCCCCGCGCCGCCTCCGCGAGGCGGGTTTCGGAGTCGAGCTTGGAGCGCGCGTAGGGGTCTCAGGTGCCGGCGCGTCGTCCTCCGTGAATGGCCGGCCCGGACTTGCCTGGCCGTGCACCGAGGGCGGAGCTCATGAACACGAACCGGCGCACGCCTGAATGCACGGCGGCAGCCGCGAGCCGCGCCGTACCCTCGGCATTGACGCGGGCGAACGTATCGGCAGCGGCCGCCGCCATCTCGTCGGGCAGATGCGCGAGCCCGGCCAGGTGCACGACCACATCGATTCCAGCCAATGCCTCGTCCCAGCGCGTATCCGGGCCGACCTCGCCGTATGCCGATCCACGCGCCCGCGCCGCCCGCCGGCGCGACACGCGCGCCGCGCCGCACATCGTGCCCTGAGCGCACCAGAGCCTCGGTCACAGCCCGGCCCAGGAATCCCGTGGCGCCGGTGACCAGCACTCGGCCAGAGGTCTTGCGGGCGGTTTCGACGGTGGGCACGGGCACTCGCGCGATTGCTCGAGGGAGGGGCATCCTAGCCGAACGCCGGCCCACGGCCCAACGCCTATCGCCAGCCCGGTCGACGACGAGGCGGTATTGTTCGCTGGCTCCCCGGCCGGTACGCTCTGCCGATCAGCATCGTCCACTCTCCGGGGACCGACATGGCCAACTCCAAAGCCTCGCCAAGCCCGCCAGCCGCCGAAGACGCGGCCGCCTATCTCGACATGCCGCCCGAGCGCCGCGCCGCCGCCAAGGCGCACGCCGCCCTGCTGTCGCGCACGGCGGACCGGATCGCGCGCGAGCTGCCGATGAGCGCCGACGTCGACGACTTCCGCCGCGTGCTGGCGCAGGGGGCCAAGCCATGACCGACCTTGCCGCTCTCTCCGCCCGCGCGCTGGCCAAGGCCATCCGCGACAAGAAAGTCTCCAGCGTGGAGGCGACCAAGGCCGCCATCGAGCGCCTCCAGGCCTGCCACGAGCTCACCCACTGCATCATCGCGCTGGAGGACGACGAGGCGCTGGCCGCCGCCAAGGCCGCCGATGCGGCCATCGCCAAGGGCAGCGCCAAGGGGCCGCTCGCCGGCGTGCCGCTCGCCCACAAGGACATGTTCGACCGCAAGGGCAAGATCGCCAGCTGGGGCGCCAAGATCCACGCCGACAAGCCGGCCGCGGAGGACGCCACCGCCATCGCCCGCTTCAAGGCGTCCGGCGCCCTGCAGATCGCGACCCTGCACCTGGCCGAGTTCGCCTACGGCCCGACCGGGCACAACTACGTGCTGGGCCATGCCCGCAATCCCTGGGACCCGACCCGCATCACCGGCGGCTCGTCGGCCGGAACGGCGGCGGCTCGGTCGCCTACGGCGCCATTCCCGTCGGGCCTCGGCTCCGACACCGGCGGCTCGCTGCGGCTGCCGGCCGCCTGCTGCGGCGTCACCTCGATCAAGCCGACCTGGGGGCGCATCAGCCGCGCCGGCGCCATGCCGCTGGCGCCCGCGCTCGACACCGTCGGCGTCATCGCGCGGCACGTCGAGGACCTGGCGCTGACGCTGGGCTTCCTGGCCGGGCCCGATGCGCGCGATCCCGCGGCCTCGACGCTGCCGGTGCCGGACTACGTCGCCCGCCTCGACGATCCCGTGAAGGGGCTGCAAGATCGGCATCGACGAGGCCGTGGTTGCCGAGGCGCACCCGACGTGCAGCGCATGGTCGACCGGATGTGCTGGCGATCCTGACCAAGCTCGGCCTGACGCGCGCCGCCTGCCGCTTCCCCGACTGGCAGACGCTCGACCACCTGGTGCAGCTCGTGCAATTGCCCGATGCGTCCGCGGCCCACACCGCGTTTCTGCGCACGCGGCCCGGCGACTACGGCCCGCAGGTGCGCGCGCGCGTCGAGGTCGGCCATTTCATTCGGCGCCGTCGATCACCTGACCGCGCTGCGCGCGCGCGGCACCTACGTCGAGCGCACGCTCGATCAGACGTTCAAGGGCATCGACATCGCCATCCTGCCGATCCTGGCCGACCCGCTGCCGACCATCGCCGAGCTCGACGTCAGCCGGCGGGCCGCAGCTGCAGGCGGCGATGGGCCGCGTCGTCAAGTTCACCCGGCCCATCAACTACCTGGGCCTGCCGACGCTGACCCTGCCGATCCCGCGCGGCGGCGGGCCTGCCCAACGGCATCCAGCTCATCGGCCGGCCGTTCGCCGAGGCGCAGCTCTTCGCCATCGGCCAAGCCTACCAGCGCGAGGTGCCGCCGGAGATCGCTCAGGCCGCTGAAAGGTAGAGTCCAGCCGCTTACTGTCAGGGCGCCAGCGGTCAGGGCGGCGCGGGCCCTTCGCTCGGAGTCGCGCTCGTGGCTCGCAACAACGTCGCGCAGGCCGTCGCGGCCGTAGATGTCGAGGCCGGAACTGGATGGCACCGTCGGGCTCGGCCCAGGCGGTGATGTAGGTGAAATACACCGGCACCGGCCGCGTCAGGTTCAAGTCGAGAGGCTTGCCCGGCGGCGAGGATCTCCTGCACGCGCCCGGCTGCTCCCAGCCCGGCTCGTAGCGCGCCACCCATTCGGCCAGCGCGAAGACGTCCTGCACCCGCACGCAGCCGGCGCAGAAGGCGCGGCCGCGCTGGTTGAACAGCGGCTTCATCGGCGTGTCGTGCATGTAGACGCCGTGCTCGGTTGGGCATGTCGAGGCGCACGAGGCCCCAGCGCGTTCTGCGGGCCCGGATCCTGCCGGAACCTGAGCTTGGCGGCATCCGCCTGGCGCCAATCGATGCTGAGTGGGTCGACCTCCGGCCCGTTGTAGGAGCCGGTGAGGACGCGGATCTGCTCGCTTGTTGCAGGTACTCCGGCTCCTTGACGAGGCGCGGGGATCAGGTCGAGGTGGGCGACGCTCTCGGGCACGCGCCAGTAGGGGAAGAAGTTGATCGCCTTGATGGTGGCGCGCACGGTCGGCGTCTGCCGCTCGGGCTTGCCGGCGATGACGCGGTGCCGCAGCTCGACCTGATGGCGCTCGACCGCCTCGAGCTGGAAGGCGGCAACGTTGACCAGGACGTAGCGGTCCTCGATCCCGCTGCGCCGTCAGCTCGCGCAGCCGCTGCAGATTGACGCGCAGCTGGGCGAGGCGCGCTTGCGCCGGAACGTTCAGCGCCTGCAGCGTCGGCTTGTCGACGCCGTCCGAGTGACCGCAGCCCATTGATTGAGCTGGAAGCGGCGCACGGCGGGCTCCGAGGTCCTCGTACCCGAACCCGATATCCGCTCGGACCGCCTGGCGCCGACAGCTCGCCGCTGATCATCAGCCGCTGGCGCAGCAGCCGGCATGCGCTCGTCGTCGTCCTCGGGGCGGATCATGCGCGTGCCGGGATCGTCGGCCAGCCGCCGTTGGCGACGATGCGCTGATAGCGCTGGATGGCCGCCTCCCAGCGCCTCGATCATGAGTTCGCTGCGCAAGGGCGTCGCGTCGGGGCGCAGATCGTCGATGGCCTCCGGCGCGCCGGCGCGGGTCGTCGTCCGATGTGCGCGGCGCGGCTGGCTCTCGGGACGCCCGAAGCCGGGATCGCCTCCCACCAGGGGCCCGTCGGTGCCTTGCGCGGAGGCGCCGGTGGCCGCCGCTGCCATGGCGAGCCCAGCGGCAAGTGCCGCCAGAACCAAGCTCTTGCCGTGGTCTGCGTTGCATCAACTCCCTGCCTCTATCGGACGATGCATGCCCGTGTGCTCCGCCGAGCCTACGGGCGTCACCGCGCCTCCGTCGGCGACCTGGAATCCGCCTCTGGTCGATCGTGCCTCACTCCCGCATCGTATAGCCCGCGGCAAAGATATGGCCAAACCGAGACCGGTCGCAATCGACATCACCAGTGGTGAGCGCCGTAAACTGCGCGCCCGCAAGTCCCGGCCATCGCGCCCTCTATCCGCGCCATTGCCAGGGCGGCAAGATGCCTCCCGCACAGCACGGCACTGGCGCCCCTAAAGCGCCCGAGCGGAGACTTCGCCATGACCAGCGCCCCGTGATCCACAGCCTCGATTCGTGCGCGGCGTCGCCCACCGTGGCGCTCAACCGGCCCGAGGTCGGCAACGCCTACAACGGCGACCTGATCCAGGGGCCTGCTCGGCGGCCATGGACGCGCTGCGGCGGCGCCCCGAGCTGCGCGCGCTGCTGCTCAGGGGCAACGGCCGGCACTTCCAGGCCGGCGCCGACCTCGGCCTGGATCGGGTCGGTCAGCCGCGCCTCGGCCGGGGAGAACGTGCGCGTCCGCCGCGCCACGGCCGAGGCCGTCGACCGCCTCAACCGCCTGCCCATCCCGACGGTGCGCGCTGGTGCAGGGGCGGCTGCTTCGGCGGCAGCACCGGCATCGTTGCCGCCTGCGACGTGGTGATCGCCGCCGACAACGCCATCTTCTCGATCGCCGAGGTGCGCTGGGGGCTGACGGCGGCCATCATCATTCCCCAGCTCGGCGACGCCATCTCGGTGCGCCAGCTGCGGCGCTATGCGCTGACCGGCGAGCGCTTCGGGCGCGGCCGAGGCGCAGCGCATCGGCCTCGTCCACCAGGTGGTGCCGCTCGACCGACCTGGCGGCCGCCGGCGAGGAGATGATCGCGCGCGTGCTCGAGAACGGGCCCGTGGCGATGGCCGAGACCAAGGCGCTGGCGCTGCAGTCGGCCTGGGGCGGCCTTCGATGCGGCATACCTTCGACGCCCTCGTCGCACAGCCATGCCGCCAAGCGCCAGACGCGCGGAAGCGGCCGAGGGCCTTCGCCTCGTTCGCGGAAAAGCGCGCGGCGCGCTGGTCGCGCGGCTAACCCGGCGGCACGCTGGCCAAGGGGTGAACGCGAACAGCTCTGAGATGGGATGGCGCCCGTCGCGCCGCTCCACTAACATTTGCCGCAAAGCGCACCTAACGAGCCAGAATTAGGCTACAGCGCTGATAGTTAGGTCGGGGACATCGTCATGGCGAACGAAGCAAGACCCATTCATCATTTCGATGCCGAAGAGCGCGACCAATTCATTCCCGCGCGCAAGATCGACATTCTGGACGCGCTGATCGCCAGCGGCCGCGCTCGCCGGGGGAGCAGGCGCAGGAGAATTTTGTCGGTTCTGCCAGCTGCTCGGCGCTATGCTTCCACTACGAGTTCTTCGAGACGCTCGAGGCGCTGCGCGACGACTACTACTACTTCAACCCCGAGAATCGGACCCCAACGGCCCGCTTCGACGCCGAGACGCTCGAGCGGGCGCGCGCCGACCTCGGCGACAGCTCAGCGGTCTGTGCTGAAGAATGCACAACTATGTGCCGGTGCCGCTCGAAGAGGTCACGCAAGCCCCTACCGGCGGGTCGCTTCGTGCGCGCTTGCGGTCGACACGCCGATGGACGACTATCGCGAGGTCACGTTCTTCCGCCGCGGCCACCACCAGGAACGCGACGGTGGTGCGCCGGTGGTTCGGCCTGCGCAACGAAGGCACAGAGGGCTGGGTCTGCACGACAACGTGCTGCTGGCAGCCGTCGATCATCAGAATGACGCCGAGCTGTCGAAGCGGCCAGCGCAAGCGCCTCGAGAACAGCCAATTCCGCCCCGGATCGATCCTGATCAAGTACTTCCGCAACATCGCGCCCGGCGACCTCAAGATGCTGCTGCCGAGGGTGCGGCGGTGGTGATGAGCCTGTTCGACAAGCTGACCATCGCCGTGCCGGCGCTGGCCAGCGCCCGTGCCGCTGATCATCAACCTGCTGCCGCTGCTGACGGTGCTCTTTTTGGTGGGCGGTTTCTACCTCGGCATCAGCTCGTCGGTGCGACAGGAGGATGTGCTCAAGGCGTTCGTCGCCCTCACCTTCGTGGCGGGCCTCGGCGGTCTGGTCATGCGCCAGCGCCTGAAATACGAGCGCCTCTCGCTCGGAAGTACCAGAAGGAGATCTCCGACCACTTCTACTTCCGCAACGTCTCCAACAACGCCGGCATCTTCGACTACATCGTCAGGCACCGCGCGGAGCAGGAGTGCAAGGAGGCCTTCCTCGCCTACTATTTCCTGCTGACGGCCGCCGAGCCGCCCGACCAGGAGGCGTTGGACGAGCAGATCTGAGAAATGGCTGGCGGAAACGTTTCAGCGTCGACGTCGATTTCGAAGTCGACGATGCGCCTGGGCAAACTTCAGCGCTTGGGTCTGCATTGAAGCGCGACAATGGCGGGTTGGCTGTGATTCCCCGTCAAGGGAGGCCCTGCGAGGTCCTGGATGACCGATGGGACAACATATTTCAGTACGCCAACCAGCGCCGCCGACGCCGCGCGCAGGGGCGCGACCTGCAAGCTCGGTATGAGCTGAACGCGCGCGGCGGCGTCTATTCCGCCGCTCGCAAGGGCGCTGGGCGGATGCACCGATGCGGCCAGCTGTCTGGCGTAGACCTCGCGCCGGGGCTCGTGTCGTCGCTGACGAAGTAGCCGCTGCGCGCGCCGCGATAGACGCTCGGCGTCCTCGGCGCCGGGCGGCAGGACGCCCTTGTCGCGCAAGCGCGCGCGCCGCCATCAGCAGGCGCCGGCGGGTGCGCGTGATCATCTGATCCGACGGCGCCAGATGCTCCCACGCGTGGTCGGCGATCGGGCCCATGCTCTCGGTGATCGCCTGGTCCTGCAGGTGGATGCCGTCGATGCCGCTGTAGATCGCGTTGCTTCTGCTGGGCGGCGCGGTCGATGCCCCAGTCGTTGCCCGCGTTCGCCGCCATCCGCCAGCGGCCGAGCCAGTCGGTCGTGTTGGGCAGCATCTTGTTGCCGCGCCCGGTGCCGCCGATCGGCGTGCCGTCCTTGAAGGCCGGCTGCGGCAGCGTCATCGACGACGTGCCGCGCTTCCACCACAGGTAGCAGAACATGGTGTGGCTCGTCGTCGAGCGGCACCCAGCCGCGCGCATGCATGTGGCTGCCGAACTCGCCGTTGGGCGCCTGGCGTCCAGAACGGAAACAGGAAGTTGCCGAAGCGCCAGTAGGTCTGGCCGGGCCCGGCCTCGCGGTAGCCGGCGTACTGCGTGCCCCAGGGCGTTTCGGCCAGGTGGTACTCCGGCGCGCGGTTGGTGACGGTGTGGAAGACCGGCTCGTCCTCGGCGAGATCGTCCGGATCGACGTGGCCGGCGTGCAGGAAGCCGAAATGCGAGGTGTCGATCTCGCCCTCGAGCGCCTGCAGCCAGTTGCAGTCGCGCTGGATGAAGCTGACGCGGATCTCGTCCTCGGGCACGTCGAGGATCTCGAACGCCGGCAGCGGCGGCGCCTGTGCGCGCGATCCCATGTAGACCCAGATCACGCCGGCGCGCTCGACGACCTTGTAGGCCCTCGCCTTCACCTTCTGCTTGAAGCCCGGGCGGCGGCAGGCTCGGCATGTCGACGCAGTTGCCGGCGACGTCGAACTTCCAGCCGTGATAGATGCAGCGGATCCCGCCTTCCTCGTTGCGTCCCAGGAACAGCGAGGCACAGCGGTGCGGGCAGCGATGGTCCATCACGCCGACCCGGCCTGCGCTGTCGCGAAACGCGATCAGCTTCTCGCCGAGCAGCATCAGGCGAACGCGGCGCGCCGTCGCGCACGAGCTCCGAGGACATGCGCCGCGGGGATCCAGTAGCACCGCATCAGCTCGCCCATCACCGTGCCTGGGCCGACGCGCGTGAGTTCCACGCCTTCGCTTCGCCGTCGTCATCCGATCCTCCCGATGCGGCCGCGGGTCGCTGCAGCAATTGACGACACATTGCTAGCACGGGAACGCACTGTCATACCTCAGGCTGGCAAGCTGCGAGGATGACACCTGTCATTCCGCCGCCGGCTGCGTGCTGGCGGCGGCCGGCGCCGCGCTCTGCCGCGATGCGACCAGCTTCTTGCCAGGTGAGCTTGCGGATGACGACGTAGAACACGGGCGTGAAGATGAGCCCGAACAGCGTCACCCCGATCATGCCCCAGAACACGCGCCGTGCCGAGCGCGATGCGCATCTCCGCGCCGGCGCCGACGGCCAGATAGAGCGGCATCGACGCCCAGCGTGAAGGCGAGCGAGGTCATCAGGATCGGCCGCAGCCGCAGCTGGCAGGCCTCCACCGCCGCCGACACGTGATCCATCGCCCTGCTCCTCGAGCTGGCGCGCGAACTCCACGATCAGGATCGCGTTCTTGGCCGCCAGGCCCGATCAGCACGACGAAGCCGATCTGGGTGAGGATGTTGATCTCGCGCCCGTGCAGCCACACGCCGAACGGCGGCCGAGAACAGGCACATCGGCACGATCAGCATGATGGCGAGCGGCAGCGACCAGCTCTCGTATTGCGCGGAGAGCGCCAGGAACACGAAGATCACGCTCAGCACGAAGATGTAGTAGCCGGTGCGGCCGACCTTGGCCTCCTGGTAGGACAGATCGGTCCACTCGAAGGTGACGCCCTGGGGCAGCTTCTCGCGCCAGAGCTCGCGCATGATCTCGCAGCGCCTGGCCCGAGCTGACGCCCGGCCGCGACGTGCCGTTGACCTCCGCCGCGGGAAACAGGTTGTAGCGCGGCACCCGCTCGGGGCCGACGATCTCGCGTTGAATGTCACCAGGCTGCCCAGCGGCACCATTTGCCCCTCGGTCGCTGCGCACGCGGATCTTCGACACGCTCTCCGCGTCCAGGCGGTAGTCTGCCGTCGGCCTGCGCCGTGACGCGGTAGGTGCGGCCGAACATGTTGAAGTCGTTGACGTAGGCCGAGCCCATGAACACGCGCATGGCCTCGAAGATGTTGGTCGACGGGCACCTTGAGCATCTGCGCCTTGTCGCGATCGACGTCGACGAAGACCTGCGGCGTGGCGGCGCTGAAGGTCGTGAACACGTTGGCGATGCCGGGCGTGCGGTTGGCCTCGGCGACGAACTCCTGCGTGATGCGGGCGAACTCGGTCGGGTCCATGCCCATCGTGTCCTGCAGCCGCATCGAGAAGCCAGCCGCCGCGCCCATGCCGCGCACCGGCGGCGGGATGAACACGAAGGCTTGCGCCTTCCTCGATCTGCGCCAGCTTGCCGCGCATCTCCTGGGCGATCTTGTCGACGGTCTGGCCCATGCCGGTGCCGCTCCTCGAAATCGTCGAGCACGAGGAACAGCAGGCCGGCGTTGGTGGCGAACGTGAAGGTTGCGCCGTTGCGGCCGGTGAAGCGCGTTGGAATACTTGACGCCGGGCGTGCCCAGCACCATGTCCGTCGCCTGCTGCAGTACCGCATCGGTGCGCGCCAGCGATGCTCCCGGCGGAAGCTGGAGCGAAATGATCAGGATCGCCCGGTCGAGGCTCGGGATGAAGCCGGTCGGCAGGCGCTGCACGAACCAGCCGGCAAAGGCCATCAGCAGCGACGTAGCACGACCAGCACCGCCACCCACGCGCGCCGCCAGCGTGCGCACCAGCCGGCCGTAGCCGCGCGCCAGGGCATCGAAAGCGGCATCGAACAGGCGGAAGAAGGCGTGCACCGGACGCCATCAGCGGCGAAGATTTGGCATGATCGGATGCGTGCGGCCCGGAACAGCAGGGCGCACAGCGCCGGACTGAGCGTCAGCGAGATGAACAGCGAGATGGCGGTGGCCGTCGCGATCGTGATCGCGAACTGGCGGTAGAACATGGCCGGTGATGCCGCCGATGAACGCGGTCGGCACGAACACGGCCAGCAGCACCAGGGCGATGGCGATCAGCGCCGTCCCGACCTCGTCCATGGAGACGCGCGCAGGCCTCGCGCGGGCTCAGGCCCTCCTTCAGCTTGCGCTCGACGTTCTCCACCACGACGATGGCGTCGTCGACGACGATGCCGACCGCCAGCACCAGCCCGAACAGGGTGAGCATGTTGAGCGAGAAGCCGAAGCCCTGCATCACCGCGAACGTGCCGATCAGCGACACCGGGATGGCGACGACCGGGATGAGCGTGGCGCGCCACGTCTTGAGGAACAGCAGCACCACCAGCACCACCAGCAACGTCGCCTCGATGATGGTGCCGTAGAGCTTCTTGATCGAGACCTCGATGAACTCGGTCGGATTGTAGGTGATGCGGTACTCGAGCCCCTTGGGGAAGGTCTTGGCCAGCTCGGCCATGGCATCCTTGATGCCCTGGGTGGCCGCCACGGCGTTGGAGCCCGGCTGCTGGTCGACGACGACGATGACGGCCGAGAACCGGTCGGCGTAGCCGCGCGCCGAGTAGCTGAGCGCGCCGAGCTCGACGCGGCCGATGTCCTTGATGCGCACGACGCGCCCGTCGGTCGCCCATCTTGACGATGATGTCCTCGAACTCGTCGGCCGTCCTGAGACGCCCCTTCATCTGCAGGGAGACCTGGAAGGCGTTGCTCTGTAGTCGACCGGCGGCTCGCCCAGCGCGCCGCCCGCCACCTGCACGTTCTGCGCGCGCAGGGCGTCGAGCACCTGCTCGGCGGTCAGTCCGCGCAGCGGCGATGCGCTCCGGGTCGAGCCAGATGCGCATCGAATATTCGCGCACGCCGAACAGCGACACGTCGGCGACGCCGTAAAGCCGCATCAGCTTGTCGCGCACGTTGAGCAGGCCGTAGTTGGAAATGTAGACCTGATCGTAGGTCTTGTCGGGCGAGAGCAGATGGATCGGCCAGCAGCAGATCGGGCGAGCGCTTGCGCACGACCAAGCCCGTTGCGGCGCACCTCGTCGGGCAGGCGGCGCTCGGCCGCGCTCACGCGGTTCTGCACCAGCACCTGCGCCTTGTCGATGTCGGTGCCGACGTCGAAGGTGACGGTGAGCGAGAGGTTGCCGTCGGCTGGTCGACTGCGAGGCCATGTAGATCATGCCCTCGACGCCGTTCACCTCCTGCTCGATCGGCGCGGCGACGGTGTCGGCCACGCGTCTGCGCGCTGGCGCCCGGGATAGCTGGTGGAGACGGTGATCGTCGGCGGGATGATCTCGGGCAGCTGCGTGATGCCGAGGCCGGTGTAGCCGATGGCGCCGATGATGGTGATGACCAGCGAGACGACGGCGGCGAAGATCGGGCGATCGATGAAGAAGCGGCTGATCCTCATGGCGTCTTCGCCCTCCAACGGCCGAGGGGCACGACGGCAGGCCGGCGTCATTCCTGCGCCTTCGGCTGGCCGGCTTGGCGGCCGGCGCCGTCGCGACGCGGTCGAGCGCCTCGCGCTTGGGCGTCACGCTTTGCCGCCGGGCGGGCGCGCTGCATGCCCCTGGTGATCACCCATCCGTCGGCCGCCACGCCTTCGCGCACCACGCGCATGCCGTCGATCAGGGGCCGAGCTTGACGTTGCGGCGCGCGACGGTGCCGTCCTCGCCGACGACGAACACGAACTTGTTGGTCTGGTCGGTGCCGATGGCCTCGTCGGGAAGCAGGACCGCCAGCGTACGGGGCCGTGCCGGTGACGCGCACGCGCGCGAACAGGCCGGGCGAGAAGAGGTCCGCCGGGTTGGCGATGACGGCCGCGCGCGCGCAGCGTGCCGGTGCCCTGGTCGAGGCGGTTGTCGAGGAAGTCGAGCCGCGCCTTGTGCGGAAAGCCGCGCTCGTCGGGCAGGCCCATCTCGACCGGCGCGCCGAGATCGGCGGCGCCGGAGCCCACGCCGCGCTCGGCCAGGCGCTTGTACTTGATGTAGTTGTTCTCGCTGACGTCGAAGTAGATGTAGATCGGGTCCTGGCTGACGATGGTGGTCAGCAGGGTCGCGTTGGCCGTGCCGCCCGCGCTCACCCAGTTGCCCGCCGTCACCAGCGTGCGGCTGATGCGGCCGGTGATCGGCGAGGTCGATGCTGGTGAAGGAGAGCTCGAGCTCGGCGGTCCTGACCTTGGCCTCCGCCACCTTCACCGCCGCCTGCGGCGTCGCGCACGATCGGCTATCGCGGTCGTCGAAGGTCTTGTCGGAGATGATCTTGCTGCTCCAGCAGCGGCTTGCCGCGCACGACGTCGAGGTTGGCGTTCTCCACCTTGGTCTGTGGCCGGCGAACAGCTCGGCTCGCGCCTGCTCCAGCGCGCGCTCGAAGGGCCGCGGGTCGATCACGAACAAGCAGGTCGCCCTGCTTGACCAGCCTGGCCGTCCTTGAACCGCAGCTCCGTGAGGTGGCCGGAGACCGCGCGCGCGTATCTCCACCGTCTCGACGGCGTCGAAGCGGCCGGTGTATTCGTCCCACTCGACGATCTCGCGCTGAAGCGGCTGGCTCACCGTCACGGTCGGCGGTGGCGCGTTCTTCTGCTGGGCCTGCGTCTCGGTGCTGCCGCCCTGGTCGCATCCCGCCCCCACCGCCGAGAAGCGCGACGGCGGCAACCAGCGTGCTCGACGCGGCAGCCGTCACACCAGCTTCTAAGCATGCCCTGCACTCACCATGCGTCGAGGTGTCCCCGAGACCGATTCATAACGAGGGCAGGCAGAGAAAAGCCGTCACCCTCCGCCTGCCCCATCGTTGCCGCGGCCGGATATTTGCTTGTAGCTGACCTCGAGCGCAATATTCAATGCACAAGAACGCCTTGACGCGCCAGCCTGAGATCGGTCGAGCATTAAGGCTCCCGCTCGGTACGGCCCTTGGTAGGGGGAGGGGGAACTCTCCTAGTACCCGCCGAACAGGAGCTCGAATAGCGTCTTGGGCTTGCGCCAGGGATCGGCCGGGCGTTTTTGTGCGACAACCGGTGGCGGCGGGGGCGGCTTGCCCTGGCGCAGCTGGAACTCGTCGGTGAGGCCGTCGGCGCTCGCCACGGTGAGCTTGCCGTCGTCCCAGGTCCACTGGGCCAGCTTGTCGCCTTGCCGCTGCACCACCACGGACACGACGGTGTTCGACTGCAGGTCGACGATGGCCGCGTGCTCGACCTCCTCGGGGCCCTGGGCCCATCGACCACACCGGCATGGAAGCGCAGCACGGCGATGCCGGCGAACGGCGGCTTCTTGACGTCCCACTCGAGGATGCGCGGCTGGCCCTTGCCCATCATCTCCAGATTGACCTTGAGACGCGGGAACTCGTCGTTGCTGGCAACGAACTGCCGGCCTTTCTGATAGACCCGCCAGCGCTCGAAGGCCGGCGTTCGGCGACCTCCGGCCTCGCTCGTTCTCGTGCCGACGCCCAGCCGATCGAGCGCCTGCGCCGCAGCCTTCAGGCGCGGCTCGAGGGCAACGCCTTTGCGCAGGTCCGCCACCGCCAGCTCGGGCACGCCCCAGCGCCTCGTTGATCTCGCCCGCGCGCCCAATGCGCTTCCGCGCTGTTGGCATCGAGCTTCAGAGCGCGCTCGACGTCCCTGAGAGCCCAGCTCCGGCTGTTGCTGCCGGCGGTAAGTCCAGGCGCGATAGGCATAGGCCTTGGGCGAGCGCGGCTCCAGCTCGATGGCGCGGGCGAAGTCGTTGAGCGCGTCGTCGTAGGCTTCGGCCTTGGCGTAGGCGAACCCGCGCGCCGCGTAGAACGCCGCCACGTTCGGGTTGAGCTCGATGGCCCTGGCGAAGTCCTTGACCCCGGATGCGGCGTTGTCGGCTTCCAGGTAGGCCCAGCCGCGCAGCGCGTAGATCTCGGCATTGCGCGGCTCGAAGGCAACGGCCCGGCTGTAGTCCTCGATCGCCTCCTCATGGCGCTCGATCGCCATCTTGGCCTCGGCGCGGCTGCGATAGGCGGCGCCTGAAGCGGGCATCGAGGCCGACGGCGCGCGTGAAGTCGCGGATGGCGCCATGGGGTCGATGGGCGGCGAGGTGCGCCCGGCCGCGCCCGTCGAGCGCCTGCCGAACTGTTGGGGGTCAGCGCAATCGATCGACCTGTAGTCGGCGAGCGCCCGCTCGACCTGGCCGAGCTTGATGTAGGCGCCGGCGCGGTTGCTGTAGGCGGCGGCATAGCCCGGCGCCAGCACCAGCGCGCGGTCGAAATCCTTGATCGCCTCCCTGCACCGCGCCGAGACCCAAGAGCACGTTGCCGCGATTGTTGTAGACGGCCGCGTATTCGGATAGAGCTGGATCGCCCGGTTGAAGTCCTCGATCGCCTCTTTCTGCTGCTGGCGCCGCGCATAGGCCACGCCTGCGATCGTTGAGAATGGTGGCCCGGCGGTCATTGGGGAGCGACTTGTCGTCGAGCGCTTCGTTGTAAAGCGCGATGGCCTGGTCGAGATTGCCGCGCACTATGGCGCCGCAGCGGCCTGCGCACACGCAAGAGCCCCGATCTGCTCTGCGCCCACGCCGGCAGCCCGGCCGGCAGAGCCAGAAAGAGCGCCATCAGCAGCCGTCGCGCCATGATTGTCCTTCGCCTTCAGCGGTCGATGGGGCGGCGTTTCACACGTTGCAACTCGCTTTATAGCGCAATTCGGGCAACACCGGAACGTGCAGGCTTTGGCAGGGTCAGGCTGGAGAACCGACGGGCAAGATAGCCGTCTACCGGGCTTTCTTGATCTGCTTGGTCCTCTGAGGGGCGACCAGGACGCAGCCGCTCGGATACTCGCAGCCGGCGTGCTTGGAGCAGATCGTGCCGTTGCGGCAGTCCTGGAAGTACGCCGTGTTCATGCACCTCCCGGTGCTGGCGCAGATGCGACCTGCGTGGCACTTGAGGTTGCCGCAGGTAGGACCTGTAGGCGTGGTCGCGGCGTGGCAATCGCCATCGCTACCGCACGATAGTCGCCGGGAGCACACATGACGGTTGCCGAGCATTCGGTATAAGATCCCGGCACGCAGCCACCCGGCTTGAATTTGCTTTCGCGGAAGTCCGGGATCGCACCAAGCGCCCGTCGAGGTCTTCACGGCGCCGGGCACCGCGTCGACCAACCGTCCGCACCGTCCACCCATCAGGCACGCGTTGTCCCGCGGACAATAGAAGCCGTTGCCACAATCGACCGCGCCCGACGGTTGGGCTGACGACCTGCGTGGCGAGGAGCAACGCCGCCGGAGATGGAGACGACGACGATGAAGGCGGCGATCCGCGGAAGGGCTGACGAATGGCATGGATGACTCCCAAGTTTTCCTACTCTAGCGAGCCACGAGGACGACCGGAAGAGCGACAAGTCCGCGCTCCCATTCCACGAGAAGCATCGCGATATCGGCGATTTCCCAGAGCCGATCCCTGGCGGGGTGCGTCGCCCCATTCCTCCCCAAGCGCTCAATCGGCCGTCAGCTCTGACGACCCTGGCCTCGCCCGAGCGCAGCTCGATGGCGCGGTCGTAGCGCTTCTCTCGCGTCTCGGCCCTAATGCGATAGCGCCCCGCCTGCAGCGTCGCCGACGGCTCCGCCTGGCCCGTGGTCCACACCGTCGTGCCGGTCTCGTCCTTGACGTCCCAGAACACCTCGTCAGCGCCGCGCCGCCTCCGCCGACGAGACGCAGCCTCAGGCTGGCGGCCTGGTGCTCCAGCGTCAGCTGCTGCGTCTGCCCGGCCTTGACCTCGATCTCGCGCACGACGCGGGCGTTCATCACCCCGTACCGGCCTTCCACCCGATAGCGGCCGCCGAGCAGCAGCAGCACCGGCGAGGGCCGGCTGGTCGTGATCGCATCCTGGGAGGAGCCGTCGATGCGCTCGACGCGGTAGGAGACCGGCTCATTGAGCGCGGAGGTCGTGCCCATCGGCTTGGTCGCCAGCGCCAGCCGCCCCGCAGCCACGGACAGCGTGCGCTTCACCACGTCGCCCGGGCCGACGGCCAGGCTCTCGCGGGCCTCGATGCTGCCGAGTCGCGCGATCACGTAGTAGGTACCGGGCGGAAGCACGAAGTCCGCCTGCCGCGCGGCCGATCGCGCCACCTCGCGCCGGCCGCTCGGCGCGTCCGGATCGTCCTCGGCGACGCTGAAGATGAGCGCCTCCGCGGACCTCGGTGACTTCCTTGCCGACCGCGGAGAGCTGCAGACGCGCGGCATTGAGCGGTACATCGATGACGCCTTGGCTTCCGACCGGCACTACCACGGACCGATCGGCGCGCACCAGCCCCTGCTCCACCCGCACGAGATAGCGCCCGCCGGCAAGACCGCTACGCCTCGCTGCCCTTGAAGTGCGGCGAGCGGCCGGCCGACCGGGGCATCCTTCCGGCCTTCGCTGCCCGGCGCCGCCTCGCTGATGGTGACGATGGCATCGCCCAGCGGCGCACCGCTCTTCTGCGCCTGTGCCCTGACCCGCAAGATGCCGGCGTTGAGGACGACTTCGACGACGGTCGGTCCCTTGTCGACGACAGCAGCCGCCGTGCTGGCGGAGATCGACCCGTCGCGCGCCTCTATTACATACCGGCCCGGCGCCACCGGAATGTGCGGGCTGTCCGCCCGGCCGGAGAAGACGACCTCGCCGGGCTCACCCTCGGTCGTCACGATCCAGCTCAGGAGCCAGGCTCACCGGCTCCGCTTTCGGCGCCAGCAGGGAGCGCAGATAAAGTCCGGGAGGCGCATCGGCCGGCGGTTTCGGCACCATCGCGGCGCTCGGTCCGGGGCTGGCCCGGCGCGCCAGGCAGGGCGCGCTTCGGCGCGGCTGGGGGCTCGATCCTCCCGGCATCGCTGCTGGCCAGCTTCAGCGCCTCCTCGACCGCGGCCCCGATCTGCTCTGGCGGTCTGCGTGTGGAACAGGCGCCGCCCGTCATCTGCGGCAGGCACGCCATTTTCACGAGGTCGTCGGGTTTCAGCGCGAGACCGATGACATGCACCGTCACCCGCTGCGCGCGCAGCTCCTGCGCGCCCACGCAGACGTTCTGGCTGGCAGTTGTCGGCATCGTCGTGGATGAGCACCAGGCTGCGCTTGCCGGGCGCCGGCGGCAGCGACTTGGCCGCCTCGCGAAGGGCGAGCGTCAGGGGCCCCCGCCCCGCGGGTTCAGCTTCTCCAGCGGCTCCATGAGGCGCGGCACATCGACGGGCTCGGGCGGGCGTATCACCTCCACATCGGCGCAGTCGCCGCGGCGATGGCCGAAGGAGGTGAAGGCCCGACCGCGCGTTTGCGGTCCGACCTTGCCGAGGCGCGCGCCGCACGGCCTCCCGCGCAGACCGCGAGCTTGCTGCCGCGTGGGCCATCGATAGTGCCCCACATCGAGGAGGAGCCGTCGAAGACGATGACCACCGACGCAGGCTCATCGCCCCTGCGCCGCCGTCGCGCGCAAAGGCGCCGAGCAGCACGTGCCAATGCAAGCGCCCGCCCGCGAGCCGCGATGCCAATTCCACATGGCTAATCCCGCCCCGACCCTGCCTGGAACCAAGCCAAACCCATTGTACTCGCGAACGAGTTGGTTTAGCGAGGGCTTTGCTGCGGCACGAAGTCCGAACCGCCGAGACTCGAGTGCACTCCATGAGCCAGGAAACCCTCGAGCTGCTGTTGCGGCGCCGGTCGGCGAAGGCGGCGATGCTGAGCGAGCCCGGGCCCACGCCCGGCTGCAGCTCGAGACGATCCTGACCGCGGCCGCCCGCGTGCCGGACCACAAGAAGCTCGAGCCCTGGCGCTTCATCGTTTTCGAGGGCGAGGCGCGCGCGCCTTCGGCCGGGTCTTGCTGAAGGCGTGCCTGGCCGAGGACAAGGAGACGCCGTCGGCCGCGCGGCTCGAGACCGAGCGCACGCGCCTGCTGCGGGCGCCGACCGTCGTGGCCGTCATCTCGCGCGTGACGCCCAACCCGCCGCGCCCGAGTGGGAGCAGGTCCTCTCGTGCGGGGCCGCCTGCCTTCAACATGTGCCTGGCCGCCAACGCGCTGGGCTTCGGCACCTGCTGGATCACGGAGTGGTATTCCTACAGCGCCGGCGTGCGCGCGCGGCCTCGGCTCGCCGCCAACGAGCGCATGGCCGGGCTTCGTCTACATCGGCACGGCCAAGGAGCAGCAGCCCGATCGCGAGCGGCCGCAGCTCGCCAAGATCGTGACCCGCTGGACCGGCTGACGAGCGTGAGAGCAGCACAGGAGGACAAGGAGTGTTCTACGAGACGATCGCCAACAAGCATGGGCTCAGGCACGATCCCTTCAAGGCGCTGGTGGCGCCGCGGCCGATCGGCTGGATCTCGACCGTCAGCAAGGCCGGGATCTGCAACATCGCGCCCTACAGCTTCTTCAATGCCGTGGGCGAGAAGCCGCACTACGTGATGTTCAGCTCGGCCGGGCGCAAGGACTCGCTCCTCAACATCGAGGAGACCGGCGAGTTCGTGTGCTCGCTCGCCACCTGGGACCTGCGCTTCAACATGAACATGACGTCGGCGTCGGTGCCGTACGGCGTCGACGAGTTCCCGATCGGCGATCTCACCGCCGCGCCGCTGCCGCCTCGTCAAGCCGCCGCGCGTCAAGGAGAGCCCGCGGCGCTCGAGTGCAAGCACTGGAAGACGGTGGAGCTGCCGCCGCTCGAGCCGGGCGGGCAATCCAGCAACTCGGTGGTGTTCGGCCAGGTCGGTCGGCATCCACATCGACGACCGGTTCGTCAAGGACGGCATGGTCGACACCGGCGCCATGCGCCCGATCGCGCGGCTCGGCTACATGGAATACTCGGTCGTCACGCCCGAGACCATGTTCGCCATCGATCGCCCCTCGGTCGAGGAGGCGCATGGCCAAGCTGAAACTCAAGGCGGCGGAGTAAGCGTGCGACTCAGGCGTACTGCGCCCCGCCGTTGCCGAACGACCAGTTCTCTTTCTTCACCTCGACGAGGTTGATGAAAATGTCCTCGGGGCGCAGGCCGGGACTCTCGGACAGGTGGTCGGCGATGCGCCGGAACAGCTTCTTCTTCTGCTCGATCGTGCGCGTATCGCTGACGGTGAGCTGAATGATCGTGAGTCGTTCGAGTAGGCGATGCCGAGGTAGCTGGGCGAGCGCACGATTTCGGTCTGAGTGCCGTGCTCGCTGATGATCTGGAAGAGGTCGTCCTTCGGCACGTTGAAGGTCTCCACAAGAGCGCGTTGAACGCCCTCCGAGATCGCTTTCCGGTACTCGGGCTCTTGTCTTTCGGGACGGCTATGCGCGCGAGCGGCATGGTTGGTCTCCTCGACGTGTCAGGCTCAACCTGCCACTCAAATAGGCAGCTGTGGGGAGAGCAACAAACGACAATACCTTGCCGAACGGATGAGGAAACCTCAGTCGGCGCTCAGCCCCGCGTTGCCGACTTGGCCCGCGCCAGGATGCGCTCGGCGCCTTTCACGTGCGCGGTCGACCATGTGCCCGGCGATGGCCAGGACGCCGGCGTCGGGGTTGTCGGCGAACAGCCTCGACGATCTCTTGCGCGCGCGCGACCTCCTCGGCGCTTCGGCGTGAAGATCTCGTTGATGGCGGCCACCTGGTTGGGGTGGATGGCCATCTTGCCCGTGAACCCGTCGCGGGCGGCCGCGCTCGCTTCCCGGCGAAAGCCCTGCTCGTCGCGGAAATTGACGAACACGGTGTCGATCGGCTGCGCGTTGGCGGCCGACGGCGGTGAACAGGCACAGGTTGCGCGCCAGCCGGTAGGGCGAGGTCCAGCTGCCATCCGCCTCGCGATTGGTCTGCGCTCCGACCGCGGCGGCGAGGTCCTCCGCACCCCAGGTGAGGCCCTCCAGGCCGCGCGCTGGAGCCCACGTAGGTATCGAGCTTGCAGGAGCGAGATCGGCACCTCGGTCGCGATGCGCGATGATGCGCGTCGCCCCCGTCGGCGTGCCGGCGTGCTCCTCGGCGTGATGCAGCGCGATCGACAGCTTGTGCACGTCCTCGCCCGAGCGCGCCTTGGGCAGCAGGATGCCGTCGGGCCGCGCGCCGATGACGCCGGCGAGATCGTCCTCCCACAGGGGCGTATCGAGCGCATTGATGCGCACGTAGAGGCGCGGCCGCTTCGCCTGCGCGCGCGTGTCGCCGCGATGTACTGCGCGGCGATCTGGCGGGCGGCGGCCTTGCGGGCCGCGCTCACGGAGTCCTCGAGGTCGAGGATCAGCGCGTCGGCGCCCGCGCCCACGCCCTTGCCGAGCTTCTTCTCGTCGTCGCCGGGAATGAACAGCAGGGAGCGCATGGGCTCAGGCCTTCGGCCGCTTGCGCATCATCGCCTGGCGGCGGCACTCGGCGACCAGCTCGCCCTGCTGGTTGAAGCGCCTTGTGCAGGAACTCGACGATGCCGGCGTCGGGGCGCGAGCGGTCTCGCGCCTGGAGAGCACCTCGGTCGTCACGTGCAGCGTGTCGCCGTGGAACACGGGCTTGGGAACTTCACGTCGGTCATGCCGAGGTTGCCGATGGTCGTGCCGAGCGTGGTGTCGTTGACGGAGACGCCGATCATGAGGCCCAGCGTGAACATGCTGTTGACCAGCGGCTTGCCCCACTCGCGTCTTGGCGCGCGAACTCGTGATCGATGTGCAGCGGCTGCGGGATTGTGCGTGAGGCAGGAGAACAGCGTGTTGTCCATCTCCGTCACGGTGCGGCGGAGCGCATGCTCGAACTTGCGTCCGACCTCGAAATCTTCCAGGTACAGCCCCTGCATGACTCCTCCACCGCGGCTTTCCGCGCTAGCTCATCCGTTCTGACGGGTTGAGCGCGCGTCTCGTCCAGACTAGCCGAGTTCGCCTGTCGTCTCCAAGCAGGTCCACCTCCCAACGACAAACCCTTACGCCGAAGCAAATATACGACCCTCGATGAGGCACCGAAATGAAGTGGTACGACCTCGCGGGCAGTGCCGGCGTCGTTCTGATCGTCGCCGCATTCCTGCTGCTGCTAGCGCGAGCGCGTCGCCAGCAGCGGCCTCCTCTATCTATTGGCAAACGCGCTCGGGGCCGCGCTCATCCTCCTTTCGCTCGCTTTCGACTTCAACCTTTCGGCCTTTCTCATGGAGGCGTTCTGGCTGGCCATCAGTCTCTTGGAACTGGTACGGCGCATCGGTCGCAACCCGCGACAAACTTCGTGATGCCAGCCCGAGTAGCCCCGTCCGAGCGCGAAGCTAGCAGTGTGTCGCGTGCGGCGCAGGATAGACCGGTAGGGTGCCCGGCAGCTCTCTTCAATCGCACTGGCGCACAGAGCGCGCCTTCACTACAACTGCACCAACTCGAGAAACTCGCGTAGGCGGCTTTCCTGGTGCCTTGAGATGCAGGGCTCGGCGAGCATCCCCTCGATCATAGCCCCCGTATCCTCCCAATCCCCGATGAGACACGCGCGCACCCGAACTCGTCACGCGCGCGTGCCGGGACAGTGCGCCGCAATGATATCGGCGATGACGGGAGCCATTTCATGACGACCTGCATGATCACCTCGCTGAGCGGTAGCGTCGATCAGGCTTTGCAAACGGTAGGTCTTCAATTTGGTTCCGCTCGCTGCCCATCACCGGTTCCCACGACGCCTCTATTTTTCTTTATGTAGCAGCTCGAAATCTTTATTTCAGGCCTATGCGACAGCGCCCTCGTCCCTCTCGAATTCATATGCGGCAAGGTGCACCTTGATGGCATCGATTCATTGCAAAGGAGATCGTGTCATGTCTCTCCATGTCGTCGCCGGCGTCGACTTCCGTCGCGCTGCCGACTGCCTCCGTCCACTTTTTCTGCTCGGCGCGAACGCAGCGGGTCAATGGGCGATCCGTGAAGCGACGGGTCGAAAGGCCGGCTTCTTCCGCACGCGAGGGGCGGCGATCAAAGTACGCGCGCGATGAAAGCGCGAACGGCGTCTTCACCATTGTGGACCAGATCGAAGGGCTGGAGTTCGAGCAACCGCCATCGACCGTGCGGCTTGAGCCATGCGCTTGGATATCTAGGGACAGTTTGTGGTGAGCGTCGTCAGGCCCAATGGCGGCGTGTCGAAAGGGGCGATACGCCGGCTCGATCCCCGATCCCGATCGCTGAAATCGGCTTCACGCAATGCCCAGACCCAACCATGAGCTTCAGTTCTATGGACCCGTTCCGTCGGCAGTCAGCCGTTGGCTCCTGCTGTCGTTCTGGCCGCTGGCCGTTCTCGTGGCCTCCCTTTCCTGGTGGCTGAATTGACGAGCATTCCTCAATAGCGAAACTGCTCCGACAAGATGCGCTCCTCCAGGCTGTGCCCGGGGTCGAACATCATGAAGAGGTCGATCTGGCTCGCCTGCTCGACCTCCACGCGCGTCACCGAGCGCGTCTCGGTGTGGTCGGCCACCGCGCTCACGGGGCGCTTGTCGGGCTCCAGCACGTCGAACCGGATCTTGGCCACGTTGGGCAGCAGCGCGCCGCGCCAGCGCCTGCGGCCGGAACGGGCTGATGGGGGTGAGCGCCAGCAGCGGCGCGTTGATGGGCAGGATCGGGCCGTAGGCCGAGAGGTTGTAGGCCGTGGAGCCGGCGGGCGTCGCCACCAGCACGCCGTCGCAGATCAGCTCGTCCGAGCCGCACCCGTGCCGTCGACGGAGATCCTGAGCTTGGCCGCCTGGTAGATCTGCGCGGAACAGCGACACCTCGTTGATGGCCAGCGCCTTGTGCTCGCGGCCGTGCGCGATCGACGGCGCGCATGGCCAGCGGATGGATGACGTTGACCTCGGCGCGGGCCAGCCGCTCGCGCAGGTCGTCCTCGCCGTAGTCGTTCATGAGGAAGCCGGCCGAGCCGCGGTTCATGCCGTAGATCGGCACGCGGTCGTTGAGATGGCGGTGCAGCGTCTGCAGCATCAGCCCGTCGCCGCCCAGCGCCACGATGGCGTCGGCCGTCCTTGGCCTCGGCGTTGCCGTAGACCTTGGCCAGCCGCTCCAGCGCGGCGCGCGCCTCCGGCACGTCGCTGGCGACGAACGCGATCTTGTCGAATTTTTGGCTAGTCTGGGCATGTGGGGTTGGACCCGCTCGGGTTGCTGGGGTCAGACCCCTCGGCTGTAGGTTTGCGAAATTCCGCGTCGTCGAGACTGGGGGTCTGACCCCGACAGTGAGGCTCGCTCAGTTGCACGAAAACGACAAGCCCGTTCTGATCTACTCCACCTTTCCGTCGGCCGCCGAGGCCGAGCGGATCGGCGGCGTGCTGGTGGACCGCGGCCTTGCCGCCTGCGTCAACATCTTCGACGGCATGACGTCGATCTACATCTGGGAGGGCAAGCGCGAGCGCGGCACCGAGGCAGCGATGCTCATCAAGACGCCGAAGGTGCTGGCCTCGCAGGTGATGGCTGAGGTGCGCAAGCTGCACCCTACACCAACCCGGCCCTGCTGGTGCTGCCGGTCGAGCGACGGCTCGGAGGACTTCATGCGCTGGATCGCCGAGCAAACCGCCAGCCGACTTGAGCGAACATTTTCAACATCCCGGTGGCGGCGCGGTTTTTCTGCTTGGGCTCGCGGCCGGCGATATGCCAGCACATCGCGGCGAGCCTCGGCGTAAGCCGCGGCCCCACCTGATCTCGAGAGGGCGCATGGACAAGATCAATCAGCGCATCGCCGCCGGAGCTTGGCGTCGGCGTCGCACAGGTTGGCGGCGGCCGTGGAGCTGCTCGGCGAAGGCTCGACCGTGCCGTTCATCGCCCGCTACCGCAAGGAGAAGACGGGCGGCCTCGACGACACGCAGCTCCGCAAGCTGGAGGAGCGCCTCGGCTACCTGCGCGAGCTGGAGGACCGGCGCGCCACCGTGCTGAAGAGCATCGAGGAGCAGGGCAAGCTCACGCCCGAGCTGGCGCAGTCGATCAATGCGCGCAGCCACCAAGGTCGAGCTGGAAGACCTCTACGCGCCGTTCAAGCCCAAGCGCCGCACCAAGGCGCAGATCGCGCGCGAGGCCGGCCTCGAGCCGCTCGCCGATGCGCTGCTGAAGAACCCGGCGCTGGTGCCCGAGACGGAGGCCGCAAAGTTCATCGCCGCCGACAAGGGCGTCGCCGACGCCAAGGCCGCGCTGGAAGGCGCCCGCCATATCCTCATCGAGCGCATCGGCGAGGATGCCGACGCTGGTCGGTCGCTTGCGCGAATGGCAGTGGGCCGAGGGCACGCTCAAGTCGATGGTGATGAAGGGCAAGGCCGACCGAGGGCGCCAAGTTCTCCGACTATTTCGACTTCGGCCAGCGCATCAAGGACATGCCCTCGCACCGGGCGCTTGCCATGCTGCGCGGCCGCAACGAGGGCATCCTCGACCTCGATCTCGACGTGGCGCACGAGGCGGACAAGCCGCATCCGGCCGAGGCCAAGATCAAGGTCGCCTTCAGCATTGCCGAGCGCGGCCGGCCGGCCGACGCAGTGGCTCGCCGAGACGGTGCGGCTGGCGTGGAAGGCGCAGGCTTGCGCCCGTCGCTGCAGTCCGACCTGCTGGCGCGCCTCAAGGAGCGCGCCGACGCCGAGGCCATCTCGCGTGTTCTCCAAGAACCTGAAGGACCTGCTGCTCGCCGCGCCGGCCGGCCCGCGCGTCACCATGGGCTCGATCCGGGCTTTCGCACCGGCGTCAAGGTCGCCGTCGTGGACCAGACCGGCAAGCTGCGTCGACACGGACGACCATCTACCCGCACGAGCCCAAGCAACGACTGGCGCGGCTCGCTCGCCACGCTGGCCGCCCTGTGCATGAAGCACAAGGTCGACCTCGTCAGCGTCGGCAACGGCACCGCCAGCCGCGAGACCGACAAGCTCGTCGCCGAGCTGATCGCCAAGATGCCCCAGCTGAAGCTGACCAAGGTGATGGTGTCGGAGGCCGGCGCCTCGGTCTACTCGGCCTCCGAGCTGGCGGCGAAGGAGTTTCCCGAGCTCGACGTGAGCCTGCGCGGCGCCGTCTCGATCGCGCGGCGCCTGCAGGACCCGCTGGCCGAGCTGGTCAAGATCGAGCCCAAGGCCATCGGCGTCGGCCAGTACCAGCACGACGTCGACCAGACCGGGCTGGCGCGCTCGCTCGACGCGGTGGTCGAGGATTGCGTCAACTCGGTCGGCGTCGACGTCAACACCGCGTCGGTGCCGCTGCTGGCGCGCGTGTCGGGCCTCAACCAGACGCTGGCCGCCAACATCGTCGCCTTCCGCGACGAGAACGGCGCCTTCAAGACGCGCACCGCGCTCAAGAAGGTGCCGCGGCTCGGCCCCAAGACCTTCGAGCAGGCGGCGGGCTTCCTGCGCATCATGAACGGCAAGAATCCGCTCGACGCCTCCGCCGTGCACCCGGAGGCCTATCCGGTGGTCGAGAAGATCTCGGAAGCAACGCAGCGCCCGCTGAAGTCGATCATCGGCGACCGGGCGTTCCTGCAGTCGCTGAAGCCCGCGACCTTCGCCGACGGCCAGTTCGGCATCCCGACCGTCACCGACATCCTCGCCGAGCTGGAGAAGCCCGGCCGCGATCCGCGCCCCGAGTTCAAGACCGCGACCTTCCAGGAGGGCATCGAGAAGATCTCCGACCTGAAGCCCGGCATGCAGCTCGAAGGCGTCGTCACCAACGTCACGGCGTTCGGCGCCTTCGTCGACGTCGGCGTGCACCAGGACGGGCTCGTGCACATCTCCGAGCTGTCGGACCGCTTCGTCAAGGACCCGCGCGAGGTGGTGAAGGCCGGCGACGTGGTCAAGGTGCGCGTCAAGGAGGTCGACGTGGCGAGGAAGCGCATCGCGCTCACCATGAAGTCGGGCGCCATCGATCGCTCCGCCGGCGGCAGCCCGCGCCCGTCGAGCCCGCCGCCCGGCCCGCGCGCTGCCACCGCACGCGCCGCCCCGGCAGCCATCTCAACCTCCGGCTGAAAACGCGCTCGCCGCCGCTCTGCGCCGCGCACAAGAGCGCAAGTAGGTGCAGTACCGAGGCACGCGGCGCGGTCGATAGCCCGACGCGCTTGCCTCAGGCCTTGTCCTTGACCCAAGCCAGGATGTGCTGCGCCACGCCCACCAGCTCGCCCCGCTGGTTGACGACCTTGATGTCGCTGCGCGAGCGCCGCTTGGCGGGATCGACCTCGATGATCGGTGTAGGTGAGCGTTCAAGGTGTCGCCGATGAAGACCGGCCCGAGGAAGCGCACCTTGTCGTAGCCGAGCGACACCGGCGTCTCGTCGCCGGCGGTGCCGTGGCATTTCTCGATCATCAGGCTCGAGCAGGTCGAGGCAAAGCCGATCAGCAGCGCGCCGTGGGCGATGCGCCGGCCGTACTTGGAGCGTCGCCATGTACTGCTCGTTGACGTGGTTGACCGCGAAGTCGCCGGTGATGCCGGCGAACAGGTAGATGTCGGTCTCCCCGACCGTCTTGGCGAACGTGACGCTGTCGCCGGGCTTGACGTAGAACTCGCTCATTGCGGGCTTTGCTCCGGACTGTCGTTTGCAATCAGTCTTCCGTGCAGCTTGATTACCTTGTCTGAGGCGAGGGCCTCGATCTCGGCCGCGCCCAAGCCCGAGCTCGGTCAGGACCTCCTGCGGTCTGCGCGCCGAGCGGCTGCGGCGGCCAGGCGCACTTCGCGCCGTCTCGCCGTCATAGAGAACGGGATGGTTCACCAGCGTCACCGGCGCGTCGGTCTCGCCCGCGCCGGCCACCGTGACCAGGGATTTCATGTGCTTGACCTGGGGATCTTCGACGATCTGCGGCATAGCCCTGCACCGGCGCGCACCAGATCTTGCAGCGGCTCCATGCGTGCCAGCCCACTCGGCGGTGGTGCGCGGTCTGCGAGCCGTTGCGCGATCAGCTCGCTGATCTCGTCCTGCTGCGTCCAGGCTGTCCTTGTCGGTGATAGCTGCCGAGCCGCGGCTCGTCGATGGCCTCGGCCACGCATCTCGAGCGGCGACAGCGACAGTGCCAGGTGGCCGTCCTTGGTGGCGTAGACGCCGTAGGGCGCCGCGTAGTACCAGCCGGCGACATGGCGGAAGGCGTGCATGGCCGGCGGCTTCACGGGCGCGTTGAGCCAGGCGACGAGCGACTCCGCCTGCAGGTCGAGCGCCGACTGCATCAGGCTGGCGTCGACGCGGCAGCCCTGCCCGGTGCGCTGCCGCCGCACGATGGCGGCGAGGATGCCCATGCGCGAACAGGGCCGCGCCGTGGTGGTCGATGACGGAGGCGCCGGCGGGCCGCGGACCCGTGGCTCGCCTGGCCGGTGATGGCCATCATGCCGAACAGCGCCTGGGCCAGCAGGTCCTGGCCGGGCTTCTCCGACATAGGGGCCGTCGGGCCCGTAGCCCGAGGCCGAGCGCGTAGATCAGGCCGGGCTTGCGCGCCTTCAGCGTCTCGTAGCCGAGCCCCAGCTTCTCCATCACGCCGGGCCGGAAGTTCTCGGCCACCACGTCCGGCCGTATCGACGAGCCGCAGCGCGAGCTCGCTGCCCTTCGCGCGACTTGAGATCGATGGCGACGCTGCGCTTGTTGCGGTTGGCGCACAGGTGCAGCACGCTCTGGCCGTCGTGCCAGATGTCGCCGCCGGCCCAGTGGCGCTGCCATGCCCCTCCGCGCTCTCGACCGCGATCACGTCGGCGCCGAGATCGCCCAGCGCCTGGATGCCCATGGGACCGAGCAGGAAAGTGGTTGAAGCTGACCACACGGATGCCGCTCAGCAGGTCGAGCATGCCGGTCCTCACGCCAGTCGGGCTGCGCACGCTCGGTGAAATCATTTTGCCGGTCAAGCACGAGCACCCTGCCCGGCGTCCTCGCGGGTCTTGCTTTCCGCCGCGTCAGACCCCAATAAGAGGCCCGCCGCCGTCTGGGCCTTCAAGCTCGCGGCCGCGGCCCGGAAAGGAGATTTGGACAGAACGACCGAACGAAGCTATTGAAACATCAAGGCAACGCACCGGTAGCTCAGCTGGATAGAGCACCAGACTACAGATCTGGGGGTCGTGGGTTCGAGATCCTGCCCGGTGCGCCACTCGCCAATTCCGCCTTGAATCCCTTCAACATTCCGTCGTTTTTCCCAAACCCTTCAGAGAGGTTTGGGATTCCGCCCGTCCTTCCAACGTTCAACCGCCCGATGGCAGCGCGCGCCAGCTTCTTCTGTTCCGCCGCCTTCGTGTAGCGCGCCACTTCTTCCAGGCTCGGCATGCCCGGTGATGGAGGCAATTTCGTTCGCGCTGCACCCGGCCTCGGCCAGCCGCGCGCCGCCGCCTTCCGCAACCCATGCGTGACGCACCTGTCCGGCAACCCGCCTCGCCAATCGGTCGGCCATGAAGTTGCTGAAACCTTTGGCCGTGAACGCCTCTGCCCACCCGGTTTTCAGCAGCGTGCCTTGCGCCCCATCAGCCGCGCCAGCGCCAGCTCAGGTTCAGGGTGCAGCGGCACCAGCAGCTTCGCCTTCGTTTTCTGCTGCACCACCCAGATGCCGCCTTCCACGGCCAGATCCGCGCCGCCCATGCGCGCCACGTCGCTGCTGCGCTGCCCGGTAGCAAAGCAGCAAGGCGCGAACGCACCGCGATTCCTTGCTGCCCAGCGGCCACCCGGCCTCGAACCGCGCAATTTCGTGTCCGTCCAGGTGTGAAACTCTCCCCGCGGCAAAACGGTGAAAACATCAGCCACCAGCACGTAGTGGCGCCAGAAGACAGAAGCATTGAGCCGCCCCTATAAGTGAGGCAATTGCTGGTGCGCGCCGCGCAGCATCTGAGGGGATGATGGTTTTTACTGCCGCCGCTTGATGGTTGGTGAAGCCCCTGGGCCCGACCGGGAGTCTTGAACGGACAAGCAGCTTCTCGGAAACGCAGGACACGGGGATGCTGCTACATGTGCTTGCAAGACATTTGGCAGCAGTTCAAACAAACCTGTGAGCGTGGCGCTCTCAGGTCTCGCCGCCCAGGGGAAGCATCAGCCCGATCCACCTGTTGGTATGCAAGCCCAAAAACGCGAAGCTCGTGCGCGCCATTGACGAAGTGAACGAGAAATTCGGCAAAGAGGCGCCCTCATCCACGGGGATGCCGCGCCCGATCAAACCAGCAAGATTGCCTTCAAAGGGTCAGAAGGCGAAGGAGTTCCTGACGCGCACGCCAGGTTGTGAACCCACGAAATGGGCCGCCACGGATCACTTCGCGACTTTATGTCCGGTTTGGATACCTCACCGAAATTCCTCCCGGCAGATCCAGCGCGTGATTCGGAGACCAGTCAAATCCAGTGCCAGGACGATGAAGGTCGATGGCCGGCAATCAAAGAAGCACCCGCAGTAGGAGGACGCTCATGACTGTCCGAGTCCCACTTGATCAGTTCTGAGCAGCGGCGGCGGCAGCAACGCGGCGAAGCCGAGCGACTTTGCCGACTTCATACAATAAAAGCAGTGGTCCTCTCGATCAGCCAATAGGCCGCCACGGCGCCGATCGCGTAGGCCGCGGTCACGTCGAGCCGATTGACCGTTCGCTGGACCAGGGCAGGCTCGAGGCGAAGCGCCATGGCGCGGCGGAACAGCCCGCCCGCCGTCAGAACCGCAGCCACGAAGACCAGTTGCCCGATCTCCACGCCCAGATTGAAGAACAACAGCGCGATGGGGATCGCATGATGCGGCAATCCCACTTCGGCCAGGGCGCCGGCAAAACCGAAGCCGTGCAGAAGACCGAAGCAGAAAGCGACGAGCCACGGCCAGCGCGCCGCCAGCGAAGGCGTCCCGCGCCGTGCATTCACGATCTCGACGGCGACCAGCACGATGCTGAGCGCGATGGCGGCCTCGACGGGCGGGCCGGGCACGTTGACCAGGCCGAGCGTCGCCGCGGCGAGCGTGATGCTGTGCGCAACGGTGAACGCCGTCACGGTGAGCGCAACGCGCCGCCAGTCCCGAACCAGGATCACCAGCGCCAGGACGAACAGCAGATGATCGAACCCGAACAGGATGTGTTCGATCCCGAGGCGCAGATATGTCGCGGCGACTTCCCAGGCGCCCGGCGCGGCCTGGACAACGAACGTCGTCTTCGTCGGCGAAAGCCGCTCGGTCTGCGTGGCGCCGCCGAGACTTTCGATCCGCACCAGCACGTCCGTGGACGTGCCCGACAAGCCTTCGATTGCAATGGTCTGTCCTGCGAGCCCGCCGTTGCGTCTGATCGTGCGGCGCTCGGTGTAGGCGCCGCCGTTGAAACGCGGCCCGCGGGGGCGTCACGTCGTTCGTGCCTTCGGGCAGATTGACGTAGATCGCCAGCCGCAAGTCGTCGCCCCGCGCCGGAATCTTGAACAGCAGGCTGTAGGTGTCGGACGCCGTCTGACGCAGCTCCAGATAGCCCGGCCGGATTTCGTCCGACTGCGCCGAATGCGCGAGCAGCGCACCCAAAACAGCCAAGCGAGTATCGCGAGGCGTCTCATCGCGCGCTCTCGGATGCTGCGGCCTTGGACGGCGTCTCCACCACGATCTGGTAGCGGTCGCGCAGCGTGCGATAAAGCTTCTGCTCAGCCTCGATCCGGCGCGCGTTCAGCCACTCCCGCTGCACGGCCTCCCGGACGGTATCGAGCGGCGGCAGGCTTCCCTTCGCTCGCTCATCGACGAAGACGAAATGCACCCCGAAGCTCGACGGGATGGGCCCCTGCCAGCGGCCCGGTTCCACGGCGGACAGCTGCTTGGCGAAGCCTTCGCCGAACGTGCGCGCGACGTCGCTTTGCGACATCTCACGAAACTCCTCGCCGAGCAGAAAGGGATCACCGATCGTGGCCGTGTCCACTCGGGCGCTCGCGCGGACAAGTGTCTCCGCGATCTGCCGGGCGTCGCCGTCCAGCGCGCTACCGCGCCGCGTTGCGCTCAAGAAGACCGTGATGGAATGTCAGCCGGTCCTCGGTCCGGAACCGTTCCGGATTGGATGCCAGGTAGGCCGCGAGCTGCTTCGTCGCTCGGCTCCGCGGCAGCCATGTCCTCGGCGAGGAATTCCATCTTCTGCCGCACGCGGCGGCGAATGACGACAGTCGTCGCGGTCGAGGCCCGCCGCCCGGCCTTCGCGATAGAAAATCTCGTCGCGGATGTAGTCCTCGACGAGGCCTTGCAACTCCTGCTCGGTCGGCGGGCGCCGCCAGGTGCGAGCGAAACCGTCTGCGAGGGTGGCAACGCGTGACGCCGAAATGACGATCTTCGCGGGCGCCTCGGCGTCCTTCTTGCCGACCAGGCTGAAGAGACCGAACAGGGCCGCCCCAAGCACGAGGAAATGCAGCAACGGCTCCCTCAGAAGCGGAAGCTTCAAGGCGTGTACCAGATCGGCGACGTGTAGGCGCGCTCGGTCGTCGTCATCGGCGCTTCGCTGGGCATCTTGACGCCGAAATATTTCGCGTCGTACGCCGTCCAGCGCGGCGTCGGGATTTCGATCACGCGCACGTAGTAGAACGCGCGCAACGCCGGATCGAAGTCCGGGTCCTTCCAGACCGTGATCATCTCGCCTGCGCCGATCGTGTTGGTCCAGGTCGCGTTCGCGACGTCCACCGTATTGCCCACGGACGCCCTGGCTGCGGCCATCGGCGTCGATCCGGCGGCCGCCGGAGACTGCCACGTCGTAGATGCGCTCCTGCGTCTGGCCGTCCTTGCCGAGCCAGCCCTTGATGATCTGGATGCGGTCGAGGTTCGCGCCGATCGGGTCCTTCAGCGCGGCGACGAGGAAGGTGGGCGACTTGCCCTGCGGCGCGGCGCTCAGGTCGCCGCCCATCGGGACGCCCTTGGTGTAGCCGACCCTGGCCGGCAGGCGATTGTTCGCGTCGCCCGGCTCGAAGTCCCACCCGCCGAAGAAGCGCACGATCATGCGCGGGCCGGTGGTGGCGTAGGTCTCGCGGCGCTTCATGGCGTCGAAGATCGCCTCGCGCGTATTCTCGGTCGCCCACACGGCGGCATAGCCGGACGCCGTCGTCTCCCAGCCCATGATGACGGCCTTGTCGGTCTTGATGAAGGGATGCGTCGCGCGGTCCGCGCTTGGCTCGGAGGACGACGGTCTTGCCGAAGAAATTATCCTCCTCGACGGCCGGCGAGGCCGGTATGCGCATCGGTGCTGCCGACCAGGCCGAACTTGTAGGGATTCACCCCGAGCTCGGCTTCCATCTTGAGACCGTTCTTGAGCGCCGAACGTGCGTACTCGAATTCCAGCATCTCCGGCTTCTTGACCTCAGTGAGATCGAGGTTGCCCTTGTCCCAGCGCTCGAAGTTCGCGAATTCATCGTTGGGCGACAGAAACGGATGGGTCTCGCCGTCACCCTTGATCTGCGTGGCCTCGTACAGCGGCTCCCAGCGAACGCGGTTCTCGGCATATTCGCGGTCGATCCGTCTGCCGGTGAACGACTCGATGATCGGGAACATGCGGCCGTTGCTCAGATTGCCGTTGTGCGCGAGCGCGAGGATTTCGGCGCCGGTCTTTTCTTCGACCATGGCCATCCACTTCCAGAGGTCGCGCGGATTGGGGCTGCCGAGCGGCGGCAGGGTCGTGAACGGCTCGACGAGGCTCGCCTTCGCGCCGTTGTCGCGCCAGATGACGTTGCGATGCAGATTGTTTCCGCCGGCGTTCGAGGTCCACTCATAGCCGATGAAGGCGGTGAAACGGCCCGGCTCGTTCGCCTCGTCCGCCGCCTTGATCGATCTCGCGCCAGGCGCTGCGATAGGCGGGCGTGCCCGGAGTCGGGAAGCCTTTCGGCATCTGGCCCCTGCCGAAGCTGGTGATGATGTCGACGGCGGCCTGCGCGCCCTTGCCGGAATTGATCTCGTCGTACCATTTCCGTCCCTGCGGCGTCGCCAGCAGGGCAGGATCGCCGCCAATCAGCTGCGGGAAGAAGCCCATGCCGTCGGAGTGGTCCGACACCACCAGGAAATCCAGCGGCCGCGAAAGCTTGGCACGCTGCCCGCTGGACGCGATGACCTCCTCGCCCTTGGCGAAGCGATAAGCGTCCTTCGGGCCGAGCCGAGCGCCGAACGCGCCCGCGTCCATCGAATACGAGGTGTGCAGTGTGCGTGTCGCCGAAGTACGGCCGTGTCGGGAAATTGCGCCCCGCGTAGGGCGAGTAAGGCGGCTTGGCGGGAAACGCCTTCTCGGCCGCCTCCTTGTCGAGCGTGCCGATGTCGGTGGTTACATCTTGCGCTGCGACCGCCGTGGCAAACAGGCTCGCAGCGAGTATTCCCGCAAGCGCTGCCCAGCAGGGTGTACACAGACGCTGCGCCGCGGCTGGGGGAGATCATCGTTGCTCTCTATCCTCGAGTTACCTGGACGGCCAACCGCCAGAGTCGCGATCGTCTCTGGCGGCAGATCGCCATTCGTCGCAGTCTCTAACCGGTATGCGTATCGGCAAAGACTTCGACCTAAAATCGGGATATCTATTGGGGTTAAGCCCGCTCAACCTTGCAGCGGCGGCGGGCAAAGTCTGGGCGGGTTCGGCTCTGCCGCCGCTAACGGGTCCGGCCCTCACCTCGTGAGTTCCGGTGTGGTCTATACTCGCTCCACTTGTTCTCGGCCGAAGAGCCCAAAGGGGCCGTACGAATAACATTGCGACGGAGCGCGACATAGGAGGCAAGGAGACCGCAACCACCACCCAAATGTGGGTCCAAATAGCCAGTAGCCAGGCTCTCGACTACACCGATGAGGATTGCGGCGACGATCGTGCCGGGGATGCTGTCGAGACCGCCGATGATGACGATTGGGAAAATCTTGAGCCCGACCAGCCCCAGTCCGAAGCCGCCTCCAGTGACGAAGGTCCACAGCGTGCCGCCAAGCACGCAGATCGCACCAGCGATGCACCAAACAATCAGGAGGTGACGAGACACATTGATGCCGACCGCCATGGCCGCTTGTTGATCATCGGCTATTGCGCGCAGCGCCACGCCGGTTCGGCTTCGTTGATGAAACCAGGCGACCAGCGCGATCGAGGATGCCGCAATGAGCGCAGCGACCAGCTTGTCTGCCGGAATACGCAGATCATTTACGACGAGCAGGCTCCGAAGGGATCGGGAGCAGAATGCCGCCTGGGACGCTGCCGGAGAGCAATTGGGCTACGCCGCGAATGAGCGCGCCAACGCCGAGCGTGACCATGAGTAATGATATGAGCGGCTGCCCAACTAGATGCCGTAAGACCAGCGAGTTGAAAAGAAAGGCAAACACGAACATGCCGGCGCAAGCGATCGCCATCGCGGCGGCGAGGTCAAGCCCTAGTACATGAAGCCCAGTGGCAACGAGCAGAGTGGCGAGCATTTGCCACTCGCCGAGCGCAAAGTTGATTACCCGTGACGCTTTGTAGACGACGACGAAGGCCAGCGCGATCAAGGCATATAGGGCGCCCGCCAAAGCGCCCTCGATAGACAGCGAGAGAAAGAAAAGCATTCGTTACTATCTTTGCAGTGGGCGCTGTCGTCGCACTCGGCGTCAGCCACAGCGTATTGTTCATCGCGTGCGCAATTGTAGACCGAATCGCGTCGGCCTTCCCCGGTCTGTTAGCTGCGCCTGCGCCGACGGTCAGAAAACCCAAACGGCGAGTGCCGGGCCCCAGGCGTCGGTCGGCCTAGTCACTCCTTGCGCGAGCGCGAAGAAGGCGCCAATGTCAGGCGCCGGCGATTTGATCTCCACCACGACCAACTCTTCGAGTCGCCTCGAGGCGCGTGCATTGACGCCTATGGGATGGCGGCGCACGTCGCCCAGGTCCACGATGAACTCCTCGTCGCCCACCGTCGACTTCACCTTGCCCTTGACGACGTAGGCCGGACCTGACGCGACCTTTGTGCGTATGCAGCGGCGCCAACGCCGGCGCGTGGTGGATCTCGAAGGTCATCTGGTCGCCCTTGACCAGCGAGCCTGGCGAGCAGGTTGCCTCATAGACCGGCTGCCTCGACAGCGCAACCGTAACCGGCTTCACTTCCGAATTTGGGCTCAGCACGTATCTTCTCAACTGAGTCTCGGCCTCAGGCACAAGCTGGCCCTCTGTTGAAAGATCGCGACGCGACCCGCGATAGACGCTTTTTGCCGCAAACTCCTTAAAGCCCGCAGGGATGGGACTTCAAGGACGGCTATGCTTATCAGGCGGCCACGTAACCGGCTGCGCATCGCTGCGACGTCCTATCGGCGCACGCTCCCCCAAGCTACACACGCGACGTGCTTGCCCTGCGCATCCCCGGCCCTGCGCCACCATTCTCGGAGTCTGCCAAGCCAGCGGTTCGACCACCTGGATAAGCCTTCCGCCACGGCCATCGGTGCAACTGGGCGATTCAGCTCGGGCGAAACTACAATATCTAGCGTAGTTCCTGCGTATCGAGGACTACCCATATGGCTCCTCGCTCCGAACTGGAAAGGCTACCTCAAGCTCTAGCCTCGTGTCTCCGCCTCGATCGCGCATCTACCCGGCGTACGTCTTCCTCCGAGAAAGTCCGGCTTCCAACACCCTCAATCGCGCCACCGGCAACCGCCTCAAGCGCAAGATGGTGGACTGCGGTCGACCGGCGAGGAAGTGCCGACCGAAAGAGCAGATCAAGGGCTATGCCGTCGGCAAGGACCAGTATGTCATGGTCGAGGACGATGAGCTGGCCGAGTATCGCCATCGAGAGCACGCCACACCGTCGACATCGAGAAGTTCGTGCCCAAGGCCTCGATCGACGACCGCTACCGCGACACGCCCTACTACCTCGCGCCCGGAGGACAAGGTCGGCCAGGAGGCGTTCGCGGTCATCCGCGATGCCATGAAGAAAAAGAAGATGGTCGGCATCGCCCGCGTGGTGATGGCCAGGCGCGAGCGCATCATGATGCTGGAGCCCTTCGGCAAGGGCATCATGGGCACCACCCTGCTCTATCCCTACGAGATCCGCGGCGAGGAAGCGGTGTTCGAGGACATCCCCGACATCAAGCTGCCCGACCAGATGGTCGGGTTGGCCGAGGACATCATCGACAAGATGACCGGGCGAGTTCGAGCCGGACAAATTCGAGGACCGCTACGAAAACGCGATGATCGCGCTCATTCGCTCCAAGCAGGCAGGCCTGCCAGCGCCCAAGGAGGAGCAACGCCGCTCGTGCCTGCCAGCGTCGTCAACCTGATGGATGCCTCTGCGCCGCAGCGTCGAGGGCGAGACCGGCAAGGGCAAGCCGCCGAAGGCCGCACCGGCAAAGAAGGCCCCTGCGGCACGCCCAGCCGCAAGGCCAAGGCTGAGGCCGGTTGCAGGGCCATCGATGGTCTTGATTTTGCCGCAATCCCGGATGACCGCCACGTGCCGCCGTCGTCCGCCGCCGCATCGAATTTGATCGCCGAGACCTGGCACGCGCTCAACCAGCTCGGCCTTGAGGCCGGCAAGCGCCTGCGGGACCTTGCCGAGGAAGCTTTCGCGATCTTCTCAAGAAGCATCGGCGTCCCGTGACGCTGCGCGATGCTTTGCGCGAGAGCATCCGCGCATGCAGCCGGCGAATGATCGACCTTCGGCCGGCGCCGGCTGCGCGCCCGGGCACCTAAGCGCGACGTCTGCAGGCCTGATCAGCTACATGCTGGCCCTGAGCCGACCTCCACAGGACAAAAAGAACCCCGCCGAAAGGCGGGGTTCAGAGTTAGGTCATACGCGACGCTTTATCTGGCTTGAAGCACGCCTTTTCCCAGCGCTGTGAAGGCGTTCGGCTTCCTTGACCGCAAGACGCAACACCAGAACCTGCAGTTCGTCGGTCACCTCGGCATTCACGGGCATGAGATCGCGCAGCTTCCCGCCCAGCATTCGCCAGGTCGCCTCAGTTTGTTTGCATGAGATACGCCCCACCTGTTCAGCTTTTAAAACCGCCGCGCATCAGGTTGGTTCCAATTCGCCTCAAATTTTTCAAGTCAGAATCAATTTGTTAATGAGACGTAAATTTTCGCGGGCCCGCACCGTGGCGCGAAAGACTCAGCCGAAGGCATTTGATCAAAGGCTCCGCAGGAACTCTGGAACTCGCCGACCCTCGCCCAGTTCAGCGGCCGGAGATTCTCGAAGGGGGTTACCATGCTTGCCGCTGTCAACGACAACGCCGCCCTTGGCGACGGCGTCCAGATCTTTGCCGCAGGACCCAACTGCTGCACCGTCTGTGCGCCGACCAGCGTCCGCAAGAGCGACGTCGAGCTTGAAGTCTCGCGCGGCGAGACCGCGCGGATCGATCCTTGTCTGGCGCGTATTCGCCGGACCAATCAGTGGCCATCTCCACCCCAGACCCTGCCCTTATGATGCAGCGCGCCAGCAGCATTGGTTGCTTCGCGCGCGACCTAAGACGATAACTCTGCGTCTATCGTCTGCCGCAGCGTCGTGCAGGCTCGCGCCCCATGCGTGCTAACACCGATCACTCGAATGGGTCGAGCTGCGCTTGCACCTTCTTGGGAAGGCCGGAGCGGACCAGCTTGTAGGAGGCGCTCAACCGGTGGCGGAGCTCGTCCTCCGGATGTGCCCCAGGGCAAGTTCACCCATGACCGGTGAAAGTAGGGAGCCTTCACGCCGATACCGGCATCGATCAGCATTTCCGCGGTTTCGATGCTGTCGGTCTTGACCGACACCCCAGGCATAACCGCGCCGATGCAAGCGAACATCTTGCCGCCGACCTTCCACGCGTCGTGCCCGCCGCCCCAAGGATCGGATACCTCGGCGCCCGGAAATCTCCGGCAGATGGCATTGACCTTTTTCCGGCTCATTGATCGCGCTTAGCCGATCACACAGGTGTGATCGTGGTCTCAGGTCCTTCGAACAAGGCCGATGAGCAACAGGAGAACCAGCGCGCCCAGAAGGGAGGCGACGATGTTGCCGCCAAATGACTCGGTATACTGGCCGAGCCGCGGCGCGAGCAGCCCGGCGACACCCGCTCCAGAATCCCGACAACGATATTGCCGATGAGGCCAGAACCCGTAGCCCTTCACCAGCAGGCCGGCGAGCCAACCCGCGATGGCGCCGATGACGATCCAGGCGAGTATGAGATTCCGGTGCAAGCATCAGATCCTCCTTTAGCGAGACCTCGGCTGGGCGCGGTCCTCTCCGCTGCATCCTACTCATACCTGCAAACCAGCCCTTCAACCATCGCCCGTCTACGCAGCTTCGAAGCCTGAGGTTCCTGAAAGCTTGCGCGAACTCCCGGCGGCCCGCGGGTTGTCTGGTTTAGTCGCACCATCACCGCGGAGGAACCCATGTACCTCGCTCGCTTTTCCTACGACGTCGCACCGGCGGAACCGGGAACGCGCGCTCAAATCCATGCGCCAGGAGCTTGACGCCGCTCGCAAGAAGGGCTCGACGCCCGCATTCTTATCCCCTTGACGCGTGCCCGTGGCGGGCCAGCCTTACAGTTCGAAGTCGCGCGTAACCAGCTCGACCGAACTTGAGGATTTCCGTCATCGCGGCGCGGGCTCAAAGGATAAGGCCGGAGGCTGGATGCACGCGTTCAGCGAAATCCTCCTCGCGCCCCCGGCCGTGGAGATCCTCCGGACGGAAGAGCCCCGTTCTGCGTAGCGGACGCGGTCACTTCCGGCTCAGCCGCCGATCCGTTCCAATTCCGCGATGCGCATTGAGAGGCTCGATGCGCCGCTGGCCCACCGCCATGGCCTGAGCCTGCATGAGCCGAAAGGCCTGCGCATCGCCCTGCTCGGCGCGCACGCGCGCGATCCTCGTTGAGCGCGTCATGGAGCCAGCGCCACTCCCGGGCAACCTCGGCTTCCGCGGCCCGCAATTCCGGCAGGCTCCGAGGCATTTCCACACCTCCGCGATAAGTCATGTTCCCTTTTGTTCCCGACTTGATACAACGCCTCCCACGCCGCCTGCAAGCCTCTCCGGTCTCCCACCGCTTGCCTCCAGCGGTCCGGAGCCTGCAGGCGGCCCCTCTGCGTCGAGGAGGCCATTGCCACGCATGAAGGCTCCGCACCAGATGCGGCCCGGCAATCGCTATGCCCGCGAGGGGGTATGGCCGTAGAAGGCCGCGAAATGCAATAAGGTTCCAGCTAAAGCTGTCTTTTGGCCTCAATGCCGGCACCCTTGTCGATCAGCTGCTTCGCTGTCGCGGTATGGCCGTAGAGGCGGCGAGATGCAGCAGGGGTCCAGCCGGAACTGTCCCTTCGCATCGACGGCAGCGCCTTTGGCGATTAGCTGCTCAACTATCGCGGTGTCCGCCGCTACTGGCGGCGCGATGCAATGGAGTGCAACCGTCTTTGCCTCTGGCGTCGACAACCGCGCCCGCGTGGAGCAAAGCCTCGACAGCGCCCGGTTTCCGGCAGCTGCAGATTCTAACAGCCGGTTTGTCGAGCGCCGTGCGATCAGTCGTTCGCAGAGTCTAGCTCGGCGGCTAAGTCAAATTTATTGTTCGTCATGGCAATCCAGTCCTTTCTAGAATGTATTCAACCGCGCTGGAGATTCCTCAGCGCCGCGCGAAGAGCTCGATACGCGAACGCATCTATTGCCTGGCGAAGCTGGTGAACGATCGCGGCATGTCGTAGCCGACATCCAGCGAGCACCGGCGTCCATTATCTTTCACATCGAAGCTCGCCACGCAGCGTCCAGCAGCCTCTACCGTTGCGGTGTGGCGTTGCGGCCGGCGAGATGCTGTGGTGCAGCCGTCGCGGTCTTTCGCGCAACGTGGCGGCGCCCTTGGCGATATCAGGTGCCCAACGATCGACGTGTGGCCATAGTAGCCGGCAATATGCAGTGCGGTGCGGCCGTCGTCGCGGTCTTGCGATGGCGCCCTTGGCGATCAGCTGCTCAACCGACTGTCGCGGCGGCAACGCATTGTCGGCGGCGACATGCAGCGGCGTGCGGCCGTCGCGGTCCTTCGCCTCGATGGCGGCGCCTTGGCGATCAGCTGGTTAACCGTCGCAGTATGGCCATTGATGGCCGCGTAGTGTAGTCGGTGCGGCCGCCGCGGTCTTTCGCCTCGATGGCGGCGCCGGCGCATTCAGGAGCGCGTCAACGGCCGCGACATTTCCGGCAACTGCGAGATTCCAACAGCAGGTTGTGAGCGCCGTGCGATCAGTCCTCCGCAGAGTCTCAAAGCGCCGCCTTTAAATCGAAAATTGTTAGTATTGGTCGCTGGCCATTCAGTCCTTTTCTAAAATGTGTTCAACCGTGCTGCTGCCCCTTCAGCGCCTCGCAGATAGCGTCGATGGGCGGACGCCTCTGCCCCTGGCGCAGCTGTTCCGCGGAAGTCGCGTTGTGGCCGTTGCGTTCCGCGAGATCCAGCGGGGTCCGACCGTCGCCGTCTTTCGCGTGTCGATGGCGGCGCTGGCGATCAGCAGATCTACCGTTGCGGCGTGGCCGTTCGCCCCGGCAAAATGCGAGTGGGGTCAGCCAGCCAGGTCTTTCATTAATCGCCGCACCACGGCGATCAACGAATCTACCGTCGCGGTGTGGCCGTCGCGGGCCGCGCGATGCAGCGGGGTCATTCCGCTGTTAGATTTCGCCTGGATGTCGGCGCCCCTCGCGATCAGCTGCTCAACGATGCCGCTGTGTCCGTTTTCGACGGCAGGTGCAGCGGGGTGCGGCCGTTGCTGTCTTTGCTTGCGGGGTCGGCACCCGCGTTCAGGAGAGCCTCAACATTCGTGAGATCTCCAAAAACTGCGTACGCCAAAAGCAGTTGATCGAGCGCCGTGCGATCAGTCGTTCGCGAGTCTCAAGATCCGCGGCCGTTAGCTTGAATTTTTATCTCTGTCATGGCAATGCAGTCGCTTTTCACAAAATCTGTTCAAACCCTGCTGGAGCCACATACAGCGCCACGCAAATGTCGTTGTTGGGCCTTTCGGTGAAGCTCAGAGGCGGTGCTTCGTGCCCGGCGCAGCATCTCAACGACCGCGGTGTGACCCCTCTCGCCCGCGAGGCGCTCCGCAGATCCACCCATGCTGATCTTTCGCGTTGACGATCGCGCGCCGTTCGCAACAAGTGCTTTGGCTTTTACGCGCGGCTTCGTTAACGACCCCTCTGAGCGCTCAGATGGAGCGGGGGTGCAGCCATCTCCGTCTTTTGCGTTGACGGGGGGCTCCCTTGGACATCAGGTATCGCACACGCGGTGCTTCCGTTGTACGCAGCGATGCAGGGGGTCCAGCCGTCCCGGCTGATTGTGTCGACGCAGCGCCCTTCGCGATCAGCAGCGCAGCAACCTTGGTGCTGACCGCCTGAGGCGGCAGATGGAAGCGAGGTCCACCAGTTTTTCCCGCCAACAGCCGCGCCGGCACTGAAGCGCATCTACCGCGCCGGGTTTCCATCGCCTGTTTCAACGGCAAGCTGTCGAGTGCCGCACGGTCAGTTGAACGCAGAGTTTCGAGCGCGGCGGCTAAATCGAAATTATTATTATTGGTCATGGCAATTCATTTCCTTCGTGAAATATTTAAGCATGCCCCCTTTCTATCAAATAACGCTAAAAATAAAAACACGATTTTTCTGGGGCTAACGCCAAAGAGCTATTTAAATATATATTGCTTGGGGTTACGTGGTAAATATGGCCCTTCGCCCGGGCTCCGATCCAGTCCCTCCTCAGCATGCTTTCAAGCACACCTCTTCCATCGGCCGCGGCGATATCTCAAGATCGGCGAAGTAGCCCAGTACCGCGATGGTGTCGGTCTGGATCGGCCCGCCGAGATGCTACTGCTGCCTACTGCCGACGGCCAATTCAAGCTGCCTTCCGCGCACCTAATCAGTTGCGTGGCGTTGTGGAAAGTTCGCGGCGCTCCCGCGTCGGGCCGCATCAGCAAGCGTACCGCGGCGGCTTTGGCTTCTTCCCTGGACGCTTGGGTTCCAACGCGGCCCGCCGTGACGCCCGCCAGCGCATCCCAAGCATCTTGGAAGCTTGCGAACTCAAAAGTCGTGGTCACCTTCTCGCTTTTCGCGTCGAGCCCGGCGGCCCGCAGCTGGAGAGGAGATTCCAGACGGGTCGCCCAGCGCTCCAGGGCCGACGCCTCGGACCGGATGGCGTCGGCGCAAAGCTGCCCGCCGTCTGCTGAAATCTTACGATGTCGGCTTCCCCAGGTCCGGCCGAAGCCGCGGCCACGAGCCGGCCGCCTGGGCGCCAGCACTCCTGGCTATCCTCCATCGCTGCCGCCGCGCGGTCGATCCGACGTACATCAGGCTCAGAGAGGCGAGGACAGCGTCGATACTCCGGTCATCTGCCGGGATAGCTTCGGCACGGCCACTCTGCAAGATCTATGTTCGCCAGCTGCAGCTCTCGCGCCCCGCGCCCCCGCCCTCGTCAGCATCTCCGGGCTTGATATCGACTGCTTTTGATGCGCCCGCGTCGGCCCCACCTGTGTGGCCCGCGAGAATCGCCACCGCTCCCGTGCCCGTGCCAAGATCGAGAACCGTCTCTCCGGGCACCAGTTCTGCCCGTTTCAAGACGGCCTCGATGACGGGGCCCGAAACGGGTGTCTATCTCTCTGCGATAGACATCGGCCATCCGCTCCCCGAACACCAACTTGCCAAGCAAGCCCTTCGACGCGAATTGTCCGGGCATGATGTGAACCTCCACCTACGCACCGCAAACGGGCGAGCAGCGATCCAGGCCGTCCGTCGTGGTTGAGTTCCCTATCCATCGAATAGCGAAGCAATGAGGCGGTTTCGGCCCTCATGAGGTCGCCGGCGGCGCCCTGCGCGATCCAGCGCCACCGGATATCGCATGTGACCCCCAATGCGCGCACGGCCTCGCCGGTAACCGAATCACGCGAAGCTCAACACATGTCTGCGCGACAGGCTTTGGGCTTGACCGTGGCGCGAGGGCGAACTATATCGCCGCGCCATGGACCGATCCGCGACCCTATCCCGACTAAGTTCGCGCTCACGCTATTTACGCTGAGCGGTCGCCCGCGCGTGCCCTAACGCGCACCGTCCATCCCAATCCCACAACTGCCCCTGTAGCCCAACCGGTAGAGGTGCCGCGCTCAGAACGCGGAGGTTGCTGGTTCGAATCCAGCGAGGGGCACCAACGAACGCAGTTACCCACATGGAAGCGCAAACCCCATTGGCGAGGGGCCGGTCCCGAAAACCGTGCGTGCCGCAAGGCCTTGCAGGTTCGACTCCTGCCGCTTCCGCCAACCCCGGACGGTTGGCCGAGAGGTAAGGCAGCGCGGCTTGCTAGCGCCGGCGAGCCCGCAAGGGTGCGGAGGTTCGATCCCTCCACCGTCCGCCATTCGCGCACGTAGCCCAATCGGCAGGAGGCGTCACCTTGAGGTGGTGAACAGTGCTGGTTCGAATCCAGCCGTGCGCACCAATGCCATCGTAGCCCAACTGGCAGGAGGCGCCGCCCTCAAAACGCGGACAGTGCGGGTTCGAATCCCGCCGATGGCACCACGCTGGCGTAGCCCAACGGCAGAGGCGGCGAGCCTAAAACTCGTTTCCAGTGTCCGTTCAAATCGGACCGCCAGCACGGGTCCCTTTCCGCTCAGCCGGCTGTAACCCGGCCGACTGTGAAACAGAGCGGCGGGCGTCGAGAGGTTCAACTCCTCGGGGACCGCCAGTCTCACTCGTGCCGGCCGATTGCCGAGTGGTGCTTTGTGTCGCGCATCGTCCATGTAGACCAGCAGCGACGTCGCGATCACGGCGTCAGATAGTAGTAGAACCAGGTCTCATGGCCGATCGATTTTGAACCACAGCGCGATCGGCTGATTCCGCGTGCCGCCAAAAACCGAAACCGTCACCGCGTAGAGCGGCCGACCCCCCAGGTCGCCCTTACGTTCGTTGGAAACAGCTCGGCTTTGACCACCGCGTTGATCGAGGTATAGCCCGCGACGATGAGCGAATTACAGATCAGCAGGAAGGCAACCAACGCGCTTCTCTTCGTCGCTGCTTGCAGCAATACAACAACGGTATGGTGAAGAGTGTCCCCGTGACGCCAAACCAGATCCGGCAGCGTCTTGCGGCCGATCTTGTCGGAAGGCGCGTAGGCGGGCTGCAGGAACAGCGCGAATATGAGCGAGCCTGCCAATCGCCAACGTTGTCTGCGTGTCAGTGAGGCCGACCGACAGCCAAGAGCGTGCATAGCAATACGTAAC